>JAEEGK010000396.1_pt1 | contig 108821 bp, 86 predicted proteins | sample 8958771 | NCBI WGS metagenome assembly JAEEGK01 (sample SAMN16246547, study PRJNA631951) | gut metagenome | biome: gut microbiome; feature: rumen; material: SC-attached | host: Bos | place: Iran: Karaj | collected 2018-10 | reverse complement strand
AAAGGGCTTTTATGTTGATGGCATAAACAAGGCAAGCGGCGGTATAGTCGGTATGCTGATCGGCTCTCTCATTGCAAAGGCAATCGGCAAAACAGGACTTGTTATTATTGCAATCGTGGGCGTCATTATCTGCCTGCTTTTAATAATAAACACACCTATCACGCAGTTTCTTGAGGACGGCAAGGTTCGCCGCATAGAGCGCAGAATCAAACGCGAGGAAGAACTGGAGGCTTACGAAAAGCAGCAGGAAGAAAAACGGCTTGAGGCGCAGGTTGAAGCCCGCTATGCCGAAATGAACCGTCGAAAGAAAGCGGCTGAGGAACATTCAAAACAATCGGGCATAGAAAGCGTAATTGCAGCTACGGCAGCATCTGCGGAGGAGAGACTTTCCTCTTATGACAAGGCAAAAATAGCAAAGAGCCATGAAAATATATTAAGCTACATGAACACCGATAACCTCTTTGGAGAGGGCGAAGGCAGGATAGATGCCGAAACGGGCGAGGTCTTCGACGAGTTCGGGAAGGTGACGGAGAGTACACCTGAAAATCCTGCTCCAAAGCCGATTGAGCCGATTGAAAAGATCAGCAAAAAAGAGGCTGCAAGCGCAATGCTTTCGCAGGATGAAATCAATACAAAAGTAAGCGACAAGCCTTACAAATTTCCATCTGTTGAGCTGCTAAGCAAGTCAAAGGGAAACACTGCTTCAGCCGACAATACATTAAGGCAAAAGGCAGCGAAGCTCGAAGAGACACTTCGCAACTTTAACGTTGACGCAAAGGTCGTTGCGGCGACACAGGGACCGGCTGTTACGAGATATGAGATTCAGCCGGCTGTGGGCGTAAAGGTGAGCAAGATTACAGGTCTTGCCGATGATATTGCACTGAATCTCGAGGCGAAGAGCATCAGAATAGAGGCTCCTATTCCGGGTAAGGCTGCTGTAGGTATCGAGGTGGAAAACGACAAAATCAATGTCGTAACACTCAGAGATGTCATAGAATCAAAGGAATTTAAGTCTGCAAAGTCAAAGATATCATTTGCTGTCGGGAAAGACATTGCCGGCAATGCCATTGTGGGCGATTTAAAGAGCATGCCGCATCTTTTGATTGCGGGCTCTACCGGTTCGGGAAAATCGGTATGCGTAAACAGCATAATCCTGAGCATCCTGTACAAAGCAAAGCCTGACGAGGTAAAGCTCGTTTTGATTGACCCAAAGGTAGTTGAGCTCGGAAATTACAACGGAATACCGCATCTGCTGATTCCTGTTGTTACAGAGCCAACCAAGGCAGCTGCTGCTCTTAACTGGGCAGTTGCCGAGATGGACGACAGATATCGTAAGTTTGCCGAGGTTGAAGTCAGAGACCTCGAATCATATAACGAATATGTCAAGGCAAATCAGGAGCCGGACCTGGTGCTTCCTCAGGTTGTCATTATTATCGACGAGCTTGCCGATCTCATGATGGCGGCACCGAGTCAGGTGGAGGAGTCGATATGCAGGCTTGCTCAAAAGGCGAGAGCTGCGGGCATGCATCTGATTGTGGCTACACAGAGACCTTCGGTGGACGTAGTAACCGGGCTTATCAAGGCAAATGTGCCTTCGAGGATAGCCTTTGCCGTAAGCTCGCAGATAGACTCGAGAGTAATTCTCGACAAAACCGGCGCCGAAAAGCTGGTGGGCAAGGGCGATATGCTCTACAATCCGCTTGGCATGGGTCAGCCTGTCCGCGTTCAGGGCGCTTTCGTGTCCGACGGAGAGGTGCACAAGGTCCTTGAGCATGTAAAGGCTCAGGGCGTAGAGACTGAATATTCGTCCGACGTTATAAAGACAATAGATAACAGTGGCAGCGCCGGAAGTGTAAACGATGACGGTGATGAGCTGCTTTCCGAAGCAATCGAGACTGTTATAACCACCGGCCAGGCCAGCGTATCAATGCTTCAGAGACGCTTCAGAATAGGCTACAACCGTGCCGCGCGCATAGTTGACATGATGGAAGCAAGGGGCATAATTGGACCTGCGGACGGTTCCAGACCGCGTCAGGTACTGATGACACAGGAGGAGTTTATGCAGCTTCAATCAGAGGCAGCGGATATAGAATAGAAATATGAAGGTCTATATTGAAACATTAGGCTGCCCGAAGAATTTTAACGATTCTCAGGTAGCAGCGGGTCTGCTTGAAAAAGGCGGGCATAAAATTACAAAAGATATCAAAGAGGCCGATGCGGTTATGCTCAATACCTGCGGCTTCATTAACGATGCAAAAAAGGAGTCAATTGAGAGAATCCTTGAGCTTGCAGAGCTTCGCGAGGAAGGCAAAACGCTGATTGTCAGCGGATGCCTCACAGAGAGATATGCCGAAGAGCTTTACAAAGAGATGCCTGAAATAGATATACTTCTCGGTGTTAATGATTATGCGAAGCTTCCTGAGCTGCTCAGCAGCAGAGAAGCGAAAACGAGCCGGTTAAAATCGGTATCCGGTGCACCTTGCGGCTTTGAATCGGACGTCTACAGGAAAATCGAAGATCATCCGTATACCGCGACATTAAAGATAGCCGAAGGATGCGACAACAGGTGCACTTACTGTATAATCCCTACAATTCGCGGTAAATATCGTTCAAAGAAGATGGAAGATGTTCTGCAGGAGGCAGCTGAGCTTGCAAAGCGGGGAACAAAGGAGATTATTCTGATAGCGCAGGATGTGACCTATTACGGCATGGATCTCTACGGTGAGCCAAAGCTTGCGGCTCTGCTTAAAAAGATATGCGAAATTGACGGCATTAAGTGGGTTAGGCTCATGTACTGCTATGAGGACAGGATTACCGATGAGCTGATTGAGGTTATGAAAACACAGCCAAAGGTTTGCCACTACATTGATATTCCAATCCAGCATGCTTCGGATAAAATTCTTGCTGCGATGAAGCGCAGATCGACCTCGATGACCATCAGGGAAACGATCGGGAAGCTTCGAAGGGCAATGCCCGATATACATATCAGGACCACTTTGATTACCGGCTTTCCGGGTGAAAAGCAGGCTGAGTTTGAAGAGCTTTACAGATTTGTCGAGGAGATGAGATTTGAGAGGCTCGGCGTTTTTGCCTATTCAAAGGAGGAGGGCACGGAGGCTGCCGAAATGCACCCGCAGGTTCGAAACGACGTAAAGGTCAGAAGAGCCGAAAAGATAATGGCAAGGCAGGTTGAGATTTCGCTTGCTTCGAACAGAGCAAAAATCGGAAAGGTACTTGAAACAATCGTTGAGGAAGCAGACGAAGACGGCTCCTTCATCGGCAGAACGCGCTATGATGCGCCGGAGATAGATAATTCGGTTATATTCACATCGGATGCGGCACTTTCGCCCGGCGATATAGTGAATGTGGAAATTACAGATGCATTCGATTACGACCTTGTCGGAATACACAGAAAGGAAAAGATATGAACTTACCTAATAAATTGACAATTGCAAGGGTTGTGGCAGTACCCGTGTTTGTAATCTGCTACATGCTCGGATGGTATCTTGCGGCATTTATTTTGTTTATACTGGCATCGCTTACAGATATGCTTGACGGCAAAATTGCCCGTAAATATAATCTGGTAACCAATTTCGGAAAGATTATGGACCCTCTCGCAGACAAGGTTTTGGTTTATTCCGCATTCTGCCTTTTAATTGAAGACGGCCTTATGCCGGCGTGGATGCTGATAGTAATACTTGCCAGAGAGTTTACGGTTGCGGGAATGAGAACCGTTGCCGCAGCAGAAGGAATAGTTGTGGCAGCTGCGATGAGCGGAAAGATAAAGACCGTACTTCAGATGATTGCCGTTCCTTTCATGCTCTTTATACCGGTTGCGGCTGGGACGATGTTTGAGCAGGTTATTTATTACGGAGCCTATGTTTTCCTTTGGGCTTCACTGATAATGACAGTTTATTCCGGATTTGAATATATCAGCAAGAACAGATCCGTTTTTTCAATGTAATTTAATCATAATTCAGAGGATGAACCATGAAAACAGCCATTTTGACCGTAGGAACCGAAATACTGTTCGGCTCAATAACAAATACAAATTCGGTTTACCTTTCGCAGCAGCTTCAGATGATAGGCTATGATGTAATGTATCACTATACCGTTGGTGACAATACAGCTCGCCTCGAAGAGCTTGTTCACGAGATTTTCCGGGACTGCGATCTGATTCTGACAACGGGAGGCCTCGGACCGACTCAGGACGACCTGACAAAGGAAACCGTGTGCAAGGCTCTGCACGATGAGCTGGTGCTTTGGCCGGATCAGCTTGAGATACTCGAGTCTCACTTTGCAAAGCGCGGTCACAAGATGACCGAAAACAATATAAAGCAGGCATGGTTCCCAAAGAGAGCCCACATATTTGACAATCCAAGGGGTACAGCTCCGGGCTTTGCTCTCGAGGAAAACGGGAAAATGGTAATCTGCATGCCGGGACCGCCGCACGAGATGACCTATATGTTTGAAAACAGAGTTCGTCCATATCTGTGCGCACGTCAGGAAAGCGTGCTTTTCTATAAAAACGTCAGGACATTTGGAATCGGCGAATCTGCGCTCGAAACGGAGCTTTTGGATCTCATAAACGGTCAGACGGATCCGACTCTTGCTACATATGCAAAGGCCCGCGAAACAACACTTCGCGTTGCGAGCAAGCGGAAGACGCTCGAAGAGGCAAAAATGGCCGTTGACGACATGATCGAAGATGTGTTGGACATTGTCGGCGACTTTGTCTACAGCACCGATGACGAAGAACTGGCAACAGTGGTGGGCAAGCGCCTGATAGAGAACAGACTGAGCCTGGCTTCGGCAGAAAGCATTACAGGCGGACGCTTTGCCGGCTCGATAACGGACGTGCCCGGGATAAGTGCCTGCTTCCGCGGGGGCTTTGTGACTTATACGGATGCGACAAAGAAGAGCATGATTGATGTTTCGGGCGAGACACTCGACAAATTCACCTGCTATTCGCCTGAGACTGCGCTGGAAATGGTGCGTGGCGTAAAAGCGAAAACGGGTGCGGATATATGTATAGCCGTTACGGGGCTTGCCGGTCCTGACGGCGGGAGCGCGGAGCATCCGGTGGGACAGTCTTATATCGGACTTATTTATCCGATAGGTATGCCTTTCAGAAGCGGTTTTAAAGGCGGAAAACAGAACAAATTCACAGTTCAATCCGAGGATGGCATTTTTGTAAGGCAGCAGCGAAACGGCTATGTGGAGATGGTCAAAGAGGTTCACGCCTTCGGTCGCGATAGAAACTCCATCAGGGAGTATACGGTGCTGGTAATGCTAAGCCTCATAAACTCCCTGTTCTAATTTGGGGACATCTAATTTGGGGACAGGCACCAAATTAGCCTTTTTGGAAATTTGGGGACAGGTCTGACATTTGGCAGAGTAGGAGGCCTATAATGGAAAAAACAAATGTAATGAGGCTTCTTGATCAGAAAAAGATTGCGCACAGCGAATATGAGTATGGCTTTAACGGTGAGAATGCGCCCAGCGGAACAGAGGTGGCGGAAATGCTTGGGCTCGATCCGGACAGAGTATTCAAAACACTTGTAACTGTCGGAAAGAGCGGAGAGCACTATGTCTATATGGTTCCGGTAAAGGAAGAGCTTGATCTGAAAAAAGCCGCAAAGGCCGTGGGCGAAAAAAATATTGAAATGATTAAATCTCGTGAGCTTTTGGGGCTGACGGGATATATACACGGAGGCTGCTCTCCGATAGGAATGAAAAAGCCTTTTATTACTACGGTGGACGAAACTGCAATGCTTTTCGATACCATAATATTCAGCGCAGGGAAGATAGGATATCAGGTGGAAATGAGCCCGGAGGAGCTGATAGAGCTGATTGGGGCAAAATATTACGATATCACGGCAAACAAATAGGAGACAGTATATGTAAATATATGGAAATTATGTTGACATATGGTAAAAAGAATGTTATTCTGAATTTGTTGAAAAAGCGCTTGACAACACAAAACAAATAGGGTATTGTAAATGTAGAACAAATGTTCAGTACGAATGTTCACGTGTATGGAGGTATTAATTTGGCTACTAACAAAGACGAAAGAGAAAAGGCCTTAGAGGCCGCAATGTTACAGATACAAAAGCAGTTTGGTAAAGGCGCGGTAATGAAGCTTGGTGATGACAGCGCACGCCTTAATATCGAAGCCATCTCAACCGGTTCCATCAGTCTCGACCTTGCAACCGGCATAGGGGGAGTACCAAAGGGCAGAATAATCGAGATTTTCGGACCTGAATCATCAGGAAAGACTACGCTTACGCTTCATATCATAGCGGAGGCTCAGAAAAATGGCGGAAAGGCAGCTTTTATCGATGCAGAGCATGCTCTGGATCCCGAATATGCAGCAAATCTCGGTGTTGACATCGAAGATTTAATCGTTTCACAGCCGGATGACGGCGAACAGGCTCTTGAAATATGCGAGATGCTGGTTCGTTCAGGCGCACTCGATGTGGTTGTCATAGACTCCGTTGCAGCGCTGGTTCCGAAGTGTGAAATAGAGGGCAGCATGGGTGATTCCCATGTCGGTCTTCAGGCAAGACTCATGTCCCAGGCTCTCAGAAAGCTGACAGGTATCATAAATAAATCAAATACAGCTGTTATCTTTATAAATCAGCTCCGTGAAAAGGTTGGCGTCATCTACGGAAATCCTGAGGTTACCACAGGCGGACGCGCACTCAAGTTCTATTCCTCAATGCGTATCGATGTTCGTCGTATCGAAACAATCAAATCCGGCGATCAGATGCTTGGAAACCGCACCAGAGCAAAGATTGTAAAGAACAAGGTAGCACCACCTTTCAAACAGGCAGAGTTTGATATTATGTATGGTGAAGGCATATCAAAGGCAGGAGATATAATCGACTGCGCCGTAACCGCCGGTATTATCGAAAAGGCCGGTTCATGGTACAGTTATGCCGGTCAGAGAATCGGTCAGGGCAGAGAAAATGTAAAGGTGTTCCTGCTCTCGAACCCTACCGTTATGGATGAGGTCGAGGCTAAACTTCTCGATGTCCTCCGCAAGGATCGCGATGCAAACGCATCCTACAAGGATACTGAGGGCGAGCTTGCCTTTGACGAGGATGGAGTAATCGAGGAATAATCCAATTTTTCAAGTAAAAAGAGGGCCCAAAGTCGCAAAAAACAGTTGACTTTGGGCTTTTATTGTAGTATCATATCAATGTTGAGCCGCTCTGAACGGGTTTTTGAAGTGTCCAAAATAGTTTGGAACACCCCGGAAGGCGAGACTGGTTAGAGGAGGAAAAAAATCAACATGTACGCAATTATTGAAACAGGCGGAAAGCAGTACAGAGTTCAGGAAGGCGACGTTATCACAGTAGAAAAGCTGAACGTTGAAGCCGGCAAGAAGGTTGAATTCGACAAGGTTCTTGTTATGAACAATGATGCTGACTTAAAGATCGGCGCACCATATGTAGAAGGTGCAAAGGTATTCGGAAATGTACTCGAAAACGGAAAGGCAAAGAAGGTCATCATTTTCAAGTACAAGGCAAAGAAAGACGAAAGAAAGAAGCAGGGTCACAGACAGCCATACTCAATGGTAGAAATCACAGGTATCGGCACTGACAAGCCTGCAAAGAAGACTGCAGCAAAGAAAGCTGAAGCGAAAGAGGAAGCTCCAAAGACTGAAGCTAAGGCAGAAGTTAAGAGCGATGTAAAGCCTAGCCTTTCAATGAAGAAGGACGAACTCATTGCATTCGCAAACGAGAGAGGCATCGCAGTTGATGCAAAGGCTACAAAGCAGGTTATTCTCGACGCAATTGAAGCAGCATTAAAGTAAGATATATCCGATTTATGTAATAGAATGGAGGTGTACAAGAATGGCATCAAAGAAAGGTGTAGGAAGTTCCAAGAACGGTCGTGATTCCGAAAGTAAGAGATTAGGCGTTAAGACAGGTGATGGACAGTACGTTACAGCAGGCAGCATTCTTGTTAGACAGAGAGGAACAAAGTTCCACCCAGGCAACAATGTTGGCATTGGTGGAGACGATACATTATTTGCTAAGATCGAAGGTCAGGTTAAGTTCGAAAGATATGACAAGACTCGTAAGCAGGTAAGTGTATATCCAAAGGAAGCGTAGCTTACTAATCGGTCCCGGTATTTAACCGGGACCATTTTTTATGAAAGGAGGTACGAGCGCTTGAATCAGTTCGTAGATCGCGCTAAAATCACAATCATATCCGGTAAGGGTGGAAACGGCGCAGTTTCTTTTAGACGTGAACCATATGTACCCGAAGGCGGTCCTGACGGCGGTGATGGCGGAAAAGGCGGGGATATTGTATTCCAGGCCGACCGCAACATGCGCACGCTCATGGATTTCCGTTATCAGCGAAAATATCAGGCGGAAAACGGTCAGGACGGCATGAAAAAGAAATGCTACGGTAAAAACGGCGCAGACCTCATAATAAAGGTTCCGACCGGTACCGTAATCATAGACGCTGCAACAGATCGAATTATGAAAGACCTCGTGAATGACGGTGATAAATACGTTGCTGCCAGAGGAGGAAAAGGTGGAAAGGGTAATGTCCACTTTGTTAATTCTGTCCGCCAGGCGCCGAATTTTGCGGAAGCAGGCGGAGTAGCAAAGGAAAGGGAAGTTATTCTCGAAATGAAGCTTCTCGCAGATGTAGGCCTTGTGGGCTTTCCGAATGTCGGAAAATCAACTCTGCTTTCAGTTTCCACAAAGGCCAATCCTAAAATTGCAAACTATCATTTCACAACCATAACACCTAATTTAGGAGTTGTTGAGATTTTTGACAAAAGCTTCGTAATGGCGGATATCGCCGGAATAATTGAAGGGGCTGCGGAAGGTGCAGGGCTGGGTCATTACTTCCTGAAGCATATCGAGCGTACCAGAGTTTTAATTCACATTGTGGATGTTTCGGGATGTGAAGGCAGAGATCCGAAGGAAGACTTTGATAAAATCAATAAAGAGCTCGGGCTGTACAGTGAGAAGTTAACAACAAAGCCTCAGATTGTTGCGGCAAACAAGATCGATCTGATTAGCGAGGACGATCCTAAATACATCGAGTTCAAGGAATATGTTGAATCAAAGGGCTACAAGGTATTTCCGATGTCGGCACCGATTAATATCGGCGTAAAGGAAGTTCTCGGAGAAGCCGCACGCATGCTTGACGAGCTTCCATACGAGCCGGAGCTTGAATATGAAGAGTTTAACGTTGATGTAGACGATATAGATCCAAACTACAGAGAGGTTTATGTCGAAAGAGACGGAGATGTGTTCGTTCTTTCGGGCGGACAGCTTGAAAAGATTTTCAACTCGACAAACTTCAATGATACGGGTTCTTTACGTTACCTTTACAAGTACATTGAAAAGAGCGGCGCAATTGCCAAAATGAAAGAAATGGGACTTGAAGAAGGGGACACCGTCAGAATCAAGGGTTTTGAAATGGAGTTCTGGGACGAATGGTAGAATAGCAGGATAAAAGGACAGCAGGATACAAACAAAGCCTTGCGATAGTATTCGCAAGGCTTTTTATTAACAGTCAATTCTGTAGCTGACGAGCTTTCCGATATATTCGATTTCATCGAGAGACTGAAGAATGAAGATTTCCGATGAACGATCATCAGGTATCAGCAGAATCCTTTCTCTTTCCAGATACAGTCTGCGAAGCAGAGGCTGCTTTTTACCGTAGATGTTGAACAGAATTATATCTCTTGATTTCAAAAGCTCTGTCTTTGTAGGCATGATGTATATAAAGGAGTGAACCGGAACAGTCGGCTGCATTGCAGTGTCTCCGAGGAACATGGTGATGATTCCTTTGTCGTCCTGGTGAGTCATGCCGCCGCTTGCCAGAGTCAGCTCTTTGGCAAGTTCAGGGTTGAAATCAACCTTTCCGTCCTTTATATATTTTGATGAAAGCTCGAGAGTGGAAAGGATATCCATTTCCTTCAGGTACTGAATAGCGGATTCAGCCATGCCTTCATCTCCCTGCTGTTTGTACAGGGTTTCAATCATGATTTTGTTAAGCTCGGAAGAAGCGAGCATATATTCCTTTATGACATCGGGGGCTTTTTCGAGATAGCCTTGGAAAATGAGTTTGGACTCATCCTTTGAATTGCAGGCTTTCGCGAGAACCATTGACACTTCGGCAGTAGGAGGCGGTAATTTACCGTTCTTCAGCTGCGAAATGTAGGATGGAGTTATTTGCAGGTCGAGCTCTGCACAGCGCTTTGCAATCGACCTTAAAGAAAGCTCACTCTTTGCAATTATAGAGTCTAACATCTGAGCATAAGTCAATGGTTTTACCTCCGTAAATGTCCGTCAAATCAAGATATGGTATAAAAGATGTTAAGGATATACTTAACTATACCATTCATTGTCTATACAGTCAATACGCTTTTTTCACAAATAACTTTGCAAAAGCACTGTTTTTTTTATGGAAATGGACTTGCTTCTATGATAAAATATTTTTTACGGAAGGAAATAATGTAAATGAATATAAACAAGGAACTGGATCAGCTCTTAAAGCTGGTCGAAAAACCTGCAAGATACATAGGCGCAGAGGTTAATTCAGTCACAAAGGATGTGAATGATGAAAGCCTGCTGCGTTTTGGTTTTGCTTTCCCGGATACATACGAAATAGGGATGTCATATATGGGGCTACAGATTCTTTATCATGTGATAAACAGCCGTGATAATCTGTTTTGCGAAAGGGTTTTCGCACCTGCCACAGATATGGAAGAGCTGATGAGAAAGCAAAATCTCCCGCTCTTTACACTCGAGACAAAAACACCGGTAAGAGAGCTCGACGCTGTGGGATTTACATTGCAGTACGAAATGTCTTTCACCAACGTTCTTAATATGCTCGAGCTGTCCGAAATGGAGATGCTTGCCGCCGAAAGAAGCGAAGACGATCCAATCGTCATAGTCGGAGGGCCTTGCGCTTACAATCCGGAGCCGCTGGCTGATTTTGTCGATGTCGTATGCATAGGCGACGGCGAAGAATTGCTTCCACAGCTGCTCGAAGCTATCAGAGAAGGGAAGAGAGCGGGAATGGACAAAAAGTCGCTCCTGGGCGAACTCAGCGCCTTACGCGGCATATATATTCCTTCACTCTACAAGCCGGTTTACGCAGCTGACGGCACAATCGAAAAATATGAAAGACTTTCCGAAAAAGCACCCGAAAAAGTACTTCGCGCAATTGTGAGCGATCTTGACAAGGCGCCGTTTCCGGTGGATACCATCGTTCCATTCATCGATGTAGTGCACGACAGGGCTGTTGTTGAGACATTCCGCGGCTGCACCAGAGGCTGCAGGTTCTGTCAGGCGGGCATGATTTACCGCCCGGTCAGAGAGAGAAGCGAAGAGCATATTCTCGAGCTTGCCAAGGCCCAGCTGAAATCTACCGGCCACGAAGAGCTCTCCATACTCTCACTTTCGACGTCAGACTATTCAAGCTTTGAAACGCTCGCAACACGCATGATGCAGACCTGCGCAAAGGATAACATCTCTCTGTCACTGCCTTCGCTGAGGCTGGACAGCTTTTCGTTCAAGGTTCTTGACGAGATTCAGAAATACAAAAAATCCGGTCTGACCTTCGCTCCGGAGGCGGGAACGCAGCGTCTGCGCGATATCATAAACAAGGGCGTTACGGAAAAAGACATATACGATTCCACCAGACAGGCAATTGAGCTGGGCTGGAACAATATAAAGCTCTACTTTATGTGCGGGCTGCCGGGGGAAACTTACGAAGATCTCGATGGCATTGCGGAAATCGCACGCAATATAGTGGCGATAAATCAGGAGATCAAGGGTGGAAAGGGCGGACGCTTTAATGTAACGGTCAGCGTTTCCAATTTCGTGCCTAAATCACATACGCCTTTCCAGTGGTTCGGACAGAATACACAGGAAGAGTTTACGAAAAAACACGAATACCTGAAGGAAAAGCTGCACATTAAGCATGTCACCTTTAATTACCACGAAACCGACACCTCAATGCTCGAAGCAGTATTTGCAAGAGGAGACAGACGCACCGGCAGGCTGCTTTTAAAGGCGCACGAGCTCGGCTGCAAGTTTGACGCTTGGGGTGAAAGCTTCAGCTACGAGCGCTGGCAGAGGGCTTTTGCCGAAAGCGGAATAGATCCCGAATTCTATGCTCATCGCGAGCGCTCCTACGATGAAGTACTCCCTTGGGCGCAGATTGATTCGGGAATTTCTACCGAATTCCTAAAAAGTGAAAACGAAAAATCAAAACAGGGTATTACCACAAAGGATTGCAGAAAAGGCTGCGCATGCTGTGGAATCAACAGATATACGAATTGCCCTATGGGAGGTGTATTGGTAAATGAGTAAATACCTTATCACATTTACAAAGTTTGGCTATATAAAATACACCTCACACCTCGACATGGTCAGACTTTTTGAACGCGTATTTAAAAGGGCAGACATTCATTTGTCATATTCTCAAGGCTTCAACCCGCATCCGAAGATGATATTTGCCCAGCCGCTTTCACTTGGCTATACGTCGGAGGCTGAGCTGCTCGAAATAGAGACAAAGGATTTCTTTGAAGCTGATAATCTGAAGGGACTGCTTTCTGAAAGAATGCCCGAAGGTATTGGAATCACATCTGTTGAACAGCTGCCGGACAATGTGCCGAATCAGGCAAGCTATACGGTTGCATCGCTTGTTGAAGCTGCTGATTTTACGATTGAGATTCCCGCACCGGCAGGCTACGACAGAGATATAACCGAAGCTTGCAAGAGCTTCATGGATAAAGAATCGATTACAGTGCTGAAAAAGCAAAAGAAAAAACGCGACCTGAAGGGAGTCGATATCAGGCCGCTCATCTTTGAAATTGAAGGCTTTGAAGAATTGATAAAAAATGCGGAAACAGGGGAGGTTGACAATAAAATTATATTGAAAACCAAACTTGCTCAGGGCTCTCACGGCAACCTTTCGCCGGAGCTTTTGCTTCCACCGTTTCTCGAGCATGCAGGAATCGATGCGGAACGTTCAGTCATCGAAATCTGCAGAAACCGCCTGATTCTCAAAGGCTAATTTGGGGACAGGCACCAAACTTCCAAAAAAGCGAATTTAGGGACAGGCACTAAATTCGCCAAAATTCTAATTTAGGGACAGGCACCAAACTTCCCAAAATTCCAGTTTGGTGCCTGTCCCCTTTTTGCATTGAAACCCGCCGGTTTCAATAGTATCATGATATTACTGAAACAAAGGAGGGGTGTAATTATGAGAGGGATATCGGATTATTTAAAAAGAGTAGAGAACATGAAATTTTCAGAGATTCTCATATATGCAAAGGAAAACAAAAAAATCGTGGAAAAGGTTATTCTTGCTTTTCTCCTGATAGTATGCCTGATTCTGTTTACATTCGGAAAGGATGAGCCGTCTGATATCGTTATTGCGAGCAGCAGCGAGACTGAATACGAAGTAGATGATTCGGAGGCGAGCTCAGAAAGCATCGCAGCAGGACAAATCTATGTGGACGTTCAGGGAGCTGTACAAAAGCCCGGTGTCGTGGTGCTTTCCGAAGGCGCGAGAGTATTTCAGGCAATAGAGGCAGCCGGTGGTCTTGCGAGCCTTAGTGATACAGCACCTCTAAATCTCGCACAGCAGCTTTATGACGGGGACAAGCTATATGTGCCGTTTGTGGGTGAAACGGAGCTTGCACAGGAAAGCGGCAGTGCAGGCAGTGCAGGTCTTGCCGGCAGTGCGGGCTATGCGAGCAGCGGAAACGGTAAAATCAACATAAATACTGCCACTTCGGAAGAGCTTCAAAGCCTCAGCGGTATTGGGATCGTAACTGCGGGAAAGATAATAGACTATCGGGCAAAGAATGGCAAATTTACAAAGCCGGAAGATATAAAAAACGTCAGCGGCATAGGCGAGCGCACCTATGAGAACATAAAAAACGATATTTGTGTTTAAACTTTTTTAAGCAAACTATTTCATTTTTGTTTTTCTTGTGATAATAATATCCTTGTGCTATAATAAGTCATTGTGTGAAACAGCATAAATGCGCAAAATACACAAAATACGCAAAATACTCAGAGAGGAGAAACAGCTATGTGCGCAGATCACAATCACGACCACGATCACAATCACAGTCACGATCACGACCATTGCCATCATCATCATCATGCACATGTGCACGATCCAAAGGAAAAAAAGCGCCAGATTAATCGACTCTCCAGAGTTATAGGCCATCTCGAGTATGTTAAGAAAATGCTTGAAAACGACGAGGATTGCTCGGAGGTTTTAATGCAGCTTGCAGCCTCAAGGTCAGCCCTTAACGGACTTGGTAAGGAGATTATAAACGAGCATATGGCTCACTGTATTACTCATGCTATAGAAGAAGGCGACATGGAAAGTGTCGAGGAATTCAAAGAAGCAATCAAACGATATCTGTAGGAGGGAGGCCGAATATGGCAATTACCAAGGAAATGATTGACAGAATAAACGAGCTGGCCCACAAAAAGAAGGCAGAGGGACTTTCCGCCGAAGAAATCGAGGAACAGGCAGCCCTCAGAAAGGCTTATCTTGAAGGCTTCAGAGCCAATCTAAAGGCGCAGCTCGATAACATCGAAATCGTGGATTAATAAAGCTAATTAAAAGCTTAATAATTAAACATGTTTTTGGCAAAATTTGTTTACAGGTGCCGTAGTATGTGTATAAATACTACGGCACTTTTTATTTGCCTTTTATTGAAACGGGCAAATATTTTACGGTTTACAATTATAATGAAAAGAGGAAGATATATGCGACAGGTTTACATGGATTATTCAGCAACCACGCCGGTTAAAAAAGAAGTTCTTGACGCTATGATGCCATACTTCACCGAGCACTTCGGAAACCCTTCAAGCCTTTATACCTACGGCCTTGAAGCAAAGGATGCCATCACAAAGGCCAGAGGACAGCTCGCCCATCTTATTGGCGCAAACCCTGATGAGGTTTACTTCACCGGCAGCGGCTCCGAAGCTGATAACTGGACACTTTTCGGTGTTACCGACAAGCTTGCCAAAAAGGGCAACCATATTATTACAACTCAGATTGAACATCACGCAATACTTCACAGCTGTGAGTTCCTGCAAAAGCATGGCGTTGACGTTACTTACGTAGGAGTCAATCCTGACGGCACAGTAAAGCTCGACGAAATCGAAAAGGCTATCACCGACAAAACCGTTCTAATCAGTGTAATGCTGATTAACAACGAAGTAGGAACCATTCAGCCTGTAAAGGAAATAGCAGAAATCGCTCACAAGCACGGCGCGCTGTTCCACACAGACGCAGTCCAGGGCCTCGGCAATACTCCGATCAATGTTCATGAAATGGGTATTGACCTGATGAGTATGTCGGCTCATAAAATTTACGGACCAAAGGGCGTGGGCGCGCTTTACATGAGAAAAGGCGTTAATGCTTCCAACTATCTCCACGGCGGTGCACAGGAAAGCGGACACAGAGCTTCCACCGAAAATCTCGCAGGTATCGTTGGATTTGGCAAGGCTGCCGAAATGGCAGAAGCAAATCTCGAAAATCACATCAAGAATTGCAGCGCTCTGAGAAACTACCTGATCGAACAGGTTACAAAGACAATTCCGGGCACGACCGTTAACGGCACCATGGAACACAGACATCCGGGCAATGCAAATATTACATTTGAATATATCGAAGGCGAATCGATTCTTCTGATGCTTGACAGCGTTGGAATTTCTGTTTCAACAGGCTCGGCCTGCTCGAGCAAATCGTTAAAGCCGTCACATGTTCTGACAGCTATGGGCGTTCCGGTGGAGAAGATTCACGGAACAATCAGATTCACAGTCGGCGATTTTACTACAAAAGAGGATATCGACTATGTAGTTGAAAATCTCGCAAAGATTGTTGCAAGACTCAGAGAAATATCATCTGTTAACGAAAAGAAAGGTTGGTAAAAAAATGGCTTTATATAACGAAACAGTAATGGATCATTTCATGAATCCGAGAAATGTCGGAGAAATCGAAAACCCGGACGGCAAGGGCGTTTACGGTTCACCTGTCTGCGGAGACATGATGCAGATCACCATCAAGGTTGACGAAAACGATGTTATCACAGATGTAAAGTTCAAAACCTTCGGCTGCGGCAGCGCAATCGCTTCTTCATCGATGGCAACAGAGATGATTATCGGCAAGACAGTCGATGAAGCTCTGGCAGTTACAAACAAGCAGATTGTCGAGGAGCTCGGCGGACTTCCTGCCGTAAAGCTCCACTGCTCAGTACTCGCCGACCACGCTATCAAGTGCGCAATCTATGACTATGCGCAGAAGCACGGCAAGACCTACAAGGGCCTCGAAGGCTTCGATCCTAACGCAGACGATGACGACGAAAACCCTGAAGGCTGCGAGGGCCCGGGCTGCAAGGCATAGAGCACAGCATGACAGCATGATACTGAAAAAAGACATAAACGCACCAAAATTTAACATTGACGAAGCCCTGCGCTACGCGGGGACGAGAGGAATTGCCGATCCCGGCACGAAGAGCCTCGCGCTCGACTGCTTTAACGAAGCTGCCGGCCAGATCTCCTACAAGGTCTGCTACAGCTTCTTTGATATAAGCGTAAGCCTTTCCGAAGTCACCTTTGCAGGCAAGTGGCGGGCTTACTCAAAAGCTCTGAGGGGCTTGCTGCAGGGCTGCGACGAGGTGATAATCTTTGCCGCAACAGTGGGAGTGGGGCTTGACAGGCTTATCACAAGGTACGGAGATATCGCTCCGTCGAAGTCGCTGATGATGCAGTCGATTGGTGCCGAGCGCATTGAAGCACTGTGCGATGAGTTTTGCAACGAAATGGATGCGGAGCTTTCAGAGTACGGGAAACACCTCACGCGCAGGTTCAGTCCGGGGTATGCGGATTTGCCGCTCGAGTTTCAGAAAACGATATTCAGACTGCTCGAGCCCGAAAAACATATCGGACTGACACTGAACGACAGCCTCCTGATGACTCCTTCAAAGTCCGTAACGGCAATTGCCGGCGTTTCAAACCACGCTACTTGTTATTTTGAAAACGGAGACAGCAAATGCAAAACATGCGCGAAAACAGACTGCGCCTACAGGAGTAGTTTGTGACGAAACATCTGCGTTTATGTAGAATTTTGCAAAATTAAAAGTTAAATACTTGACTTTTAATGTTTATTGATGTATATTAGCTATAATTTGAAGAAAGGAGAAACCGGATGAGTCTTATTAATCTTAGCCTCGCTATGATGATGGGAATGATGATGTGCATGGCCATGTATGGCATGTGCATGTTTTCACGTGTTCTCATTCGAAACGGTTTCTCTAGTCACAAGGCAGCGTTATAGATTGTAAATCTTAACATAATGTAAATGTGCGGAAGCTCTTTCGAGTGCTTCCGCTTTTTTATTATCAATAAGTAATTATCAAAGATGAGGTGTAGTTATGAAAATCAGTAAAATCTTAAACAAAGAGGCGTGTAGTATCTCGTTTGAGGTCTTTCCCCCTAAGACTGACGCTTCGCTTGAAAGCGTCACAAAGGCGACAGAGGAGATTGCAAAATTAAAGCCGAGCTATATGAGCGTGACCTATGGGGCAGGCGGTGGAACGAGCCGTTATACCATAGACATTGCAGAGAATATCGAGAAAAATTACAGTGTTCCGATGCTTGCTCATCTTACCTGTGTATCAAGCGATAAAGCAACTGTAGAAAAACGCATAACCGAAATTAAAAGGGCAGGGATACAGAACGTACTTGCTCTTCGCGGAGATTTAACTCCGGAGCTCGAGAAATCTGACAGAAGCAAGTGGGAATATCATCACGCAGTAGAGCTTGTCAGAGATATAAAGCGCCTCGCACCTCAACTGTGTGTCGGCGGTGCATGCTATCCGGAGGTTCATCCGGAAAGCCGCACCCAGGCCGAAGATATAAAGCACCTGAAAGAAAAGGTGGATGCCGGATGTGAATTCTTGACTACACAGATGTTTTTTGATAATAATTTATTATACAACTTTATGTACAAAATCAGGGCAGCAGGAATAGATGTACCTGTAATTCCGGGCATAATGCCGATTACAAACGCAAACCAGGTAGAGCGTGCCATCAAGCTTTCCGGCTCGTTCATGCCTCAGAGATTCAAAAGCCTCGTCGACAGATTCGGTGACAATCCTGCAGCGATGAAGCAGGCGGGAATCGCCTATGCGACAGATCAGATTATTGATTTATATGCAAACGGCATAAATCATGTACATGTATATTCAATGAACAAACCGGATGTAGCGGAAAAGATACTTGAAAACCTCAGCGATATCCTCGGAGAGAGGTATTCTTATTTCGAAAAGACCGCAATTTAGAAACACTTTAAGGGAAAAACAAAAATGGACGTCACAAATTATCTCAAAAACAATATCGTTATACTCGACGGAGGAATGGGGACACTGCTTCAGGAAAGGGGCTTAAAACCCGGCGAGCATCCTGAAAGATGGAACATTTCACACTCTGATGATATTGTTTCAATACATAAAGCATATTACGAAGCCGGCTCAAACATCGTAAACACCAATACGTTCGGCGCGAACAGCCTGAAGTTTGAGGACAGCGAGCTCGAAGAAATAATCGGTGCCGCAATACTGAATGCCAAAAAGGCAAGAGAGGAAAGCGGCGGCTCACAGCCTAAATATGTGGCTCTCGACATAGGACCATGCGGCAAGCTCTTAAAGCCGTACGGCGATCTCGATTTTGAAAAGGCTGTCGAAATTTTTGCGAAAATAGTGCGCCTCGGAGTAAAATACAGAGCAGACCTCATAACGATCGAAACGATGAACGACAGCTATGAGACAAAGGCAGCTTTGCTTGCAGCAAAGGAAAACTCAGACCTGCCGGTAATCGTCACAAATGCCTTTGGCGCTGACGGCAAGCTGATGACCGGCGCTAATGCCGAAGCCATGACAGCACTGCTTGAGGGCATGAGAGCTGATGCCATCGGCGTAAACTGCTCACTCGGGCCAAAGGAGCTGCTGCCCGTAATTGAGTCATATCTTAAGTACGCATCTATTCCGGTAATATTCAAGCCAAACGCAGGCCTTCCGAAAATTGAGGGAGGAAAGGCAAAATATGACGTGAGTGCAGATGAGTTTGCGGGCTACATAAAGACTGCCGTGGAAAAGGGTGTCAGAATCGTGGGCGGCTGCTGCGGCACAACGCCTGAATATATCAAGGCTGTGGCAGATGCGATAAGCGGGCTTGCACCGCTTGCTGTTTCGGACAAGGGCCGCACGGTGGTATCTTCATACACTCACGCAGTGACATTCGGCGGACGGCCTGTCATCATAGGCGAGCGCATCAACCCAACCGGCAAGAAGCGCTTCAAGCAGGCACTGATTGAGGGCGACATCAGCTACATTCTCGGCGAAGGCATCGGCCAGCAGGAAAAGGGAGCAGATGTTTTGGATGTTAACGTGGGGCTTCCGGATATTAACGAGCCGGAGCTGCTTTTGAAGGTTACGGAAGAGCTTCAGGCCGTTATAAATCTGCCTCTTCAGTTAGACACGGCAGATGCGGAGGCTATGGAGAGAGCCTTGAGGCACGTAAACGGTAAAGCGCTGATCAATTCCGTGTCCGGCAAGGAAGACAGCATGCGTGCAATCTTCCCGCTGGCAAAGAAGTACGGCGGTGTGGTAATTGCGCTTACACTGGATGAAAAAGGAATACCGGAGACAGCAGAGGGGAGGCTTTCCGTTGCGCGGAACATCTTAAAGACAGCTGCGGAGTACGGGATTGCGTCAAAGGACATAATTTTCGACCCTCTGACGCTGACCATCAGTGCAAACGGAGAGTCTGCGCTGGTTACGCTCAAAGCAATTGAGCTCATCAAAAAAGAGCTTGGATGCTGCACTTCGCTGGGCATTTCGAACATATCGTTCGGCCTGCCGAGCCGCGATGCGATAAACACGTCATTTTTTAATGCTGCACTGGAAAGAGGTCTTTCGGCAGGCATTGTAAATCCATATTCAACCGAAATTATGAAGACCTATCACGCTTTTTTAGCTCTTCACAATATGGATACGGCGTGTGAAAACTATATAAAATTCATGGAAGCCCATAAAACGGAAGCCCCTGCAGAGGTTAAAACCGTTATAGCAAAAAGCGAAAACGGGTGCGTCCCAAAAGATGAGGTGTGTCCCCAAAATGAAAACGACGGAAGTGACCTGAAGGACGCAATAATAAAAGGTTTAAAGGCCGATGCACATAAATTTACCGAGGTACTTTTAAGAACTAAGGCTCCGCTTGATATTATAAGCGGTGAAATAATACCTGCTCTTGATGTAGTGGGAAAGGGCTACGAATCAGGAAGGACATATCTCCCGCAGCTTCTGATGAGTGCGGAGGCCGCAAAGGCCGCGTTTGAATTAATAAAGTCAAAGCTGGCTGCAAGCAAAGAAACAGGAAAAGGCTGTGACGAAAAAGGGCTGACCTGTGTGATTGCAACAGTTGAAGGCGATATTCACGATATAGGGAAAAATATAGTAAAGCTGCTTCTTGAAAATTACGGCTTTAAGGTAATCGATCTTGGAAAGGATGTGCCTGCTGAGACTGTGCTAAAGGCTGTAGAGCTGCACAAGGCTGAGCTTGTCGGATTGTCTGCTCTGATGACGACGACTGTCCCTGCGATGGAAGAGACGATAAGACTCTTGCATGAAAAGGCTTCTTGGGCTAAAATCGTAGTAGGCGGTGCTGTATTAAATCAGACATACGCCGATTCGATAAAGGCTGACAAATATGCAAAAGATGCGATGGAAACGGTCAGATACGCAGAAAGCATGCAGCCGAAGTAATTAGCATAGCGGAGGTACTACTATGTCAAATGCGGCCAAACTGGCAAAGAAGATAACGATAAACGAGCATTCGTCAATCAGACTTGAAGCGGGCGGGTATGTAATTTATTTCGACCCGTTCAGAATCCCTGAGCAGGTGGGCGATGCGGACTGGGTGTTCATCACTCACGAGCATTACGACCACTTTTCCGTTGAAGACATGAAAAAGGTCATTAAACAGGAAACGGTCTTTGTTGCGCCAAACACTATGAGACAGAAAATGCTCGATCTCGGGATACCGGACGGTCAGATGGAGGTAATGCTTCCTGATGAAAAGGTTGAAGTTCTGGATATGCCGATAGAAGCGGTGGCGGCTTATAATAAATTAAAGCCGTTCCATGCGAAAATGTCACGCTGGCTCGGATACATCATTACTGTGGAGGATACGCGCATCTATGTTGCCGGCGATACCGACAGAGTTCCCGATGCCGAGGCCGTAAGCTGTGATATAGCGTTGGTTCCGTGCGGCGGTACATTTACAATGGATTACAAAGAAGCTGCAAAGCTCATTAATAAAATAAAGCCTGAAATAGCAATTCCTACGCACTACGGCGATATAGCAGGCGACGAGACCTGTGGCAAAAAGTTTGCAGAGCTTGTCGAAAAAGATATTGAAGTACAGATTAAAATTAGGTAAAATGTTTTTTGACAACTAATTTTAAAGGTGTATGCATGGAAAAAATCAGACTTGGTAAAACAGGCTTAAAAGTTTCAAAGGTGGGTTTCGGAGTCCTGACTATGGGCGCGACTCAGCTCAATCTCCCTCTTGATGAGGGCGCAGAGCTGATACGCTATGCGATGGATAAAGGAATCAACCTTTTTGATACTGCGCAATATTACAAAACATATAAATATCTCAGAAAAGCTTTGGACGGAACAAATTACGAGCCCATAATCAGCTCAAAGTGCCTGAAGCCGAGCTATGAGCAGATGACGGAGGCTATCGAAGAAGCCAGACGTGAGCTTAATCGTGATGTTATCGACATATTCATGCTCCACGAACTGACATCGGTAAAGGAATACAACTTCCGTGCAGGGGCGCTCGAGGCTCTTGTTGATGCAAAGGCAAAGGGGTGGATTCGTCACATAGGCGTTTCCACACACTATGTCGATGTCGCAGAAATGATAGCGGACAAAATTGAGATAGAAATACTCTTTCCGCTGATAAACTATAAAGGTCTCGGTATCCGTGACAACCGCAATTTTGACGGCGTAGGTACCAGCGAGGCAATGGCTGCGGCCATAAAAAAGGCTGCACTGGCAGGGAAGGGTGTTTTCGGAATGAAAGCTTTCGGCGGTGGCAACCTTACGGGAACCTATCGCACAGCGCTTGATTATGTGTACGGACTGCCCGGCATTTCAGCTATGATGATAGGCTTTGGAAAGAAGCGTGAAATAGACGATATAGTTTCTTATCTCGACGGAACTATGCTGCGTGACTACACGCCTGATATTTCAAAGAAACGTATCTTTATCGATCAGGGCGACTGTGAAGGCTGCAATGCATGTGTTCAGCGGTGCCCGAGCAAAGCAATCTTTGTAAACGAAAACGGACTAGCTGAGGTAAATCACGATATCTGCCTTACATGCGGGTACTGCGCTCCGGTTTGTCCGGCACGTGCAATTATAATGATTGATAAAAGAAAATCCGAATAGATAACATATAAATGGCACATAAATAGCAGGGACAATGAAGTCCCTGCTATTTAGTTTAATAGAGTTTTTCTATACGGTCTTTCCAGTTGAATATGCCATAGATATGTCCGTCCGGCGTTAATATGTCGCCGTCGGTATAGACAAAGCGGCGGCAAAGCCTCAGGCTGCCACTGTTAGGGTTCATAATGTAGTAGCCGTCATTGTATGCGGAGGCTTCCATAGTGCCGCCTTCGCCCCGGCAGCTGTCTGAGCCCTGTTGGCATTTAATATAGAGCGTGCCGTTTTTGTCTGTGCCGAGAAGCTTCATGCTTGCGTAGTGGGCATACTGTGTGTCGAGTCTTTCAACCGTGTCTTTTGATGTGTCGATGCGGTAGAGCTCGTAATTGCCGCTTACACGCATTCTGTAGCCTGTATAGCGGCGTGCATTTACAAATACATAGTCGCCTGCGTGAAACGCGTCTTCAATTGCAATGCCTTCGCCAATATAATATTCTTTGCCGTCCACGCTCACGTAGCCCTTTGCAATAAAAGGTGTATATGGGGCAGGGATGTCGTCGCGCGTGTATTCAATATCCGTGCGAATCTTTAAATCCTTTGAAAGATGCCCTACAGGGAGATAAGAGGAATCCCCGTTTTCGTATGCGGTATAGCTTTCGCGCTTTTCACTTTCTGTGAGTTTGCCGGAGAGGTAATCAAAGAAATAATATTCGTCTGCGTTCTTAACTGTGTAAACTGTTTGTTTTTCACCGTTTGCATCAATCTTTTCTCTTATTGGCACGCTTTTTGAAATATTCTTTTCGATATAAGCTCCCGATTCATTTTCTTCATAAACCGTGTAGCAGCATGAGGTGTCATCGTCTATTTGCCAGTGAATCGAAAAGGTGTTCGTTTCCTTTGACCAGTTTGTATCCCAATCAAACTCCTCGCGTGCGAAGCGCCAGGTGAGAGGGAAGTATGTGATACCGCGGAAGTTTAATATAGGATATTCTTCCTTGCTTTTATCAAGCCTTGTGCCGTTTACGTAAATGGGATAATCGGCGATTGCTGCGCTGACTGTTCTCGGGTTTTTCGAGCCCTTGTAGACAGGCATTTCGAAATCGGAAGTTGACGGTCCGTATGTTCCCCAGCTTGCCAGAAAGAGGCCTTCACCTTCAATCCAGACGCTTGTAAGCCCGAGGAGTCTGCTGTAACCCCAGGTCATCGGGAAATAGGTTATGCCCTTGTAATTAATAAGAGGGTACTTCGATGTAGAGCAGTCCACATCTTCGTAGTCCAGCTCCACTTTGTAGCTTGGGATGGTAGCCGTTACTTTTGATGCGGCAAAGACAGGCACCTTTGCCAGATTAATGGTTGATGAAAGGACAATGGCTGCCATCATGAAAAGTAATAATTTTTTAAGTTTTTTTGAGCTTGTTTTCTGTGTTGTCGTCATAATCCATACTCCTTTGAACAAAAATATACATACAAGTTAATTATAGCTAAAATTTCAATAATTTCAAGGAAAAAAGCCCTTTTACAGATGTATAAAATATGATACAATATATGATGTTGTAATTTATATTCGGAAAGGAATTTTATTATATGGAAAAGTTAGGTTTAAATGAAATACGCGAAAGGTTTCTGAGCTTTTATCAGAGCAAGGACCACTATCGTCACGGAAGCTTTTCGCTCATCCCGCAAAATGACAAGAGCCTCCTCATCATAAATTCGGGTATGGCGCCTCTGAAGCCTTATTTTGCAGGCCTGGCGGAACCACCAAAGCACAGAATGACCACTTGCCAAAAGTGTATCAGAACAGGCGATATAGATAATGTAGGTATTACAAAGAGACACGGTACATTCTTTGAGATGCTCGGCAATTTCTCGTTTGGCGACTATTTCAAGAGAGAATCTCTTACCTGGGGCCTCGAGTTCATCACAAAGGTACTCGAAATGCCTTTCGACAAGATCTGGGCTACCGTTTACGAAGACGACGACGAAGCTGTTGAGCTTTGGAAGGAGCTTGGCATGCCGGAGGAAAGAATCGTACGCCTCGGCAAGGACGACAACTTCTGGGAAATCGGTCTCGGCCCTTGCGGACCTTGCTCCGAAATCTATTTCGACCGCGGTCCTGAGTTTGGCTGCGGCAAGCCTGACTGCAAGCCGGGCTGCGACTGCGACAGATATCTCGAGTTCTGGAACCACGTATTTACTCAGTTCTCAAAGGAAGAGGACGGCAGCTATTCAAACCTCGCACATCCTAATATCGATACAGGTATGGGCCTTGAGAGACTCGCCTGCATCATGCAGGGTGTTGACTCCATTTTCGATATTGACACAATCCGCCACATCTTAAACGCTGTAGTTGAAAAGGCGGGCGTAGAATACAAGGACGGCGATGGTCAGTTTGACGTATCCATCAGACTCATCACTGATCATATCCGTTCAGTAACCTTCATGATTTCCGACGGCATCGTTCCAAGCAACGAGGGCAGGGGATATGTACTCCGCAGACTCCTCCGCCGCGCTGCAAGACACGGCAGAATTCTCGGAATTGAAGGTCCTTTCCTTGTGGGCATTTCCGACAAGGTTATCGAAGTTTCAGGCGGTGCTTATCCGGAGCTTGTTGAAAAGAAGGACTACATCCAGAAAATAATCGCAATCGAAGAGGAAAGATTCGCTTCCACAATCGATCAGGGCGAAAATATCATAGCTGAATACGTAGAAGAGCTCAAAAAGAGCGGCAAGACCGTTCTTGACGGCGAAAAGGTATTCAAGCTCTACGATACATTCGGCTTCCCACTCGAGCTTACTGAGGAAATCCTCGCTGAAAACGGCTGCACAGCTGACGTTGAAGGCTTTAACGAAAACATGAAGCAGCAGAAAGAGCAGGCGAGAGCAGCTCGTAAGAGCGACGACGAAGAGGGCTGGAAGGAAGCAACCGATGCAAAGGCATTTGAAAGCGTAACAAACTTCACAGGCTACGAAACAACAGCCGACGAGGGCAAGATTATCGCTATCTTAAAGGATGCCGAGGTTGACGAAGCTATCGCAGGCGACACAGTTCGCATCGTATGCGACAAGACTCCTTTCTACGCAGAAATGGGCGGCCAGGCAAGCGACATCGGCTTCATCTTTAACGACGGCTTCAGAGCTGAGGTTCTGAATGTAACAAAGGTAAATAAGACTTATGTTCACAAGTGCGAAGTCGTGGACGGTACCGTAAAGGCGGGCGACAGTGTAAAGCTTCTCGTATCCGAGCCAAACCGCAACGCGACATGCGCAAACCATACAGCAACACATCTCCTGCACTCGGCGCTCAGAGAAGTTCTGGGCAACCACGTGCAGCAGGCCGGCTCTTCCGTTACTGCGGACGGCCTCAGATTCGACTTCAACCACTTCCAGGCTGTTACGAAGGAAGAGCTTTTAGAGGTTGAAAAGTACGTAAACGAAAAGATTCTACAGTTCATTCCGGTTGATACAAAGGTTATGACTCAGGCTGACGCTATCGCAAGCGGCGCAACTGCGCTCTTTGGCGAGAAGTACGGCGCTGAAGTAAGAGTTGTATCCGTCGGCGACTGCTCAAAGGAGCTCTGCGGCGGAACTCACGTAAAGAACTCCGGCCAGATCGGTGCATTCAAGCTTGTCAGCGAATCGGGCGTAGCAGCAGGTGTTCGCAGAATTGAGGCCATCACAGGTCTCGGCGTACTCAAGGCTCTCCACGAGTCCGAAGATATTATCGGCGAAGCTGCAACGGTGCTCAGAACCAACCCTTCGGGAATGTTAAGCAAGCTCATCGCTACAACAGAAGAGATGAAGGCGGTTCGCAAGGAGCTCGAAGATCTCAAGAAAAAGGGAATGGGCGACGCTCTTGGCGAAATGATGGCTTCCGCAGAGGAAATCAATGGTGTGAAGCTGGTTACAAAGGCGTTTGAGGATGTAAATATCAACGATCTCCGCCAGCTCTCAGACGATGTTAAGGCTCAGTACAAGGGCGTAATCCTCGTGCTTGCAGCACAGGCAGGTGGAAAGGTTACGTTCATGGTATCCGTAACAGATGACCTGACGGGCAAGGGCTACCATGCAGGAAATATGATAAAGCAGATCGCAGCGGCAGCAGGTGGCGGTGGCGGCGGAAAGGCCGATATGGCACAGGCCGGCGCAAAGGATCCTTCAAAGATTCAGGCTGCATTTGAGGTGGCAAGATCTTTGATTTAGGGATTTTAGCGTTGTGAAATGTTACAGTATTATTAAATTAACGGTTCCTTATTGTTTTTTTGGTTCTTTGTTGTTACAATGAAAGAGTAGTTTGAATTTTGAATTATGCGATTCAAAAAGGGGACGAAAGGAGAGTTATTATGGACAACAGAAACACAATTATTTTCGGAACTGAAGGCGATGCGCTGACAAAACAGAGCACCAAAGAAGTTCTTAATACTGTATATGATGCTCTCGACGAAAAGGGATACAATGCAATAGACCAGATGGTCGGCTATATTTTGTCCGGTGATCCTTCATATATCACCAGCAACAACAATGCGAGAAACCTGATTAGGCATATCGAGCGCGATGATTTAGTGGAGGAGTTATTGAGAACATTCCTCGACAAGTAAAACTGGTTTTATGGCGGGTTTAAATGCCCGCCTTTTTTCTCGGCTTGTTAAAATGCTCTGTGACTTTGTCAAGCTGCAAAGTTGGTGTCCTCACGTACGATTTGTACGCTCCGGTACCAACTTCGTGCTTTTCGCGTCACAGAACATTTTTCCTGCGCCGAGGGTTTTTGAAAAGGAGAAAAGATTTGAGAAAAATAGGACTGGATGTCGGTGATAAAACGATTGGCGTTGCAGTGAGTGACGAGCTTTTAATAGCTGCAAACGGCATTACTACAATTGAGAGGGTAGGCATTCGCAAGGACTGCAGCAAGGTTATGGACTATATAAAGGAATATGACTGTGACACTGTTGTAATGGGCCTGCCGCTTAAGCTTGATGGAACTGATTCACCGCAGACAGAAAAGGTTAGAGAGTTCCGCACTATGCTCGAGAACAAGATGAGGTCCACAGGTATGGCTTACGTCGAAATTGTTTTTCAGGACGAAAGACTGACTACAGTGCAAGCTGAAAGAGTGCTGATTGAGGCAGATCTTTCTCGAAAGAAGCGCAAAGAAGTTATCGACAAGCAGGCAGCGGTTCTAATCCTTCAGAGCTATCTCGATTCTTTAGCTTTTAAGAGATAGCTGAAATTCTATTCAAAAATTGAAAAATCGTCGTTAAAACAGACGAAAAAGGGTGTTAAGCGTTTTTAAAATAGGTATGTTTAGTAATTTTGTTATATCTTTTAATACAGTTTTTCCATTAGTGGTACTTCTGTGTCTCGGGGCTTTTTTGCGTAAAAAAGGCATGTGCGATGAGATAACACAGAAGCAAGGTAATAACATTGTTTTTAAAGCGCTGCTTCCTTGCCTGATTTTTAAGAACGTATTTTATACTGATTTTGATACAGATTTCGAACCAAAACTAGTTATTTTTTCGGTGGGGATAGTGTTCGTTCAGTATCTGCTTGCCACATGCCTTGCGCTCGCTATTGAAAAAAAGCCCAAAACACGCGGTGCAATCATACACACTGTTTTTAGGACAAATTCTCTAATATTCGGAATGGCTATACTGATTAATATGTATGGCTCGGATGTTTTGGGATCCGCATCTATTTCGCTTGCGGTAATAATCCCGATTGTAAATGTACTGGCTGTTTACACACTGGAAAAGTACAGAGGAGGGAAGGTTACTACAAAAAATGTATTAAAAGGCATTGCAAAGAACCCGATTATTGTTGCTACAGTTGTGGCATTGGCATTTAGAATTGTTGGAATTTCAGAGTTCCCGGAGTTCGTGGATCTGTCAATTTCATCAATTGCCGCATTAACAACACCTATGGCTTTATTATTCCTGGGAGCTTCCGTAGAGCTTTCAAAGATTAAGCAAAACAGCCGTAATCTGGTTATAGGGGTCAGCACCAGACTGGTATTTTTACCGGCAGTTATTGTAAGCGTAGCAGTATTGCTGGGATTCAGAGATATAAATCTTGCAACGATATTAACTATTTGCGGTGGACCGACGGCGGTAACATCATATACGATGTCGGTGTCAATGGATTCGGATTCTGATTTAACCGGAGAAATGGTTACGTTTACAACAGTATTATCTTGCCTGACTTTGTTTGGATGGATATTCGCATTAAAACAATTAGGATTCTTATAAAAGGATAAAATAATTAGCCCCGAAGAGGGGCTTGTTTTGATTGATACAACTATTCCTAAAATCATAATTTTCGGAAATGATATATACACAAAACGGCCAAAGTCCCCCGAATCCGCAATTTCAGGCTCTCTCGCCATTTCTTAATTTTTTCGATGCTATATTTATTCTATCTTATTCTACCTTGTTCTACATTATTCTACCATTGTTATATCTTTATTCTACCTTTGTTCTACTTTTATTCTACATTTATTCTACCGTTATCATATTTTATTATACTGAGTTCAACTCTTATGATCCTTTCGTTAATTTAAAGATTTAGAGCCACGGCCCATGCAAAATTTTTCCTGAACCCCACAGAATTTATGTAAAATTGCCCCAATCCACATAAGAATGTGCCACAAACGTTGAAATTTCAATGTGCGCAGAAAACGAGGCTCTATTTTGCGTTTTAAGCGACTTTTTTTGTGTGGGTCGATAAATATATCCTCCGATTTATAACAAAAATAGCATTAAATCTTAAATATGGTAAAAACGTGCATGAACAGCTGACAAAAAAGCAAACAGAGCGCAGCTAAAGCCGTGCCCCGTTTGTTGAGTGTATGAATGATATTTGGATAAGCTTTAGTTATACACCGGAACGGTTAAAACCTGACCGGGATATATATCGCCGGAATCGATATCGTTAATTTCGCACAGCGTATAAACAGCATGACGAACATCGGTATCAGCCGACATATATTCTGAAGCAATATTCCAAAGTGTATCACCGGATTGAACTGTGATATTTACGTATTCACGAACCGTTAATGATGATGCATTGTAATGCCCGAGGACTGTATTAACCAGACCTACAGCAAATACTGTAAGTAAAACCACAAATATAATAAATCTGGTTCTTGATTTGATTCTGTATGTCTTTCCGCAAATATCCATGATTACCCTCCTGTTTTGCCCTTTTGAAACAAATGTTCTCATTTGATATTATGATTATAAAACAACTGTTCGATAATGTCAATATAGAAAAGAACAAATGTGCATTATTTTTTTTGTTAAACACTTTGTCATACACTCCAACCTGTCCCCAAATTAGAAAAAAAGCTAATTTGGGGCCTGTCCCCAGATTAGCTTTTGTCTTTAGAGCTTTATAAGCCCTTTATCATACAGTGCCTTCACGGCCTTTATTACACCGAACTTTGAGTGTTCGTAAGTTAGGCCGCCCTGGAAATAAACATTGTACGGTTCGCGGATCGGCGCATCTGCCGAAAGCTCGATTGACGAGCCCTGAACGAACGCCCCTGCCGCCATAACAACCTCGCTTTCATATCCCGGCATATCCCAAGGAATCGGAGCCACGTGAGCATCGATAGGTGCAGCCGCCTGAACGCCTTCGCAGAACGTAACGACAGCTTCAGGAGAACCGAGTCTGACTGCCTGTATTATGTCGGAACGGATATCCTCAGGCTGCGGGCAAACCTCGAATCCCAGTCTTTTGAACACTTCGCCGCAAAGAACGGATCCCTTTACCGCACCGTTTACAACCTTTGGCGCCGTGAACAGTCCCTGGAACATCGCACGAGTCTGACCAAATGTAAGCCCGCATTCGCCGCCGATTCCCGGGCAGGTCATTCGATAAGAGATGTTCTCGATAAGATCCTCGCGACCGGCCACATAGCCTCCTGTAAGCGCGATGCCACCGCCCGGATTCTTGATAAGCGAGCCGGCTATGACATCGGCACCGACTTCTGTGGCTTCGAGTGTATCGAGGAACTCGCCGTAGCAATTGTCCACCATGCAGATGATGTCACTGCGAACGCTCTTTACAAAGCCGGCCCATTCGCGTACCTGGTCGATTGTGATAGCCTTTCTCCAGCCGTAGCCTGTGGCGCGCTGAACCGTGCACATACGTGTCTTCGGACCGATTGCACGTCCGAGGGCCTCCAGATCTATGCTGCCGTCGGGCTTTAGCTCAACCTGCTTGTACGTGATGCCGTAGTCCTTGAGGCTGCCCATGCCTGTGCCGCGGATACCGATTACGGTCTCGAGCGTGTCGTAAGGCCCGCCCGTGCAGTAAATCAGTTCATCGCCCGGGCGCAGGATTCCAAGCAGCGTGATAGAGAGCGCATGCGTGCCGTTTACGATAGTCGGTCTGCAGAGCGCTGCGTCAGTCTTGAAAACGTCGGCATATACGCGTTCGAGCGCTGCACGGCCGGGGTCATCGTAGCCGTAGCCGGTGTTCCAGCCAAAGTGCATATCGCTGATCTGGTTCTTCTGGAAAGCCGCCAAAATCTTGTACTGATTGAAAGCCATAATGTCATCGAGCCTTTCAAAAACAGGCTTCACAGCCTGCTCTGACTCGTCTATAAGCTTTAATATCGGCTCATCAATTCCGAATGAATCCTTTAAGTAATTGAAAGTTTTTTCCTGCATTTCTTAACTCCGTTGTCAATAAAATTATTATGTAAACAAGCCCTCCGAAATCACATGGATTTTTCCGGATTTACCTGTTATCATCATTTATTATTTATCTATTATTTATCATCATCGTCCGATGACTGGCCTTCTTTGCGTTCCTTTTCCCACTCCATGCCACGCACGAGATCGCGCTTTGTGTTCATTTTATGAGCCGCATAGAGCTGCGTCGTAGTGACCTGCTCGTGATCCAAAAGCTGCTGAACGTCAAAGATGGAATTCCCCCTGCCAATCAGGCTGGTAGCGGCTGTAGCCCTGAGCTTATGCGGACTGTAGCCTGCATTTCTCGAAACCTGCATACCGATTGAGGTATATTTTTTCGAAAGCTCGCGAATCGACCTTTCAGTCATGCGCTTTCCCTGAAGCGAGATAAACAGCGCATCCTGATGCTCCTCGACAATCTGATCATCCTTTGGCCGCTCATTATTGATATAGTCAAGAACAACCTCTGTAACCGAGTCGTTCAGAGGCATTACGGACTCCTTGTCGCGCTTTCTGTAAATCTTGAACTCTCCGCGGTTGAAATTAAACGAAGAAATGTTCAGCTGCTGAAGCTCCGAAATACGAAGCCCATAGGTTATAAACAGCATAAGTATCGCCTTGTCGCGCTTTTTTGTCTTTTCCCAGTAGTCGTGCTCCTTGCCGGTGAGACCCACGCCCGTCGAAACGGCATCGAGCATCAGCATAACCTCGTTGTCCTGGAGCGCCTTGATTTCACGCTCTCCCGGCTTTGGCACACGAATCGGATCAAAGCCGTCGGTTATGTTTTTCTCGAGCAGCCCGTCACGATAGAGCTGTTTGAAAAGCACCGAAACCGAAGATTTTTTACGCGCAAGCGTCTTGTTTCCGTTTTCATAGACGTAGATAGCCTTTTCGCCCTCTTTTTCGTAGTGGCGGCAGAAATCTATGAACATATTTATATCCACAGCCTGAATCAACGCAAAGTCCGAAAGCTTGATATCCTTTGGCTCCTTTGCCGGCGTTATGTCCGGCCGCTCAGTTATCAGATAGTGGCAGAAAAAGCGCACATCAAAAAGATAAGCCCGCCTGGTCATAGGCAGCACATTTCCACGCAGATAAGAAAAATAGCCGCGCAAAAATCCCGGAAGCTCGCGCTCCAAAGCGGTGCATTCCGCCACGATATCGTGCTCTTTTTTCACCACATTGTCGGGCTTTGAGCTCTTGTTATGAACTTTTACAATCTTTGTTTTCTTTTCCTCGTTCATATCTCTTACCAAAAGGCATAACTCTCACCACAGGTCGCCGCAAAGCCGCAAATTCGCAAGGCCGCACAGCCTTAAGACCGCTGTTTTCCCGCAATCGCAAGTATTTCCTTCATCGCCGCAGTCTCGTCAAGCTCGCTTAAGTTCACCCAGTGCATCTCCTCGTATCTGCGAAGCCAGGTCATCTGGCGCTTTGCATAGTGGCGCGTGTTTCTCTTTACCAGACGCACCGCCTCGTCAAAGTCATATTCGCCGTTAAAATATCCTATTATCTCCTTGTAGCCGATGCCCTTCATCGAGATATCATCAGCTGTGAGCCCCATTTCGAGAAGCCTTTTAATCTCCTCCTCAAGCCCCATTTCGACAAGCAGATCCACCCTCCTGTCTATGCGGTCATAAAGCTCCTGCCTGTCCCGCATCAGCCCAATCAGCGCATAATCATAATCGCCGATAGGCCTGAAGCTCTCCTCGAACGCAGGAATCCCACGCCCCGTGCTCTCCGCAACCTCTATGGCACGAATAAGCTTTTTCAGATTGTTCGGGTGGATACGCTCTGCTGCCTCAGGGTCCAGCTCACGCAGAAGCCCGTGCACATATTCATTTCCACGCTCCTTTGCAAGCCCCTCCAGCCTTTCTCTAAAGCAGTCATCCCGAGGCGCACCCGCAAAATCCATTTCATAGATAAGCGAGCTGATGTACAGCCCTGTGCCGCCCGAGATAACCGGCACCTTGCCGCGCGAAAAGATATCGTTTATCGCTGCCTTTGCGGCAGCCTGATACTCAGCTACACTGAAGCCGTCGCGGGGATCCACAAAGTCCACCAGATGATGTCTGACCTCCGCCTGTTCCTCAGCGGTAGGCTTTGCCGAGCCGATATCCATAAACTTATAAAGCTGCATGGAATCGGCGCTTACAACCTCGCCATTCACAGCCTTTGCAAGCTCAATCGCATATTTGGTTTTTCCTACTGCGGTCGGGCCGCATACGCAGATAATTCTGTTCATATTTTACTGTATGCGCTTGAAGAACTTGTCAAGCTCGTAGCGCGTAAATTTTACAAATGTAGGCCTGCCGTGAGGACAGGAATAAGGATTGTTGCAACGTGACATATCCATCAGCAGAGCCTTGATTTCTTCTATATGAAGTACATCGTTACCCTTGACTGCCGATTTACATGACTTCGTGATTATAGCGTTTAGCCTTCCGTAATCGCTCATGTCTATGCGTTCCTCGTAATTTTCTATAAACGCATTCAGAAAATCGGTAGCTTCAAGCAGGCTCATAAACATCGGAATCGCCTTTACCGCATAGGTTTTCGGCCCAAAGCCTTCTATCTCAAAGCCCATATTTTCAAGCACCTTGAGCCATCCATCGGAAAGTGCATCCGCTGCGGGAGTAGCATTAATTATGATTGGAACCATAATAGGCTGAACCGGCTTCTCCGACTCTTTAAACTCCTTTAGCAGCTTTTCAAAAAAGCATCTTTCGTGTGCTGCATGCTGGTCTATCAGGTAGAAAGTATCGCCGTCAACGGCCATAATATATTTCCCGAAAATGGAGCCGAGAGGAATTAAGTTCTCGAATTTGAAAGGAATTACCTTCGGCGGTTCTGTCACATCGAGGCCTTTTTCACCGTAAACCGGAGAATCCCCATAAACCGATAATGAATCCTTTGGCTCTTCAGCGGCAACATCAAAGCGCGATCCATCCGCCGGAGCCTCTTTTTTGTATGAAAGATTGCTCGCAATTTCGGCATTTTCACGCATGGTTGATAATAAATTTGTTATGTTAACCTGCTGCTCTTTTTCGGTATTAAGTTTAGTTTTTTGCGTTAATGCAAATAATTTATTTAATTCGTTCAGCTTTGGAGATTCGCTCCGAAGACTGTCCATTCCCTGCATCAGTTTATCCGAATTATACATCGCATCAGCAGCAACGCCAAAGATTGCATTCTTGCTGTCAAGCGCTGTAACTATTGAATTTGTTACGGTTTCGGAAACAAAGGCCTCCTCATCAAACCGCACATCCCTTTTGTTCGGGTGAATGTTCACATCCAGCTTGTCGGGAGGCAGCTCCAAAAAGAGAAAACAAATCGGATATCTGCCCTCGAACATCCTGTCGTGATAAGCCTGATTTACGCCCTTTTCTATAACCTTTGAAGAAATGACGCGGCCGTTTACAAAGAAAAACTGGCTCCTGCGGCTGGTTTTATTGTTCATCGGAGATGAAACATATCCGTTTACATGCAGATAGCCCGATGTGAAATCCACCGGTACCAGCTCGCTTCCGACAGCCTTACCGTATATCGTTTGAATCGTTTCATAGAGATTGCCGCGGCCTGTTGTGCTGAAGAGGATATTACCTCCGCTTGTCATACGGAAACGAATCTTTGGATAAGCCAGCGCCATCTGCGACACGAAGTCTATAATCAGAGCACTTTCAGCATTGTCGGCCTTCATGAACTTGAGCCTTGCCGGTGTGTTGTAGAAAAGATCGCTTACAATAATCGTCGTGCCGTCCGGGCAGCCTGTCGGCTCGGCCTGCATGACTTCGCCGCCGTGCAGCGTCAGCTTGCTTCCGATGGCCTGTTTTGTAGGCTTTGTCAGAATTTCAAGCCGGGATACAGCAGCGATGCTTGCCAGCGCTTCGCCTCTAAAGCCGAGTGTGCTGATTCGGCCCAGGTCGCTGTCGTGCTCAATTTTACTGGTCGCATGTCTTGCAAAGGCGATTTGAACTTCGCCCTCGGGAATACCGCAGCCGTCGTCGGTTACGCGGATATAGTTCTTTCCGCCACCTTTGATTTCAACAACGATGGTACCCGCACCTGCGTCTATTGAATTTTCAACAAGTTCCTTTACTACGGAAAGCGGTCTGTCGACCACCTCGCCGGCAGCGATTCTGTCGGCAACCGATTTGTCGAGTATTTTTATCATAGATTCTTTCTTGCAAGCTCCTGGAGCTCCTCCAATATCTTGATTGCTTCGCTTGGGCGAATATCCATAAGATTGAGCGCTTTGAGCTGCTCAACTACCGGATTCGGCGCAAAGTCAAACATCGAAATCTGCATTTCACCGGATTCATCGGCATTTTCGCTGCCACTACCGCCCTTACGCTTTGAGTTCGCCTCGCCTCCCGCATATAGCGAAGCGGAGCTGTCACTGCTTTCGAGATCGGCAAGCCTGGCCTCTGCGTCATCGAGGACCTGCTTCGGAACGCCTGCAAGCTTTGCCACATGGATACCGTAGGACCTGCTCGCCGGACCCGGCACGATTTTGTGCAGAAAGACAATATCCCCGCCTGTGTCGGCCACATCGACGTTCAGATTTGTGCAGCCCTTTACTGCACCCTCGAGCGAAGTCAGCTCGTGATAGTGCGTCGCAAACAGCGTGCGTGCGCGGCGGCTGTCCGAGCAGAGATGATTAACAACGGCCCATGCGATGGAAAGGCCGTCATAGGTTGATGTCCCACGCCCTATTTCGTCGAGAATAATCAGCGATTTTCTCGTAGAGCAGTTTAATATATAAGCCAGCTCGCTCATCTCAACAAAGAAGGTCGACTGACCCATTGCGAGATTGTCGGAAGCTCCGATACGCGTAAATATGCGGTCGCAAACGCCGATTTTTGCGCTTTCGCAAGGAACGAAGCAGCCTGCCTGAGCCATCAGCACAATCAGCGCCGTCTGACGCATATAGGTCGATTTACCGGCCATGTTTGGTCCTGTAATCAGCAGCATCGAAGCATCGCTCAGGTTGCAGTACGTGTCGTTTGCGACAAAGAGACCATCCGTTATGGTCTGCTCGATTACAGGGTGTCTGCCGCCTCTGATGTAGATTTCATCCGAATCGCTGACATCAGGCTTTACATAGCCCAGTCTCGAGGAAACCTCCGCAAACGAGCAAAGAACATCCAAAACGGCTATGGCTGATGCTGTCTTCTGAAGCTCGCCCGTGTACTGCCCGGCCAGAGCTCTGAGCTCGCAGAACAGTTCGTATTCGAGCTGGTTTATCTTTGTTTCGGCGTTTAATACCAGCGATTCCATCTCCTTTAATTCAGGAGTTATGAATCGCTCGGCGCCCACAAGCGTCTGCTTTCTGATATAGTTTTCAGGAATCATGTCGAGATTTGATTTCGAAACCTCAATATAATAGCCGAAAACCTTGTTAAAGCCGACCTTCAGATGAGTGATGCCGGTTCGCTGTTTTTCAGTGCTTTCAAGCGAGGCAATCCAAAGCTTTGCATCCTTTATGCCGGCCTTTAAATCGTCGAGCTCCTTTGAATAACCGCTCTTTATAAGTCCGCCCTCCTTTATCGTCATCGGAGGCTCCGAAACGATTGCAGCGTCAATCTTTTCATAGATGTCGCGCAGCGGATTGATATCTGCATTTATTTCCGAAAGCAGCCCGTCATTAAAATCCTGGAGACAAAGCTTTATCTCCGGAAGAGAGGCGATGGAATTACGCAAAGCGATCATATCCTTGCCATTTGCACCGCCGGTTGCAATGCGGCCTGCCAGCCTTTCAAGGTCATAGATTCCCTTCAGTGCCTCACGCAGATCGTTGCGAAGCAGCACCGAATCAAACAAAATCTCCACCGCATCGAGCCTGCGATTTATCTCTGCCGAGTCGCAAAGAGGCTCTCTGAGCCACTGCTTCAGCTTTCGCGAGCCCATCGCCGTCCCGCATTTATCGAGAACCCAGAGAAGCGAACCCTGCACCCTCTTTTCGTAGAGAGTTTCAGTAAGCTCAAGGTTTCTGATTGTGGCGCGATCGAGCGACATATGGCCGCTTACTTCGTAGAGGGTGAGGTTTTTTAGATGCTCAAGCCCTTTCTGCGTCTCCGAAAGGTAGATGAGAAGCCCGCCGACGGCACAGATCGACTCTGCGTGGTCGCCAAGCCCCAGCCCCATGGCGGAAGAAATGCCAAACTGCTTGCATATAGTGGCTTCGCAAGCCTTTCTGTCAAAATAAACCGAAGGCTTTCGGTTCATAAACGGGTGAATCAGATGCTCCACTTCATCGAGTGGCAGAACCTCTGCCGCTTCTTCGGACAAAACCAGCTCGCGCACATTTATGCGAACCAGCTCGTTTATCAGCGTCTGTTCACCTTCTCTGCCGTTTACGAATATCGTGGATGCGAGCTCGCCCGTAGTGATATCCGAATAGCAGAGTGAAATGTAATCTTCGGAAGTAAAAATTGAAGCAATATAGTTGTTTTCTTTTTCACTGAGCATGGTTTCCTTTGTCACCGTGCCGGGTGTGACTATCTGAACAACCTCGCGCGGAACCAGCCCCTTGCACGACGCAGGGTCCTCCATCTGCTCGCATATGGCTATTTTGTAGCCCTTTTCAACCAATTTGGCAATATATGAATCGCAGGCATGAAAAGGAACGCCGCACATAGGCGCACGCTCCGGGAGTCCGCACTGCTTTCCCGTAAGAACAAGATCGAGTTCTTTGGAAACTACCTTTGCATCCTCAAAAAACATCTCGTAAAAGTCACCGAGACGGAAGAAAAGAATGCAATCGGGATATTTCGCGGAAATATCAAGATATTGCTGCATCATTGGTGATAAACTCATTTTAATTCCTCGTGGGATTTATTGACCACGGCCTGCGCCACAGCCTCGAAAAGCTCCTCTGAATAGGTTTCTGCGGGAGTTTTCTTTAAATAAATCAAATATTCGATATTGCCCTTTGCACCCGTTATAGGCGAAAATGTGAGCCCATGCGGGTACAGTCCGTTATCTGCCGCATAGGCAGCCACATTCATTATGACCTCTTTATGTACATCGGGGTCTCTGACTATTCCCTTCTTTCCGACCTGCTCGCGTCCGGCCTCGAACTGCGGCTTTATCAGCGCCACAATTCCGCCCTCGGGACTGAGCAGCTTTGAAGCTACGGGGAATATCAGTTTTAACGATATAAAAGAAACATCGATCGAAATAAAATCGACATCCGGGTCCACAGTGTTTACATCGAGATAGCGCACATTGCACTTTTCCATATTGACAACGCGCGGATCGTTTCTGAGCTTGTAATCAAGCTGGCCGTAGCCGACGTCAATCGCATAAACCTTTTTTGCGCCGTGCTGCAGCATGCAGTCTGTAAAACCGCCTGTGCTTGCGCCTATGTCAACACATGTGCAGCCCTCAAGCTCAAAGCCGTAAAGCAGCATTGTTTTATCGAGTTTTAAGCCTCCTCGGCTGACATAAGGACAAATGTCTTCTTTCACAAATATATCGGCATTTTCGTCCACCGGGGTTCCCGCCTTGTCCACGCGCTGCCCGTCCACATAGACTATTCCTGCCATTATGCCGGCCTTTGCCTTTTCGCGGGACGGATAAAGTCCTCGGTTTACAAGTATTACATCAAGCCTTTCCTTCAATGAAACCACTTATCCTTTCCGCTATGCTTTTGCCGTCGAGTCCGTATCTTTCAAAGAGCTTTTCGGTATTCCCCTGCTCTATGAAGGTATTTGGCCAGCCTATGCATCTTACCTCTGTTTCGGGACAGTTTTGAGCTAAAAATGCTGCAATGCTCTGCCCGGCGCCTCCCGCAAGAACATTGTCCTCGAGCGTAACGAGGAGCTTTGCGCGGTCCTTCACGCTCAAAAGAAGAGCTTCATCGAGCGGAAAGGCAATGGCATTGTTCATTACATTTACTTTATACCCTTTTTTATTTAATAACTCACAAGCTTCCATAGCGCGCCTTACCATGCTGCCGCTTGCCCATATTTCTACATCTGCGGGATTTTGGTTTACCATAAAATAGTTATTGCCACTAAACCTGCCCGAAATCTCGAAATTCGTTGAATTGCCTCTCGGATATCTGATTGCAACAGGCCCGTTCAGAGTCACAGCATATTCGAGCATCTTTTCAAGCTCCATTCCGTCGCGCGGAGCCAGCACAGTCATTCCCGGCATGTGCGAGAGATAAGAAAAATCAAAAAGACCATGGTGCGTCTGGCCGTCCTGCCCTACGCAGCCTGCACGGTCAATCGCAAAAATAACCGGAAGCTTGTTCAGACAAACGTCTATCATAATCTGATCGTAGGCTCTTTGCAGAAATGTTGAGTATATTGCAACCACCGGTCTGAGCCCGTTTCTTGCAAGTCCTGCCGCAAACGAAACCGCATTCTGCTCTGCGATTCCCACATCGAATATCCTCTCCGGATAGATTTCGGAAAACCTCGAAAGTCCCGTGCCTTCGATCATCGCGGCCGAAACAGCTACGACAGCCGGGTTCTTTCCCGCCAGCTCTATCAGTTTGTCGCCGAAAACCTTGCTGTAGCTGATTCCTGCACCTTTAGACACAGGCTTTCCCGTTTGCACGTCAAAAGGTCCGATGCCGTGAAACAGGCCCGGATTCTTTTCTGCAGGCTCATAGCCCTTTCCCTTTTGCGTAATTGCATGTATTATAACAGGCCCCTGCACCCGCTTTGCGAGTGAAAAGGCATTCAGTAAATCTTCGATATTGTGACCGTCCACAGGTCCGAGATAAGTCAGCCCCATCTCTTCGAAAATAATACCGTCAACAAAGGCATACTTCAAAGTGTCCTTTATGTGTTCAACACCCTTGTATACGCTCGGCGATTTTTTCAGCGCGTTTTTAACGGCAACCTTGAACTCCTGATATCCCTTGCTGGTACGCATGCTCGAAAGATGCTGGGACATTCCGCCCGTGTTCTTTGAAATCGACATGCCGTTGTCATTAAGGATGATGATGACCTTTGTCTTTTCCGAGCCCAGGCTGTTCAGCGCCTCATAGGCTTCTCCGCCGGTAAGAGCGCCGTCACCGATTACTGCAACGACAGCATAGTCCTCACCCTTTAGGTCTCTGGCTGCAGCAAGCCCTGCCGCAATCGATACGGAAGTGCTGCTGTGCCCCATGTCGAGCAGATCGTGCTCGCTTTCGCACATTTTCGGAAAGCCTGACATTCCGTCAAGACCGCGCAGGTTATCAAAGCCTGCCGCTCTGCCGGTAAGTATTTTGTGCACATAGGTCTGATGACCCACATCCCACACAATTTTGTCGAGCGGGCTTTTGTAATATTTGTGAAGTGCTACACTAAGCTCCACGATTCCGAGGTTGCTGGCCAGATGACCGCCCGTCCTTGAAACCTTTTCTATCAGGAAGCTTCTGATATCCTCACAGAGCAGATCCATTTCAGCCAGGCTCATGGTCTTTAAATCCTGTGGGAATTTGTAGTCACCAAAGTGATTTTCAAACATAAAAACTCCTATTTTCGTCTGTTTTTGAGCATTTCTATGATAGCGGCAAAGAATTCCGCATTGTCGTAGTACGGAGCGATATAATTTGCGGCAGCCTCATAGAGCTCCGAAAGTCTCTCGTGAGACTTTTCGATTCCGTAAAGAGCGGGATATGTTGATTTTGCTCTCTCGGCATCCATGCCCGTCTTTTTCCCGAGCTCCTTTGCATCGCCGAGAACGTCCAAGAGGTCGTCTTCGATCTGAAATGCCAGTCCGATGCACTCGGCATATTTGGTGAGATCGTCAAGCATTCTGTCATCAGCACCTCCGAGCATCAGTCCGGCACGAACGGATGCTACAATCAGAGCGCTGGTTTTATTGATAAACATGTATTCGAGCATTTCCTTTGAGCACTGCTTGCCCTCGGCCTCGATATCCGCAACCTGACCGGCAACCATGCCTCGGCAGCCCGCACCCTTTGCGATTTCGTAGCTGGCCTTTACTCTGTTTTTCAGCTTTTCAGGCTCGTCAAAATACATCAGCATGTCCTTGTTCATGCATTCGAATGCGGTGTTCAAAAGACCGTCGCCAGCAAGAATTGCAATAGCGTCACCGAAAACCTTGTGGTTTGTCGGAACGCCCCTGCGCAAATCATCATTGTCCATGGCAGGCAGGTCGTCGTGAATCAGAGAATAGGTCTGAATATATTCCATAGCGCAGGCATAAGGCAGAGCATCCGTTACGCTTCCGCCCGCAAAATCGCAGCTTGCCAAAAGCAGTACAGGGCGCAGTCTTTTTCCGCCCGCGGTGAGGCTGTATTTCATCGATTCGTAGAGCGTGATGCTCTTGTGATCGATATCGGGTAAAAAGTCGAGAAGATGTTTTTCAAGTAGTTCTTTGTACTCTAAATATTTATCGTTCATGTTTTACCTCCGAATTATTTTTCATACGTTTCGATGCGCTGTTTAGCGGAATCAAGTATTTCCACGCATCTTTTATAATATTTTACGCCGTCCTCGTAGGCCTGCATTGCCTCTTCGAGCGAAATATTGTCCTTTTTGATGGTCTCAGCCATGCTTTCGAGCTTTGCCATGCTGTCTTCAAAATCAATATTCTTTGCAGTCATTTTCCTACCTCACTTTGCTATAGCTTGCTGACGCTGTCAACAGTCATTGCGATGCTGCCGTCACTAAGACGTGCATTTACCTTGTCGCCTGTTTTAATCTCTGCGACTGATGATATGAACCTGCCGGATGCGTCGGTTAAGGCTGCATAGCCTCTTTCCATGGTTTTAACGGGATTTAGCTGGGAAAGCGTATCCATAAAGCCTTTGCATTTCAGCTCGCCTATCGTGATTTTCGAAGCAATTTCACGCTTCATCGCATCAAGCCCCGCACGCTTTATACGCTCCTCTTTTGCCGCCACATTTGCCTTTAATGCAGCAAGCAGCAGCTCACGTCTTTCTTCGAGATACATCCTCAGCTCCCCTGTATCGGGAACCGCCATATTGGCGGCAGCCGTAGGTGTTTCGGCACGTCTGTCTGCCACAAAATCCGCAATGGTGAAATCCGTCTCGTGGCCGACTGCGGAGATTACCGGAATATCCGAAGCATAAATAGCACGTGCCACGATTTCCTCGTTAAAAGCCCAAAGCTCCTCAACGGAACCGCCTCCGCGACCTACTATCATAACGTCTATATCGTCATAACTTTCATTTATAAATCTGATTGCGTTCGCTATATCATCAGGTGCTCCCGGCCCCTGAACCAGAACCGGATAAATCAGTATATCCACATAATCGTTCTTTGTGGTAATTATCTTTATGATGTCCTGCACGGCTGCGCCTGTTGCAGATGTTACGACGGCAACCCTTTTCGGAAAAGACGGAAGAGGCTTTTTGTTCGACTCATCAAACAAGCCCTCAGCTTCAAGCTTTTTCTTTAGCTTTTCGAAAGCCTCTGCGAGAGCACCTATGCCCGCGGTTTCAACCGCTCTGATGTAAAGGGAATAAGAACCGCCCCTCTCGTAAACACTGACAAAGCCGTGTGCGATGATGCTCATCCCGTCCTCGAGCTTTATATCAAGGTTGCGGGCTGTCTGCGGCGTAATATAACAGCTTACCTTTGAAGAGGCATCTTTCAGGTTGAAATATACTCCTGTAGGGTGATATTTTAAACCCGAAACCTCGCCTTCGACAGAAATATTCGATAAAACGGGATCTCCGCTCAGTATTCTTTTTACATAGCTGTTCAGCTGTGCTACTGTTACAGGTTTCATAAATTAAACAACCTCGCGCCGATTCGTGCAGTACCTACTGCGTTATCCGATGAAAGTGACTGATCTCCGAAGTAAAACTCATAGCCTTTATCCTTTGAATACCGTATGAGCTTTTCGCTGATATATCTGCTTGAGCTGACTCCGCCGGCAAACAGTACGGTTTTCAGGCCGTAGGCCTTTTTCGCCTGCTCTATCATCTTTTCGGTGCAGGCTGTAATGCGGTCAAAAAGCTCGAGTATCAGAGCAGAGCTGTCAAAGCCGGCTGCCGAGCCTGAATTTTCGACAGCTCTTTGTGCCTGCGTTTCAAGGCCTGAAAGATTGAAGCATGATTCAGATACCCTAACCCCGGTTAAAAGCGGTTTATAAGTCAATTTGGAGGCTTTTACGGCCATTTCATCCATAAAGACACCCGAGGGAAATTCCATTCCCAGAGCAACACCTACGCGGTCTATTACCTGACCGAAGGATATGTCCTTTGATCCGCCCACGATTTCGATATCATAACCGGTCCTTGCCCTATGCACCTTTAAAAGCTCGCAGGTACCGCCCGAAAGATGAAGCGATAAAAAATCCTGAGGAAGCTCGAAGCCCAGGCTCCCTTCTATTGCCGCAATATGACCCTCCTGGTGGCTTGTTTCGTAAAGGGGAACCGATAATGCCCCGGCAAGTATTTTACCGGCAGTACTACCTGCATTAAAGCAAGGCATATAGGACCCCTCTGCAGGGCGAGGCTTTACCGACACGCAGACAGCCTTTACTTCGCTGCCACTCAGGGAACGGTACACATTATCAAGTACGTGAGGAAGGTTTTCCACATGCTGAAACAGGGCTTCAGATTGTCTAAGCCCTCTTTCACCCTTTTTTACCTTTAATAATTCCCTTGAATCCGCAATTATTCTGCCCGACAGATCGACCAGTGCTGCGGATGTTTTGTAGTTGCTGGTATCAATACCCAGAACACATTCTGTCATTTGCATGTTCTCTTAGTCTGCTATTTTCGCAAGAACTCCGTTTATGAATTTTGCGGATTCTTCGCTGCTGTAGGTTTTTGCCAGCTCTACGGCTTCATTTATCGAAACGCTCACAGGTATATCCTCCATGTAGAGAATCTCTCCGATAGCGAGTCTGAAAATCGCCAGATCAACTGCTGAGAGGCGACCGAGCTTCCAGCCGGTATTCAGATTCGTATAAGCATTATCGATATCTTCTTTGTGCTGCGATATTATCGCAAACATGTCGTTTATGTATTTTTTCTGATTTCCTACATTCTTGCCGGTCAGAAAAGCTGTTTTTGCCTTCGGAGAAAAATCATTTTGAATTTCCATCGAATACAGCATTTGCATGAGCGCAACTCTCGCTTCAGTTCTGTTCATCAGTCGTTTCTCCTTCCGGAAAATCTATTCCGTCAACATGAATGTCTATTGCCTTCAGTGTGATTCCGAGCATGTCCGACGCATCGTTTTTTACAGTGCGCTGAACATCCCATGCCACGGCGGGAATGTTTACACCGTAATTCACAACAATGTGAACCTCTGCGGTGTAAACGTTTTCCTCTTTTGATTTATCGAGCTTTATGCTCTTTTTATCAGGCAGCCTGGAAACGCCGGCAGTCTTTAATATCGCAGCGGAAATCGCCTTGATAATTACGTCCTGTCCGACCTGTACAGACAGCCCTTCCTGATTGATTATTTTTTCCATATAGTTTTTTCGTTACTGCTCTTCGGCAGATTCCTGAGCGGACGTTTCATCCTCAGGATGCTTTATGATTATCAGAACGCGGTCAATTCTGCGCTCCGCAACCTTTTTAATAACCAAAGTGCAAGAATCAAGCTCGATTGCCTTGTCGAGATTATCACCGTCGTCAGGGATTTCTCCGAGAACATCGAGGATTAATCCTCCCACTGTTTCTGCATTTTCGGAGCTGAGTGAAAGTCCGGTTCTCTCGTTTACATCATCGAGATCGGCACCGCCGTCCACCAGATAGGTGTCCTCCGAAATCTGTTCGATTTCGAGCTCCTGTTTATCATATTCGTCTTCGATATCACCCATGACTTCTTCAATGATATCCTCCATCGAAACAATTCCCGAAAAACCTCCAAACTCGTCGATCAGCAGTGCGAGCTGATTTTTTGAGGCCTGAAGCTCCACAAAGAGTGAGTCGATGTTTTTTGTTTCGGGAACAAAGAAAGGTTTTCTGAGTATGCTTCTGATATCTACATTCTCAAAGCCCTGTTCCCTTGCCTTTGCGAAATAGTCCTTTATATTAAGGATTCCGATGATGTTATCGGTGTCGTTTTCATATACCGGAATACGGCTGTAGCGAAGCTCCATCAGCTCGTCGAGATATTCCTCCGGAGGATCGTTTACATCAATCAAAAATGCATCCGTTCTCGGTGTCATTACTTCGTAAGCGAGCTTGTCATCAAACTCAAAGATGGAGTTAATCATCTTTTTGCCCTCTTCCTTCAGGGCTCCGCTTTCCTGGCCTACTTCGAGCATATCCATTACATCATCCTCGGAAAACTCCTCCTCGTCATAGGCGACATTCTGCCGTGTAAGCCTCAGAAGTATGTTTACAAGACCGTTGTTAAACGCAACAAACGGACGCACAACAACCAGCACGGTTGCGAGAAAATCCACCAGCGCCAGCGCTACTCCTTCGGGGTGCAGCATTGCTATACGCTTTGGATAAAGCATACCGAGTACGATGATTAAAAGCACAATCAGGAAAAGAAAGCCGAGCGCGGTAAGCGCACGAAGCGGTACAAAGCTGTAAATTGCGAATGCAGAAATAAATACCGTAAAAAATATTACGATAGTCTGCACTGCGGCAAGGAACCTTTGAGGGCTGTCCATGATTTTAAGAAGCTTTTCGGCCTTTTTGTTGCCTCCGCCTGCCAGTGCCTTGATTTTGTTTCTCGAACACTCGTTAAGGGCTGTTTCAGCAGCCTCAAAAAGTGCGATTATGAAAATGATAACTAATAATACGAGTACCTGCGGCCATATGTGAGTGCCGGGGTCGGGTAAGGAATCCATATTTTCTCCTTTCATTAAATAAAATAACTAATCTATTGATCTTTACGGCGCCTGAGCATAAAGTCAGGTCCAACCGGATGATCCATCTTTATCTTTAATATCTGCTGAGGATGAGGGGCGCTTTGAACCGGCGTGCCCTCCTCGTCATACATTTCCGTGAGCCTTTGAGTATAGAAATCGGTACCCGGTCCGAAGACCTCGATTTCATCGCCTATGCTCATCTTGTTTCTCTGCTCGACAATGGCGTAGCCCGTCTTTTCGTCGTAGCTTCTGACCAGTCCCGTAAAGCTGTAGTCGCGGGTATAGGCGCTGGTCTGATAGTTCTGATCCTTGTTTGTCGGCTTGTCAAAGTAAAAGCCAGTGGTGAATTCTCGGTGGCTTACTTTTTTAAGCTCCTTCATCCAGTCAGGATTAAATTTGTAGCCGGCGGGATCCGCGTAGTATGCGTCAATCGCTTTGCGGTATGCGGACACAATTGTTGCCACATAGAAAATGGATTTCATGCGGCCCTCAATCTTAAAGGAACCGATACCGGCATCGACAAGCTCGGGAATATGCTCTATCATGCAGAGGTCGCGGGAATTTAGGATATAAGTCCCCCTCTCGTCCTCTTCGATAGGATAATACTGCCCCGGGCGCTGTTCTTCGACCAGTGCGTATTTCCATCTGCAGGGATGTGCGCATGCACCGCGGTTTGCGTCGCGTTCAATCATGAAATTCGAAAGCAGGCAGCGGCCGCTGTAGGAAATGCACATAGCGCCCTGCACAAAGGATTCGAGCTCGATTTCGGCAGGAAGCTCACTGCGAATTTCACGTATTTCCTTAATCGTAAGCTCTCTTGCCAGAACTATTCGTTTGAATCCGAGGCTGTCTATCCAGAACCTTGCGGTCTGATAGTTTGTCATATTTGCCTGAGTTGAAAGATGCAGCTCGGCATTTGGAATGACCTCGCGAATGAGTGTTGCAACACCGGGGTCGGAAACGATAAAGGCATCAATAGGAATATTTTTTATCGTTACGAGATACTCCTTGAGGGGTACTATATCCTCGTTATGCGCAAAAATATTCATGGTCATATGTGCTTTTACGCCTCTTTCGTGGGCAAAAGCTACAGCCTCTTTTATTTCATCTACGGTAAGATTTCCCGCACCCGAACGCAGAGAAAACATCTCTCCGCCGAAATATACGGCATCCGCTCCGTAGATGCAAGCTATTTTGAACTTTTCCAAATCGCCCGCAGGAGCGAGCAATTCAACTTTTTTATTTATCATACCATATTCCTGTCAATTATACTGATTGTCGTGCCGTCACCTACCGGCAGATAGGATGTGTCGGCATAAGGCAGTGTGAAGAGGTAGTCTATAAAGGCTCTCAGCTTTTTTACCTCGGTTTTGTACCTGCGGTTTTCGTCATATTCGTCGGAAACCACGCGCGCTTTAAAAAGCATATTGTCGCAGATGATTATACCGCCATCGGTTATATGCGGTACAATCAGGTCAAAAAATGCTCTGTAGTGTCCCTTTGCGGCATCGATAAAAGCAAGCTGAAAATGCTCCTTTTCGGGAAGCTTTGAAAGCAGTTCCTCCGCATCCCCTTCCATTATTGCAATATGCTTTTCAACCGAAAGGCGTGCAAAGTTTGCTCTGGCCTTTTCTATCATGCCGGGATCCTTTTCGAATGTCATAATATCGGCCTTTGGCAGAGTAAGTGCCAGGCAGGATGCGCTGTATCCCACTGCCGTTCCTATTTCAATTATGCGGTCAGGCTTTACGAGCCTTGCAAGTGTCAGAAGCAGCCTTTCGGCGTCTCTTTGCAGAATGGGTACGCCGGCCTTTTCCGCTGCAGACCGAAATTCATCCATAGTTTTGTTTATGGGACGATAATAGCCGTTTAAAAAGTCTATTACCTTTGAATTTATAATGTTTCTGTAAAGCTCGCCTTGTTGCATAATATACCTCTTTAATTTCCGCGTTTTTTGAGAGCCGCCTGATATGCGGCCTTGTCTCTTTCGAAATCAGCCGAGTTACTGCTGAAATTATGGGATCCATCCAGCTTTTCACTTACAACGAAAAAGATGTAATCCGTGTCAGCCGGGTAGAGAGCCGCTTCTATGCTGGCCTTTCCCGGGCTGCAAATAGGTCCCGGTGGAAGTCCCTCGTAGAGATATGTATTGTAAGGATCGTCTATTGCGATATCCTTGTAGGTAAGTGTTTCCTTCGGCTCACCGAGTATGTACTGTACCGTACTGCACATCTGAAGCTTCATGTTAATTTTCAGTCTGTTGTATATAACAGAGCTCACCAGAGGTCTGTCCGAATCAATCTTTGCCTCTCTTTCGATGATGCTGGCAATTGTGATAACGTCGCGAAGCGACAGTCCGAGCTCATTCATTCTGGCACTGTAATCAGGATTGCCGGTCCATACGGTGTTAAACTGCTTTAGCATGCGATCGATGTAATCGTGCGGTGTTGCGTTATCATAAATGTTATATGTTTCCGGGAACAAAAATCCCTCCAAGCGGTAGCCGAGGCCGTTATATTCGATATCGCTTAGGAAATCGTAGTCAAAGCTGCCGTTTTGAACTTCGTCGAGGAATGTGCTGTAGTCCACCATCCACTTTTCACTGAGGACATAAGCCGTCTGAAGTACGCTGTAGCCTTCAGGAATCGTAAAGTTGTGTACGGTAGAATGCCCGTTTTGCATGAGCTTTGCGATTTCTTCGCCGCTCATGGATGCCGACAGAATATAGTCGCCTGCCTGGAGCTTTCCGTCAAAGCCCTGCCATTTAAACCAGTATTTGTAGGCTGTAGCGGATTTGATTATACCGTTTTCTTCAAGAATGTTACATATTTTGGTGGTCGATGCGCCATCGGGTATGGTAATGGCAACGGTATCGACCGCTGATGGATCAAAAGGCTCTGCTACACCGTTTCTCCAGGAATTAAACCCAAAGAATCCCCCTGCGGCTATGGCAATTAAAATGATTAAAACCAGCAGGCCCTTGCCCTTTCTCTTTGTCCTTTTTACACGTCTCCCCATTTTTATCTCCTTTTGGAATTTATAGCAAAATATATATTTAAAAACAAACATGGGGCTACCTTAAAAGGTGGCCCCGTAAAACTTGCTAGTTTTTGCCTCTTCCGAGGTATTCAGAAGTTCTGGTATCAATCTGAATGATTTCGCCTTCTTCGATAAAGATAGGAACCTGAATTACAGCGCCTGTCTCAACTGTAGCAGCCTTTGTAACGTTTGTTGCTGTATCGCCCTTTACGCCCGGCTCTGTATCGATAACCTTTAAGTTTACAAAGTTTGGAGCTTCAACGAGGAAAGCTGCGCCCTTGTAGAACTTGATGGTTGCCTCGTCGTTTTCTCTGAGGAACTTCATAGCGTCTTCAACCTGATCTGCTGCGAGAGGAACCTGTTCAAAGGTTTCCTGATCCATGAAGTAGTAAAGCTCACCGTCATTGTAAAGGTACTGCATCACCTTTGTTTCGATGTGTGCCTTTGGGAACTTGTCGTTAGGGTTGAAAGCTTCTTCACGTGTAGCTCCTGTCAGAATGTTTTTATACTTTGTTCTGACGAAAGCTGCGCCCTTGCCCGGCTTTACGTGCTGGAAGTCCAGAACTACGTGCGGTTCACCGTTGATTTCAAAGGTTATGCCTTTTCTAAAATCGCTTGCATAAATCATTTTTTGTATCTCCTTAAATTACTTAATAACAATATCCAATGTAATATTATAATAGATTTTAAGCGTTGCCGCAAGAAATATCTTCAAGTCCCGGCATTTTCATTCCAACCGCATCTCCGAGTATCTTGTAAACGTCCTGCATCATCAGTGAAAAGCGCATTTCTGACTGAAAATATTCGGCAATGCTCGGGTCTCTCATCATATCCTGATAAAGCTGCATCATCTTTGCCTGCATATCGGAATCTATTGACTGCCCGGACATCTGCTTCATGGAGAGCTCGAGCTGTTTAGCCTGCAGGTCGTTAACGATTGCTGCGAGCTGCGGATTTGCATCGATTTTGTCGCGGAGCTGTTTATAGGATTTATATTCGTCGGATTCCTTTATTGCAGCTGCTAGGCTGTGAGCCTGGCTATATACGTTCATATAAATTTCTCCTTTTTATATTTCCATAAATATCGGAAGTATTACCGGTGTACGGCCTGTGTTTTCGTAGATAAAGCTCTTGAGAGCGTCTCTGACCTTTCCCTTCAGAATATTCCAGTCGGAAACTCCGCTACTCATGTATTTATCGAGGACATCGGTTACGACTTCCCTTGCAGCGCCCATAAGATCTTCGTTTTCGCGAACATAGACAAAGCCGCGGCTGATCAGATCCGGACCGGAAACTATTTCGTTTGTGGCGTCTTCTATGGCAGCCACTATTATAATAAGCCCTGCCTCGGAGAGCATCTTTCTGTCACGAAGCACGATATTGCCCACATCGCCTACGCCGTAACCGTCGACAAGAACTGCTTCACCGGAAGCTACACCTTCCGTCTTTGTTACGGTTTTGCCGGCAATTGAAAGACAGTCGCCGTTTTCGAGGATAAATACGTGATCCTCCTTCTGACCGAGAGAAATTGCCAGATCCTTGTGAGTCTTTAAATGTCTGAACTCGCCGTGAACCGGCATGAAATATTCAGGCTTTAAGAGCGAATGCATCAGCTTCAGTTCTTCCCTGCAGGCGTGGCCCGATACGTGAATATCCGCTATATCGGAGTAAATAACCTCTGCGCCCTTCTGGAAGAGCAGATTAACTACATTTGAAACTGCATTTTCGTTGCCCGGAACCGGTGTCGATGAAAGTATAATGCAATCACCCTTTTTAATCTGAACGAATTTATGATCGTTTGTCGCCATACGGGTAAGCGCACTCATCGGTTCACCCTGGCTGCCGGTTGTGATGATAACCAGCTCCTTGTCCGGGATGTTCTTTATTTTGTTTATATCTACCAGAACTCCGGCAGGAATAGTGATATAACCCAGGTCAATTGCCAGGTTAACCACATTTTCCATGCTTCGTCCCGATATTGCAACCTTTCTGCCGAATTTCACAGCTGTATTTACAATCTTTTGTACTCTGTGAACGTTTGATGAGAATGTCGCTATAATGATTCTGCTCGTTACGCCCTGGAAAATTGTCTCGAGTGTCTGTCCGACCACTTTTTCCGAAGCGGTAAAGCCCGGGCGCAGAGCGTTGGTGGAGTCCATCATTAAAAGCTTTACGCCTTTATTTCCGATTTCGGCAAATCTGCCGAGATCAATCGGCTCGCCGTCTACCGGAGTATAGTCGATTTTGAAGTCTCCGGTATGGAAAATCGTGCCTGCAGGCGTATTGATTGCAAAGCACACAGCATCCGCAATCGAGTGTGTCGTTCTGATGGTTTCTATTTCAAACACACCCAGCTTTATGGTATCACCCGCATAGATGATGTTCAAATCTGCGTCGATACCATGTTCAATAAGTTTGTTTTCAACCAGCCCCAGCGTCAGGCGTGTGCCGTAAATAGGACATCTGACCATTCTGAGGAGATATGGAATACCTCCGATATGGTCTTCGTGACCGTGAGTCAGGATAACGCCCTTCAGCTTTTCGCTGTTTTTGATAACATAGTCAAAATCCGGTATTACCGAATCAATTCCGTACATTCCGTCGTCAGGGAAAGACATTCCGCAGTCTATGATGATAATGTCGTCCTTGTATTCGAGGAGAGTCATGTTTTTGCCGATCTCATTCAATCCTCCAAGAGGTATCACCTTCAGCGGAGACGCATTCTTTTTTGGCGCGCGATGCGCAGGCTTTCCGGTCGCAGACTTTGCTTTAGGCTTTGCTCCGGCCTTTGTTTTTGCCTTTGCTTTTGCCTGTGTTTTCGTACGTGTGCTGCGGCCCGTCCCCTTTCCCTTATTTAATTCTTGATTTTTCATATAGTCCTTTCTGTCTTAGGTTTTGCATGCGTCTATTTGACTACGAGGTTTACAAGCTTGCCCGGGACAGCGATAACCTTTACCACGTTCATACCGTCTGTCAGCTTGACAATGCTTTCGTCGGACATAACGTACTTTTCAAGTGCAGCCTTATCCATTCCGTTCGGTGCGTTCAGTTTTGACTTAACTTTGCCATTAATCTGAACTACAATTTCGACTGTATCCTTTACTAATGCTGCTTCGTCGTACTTTGGCCATGGTACATTGAAGAGTCTGTCGGTATGTCCCAGATGCTCCCACATTTCCTCTGTAATATGTGGTGCAAACGGAGAAAGAACGATGATGAGGTTTGTAATCGCAGTAGCGAAAAGCTCTTCGTTGATTTCTCCTTCTTTGTATTTATACATCTCATTTACAAGTTCCATGATGGAAGAAATAGCTGTGTTAAAGCTGAATCTGCCACCCGCATCCTCCGTAACCTTTTTAATTGTCGAATTGAGAGCGAATGCGAGGTCTTTATCGGAACTGTTTTTGCAGGTATATGCCTTTACGCCGTCAAGCTTGTACTTCTGCGACATATCATATACCAGTCTGTATACACGGCCCAGGAATCTGAACGCGCCTTCAACGCCCGCATCAGACCAGTCAAGTTCTCTGTCAGGTGGTGCTGCGAAGAGGATGAACAGACGAGCTGTGTCCGCACCGTATTTGTTTATAATCTCCTCAGGAGAAACAACATTACCGATGGACTTGCTCATCTTTTTACCGTCTTTGATTACCATGCCCTGTGTCAGCAGGTTCTGGAACGGCTCTTCGGTATTTACAAGTCCCAGGTCATACAGTGCCATCTGGAAGAATCTCGCGTACATCAGGTGAAGTATCGCATGCTCTACTCCTCCGATATACTGGTCAACATTCATCCAGTACTTTACTTTATCAAGGTTAAAAGCTTCTTTGTCATTCTGAGCGTCGCAGTATCTTAAGAAATACCACGATGAATCGAGGAATGTATCCATTGTGTCGATTTCACGCTTTGCGGGAGCTCCGCAGCAAGGACAGGTAGTATTAACAAATGTCTTGCTTGAAGCTATCGGAGATTCTCCCTTTCCTGTAAACTCTACATCGGTAGGAAGCTTTACAGGCAGATTTTCAATTTTTTCCGGTACCCAGCCGCATTTCTCGCAGTAGATCATAGGAATAGGTGTTCCCCAGTATCTCTGACGCGAAATCAGCCAGTCGCGGAGCTTGTAGTTTGTTGTGGCCTTGCCGATGCCCATCTCTTCGAACTTTTTTGTTACCTTAACGATGGCTTCTTTGGTGTTTAGGCCGTTAAACTCTCCCGAGTTAATCATTGTGCCCTGCGCTTCCGTAGCGTGCGGCAGGTTGTCGAGATCGATTCCTTCTTCGCCTGTGTCAATTACGGCGATGATAGGGATGTTATATGCCTTTGCAAAGTCAAAGTCTCTCTGGTCGTGTGCAGGTACGCCCATAACACAGCCGGTACCGTAGTCATACAGTACATAATCTGCTACGTAAATAGGAAGCTCTGCCTTTGTCAGAGGATTGATTGCATAGGTGCCGGTGAATACGCCGGTCTTTTCCTTTGTAGTGGAGCTGCGTTCGATTTCCGTCTTCTTTGCGGTTTCTTCCTTGTATGCATCCACTGCTGCCCTGTTTTCAGGCGTGGTGAGTAAATCTACGATAGGAGCTTCAGGCGCGATTACCATGAAGGTGGTTCCGTAGATTGTATCAGGTCTTGTGGTGTAAACAGTAATGGTTTCCTCTTTACCCTTCAGACTGAATGTCAGCTCTGCGCCGTGGGATTTACCGATCCAGTTTCTCTGCATGATCTTTACTTTGTCAGGCCAGCCATCGAGAATATCGAGGTTCTTTAAAAGTCTGTCTGCATAATCTGTGATCTTGAAATACCACTGTGAAAGCTTTTTCTTTGTTACAACGGTCTTGCAGCGTTCGCAGCAGCCGTCTACTACCTGCTCATTGGCGAGAACCGTTGCGCAGGACGGACACCAGTTAACCTGGCTTTCCTTTTTGTATGCGAGGCCTTTGTTGTAGAACTGGATGAATATCCACTGCATCCACTTGTAATAGTTTTCGTTGCAGGTTTCTACCGTTCTGTCCCAGTCATAGGATATACCCATTGTTTTCAGTTGATTGGTCATTTCGGCGATATTGTCCCAGGTCCACTTTGCAGGCTCTATACCGTGTTTGATTGCGGCGTTTTCTGCAGGAAGTCCGAAAGCGTCATAGCCCATCGGATGGAGAACGTTGTACCCTGCCATATGCTTGAATCTGGCTACAACGTCACCTATCGAATAGTTTCTGACATGTCCCATGTGAAGCTTTCCCGAAGGATAAGGGAACATTTCAAGTACATAGTACTTTTCCTTGTTTGGATCCTCGGTTACCTTGAAGAGCTTTTCTTCTTCCCACTTCTGTTGCCATTTCTTTTCTATTTCCGCAAAATTATATTTCTCGTTCATAACTAATTTCCTTCCTGAAATTCGACTGTTTCACAGTCTCCCCAAACTTTTTCTATATTATATCTCTGACGCATCTCTTCCGAGAACAGATTTACTATTATATCGCCGAAGTCCAGTAGGATCCAGCCGCTTTCTTTGCGGCCCTCACATCCTTTCAAGAAAAGGTTTTCCTTTGCATAGCCCTCATCCACATCGTCCGCCAATGCTCCCAAAAGCCTTTCGTTTGAAGCACTTGCTATAACGAAATAGTCGGCAAAGGACGCCTTGGCAGAAATATCGATGATAACAATGTCCCGGCCCTTTTTTGCATCCAGTATTTTAGCTCCATGAATTGCCAGTTTTCTTGCTTCTTCTGCTGTCATCATATTTCCTTTCAGTTTATATATTTGTTTCTAAGTATTTTATAGCAGCCAGTGTATCCGAATCAAGCGGTGAACCGGATTTTTTTACAAAATCCGCCGTATTTTTTAATGATTCAAGACATGCTCTGTCGAGATTGATTTTCGCCAGAGCTCTCAGCTTGTCGACTCCGGGGTAATCCCTCGAAGGCTCTATCGCATCGGCCAGATAAATAATCTTTTCAAGGAGGCTCATTTTATCCCTCCCCGTCGTGTGATAGCAAACCGCATTTATTATATCGGAATCGCTTTCACCGAATTCCTTTTGAATCATTATAGCAGCAATTTTGCTGTGTGCAAGACTCGGATTATCAAAATATCTTTTATCCAGCCCAAGATCATCTATACACCGGTTCATCTCCTCGCCCTTTAACCACCTGTAGGAGTCGTGGTAAAGAGCCGCGAGAGCAGCTTTTTCAGGGTCTGCTCCGTATAGCTTTGCAAGGTGAACAGCGGTATCGCGTACCCCGTAGGTGTGACGCAGTCTGCTTTCCTTCAGATGAGCCTTTAAGAAATTATCTATAGATTCCATGTTCTTCAATATATGCCTCTACCTTTTCGGGGACCGTTTCATCAGGCAGATCCTCATCGTATGCGTGCTCGCGTATATAGGTCGAGGAAATGTCGAAAAGTCTGTTTTGTACGAGTATTATTTCTGTACCGTATGTCCTTCTGATTCGCTCTATCGCTTCGAGCATCCCGGAGTTTTCGCAGCCGGGACGCTGACCTACTACCAGCGAACAGCTTTTCAATATTTCCTCCGCCTCCATCCATGTTTCGATCTTTACTATCGAATCCTCGCCGAGTATAAAGTAAACTTTTGCATCGGGATATTTTTCCCTAAATGCCCTGATAGTCAGATAAGTATAGGAAACTCCGTCATTATCGAGCTCGTAGGTCGATATTTCATACTTTTCGGGATCGGGCAGATAGGAAAATCCGATTTTAAGCATGTTTATACGGTCCAGGCCGCTCGCTGCATGTCTGTCCTGCTTGAAAGGCTGGATTTTTACCGGTACAAAGAAAACTTTGTCAAGCCCGGCAGATACGAGCGCATCATGCGCGAGATAAAGGTGTCCCAAATGAATCGGATCGAATGAGCCGCCAAAAATACCTATTTTCATATTATATGTTTATCTTCAGGCACAACTCTTCGAGCGCCGAATCATCCTGCTTGCTCGGTGCCTGGCAAACCATGCACTGTGCGGCCTGATTCTTCGGGAATGCCATAACTTCTCTGATTGAATCCTCGTGAGCCAGTAGCATAACCAGTCTGTCGAGACCGTATGCCAGTCCTGCATGAGGTGGTGCTCCGTATCTGTAAGCTTCGAGCAGCCAGCCGAACTTGCGCTCAGCATCCTCTTTGGATATGCCAAGAACATCGAACATTTTTGCCTGAAGCTTGCGGTCGTTGATTCTGACAGAGCCTCCGCCCAGCTCAACGCCGTTAAGCACGATGTCGTAAGCGATGGCCTTTACAGCGCCCGGATCGGTGTCGAGCTTGTCCAAATCTCTTGGGTTTGGATGAGTGAACGGGTGATGCATTGCAGACCACTCGCCTGTCTCTTCGTCCTGCTCGAACATCGGGAAGTCAGTAACCCAAAGCAGATTATATACGTTAGGATCGAGCAGACCCAGTTTTTTAGCGATGTCGCGGCGCAGGAATCCGAGTGAATCGAACACTGCCTTTGGCTTGTCGGAAACGATCAGAACCAGATCGCCTACTTTAGCGTCAAATACCTTCAGAATGTCCTTTAATTCATCCTGAGTAAAGAACTTGTTTACAGAGGATGCGATTTCATCCTGATTGTATCTGATCCATACCATGCCCTTTGCACCGTAGTGCTTTAAGCTGTCTGTCATCTTGTCTAAATCCTTGCGGCTGAAATGCTCGCTGCCACCGTCAATACAGATACCGCGAACGTCTCCGCCCTTTGCGAGGTTGTCTGTAAAGAGACTGAAATTGCAGTTCTTCACAACATCGTTCAGCTTTTTAAGCTCAAAGCCAAAGCGTGTATCAGGCTTGTCGGAGCCGTATCTTTCCATAGCTTCGTCCCATGTCATTCTCGGGAGCGGCAGCTTTATGTCGATGCCCATGATATCCTTGAACAGCTTCTTTAAAAAGCCTTCCTGGATTTCAATTACATCATCCTGATCCACGAAGCTCATTTCGAGGTCAATCTGAGTAAACTCAGGCTGACGGTCTGCTCTCAGGTCTTCATCGCGGAAGCACTTTGCAATCTGCATATATCTGTCTGTTCCGCCTACCATCAAAAGCTGCTTGAAAAGCTGAGGTGACTGCGGCAGAGCATAGAACTCGCCCGGATGTACTCTCGAAGGAACGAGATAGTCTCTTGCACCTTCAGGAGTAGGATTAATCAGAATCGGAGTTTCAACCTCTGTAAAGCCGCAGCTGTCATAGTATTCTCTGACGCACTTGCAGATCTTGTGTCTGAAGGTCAGGTTTTTCTGCATCTTGTTCTTTCTGAGGTCGATATATCTGTATTTAAGTCGCAGATTTTCATCTACGTTGTCGTCGTCCTTTACATAAATCGGAGGAGTGTCAGCCTCTGTGTAAATCACGATATCGTTTGCAATTACTTCGATGTCACCTGTTTCGAGATCGGCGTTCTTTGACTGACGCTCGCGTACAGTGCCCTTGATGCCGATTACGTACTCGGATCTAAGTGATTCTGCTTTTTCGAAAATTTCCTTTGCGGATGTTTCGTCGAAAACAATCTGTGTAATTCCTGTCTTGTCTCTCAGGTCACAGAATATGATGCTGCCGAGTCTGCGGCTCTTTGCCACCCAGCCGTTAAGTACTACCTCTTTGCCAATATCAGTGGCTCTGAGTACTCCGCAATAATGGGTTCTCTTAAATAATTCGCTCATTTTACTACTCTCCTACATTTTATTTAAATAAATTATTTTCTTTTCTTTCTATCATCTCATCGAGCCTGTCGATGTAGATTTCATAATTGGAAACGTTTGCGACTCTCTCCAGCCTGTTTTCCGCCGGATAGAACTGTTTCGATATTCCACCCGCGCCTGTTGCTGCGATGGTCTGCGCTTCTTCCATAATGCGTATGTTGTACACGCTCTCCGTGCCCGGCAGGCACCAGCCGATGTTTTCAAAGCTCCCCGCCATATGCTTTTGTCTGTAAAGGTAGTACGGTCTGTAGCCCGCTCTCCTCAGCATATCATCTGCGATGGCCAGCATTTCACGCACCGTCAGGGCTTGTCTGTAGTGAAAGTCCGGGTCCTGCTCGATAAGCCGGCTGGCTCTCTTTACAGCAAGCGTGTGCACAGTGATGTTCTCCGCTCCGTAGTCTATCAGCTCGCTCAGCGTGGTCTTGAAATCCTCGGGCGTTTCTTCGGGAAGGCCTGCGATGACATCCATGTTGATTACGGGAATACCGACCTTTCGCGCCAGCTTCATTGCTGCCCTTGTGTCGCCCGGGCTATGCGCCCTGCCTATTATTTCAAGCGTTTTTGCCTTCATTGACTGCGGGTTTATGCTGATTCTGCCGATTTCCTGCGAAAGGAGCACATTCAGCTTTTCCTCCGTTATCGTATCCGGCCGCCCCGCTTCTACGGTAAACTCGCGCAGCTTTGACAAATCAAAGACCTTTCGGACAAGCGATAGAAGCGCGTCCATTTCTCCGGCACTCAATGTAGTCGGTGTGCCGCCGCCCATATAAATACTTTCGGCAGTGTAGCCTCTTTCACGCATTTTTTCGCCGACATAAGCAACTTCTCTGTGAAGTGCACTTAGGTAGCGCGCAATCTCTTCGGGGCCTTTTTGGTTGCTTGTAAAGCTGCAGTAAAGGCAGCGCGTCGGACAGAACGGGATGCCGATGTAAACACCGGCGCTTCGGTCGGGCGGCCTTCCTATTGCCTGCTGCTGAAAAGCATAGGTATCGAGAATCAGCTCTGCCTTTTCGGGGCTGAGAAGATAATCCTGCAAAAGGAGTCTTTTCGCCTCGGCTCTTCCATGCTTTCCGACCAGCTCGCCCGCAAGCTTTACGGGCCTGACGCCCGTCAAAATGCCCCAGTCCGGGCTCTCTCCGGTCAGCTTTGAAAGCTCCAGATAAAGATTATGCTTGATCCTGTTTTTAACAGCCTTTTCGTCACTTAAGGATAAACGAATTTCATTCGCATCTATTGTGATATCTCCTAACGAGCCTTCAGACCCGCATAGCATAACAAAATCCTTTGGATTCAGAAAAACCTTTGCCAGCTCTTCATATTCGTATTTGTCTGTAATACCGTTTATAACTATTCGATACATACGAAAGGATTGTGCCTCTTTTCTTTACCGATTTCGGTGCTATCCATGTGACCCGGATAAACAATCGTGTCGTCCGGCAGGCAGAAAAGCTTTTCTTTTATGGAGTCTATCAGAGCTTTGAAATCTCCGCCCGGAAAATCGGTTCTGCCGATTGAGTACCTGAAAAGTGTGTCGCCGCTGAATAATGCACCGCCTGTATAGATGCACATTCCGCCCGGAGTATGCCCCGGGGTATGGATGAATTTGAGCTCCATATCGCCGACCTTTAATGTATCGCCATCAGCGACATATATGTCTGCGGTAAGACGCAGCTCCCTAAAACAAAGCTCTGCGCTTTCGTTTACGCTCGGATCGAGCAGAAACTCGCGTTCCGCCTCGCAGGCAACCAGCTTTATATCGGGATATAGCTCTCTGTATTTTGGAACTCCGCCGATATGGTCGCCGTGACCGTGTGTCAGAATGATATATTCGGGCTTTACAGCCTCTTTTTCTATGAGACTTACCAAAGAATCGTCATATCCGCCCGGGTCTACTATAAAGCCCTTGAGGCTCTTTTCGTCCCAAACCAGATATGTGTTTGCACCGAGCATTCCGCTCGGTTTTTGTTCTATTTTCATAATCTACCTCTGTCTAGAAAAGCTTGTGGCTTTCAAGAAGAATTGTAACAGGTCCGTCGTTATTGATGCGAACCAGCATTTCAGCCTGGAAAACACCTTCTTCAACGTGAAGGTCATAGGTGTCCTTCATGATGTCGATGGTTTTTCTGTAGAGGCTGTTCGCTTCCTCTGGCTTTGCCGCCTTGAACCAGCTCGGACGGTTGCCACCCGTTGCGTCACCAAGCAGTGTGAACTGGGAAACAGCAAGTATTTCCCCGTCAATATCCTTTACCGAGAGATTCATTACACCGTCGGCATCGTCGAAAATGCGGAGATTGGCTATTTTCTTTGCAATGTATTCAGCATCCTTTTCATCGTCACCGGTTTCAACACCGATTAAAACAACCGCGCCCTTTCCGATTAAGCCTGTGATTTTACCGTCGACAGATACATCCGCATCTGTTACTCTTTGCACAACTGCTCTCATATTGCCTCCTAAATTTTCCCTCTGTAAACGTTGGAAACGTTTGGTATGCTGCGGAGCGACCTGAGGATTTTTTCCATCTGACCGGTGCCCTTCAGCGCTATTGACATTACAATTATTACCGAACCGTCTTTCGTCGTCTTTGCGTTTATTCCCGTCAGGCTGACGTCATTATCGTCACAAACCTTTGATATATCGCTAAAGAGTCCCTTACGGTCGTCAGCAATCATTGATATTGTAACCTCGTAATCCTTTCCGACCTTTGCGTCGTTCCATTCGACCTCGATGAATCTGGCTTTGTCGCGTTCCGTTGCATTGATAACGTTTACACAGTCTTTTCTGTGTACCGATATACCTCTGCCCTTTGTGATAAAGCCGATTATGTCATCACCCGGTACAGGGTTGCAGCATTTTGATACACGTATCATCAGATTGTCGAGATCTTCGCTGCCCTTTATCAGAATACCCGACTGGTCTCTGCCACTCGCTCTGAGCGATTCCTGACGCTTTTCGCGCTCTTTTAAAGTCTTTTCGTGCTGCTCTATCGCTTCAAGTGCGGTCTCGTTCTTTTTCTGCTCCTCGTGCTTGTCGGCATGATAGAGCTCAAAGAACATTATCGCTACCTTTGAAAGGAATGTACCGCCGGATGCCAGCTGCAGGTAAAGCTCGTCCGAGCTTGAAAGTCCGAGCTGCTTTACAACCTTTGAAACGTAGTTGTTCTTTAGCGTCGTGCTTGGATCGTATCCCTTTTTGGTAACATATCTTTCAATGGCCTCACGACCCTTGTCAACTTTATCGTCTCTGCTTTCTTTCTTTAGCCACTGCCTGATTTTAGCTCTGGCAGATGATGTCTGGGCAATTTTCAGCCAGTCGGCCGATGGACCGCCGGAGTTTGCGGATGTAATAATTTCAACAATATTGCCGTTTTGGAGCTTGTAGTCGATTGGAACAATCTTTCCGTTAACCTTTGCTCCAACGCATTTATATCCGACAGCCGAGTGAATTTTGAACGCAAAATCTATCGGTGTGGAGCCTGCGGGAAGCTCGACTACTTCGCCCTGTGGCGTGAATACGAATACCTGCGAAGCAAACAGATCGACCTTTAAGGTGTCCATGAACTCCTTTGGATCGTTCATATCCTTTTGCCATTCAAGTGTCTGGCGCAGCCACGCAAGTTTAATTTCTTCTTTATCTGAAGAGACGCCCTCTTTGTATTTCCAGTGTGCGGCAATTCCGTACTCTGCTACCTTGTGCATCTCGTATGTTCTGATTTGGATTTCAAACGGTTCGCCGTTATCGCCGAGTACCGTCGTATGCAGCGACTGATACATGTTCGGCTTTGGCATTGCAATATAATCTTTAAATTTTCCCGGAATAGGCTTCCACATAGTGTGAACCACACCGAGTACCGCATAGCAGTCTTTAACCGTGTCTACCAGGACACGAACCGCCATCAGGTCGAAAATTTCGTCCAGCTGCTTGTTCTGGAACTTCATCTTTCTGTATATGCTGTAGAAATGCTTGGATCTGCCCATAATATCGTAATGGATATTGAGCTCATCCAGTGAAACCTTTATTTCCTCGATTACCTTGTTGATAATCGCCTCGCGGTCCTCTTTCTTTTTGTTTATCTGAGAACGCAGTGTCTGGTATGCTTCGGGATCGATATGCTTTAGCGCTATATCCTCAAGCTCGAACTTCATCGCATATATTCCCAGCCTCTCGGCAAGCGGCGCGTAGATTTCGAGCGTTTCAGTACACTTGTCGTAAATCTGCGCTTCGGTCATATAGTTGATTGTGCGCAGGTTGTGCAGTCTGTCGGCAAGCTTTATTATCAGAACTCTGATGTCCTTGCTCATCGCCAGGAACATTTTTCTGAGGTTTTCTGCCTGCTTTTGCTCCTTGCTCTCAATGACCATTGAGGTCAGCTTTGTAACGCCGTCGACGAGGAGCGCTATCTCCTCGCCGAAGTCGTTTTTAAGCTGTTCATAGGTGTAATCGGTATCCTCCACAACATCGTGGAGCAGCCCTGCAGCCACCGTCTCCTCATCCATGCCAAGATCGGCCAGTATTTTTGCTACGGCCATAGGATGAATGATATAAGGCTCGCCGGACTTTCTCTTTTGATCCTTATGCTTTTCGTTTGCCAGATCAAAAGCACGAGCTATCAGTTCCATATTATATTTTGGGTTCAGTTCAGCCAGCTTTTGTAGGAACTGCTCTCTACTTTCCATGGATTACTCCTCTTCTTCAGATTCTTTGTTATGGGATTTCTTTCCCGCTTTCTTTTTTGCGGCACCCTTGTATTTGCTGCCGCCTGTGAGATTTGTGATATCAACCCATGCCGGTGAGCAGATTGTAATGGATGAAATACATCCTACAACCACGCCGACCATCAGAGGAACCGTAAACTCTCTGATTGCTTCGCCTGTCATAACGAGCATAGGAATCATAACTACGAGAGTTGTTACGGAAGTCATAACGGATCTTCCGATTGTCTGGTTGATACTCTTGTTTACCAGCTCTGTCGTATTCTTTTTCTTCATCAGACCGAGATTTTCTCTGATTCTGTCAAAGATTACGATTGTGTCGTTGATGGAATAACCTACAACGGTCAGGATACCTGCGATAAACGGATTGTTAACCGTAACACGGAATATTGCATAGAATGCGATTACCATCAGCACATCGTGGAATACGCCGATTATTGCCGCAATACCAAACTTCCATTCAAATCTGATGATAATGTAGATAAGCATACCTGCAGCGGCAACAAGTACTGCAATTACAGCGTTCTTTTGAAGCTCGCTTCCGACTGAAGGTGAGAACTGCTCGGAAGTCAGTACGCTGCTGTCTTCAAATCCGTATTCATCCTGAAGTGTATTGATGATTTCCGCTCTCTGGTCGTTTTCGAGGAAGTCTGTAGTCTTTATGATGATTTCCTCTTTGTTGTCTCCGGAATAAACAATCTGGAGGTCGTTTAAATCATAGCTTGCGATTGTTCTTTCGATTGAAGCCTCATCCACATACTTTCCGAGGTCAATCTGCATCTTTGTACCGCCGGTGAAGTCAATACCGTAGTTCATTCCGAATATTGCGGAAATCAGAAGACCGACTACGATGATCACGCAGGCAGCGATATACATGTATTTTTTATTCTTTATAAAGTCAAATTCCTTTTTGAATCCGAACTTTGCGGTATTGTCTTCGTTTACACCAAAGAACTTCTTTTTTGAGAATGCCTTTGAATCGGCAATCAGGCTCAGATAAAGGTTTGTAACAAATACTGCCGTAAAGAGTGATGCCACAATACCTATCATCAGTGTCAGCGAGAAGCCCTTTACCGTAGAGGTACCTACCTCGTAAAGAACAAGCGCTGCGATGATTGTTGTAATCTGAGAGTCGAGAACTGTCGAAAGTGCTCTCTTAAAGCCCGACTGAACAGAAACGCGAACTGTCTTTCCGTTCATGATTTCTTCTCTGATACGTGAGAAGATTACGACATTCGCATCGACCGCCATACCAATTGACAGTATGATACCGGCAATGCCCGGAAGAGTAAGCACTGCACCGAGGCCTACCATTACCCAAAGTACAATGATTACATAAAGGCAAAGTGCTATGCAGGCTGCAATGCCCATTACACTGTATGACACCAGCATGATGATAAAGATAAGCAAGAGACCGATTGCGCCGGCTACAATACTCTTTTCAAATGCGGTAGCTCCGATTGACGCTGTCTGCGAGCCGGAGTTAATTTCATGCAGCTCCGTAGGCAGTGCACCGCCTCTGATGAGAGCCGAAAGCTCTGCAGCTTCTTCCTGAGGGAAGCCGCCTACCTGTCCGCTGGTGATAATGCAGCTGCCTGAGTTAATCACTTCGTGAACTACAGGAGCTGATATGATTTCATCATCAAGAATGATAACGATTGAGTTTCTTGGTACATTTTCAAATTTAGGAGTTCTGCCCGCAAGAGCGTTTCTGGTACCTTCTGCAAAGTAATTTGAACCCTCTACGGTAAACTGAAGCGAAACTGCATATCCGCCGTGGTCATTATCTGTTGTGACACCGGCATCCTTTACCATGGAACCGTCCATGATAAGCGTTCCGTCAGCAAGTGCGAACTGGAGCTGTGCGACTCTGCCGATAGCCTTAATTGCGTCTTCTGCATTTTCGGCTCCCGGAAGCTCGACTCTGATGCGCTTGTCACCTTCTATAGTTACTACCGGTTCTGCCAGACCCATTTGATTAACACGGTTTTCGATAACCGCCTGAGTCTGTTCCATCAGCTTTGTCAGGTCTTCCCCTTTTGCATCCGTGTCTGCTTCAAGCAGTACATAGACACCACCCTTTATATCCAGACCGAGACTGAGCTTGTCCTTGATACTGGACATGCTGCCAACGCCGAACAAGGTTACATACCATCCGAAAATGATGATAAGAACCATCAAAACTGCCAGTACTTTTTTTAACGAATAATTCATTTTAATTTCTACGCCCTCTTTCGTATATGATTAAGTGTATATTTACAAAAACATTTCGCCCATTCTAATTAAATATACTTTATTATTGTATCATTTTTTAGTCAAATAAACAAGGAAAAGCCACAAAATAGACACAAAAAATCCGCGAAAAATCGCGGATTTCAAAGTTCGGTTTATTAATTTATTAAGCCTGCATGCTTTCGCTGGCTGCATCATCGGATGCAGGTGCCTGCTCAGGCTCGGATTCGGCCTTTTTGAGGCGCTTTGGAAGAGCCTTTTTAGGTGCTTCTTCTTCCTTGCCTTCATCTGACTTTCCAACAGAGCCGCTGCCGTTTACGATCTGTGAAATAGCCCAGCGCATAATTTCAAACTTTGTCTTGTCTGCTCCAACCTGGATGACGATTGATTCTTCTTTTGTTTTTACAACCTTACCGCAAATTCCGCCGATTGTGATGATTTCGTCACCAACCTGAACGCTGCTGCGCATCTGCTTTGCAGCCTTTTCTCTTTTCTGCTGTGGCTTTATCATCAGTACGTAAGTAAGTATTATCAGCGCGGCTAAAGGTAATAAAGTGGTCATTAAATCCATAATTTTCCTCCCGTAATTCGAATTGGTGCCGGCAATGGGAGTCGAACCCATACGGTGTTGCCACCACGGGATTTTGAGTCCCGCACGTCTACCAATTCCATCATGCCGGCATGCAGCGAAAAAGCTTCGCAACATTGATAATTATATTATAAAATCGTCTCTTGTGTCAACGGGTAAAACAAAACCCCTGCCGAAACAGGGGCTTGTATTTTGATGTTTACAGTATGTGTAAATTACAGCTGCAAAAACCTCATCAGCATCGTTGCTGCTTCGCCACGGGTTGCGCTGCCCTTTGGAGCAATTGTGGTTTCCGTGCGGCCTGTAATGATTCCGGATGAGTTTGCCCATGAAAGAGCATCCTTTGCATACGAGCTGATAGTCTCGTTATCTGTAAAACCGCCGAGATCTGCTACCTTTCCGGTATCAATACCTGCGAAGCTGCAGTAACGCATCAGCATTGTTGCAAACTGCTCGCGAGTGATGTTGTCCATCGGAGCAAACATCGTTTCGCTCTTTCCTGTAACGATACCGTTTGAAGCAGCCCAGAGTACCGCATCCGTGTACCAGTGGCCGGATTCAATGTCATCAAATTCGGCAGCTATAGCCGATTCGGATGCTGCAGGTGAGCCTGCCAGTCTGTAGAGAACTGTTACCAGCATAGCGCGATTGAGTGTCTGATTCGGAGCGAAACCATCATCCGAAACACCGTTCATCAGACCGTTTGCAATCGCAAAGTCGACTGCAGCCGATGACCAGTGAGCTTCTGCATCAGCAAAGCTCTTTATCTCCTTGTCCAGTACTACGAAGGTACTGAGGTGACCTACCTCAACGCCTACGGAAAGCTTGCCGCTTGCATCAAGCGTGCATTTGCCAGCGAGGAGCTCTTTCTTGCCGTTTTCGCTTATTACAAGAGTAAGATACTTCTTGCCCTCGGTAAAGCCCTTCTTACCGTCTACGGAAACACTTGCGTTTATGGACTTTCCGCCAAAGGTTGTAATCTTTTCATTTCCGGAAACAACGGTAATTTCAGCAACAGCAGCATTTTCGGTAACAACGTCACTGCCGATCTTGTCACCCATTACTGCGATAGCTTCCTTTACCTCTGCGGTATCCGCGGTCTTAAGTGCAACGCTGATTTCAACACTCGTGCCACCCGCCTGAGCTGCGATTTCATTAAGAACCGCAGTCGGAACCTCGACTGATGCCGTCTTTGTTTCGATAACAAGCGAAGCCGTTGTCTTTTCGGCAATTTCATTTACCGCCGCCTTTGGAAGATTTACCTTAACTTCCTTTGCCTCGCCTTTAATTTCAGGTGCGATTACGATTGCATCGGCCTTGGTTTCGGTAGCGCTCTTTACAGCTGCGCTCACATCCTTTGATGCAACCTCCGCCTTTGCTACGCCCTTTGAGTCAGCGGTCGCCTCGACCTTTACGGTTTCGACAACCTTTTCAGCTGCAGGCTGCTCTACAGGGAGTTCTTCAGGTACTTCATCATTACCCTTTATCCTTCCGCCTGTACTGATGCCCTGGGTTTCGAGCCACTCAACGGCAGCGTTGTATTTACTTGCGTCTGCAACAGTAATATACTTCTTTTGCTCGTCATTTAATTTATCGTAGCCTGCCTTTGCGGCTTCAACCTTTGACCTGTCGTTTCTTGAAAGCTTTTCAGCCTTTGGAATTGCAGCGAGCAGCGTTTTAACCCTGTCTATATCATTGTAGAATGTTGCTGCATCTTTGAGTGCTGTAAGCTTTTCCGTATTACCTGAATAATTGAAAGCACTGATCATAGATTCAAGCTGCTCAGCCTGAGATAAATACTGCTTGTAATTATTCATTTTTACAACGCTTGCTGCCGGAAGTCTGTTAATTGCATCTTCTAATGTATAAACGGAGAAGACATATTTCGCGCCTTTTCCGCTGCTGTTCATGCTCGGCCAGGAAGGATCTCCCACGCCTATATAAAGCGTATCTCCGGACTTTACGCTGAGTACATCTGATTTTTTATATCTCGCACTTTCCTTGTTGTAATAGTTTAAGAAAATGCGGGATTGGAAGTTCATGTTTCGGATAGCGTAATCCACCTTTAGCTTTGCGGAAGCTGATGGGATAATCAGCATATAGTCATAGGTATCGCTATCAAATGCAGGAGCAAGTTTACCCGTAGAGAAATTAATATTCTTTATAGCCGTGTCACCGGCAACCCAGCTGCCGCCGATATCGGCACCGAGGTCGCAGGTATACATAATATGAATTTCGTCACCGCTTTCCAAACTACCGCTTTCAACGGTAAATGCCGAGAAGCTTTCGTTTACAAACCAGTCGTTAAGCGTACCCATCCAGCCGGACTTTCTTCCGCCGTCAAATTCGCCAAGCTCTCTATTCTCACTTCCCGCGCCTTTGTTTATGCTGGAAAGATATGAAATCGTATAGTCGTGGTTACCGGTTGAGCCTCCTGCACTTCCGAGATCGCCTCGTGTACCGTTCCAGTTAAAGCCTTTGGCTTCGAGAGCCTTCAGAACTACTGTCATCATAGAGTCGTTCTCGCAGAGTGGATAGGTTCCCTTTGCGATGGTTCCTGTAAACGGCGCTCCGCTATAGGTTGTGTTTTCTATGATAAGTGATACGGTGCCGACCTGTTTACCGGCATCAAACGAGCTTTCAGGCTCGGTTATTCCGCTTTCGCTACCGGTAGCCGTAAATGCCGCAGCCATAGCTGCAACTGCAGCCTTTCTTGCATTGGTAACATCCGCCTCTGTCGTAGCAGCTTCAATCTTTGCCAATGCATCGGCTTTAATCTGAGCCAGCTTTGCCGCGTCGGCATTTGTCGCCTTTGAATATTCATCATAAGCCGCGTTTACGGCAGCAATGGCAGCTTCGCGAATGCCGGCAGGAATATATGATTCATGCTCTGCACGACTTACTGTTTTAAGGTCTATAGTGATTGTTGAGCCATCTGCAACGTCATCAGGAATGACATATTCGAGTATGAAATAATCGTATGATACATCGCCGTTATATATAGCTTGCAACGGAACCTCGTCCCAATTCTGACCGTCAAGGGACCACATGAGCCAGTAATTGTCTTCTGAACGTAATGTGCCGTTGTCCCTTATCGGTGCATAGAACTGCAGAAAAACGTGATCTCTGGATTTTGCACTTAATGGGGTATCGTATGACCATTGCGGGATATTACGAAAATCAGCATTTGGCAGTGTTCCGTCTGCATTAGGTGAAAGTACATATTTTATGTTTGGCCAACCGTGATATGTAGCACCACCTGTACCTGTTGGGCTTTTCCAGAATATACCTCCGTCTCCGAGGCTGTTTCCACCCTTTGTAATATCGACGCAGACATTCGGCTGAGGCTTCAAAGCAGAAACATTAATGCCTGTAATTTGGGCGATACGATCTATCTCTGCAGGTGAGAGCAGAGCCTTTGTATGCTCGTTCATAGCCTCAAAATCAGCCTTAATTCCACTTATCAGATCCGCATATCCCGAATCCAGTTTTGCCTCATCTTCAGGAATGCACGAAAGACGTTTGCGAAAATCATCGATTACGGAGCCGTGATTAAGTGCTTGTCCGCCTAGCGCCTTTAAGGCATCAAAATCGGCTTTGTAGCTGTCGGTAAGCCCCTTGAAGGTGCTTGCCGATGCAATATGCTCTTTTAATGTTTCATATGCAGGGGTAAGCTTGCTTTCATAGAAGCCCTCCGCAAAGTCATATTCATGGAACTCATCAAAATATGTCTTTGCTTCTGCCAGATACTTTGTGCTCCAGCTTTGAAGGAGAGCCGTTTCGTCATCGGACGCGGTTACGGTAACTGTTGCAAAGTCTCCGGCTTTTACTGAGTTGTACCTGCCGAGAGTCGTTATGCCGAATATATCGGTAAATGTCGGGTCATCCGGCTCTACATCATAAAGCGCAACGATATAATCCCCCGGTTCAGTAAATGTATAGCTGAGCTTGCCTGTTGAATCCGTTTTTTTACCTGTATCTATGGTAGGATTGGCGTCTGCGGTTGAAAGCCATTCACCTGAAGGCTTGCTGATAAACAGTGAAATGTTTTCCGGGCTTAGCTGCTTGCCAAAATTCTTCGAAAGCGGGTATGCACCGGTAAGTGTCGCAGAAAACTCAACTTCTTCACCTACTTTTATTTCTCCTGCAGGTACGGATATTTTTATATTGGAAATAGAGTCTGCAAAATCCTTCTCGTTTGTAGCCGGTTCGGGGCTTGTTGCAGACGTTGTTTCACTTGTCGATACTTCGACAAGTGTGGTTGGTGTGCAAAGATATACTATCTTCACATCATCACCGTTATGGAAGCAGGTGACGGGTCCGCGTGACATCTCAGCAAATTCGCCATTTACGAAAATCATATATGTGCCCCAAAAATCCTGAACACCAATATATGGCCTAAACATTCTGTCGTCTAAATAAGGCACGATTTTTTCTTCTATTATCGTTTTGGCTTTGCTGTGGCCCGCATTAATTTCTAAATCATCGTAGCTGAAAACCCTCACATAGCTATCCGGTGACGGACTCGGCTTCCCTTTGTCTTGATGCCTTTGTGCTGCTTGAGGATACCTTACTCCGCCGTTATCAATGAAGGTAAGGCTGCTGAGTGTGATATCCACTGCGCTTTCAAGGGCATTTGCCGCTATTTTTACTGCATCGATATGTCCTACACCGGCTTGATCAGCAAAATCTTCCGAACAAAATGCACTCAGTTTGTCATATTCCGCCTTTGAGCCATTCCCACGGACATGATACTCCATATCATTCGCAAGCTTTCCATAAGCATTAATAAATGTTGTCCATGATGCTGAAGTATAATCTGTCGCGGTATATTTCGACGGATTGTATTTTTCCAAAACATCAAAAGCCTTCTCTTTGTTATCACGATAGTACTTATAGGCATACTCATACGATTTTTGCTTTACAAAATTCTGGGCGCAAGAGCGCAATTCTTCGGTCAGGTCATCAATCTGTAACTGCAAAATGGCGGTATTGGTTGCCACAGGATTACCATTTTCGTAAAGTGAATTTATTAAACTGCGGCTTTCGTTAATTGCCGTAGCATAAGTTTGCCACGTAGTAGCTGTGGTATTCTCTTCAGTTACAAATGTTGCCGTTTCGGTGCCTAGCCACTTTTGCACATATATGCCTTCGTATTTCCACTTATTTCTTAGTTCCTCATAGAGAAGCGTCGGATTGGCGCACGTTGTAGGGATTAGCCTGTCTATCGCTGCTTGTAATTCAATTGCTGCAGCACTAATTTCTTCTTGCAGTTCAAAGGCCTTAATTGGGTTTACGACGCTATCATATGGGCCGTACTGTTTTGTTAATTCTGCCCAAGCGCCTCCCGTTGTGTAATACTTTCCATTAAACCTATCATCTGTTGTATAGAAAGCATCACTACGCAGCTCTTTATAATTACCCGGAACACATATCCTATCAAGCTGTTCGTTAAGGGCGCTATAAACAAGCTGCTCCGGCGTAGCTGCACCTTTTACCTGGACAAGTATGCCATAATCGCCAAAACTTTCAACTATAAAATAGTAAGCAGTCGAATCAGCTTTATCAAGTAAATCGGCAGGTATACCTAATCCTATTAATTGTCTAAAAGTTGCTCTCGTGTTTATATTAAATGGGAAATTAACAGTTTCATTATAAGCTGCATTTTTTTGCAGGTCAACATAGTTACTGTCTAGAAGTCTAAATGAGCTTGAATCTATGCGGCTATCATTTCCGAGCATATTCTTAAGTAAAAGATTGTCGCCCTTATCTATTGTCTTTATATACAGCTTTTTTATAGGAATAGCTGTGTTTTCGATTTCAATTTCAACACCGTCGATGTCTGCTGCTGAATCACACCCTTTAACATATCCAAGCTCGCTGGTATTATTAAAATATAGCGATAAAGTTAACGACTGGTCCTCTAATGCCGCGCCTTTTACTTGAATTAGTAAAGCATATACTTCACTGCAATCATAGACGAAATAGTAAGAGGTAGAGGCCTTCGGAAGTAGTACGTCTTCTGATACGCCTAATTCTATTAGCTGGTCATACGTTACTTGTATACTTTCATCAAGAGGGAATGTTCCTGTATGTCCTATATATATTGTTTCTAACGCAGAAAACTCCTCGCCATCAATTGTTGTATAAAACTCAGGTCCAATATAGTCGCTATATTCGGTAAAGTCATTTTTTAATAATACTTCATCGCCTTCGTTTATTGTTTCAACGTATAGTACTAGCTCCCCTAATTCACCCGTTACTAAATCGTTCCCTGTCAAAGAAAAGTTTTCTTCTTCGTCATAACATGCCGTTAGAGTTACCGTTTCACCGGTGGCCAATGTAAAGGATGGAAAGACACAAAAACATAATGTAATTATCAACAATAACGATATTGCTCTCTTTAAATTTATTCTAATCATGACCACAAATAAAATGGCGGATGCGGTTGTAACAACCGACATCCGCTACAATTGTTTCTCCTATTTATTTAATAATTACAATATACGGTTCTTCAGTACCATCCTGAACAATAATGCGTACATATTGCCCGTTTTCGGCGACTGTAAACTCAGAGCTGTTCGCACCGTTAATGTTTACAATGCTGGTTCCTGCACCTGTAACTTTTACTTTCTTGCCTGCCACAAGATCTCCTGGAATGTCATAAATTACAGTAGAGTCTGCATAGGTAATAGTAGCATTTGAATTTGTTATATTTTTATTATTATATTTGATAGTCGGCGCTGTAGTTCTGCCAACATTTACATTTTCAGTATCCTCACGGTAAGCCGTAAAGATGCCACAAACCTCACAGGATGTCTCACCGAATGCACCATTATCCAAAACGTTGGAATATACGCGTACATAATGGAATGTCTCGTTTGCTATGGATACAGGAAGACCTGTAGTGATATCCACTGCCCATTCGAGGTCAAAGCCGTCTCCGCCTGTCTTACCGTTTGTATATGCTGTATACGGGTTAACAGCATCGCCCGGATGACTTGGGCTGCCGTTTGGTGTTACATCGGCATATCCGAAAGCATATTCAGCAGTAACATTAGAGTCAGGAACTGCTGTAATTCCGCCAAATGTCATTGCTGTGTTGGAATGTTCTACGGTTACCACACTGTTTGTATGTGGTGTTCCCATAGGATAACCCTCACCGGTAAGCGGCCACCAATGTTGTACGGTTGTGAACAAAGGGTCGTTTCCGGCAAAGTGGGCGTAGATACCCTGATTCTCCCCTGTGTCTTTAAGTGAATACCCAACGCTTGTGTTGCGAAGTGTACCGCTATATCCGTTTACAAACTTTCCGTCTGCACCCTGATTACCATTATAAACGAATCCACCGTCGTAATACTTTGAGCCTGCCAATTCATACCATACGGCGCCATCTGTGGATACCTGAACAGCACCCGCTTCAGGATTGCCGTTGAATGCATTACCATAAACTACAAAGTCTACGCCATAAGGGTTTTTAGGATCATCCATGATTCCATCTTCAAAATAGAATTCGATGTATCCGCCCAAAGTTCCGAGAGAAACGCCTGTGGAGTCGATTGCAGACTTGCTTACAAACTTTCCTGTGCTGTTACCCCAGCCGTTACCGGTAGCATACTGACCAAGTGGCAGATAGCTTACTACAGAAGTCGGCGACTTTCCTGCCGGGAGCGAATTTGAGCTTGCCGGGCAAGTGATAGTGTAGGTCACGCCTGATATAGTTGCCTGAATTTGAACAGAAGTTGTGTGACTAGGCGTGATAGTGTACGCATAGTTTACAGGGTCGCCCGGATTGCCGGTAACCATATAGTCATATCCGACTTCTACACCACCGACAGTGATTGTCGGAGCCTCTGCCCAAAGAGTGAATTCGGTAGGAATCGTATTTGGATCCTCCGTTCCCTTTACGGTGCCGTTTCCGCCTGTCCATTCAATAAATGCTCCATCAGCCGTACCGATACTGATTGGATAGTAGATAAAGAAATTGAATGTGTAGGTATCGCAGTGGTTCCTTACTGTCGAAAAATGCTTGTGTAAATAGCCGCCCATTGAAGCCGTACCATTTGAAAGATTTTTATTAAGTGTATACTGTCCGCCGGATGCATACTGGCTTCCGAGCATTCCGTAAAATTGCGGAATCGGTGGTACCGGAGCCATAAAAGCCGGTGATTCAGGATTCAGCGTAACGCTTACATTCCCGCTAGTCCCAACTGTGTACGGAAGTGCTATATCATACTGATATACAGTATTGGTATAGGTGTTACCGCCTGACACGAAAATTGAACTTGTCGAAGTCTTGACAACATGATCCACATCATCAGGCGTTGTTACCTGAATGGAATTCATCATTTCGTTGCCCGTAACATCGAGCTGAGTAGTTGATGAGGTTGTAGCAGCTGTGCTTACGCAGAACATGCCGACAACCATTGCGATAGTGAGAACTATCGCTACGAGTTTTCTTGATCTCATAATATACTCCTCCTTTTAATGAGATTTGGTATTAAGAAATAATTATTTGCAAAGCATAAAAAATAGGGTATGCCGATTCTTAACATCAAAAATCGACATACCCGTATTCGTATGCTCTATACACCAAAAGTGCGCACCCGGTGCTTCCCACCAAAGTGCTTATCGAATATGCAAGTCTTCTGACTCGCGTTAGGGAGACAAACTGTGCCTCCTGCGGAGCTTTCCTACCTTCTCACGGACTTTCGCCCGCAATGGAAGCCTTTCGGCTCACATCACCTAAAGTGGATGCTTCGGAAGCCCCTCACGCTTACAGCGCCGGCTACGTCGGGACTTGCCCGTAGGCCCTCTCGGCCCCAAGGCTCACCCGGTTCCATCTACGCACCTGTCTGACTCTGATTTGAGCCTTTACAACAGATGCGGCAAATTCTCGTATTATAAAATTGTTATATTATTCTTTACGATGACGCCAAACCCGTCAACGCAATCATCATATCCAACTACATAATTCTTGTCAATAGCTTTTTCTCGATAAAGCGATAAAAGAACAAAATACAAAATAAGACATGAAGCAATAAAAAACCGAGTGTTCATTTCTGAACACTCGGGATGGTGCGGCTGACTGGGGTCGAACCAGCACGGTGTTACCCACACGGCCCTCAACCGTGCGCGTCTGCCAATTCCGCCACAGCCGCATATTGCCAACAAAATTAATATACCACAATGTTGGCAGTCAGTCAAGATTAAATTGTTTCATTTTAACAAAAAACTTATTCCTCTTCCGTAAAGGATTCAGGATATTTGCATTGCCAACTTTTACAGCCTCTGTAAATATCGTTGAAAACAGGCGTAGCCAGTCCGTCAAAATATGGTGAAAGATAGCATGCATCGGCTCTATACAGCAGCGTATAATAAGGCAGCTCTTCACAGATAATCTTTTTCAGTTTTTTAACGTTCGTGCTCTTTCCGTACTGCTTTATTCCGCAGATTAAATCCGAAAGCAGTGCATCGACCTCTTCGTTAGAATATCCCGCAGTATTACCATAGGCGCTTCCGAGGATGCTTCGAAGATCATATCTTTCATCTATTTCAAAGCCGCCTATAAAAAGATCATAGTCCTTTAGGGAAAGTCTTTCATAGTATGCAGCATCGCTGCACGGAATCACGTTTACAGCTATACCTGCCGCTTTAAGCTCGCCTGCGATTATGCTTGCTGCCTTTTCCCTGAAGGAATCGGAGCTCTGATATATTAGATTAAGTGTGGCGTTTTCGCCTTCGCCGAAGTTTAAAGTCCCATCACCGTCGGTATCATTTAAACCGGCTTTTTTCAAAAGCTTTGCAGCAGCAACCGGATCGACGGGATATTTGTCTCCTTCGTTCCCTACCCCATAGTAATCGGGATAGAAAAGAGAATCGGAGAGTACGCCATTTTTGTAGTAGGCCTTTTCAAGTATTTCCGAAGCATCTACCAGATAAGCTATAGCCTGCCTTGCTTCGACTTTAGAAAAAAGCGGGCCGGTGCAGTTAAAACCGAGCACATCCGGCTTGTTTGAGATGTATGTTGTGACACCAAGCTCATATTTTGAAAGAATGCTGTCTTTGTTTACGGTATCGTCAAAGAAAAGCGTAACATCACCCGAGTCAGCCATACCTGTCGCATAGCTGATATTCGGCACTATCTGAAAATGAAGCGTGCTTTCAGCCTTTGAGCCGAAATATTCGTTATATGGCGTTAAAATCAGACTTGTCAGCTCCAGATAATCACTCTGTTTGTAAGGCCCGGTGCCGATCATTTTATAGTTTGCGGATTTAATCGCATTTACCGATTTGAACTGGTGTGCAGGCAAAATCGGGAAAATCAGATTTTCATAGCCGTTACCGTAGCCTGATGTATACTTTATTGTTACATCAAAAGGATTACTGTCTGAATATATAACTGATTTAATTGATGCAACATGGGATGAATAAAGCGTTTCCCCAGTCTTTGCGAGAGCTTTGATTGCTTCAATGGTGAACTTTACATCCTCACCTGTCAGCGCATGTCCGTCGTGAAACTGAACATTCTTTTTAAGATGAACGGTAAGCTCAGTGCCATCCTCGCTATAGGTGTAGGATTCAGCCAAAAGCGGCTGCGGAATCAGCTTTTCATCCAGCCTGAATATAGAATCAAAAACCAGCTTTGAAATGTAATAAACACTTTCATCCTTTGAAATGAGCGGGTTCAGGTTTCTGATTTTTTCTGTTGCCAGATATACGTTTTTGTCATATGTGAATGATACTTCTTTCTCTTCGATACCCCAGATGATACTTTTTGTATCCATACGACATCCGCAAAGGGATAAAAGCATCGCAAGTGAAAGAAAAAATGGGATTATTTTTTTAAGCATATTGTTTAAGCTGTTTAAGCGTACTCTTTCAATAAATTGTCGATTTGTTTATAAAGTGCGGAAAGCGTGCCCGAATTGGTTATTATGTGGTCAGCCTTTGCAAGTGCTTCGTCCGCGTCTATCTGGCTGTTAATTCTGGCCACGATTTCCTCTCTGCCTGTTTTATCTCTTTCGATTGCACGCTGAATCCTGACCTCGCGCTCGGCATCGACTACCCAAACCTCGTCGCAAAGCCTGTTAAGCCCCGATTCAAACAGAAGCGGAGCATCTATTACCACCATCTGCACATCGGAATAATCGGCCATATCCGCATTGTCACGCAGGGCCTCTATACGGTTTTCAATTACTGTAATTATGCGGTTGCTCGTTATTGCTTCGAGCTTTTCGCGCTCGGTAGGCTGATTGAAAACAATGCTCGAAAGCGCCTTTCTGTTCAGCGATCCGTCAACATTCAGTATTCCGTGTCCGAATGCGGCTGCAATTTCACGCAGGGCAGGTTCGCCTACCGCAACAATATCGTGCGCTATTTTATCGGCGTCAATTACCTCTATTCCCTGCTTTTTCAGGTAGGCCGAAACAGTTGATTTTCCTGTGCCTATTCCCCCGGTTAGTCCTATAATTTTCATTTGCTGTCTGTCCTTTTTACCTCAACTATTTTAACATATACCAGTTTTCGCCTACTTCAGGCTCTGCTTTTAGCTGCACATCAAGCTTCATTACGCCTTCCATACACTCCTTCAAAAGCTCCTCTACGGCTGTCTGCTCCGATTTTAAAGCATCTATTATCAGCTCGTCGTGAACCTGCAAAATCAGCCGGGATTTAAATCCACGCTCGTTTAATGCTCTGTAGACAGATATCATAGCAAGCTTTATTATATCGGCAGCACTGCCCTGAATCGGCGTATTCATAGCCAGCCTTTCGCCAAGCTGACGCACCATAAAGTTGCTTGCTCCGATTTCTGGTATGGCGCGTTTTCTGCCGGACATCGTCAGCGAATAGCCGGTGGCCTTGCACTGTGCCACCTGATCGTCCATGAATCTCTTTACCTTTGTGTACTTTGCAAAGTAGTCATTTATATAGCTTTCTGCGGCCTTTCTGGAGATGTTCAGCTCACTCGCCAGGCCGAAGCTGCTCATGCCGTAGATTACGCCAAAGTTTACCGCTTTTGCATTGCTTCTCTGAAGTGATGTAACCTCGTCAAACGGTATGCCGAAAACCTTGCTGGCCGTCATGCGGTGAATGTCTGCGCCGCTGTTAAATGCATCTATCAGGTGCTCCTCCTGCGAAAGATGTGCAAGCACTCTGAGCTCAATCTGCGAATAGTCCGCACCGATCAGAATGTGGTCATTATCTCTCGGAATGAATGCCTTTCTGATGGTTCTGCCCAGCTCCTGACGAACAGGAATGTTTTGAAGATTCGGCTCTGTGCAGGATATGCGACCTGTGGCCGTAACGGTCTGCTGGAAATGGGCATGTATTCTGCCATCCTTTGCCCGGAGAGGCAAAAGCCCGTGAATGTATGTGCTGCTCAGCTTTGAAAGAGTCCTGTATTCGAGAATTTTAGCTACAATCGGATATTCACCCTTCAGTTTATCAAGTATTTCCGCATTGGTCGAATATCCCGTCTTTGTCTTTTTTCCAGCAGGAAGACCCAGCTTTTCAAACAGAACGGTGCCCAGCTGCTGCGGAGAATTAATATTAAATTCCAAGCCTGCCAGGCTGTATATCTCTTTCGTAAGCTTTTCAATTCCCTCTGTCAGAGCCCTTCCGGTTTCTTCAAGCACGGCAGCATCCATCCTAAAGCCCTCGACTTCCATTGAGGCCATGACTTCTATCAGCGGGAACTCTATTTTCTCTGCAACCTCTATCAGCTTTTCGGCCTTTAAGCGCTTTAACTGAGCCTCTTTGATGTTCATTATCGCAGAAAGATATTCCGCTGCAAAATCGGAATAAAGCTTTGAGCTGTCCGTGAACATGTCAAGCTGTGCGGTCTCCTTGTCGATATCCTCTGCACTTTTGATTTCCTTTTTGAAATAATTAAGGTGCATAACAGGCAGCAGATAATCCTTTGCTGTCGGATTCAGCAGATATTCGGCTATTTCCGTATCAAATAAAGTATTGAAAACGCTGCCCTTTTGATTAAATTCGAAATTGCTCAAAAGTGAGTAATAATCAGCTTTCAAATTGTGACCGATTATCGGCAGCCCGCAGTCTGAAATCTCGTGCGCAAATGCGGATAATTGCTCTATGCTGCCCTCTCTTAAGAAATAAGCCTTTCCTTTTTTGTCATCGCCTGCAATCGCAAAAGCAAAGCCCATAACAGCAGGTACAGCTTTGTGATTGCCATCGGAAAATGAGCAGATGCACACAGGGAAGCCCGCTTTTTTCGCGGCACTGATGATTTCGGCTATCTCTTTATCTCCGCCTTCAAAAATTTCAGGAGTGAAGTTCCATACCGGAATATTATTTTCGGGTTCGGAATTATTTTCGGCATTTGGAATCGCCGTTGCCGTTGCCGCTAGCGCTACCGATGAAGCACCACCCTTTAATTTCTTTAGGAAAGTGTTAAATTCTAATTTAACATAAAGGTTAATTAACTTTTCATAATCAGGCTCTTTTGCCTGCAAATCAGCGATTTCAAAGTCAATTGGAACCGAACAGTTGATAGTTGCGAGTCTCTGCGACAAAAGGACGATTTCTTTATTGTCACGCACCTTTTCCCGGAGCTTTGCGGACTCAATATTATCTATGTTTTCCAAAAGATTCTCTACAGTTTTGAAATCTTCGATCAGCTTCATAGCTGTCTTTTCACCGACTCCCGGAAGACCCGGAATATTATCCGAAGTGTCGCCGCGCAGTGCCTTATAGTCGATAAACTGCGCCGGAGTCATATTGTAGACCTCCATCATATGCGCCGCATCGAAAAGCTCAAACTCGGATATGCCCTTTTTCGTAATCAGAACCTTTGTCTTTTCAGTTGCAAGCTGGAGAGCATCTCTATCCCCGGTTATAATCAGAGGCTCCAGTCCGGCAGCTTCGCCGCGTCTTGCGACAGTGCCGATGATGTCATCTCCCTCGTAGCCCTCCATCTGGAGTATCCTTATATTCATCGCATTCAGGATTTCCTTCATAGGCTCCATCTGCATTGCAAGCTCGGGCGGCATCTTTTTTCTGGTCGCCTTGTACTCGGAGTATTCCTTGTGTCTGAAGGTCGGCGCAGCCATATCGAATGAAACTGCAATATAGCCCGGCTCGTATTCCTTTTGAAGCTTTGAAAGCATGTTCAGAAAGCCGTAGATTCCCTGCGTATACTGACCTGTCTTTGTTATCATCGGCCTCTGAATAGCGTAATAAGCTCTGAAAATCAGGCTGTTACCATCTATAATCAATAATCTTTTATTCTCTGTCATATTTTCGTTTTCCTGCAATCTGTATTTAAAATAAAAAATAAGCTCGTCATTACGGACTATAATATTATACCATAATTAACGAGCTTTTATATCATTTTTCTCTGTATATCAGATAGTAAATACCGGCAACGAATATTCCGCCTCCGACGATGTTCCCCAAAGTGACGGGTATCAGGTTATTTACAAAAAATCCGCTCCAGGAAAGCTTTGAAAGCGCCGCATCCGTGAGCCCCGATGCAGCTGCAAAAGCATCGTTTGCCTTTGCAAAGAGTCCTGCCGGGATGTAGTACATATTTGCAATGCTGTGCTCAAAGCCCGATGTTACAAAGACCCATATAGGGAAAAAGATCGAAAATATTTTTCCTATCGTACTGTCGGCTCCGGTGCACATCCAGACCGCAAGGCAGACCAGCCAGTTACACAGAATGCCGAGAATGAAGGCTTTTGCAAACGAAAGACCGCATTTGCCTGCCGCAATCTTTACGGTCATGCCGCCAAGCAGATCGGCACCGCTGCCAAATAGCCCCGACTGATACATCAGATAAGCTATCAGCACCGCACCGACGAAGTTTCCTATATAAACGACCACCCAGTTTCTGAGCATACCGCCCCATGTAATTTTTTTGTCGACCGCAGCCGCCACCATCAGCGAATTACCGGTAAACAGCTCTCCTCCGGCCAGTATTACCATTATAAGTCCGGCCGCAAAAATAGCGCCCGCCAGACACTTTCCGAGCCCAAATGTAAGCGGTTGTGAAAGAAGTCCAAAGGTCGCCATATTAGAAGATTCGGCACCGAATGCGATGAAAGCGCCCGCCAGCACCGCCAGCAGAAACATCTTTCCGAGATGCAGGTTTGCCTTGCCAATCCCGGCATTAACGGTAGCCTTTAGAATTTCATTTTTTGTCATTTCGCCTAAATATCCTTTTACATGCTATAGTGATAAATCGTTAAACATTAACATATCTAATTTAGCATAAGATACTATTTCTGTAAAGGATTATTTGTATATCCGAGCTTCATTGAAATGATTGTGGCAGCATCGGAAAGCAGCTTTTCAAAGAAAGCGCCCTGCTTTTTACGATCATAGCGAAGAGACGGACACGAAATGCTGATTGCAGCAATCGGTTCGCCGTCCGAATTAAAGATAGGTGCGCCGAAAGCAATAAGTCCTACCTCGAACTCCTCGTGGTCGATTGCGATTTTTCTCTTTCTGACATCTTCGAGCTGCTTTAACACATCCTCTTTTGTAACAGCTGTATTATGCGTATATGCAATCAGCTCGGTCGAAGACAGCATGCTGTTAATTTCATCTTCGGACAGATAAGCCATTATGGCCTTTCCCATTCCCGTGCAGTACATAGGAATGCTGCGGCCGGTAGTGGTCGCAACCTGAACTCCGGATTCGGACTGTGCTCTGTCTATATAAATGACCTGATTATCTACTCTGATTCCCAAATTGGCCGTTTCACCCGTCAGCTGGGCAATCTGTCTGATATAAGGTCTGGCAATGTCACCGAGCTCGTTTTTCTTTAGTACGTTCTTGCCGTATGCATAGAACTTCATTGTATTGCTGTATTTTTTTGTAATAGGATTTTGCGATACGAATCCTGTGTCCTTTATGGTATTTACGATTCTGTGGACAGTTGTTTTATCCATTTCGAGGGCGGCACTAAGCTCTGAGATACTCAGTTCTTCAGCGTCGTTCAGCTGTTCGAGAATTGCAAATGCTTTAATTATGGATTTAACACCGCTGCTCTTTTCCATATCCGCTCCTGTTTTAAAAACCCACACCGAAGTGTGGGTCATTTTAAGCTTAAGAGAAACACCCGAATAACCGTCAGACCGATAATTGACTCCCTATCGATGATAGGTGGGTGCCCTGCACGCAGCCTCTGCCTTCCCCTGCGTGGGGGCCTGACATCTTCTGAGTGACGCGGAATCCCGTTTAATTAGTGTAGGTTCAATTAAAAAATCTTAACGCGAGATCCAGGATATTTCTTGTCTTTATTTTACTCTTCCTCTGCCCAAAGGTCAATACCGCAATTGGTATAAACATTCTGGACGTCGTCGTTATCCTCAAGCAGATCGATCATCTTGCGAAGCTGCTTTATGATGGCTTTGTCAGTAGGATTTGATTCCATGCTCGGAACCTGCTCGATTTCTGAAGAAGCAAGTTCATAGCCGGCAGCTGTAAGTGCGCTGTGAACATCGTTATAAGCCGCAGGATCACAGGTAATTTCGAAGTGATCCTCGTTTGTAACCATATCGTCAGCACCTGCTTCAAGCATGTCTTCCATCAGCTTGTCTTCGTCAACGCCTTCTTTTTCGATAATGATAACACCCTTGCGTGTGAACATATAGGAAACGCAGCCAGGAGCTCCGAGGTTTCCGCCATACTTGTCAAATGTAGATCTTACTGAAGATGTTGTTCTGTTTCTGTTGTCAGTAAGAGCATCTACGATAACCGCAACGCCGCCTGCGCCGTAGCCTTCAAAGCTGAGTTCTTCGTAGGTTTCGCCTGCAAGCTCGCCTGTACCCTTTTGGATGGCTCTCTTGATATTGTCGTTAGGAACGCCTACACCCTTTGCCTTTTCAATAGCAACTCTGAGGGATGGATTGTATTCCGGATCTCCGCCGCCCTTTGCCGCTACTGTGATTGCTCTGGCATATTTAGTGAAGATTGCAGCTCTTTTGCTGTCCTGAGCCGCTTTACGTCCTGCGATTGTACCGTGTCTACCCATGGAGACACCTCCTTAACTATTAAAATTTCAATTAAATCTAATTTCCGTACATAAGTACTCAAAGATTATACTACAAGGATTAGATAAAGTAAAGAGATTTATATCCGAATCCGACAACTGAAATATCCGTTTCAACCGTCTTTGATTCGTTGCCGTCCCATACGCACAGATCGCCGAGGTTGTCACCTTTATTCTTTATATAAATCAGACTATCACCAAGGCCGGCGTATTCGTAAACATTATCAGCCACTCGAACGGATTTGCCGTTTTCGTAAATGTACATTGTGCCTTCACCCTTTACGCCTTCTTTTGCGTAAGCGTAGACACCGTCCTTTACCATTCCTATGAAATCATAATCGTCGCAAACATCCTCGTCAATCTTTACAGGCTTTAAGCCTTCTACAGTATAGAAATCACCGATGCTTTCATTGTCGAGGTCCTTGAAATAGAATAATCTGTCGCCGGCTGTGAACCAGTGGTCGATTTCATCAATCTCTCTGAGATTTGCATCTCTGCCTGCCTTTAATTCGGCCTTGTACAGAGTAATGGTACCCTCGTAGTCGTAATCATCACCTGTATAAAGACCTACATACCAGTCATCTCCTACCTTTTCAAGACCGGCGAGGACTTCGTTCATAGAAGGCCTGATGTCGATTAGCTTGTCTAAATTCCTGCCATCTTGTGAGATATAAATCGTATAATCTTTATCGACGGAGTTTAGGATATCGTATAAATCATCATCGCTTTCAAGCTCGGAAAGGTTTGCTGCCTTTACCTCCGTATAATCCTGCATAGGAACTACAAAGAGCGTGTCGTAAAATGTATAGAAATTCTCCACATCAGATGCTACAAGCTCGGATTTTCCGTTTTCATAGAGGTAAACATCACAGTGTGCGAGAGGATCGTCGGCTTCCTTCAGCCTTTCGCGCAGGTGTTCGCGGAATAATGCATCGCTGTAAGCCGCATAATCCGCATCGTATCTTTCCGTATCGATTGTTTCATAGGCATAGCCGTTTTCTTCAATCGTGATGTAGTAATCGCTGTAGACAGGCTCGGTTGCATCGGAATCGTCACAATCATCGTTTACATAATCGTAAAGAGTGCGGTTCTTTATCGCCTCGTCATTGGTTGAAACTCCATAATAAAGCGTGCCGTCATCATTAATCGAATAGGAATAAATTTCTTTTGCAATCAGCTTTGAATCTCCGTTTGCATATTCATAGAGATTGTAAGCATAGTACTGATCACCCTCGACTATCGATTCATAGATTACTTTACTGAAATCGTCGTTGTTATAAATCAGATTATCCATTCCGGTAGCAATCTTTTTCTTTGCATCAAGGTGATCGAGAGAAATGACATATGCAGTTGCATCCAGATCGTCAGCTATATAGAGGATTTTATCATCCTCGTAATAATAGTATGCAGCATCCGTGCATATTCTCTGCGATTCTCCGTTTTTGCACAGATAAAGCTTTGAGCCCTTTTGGTAGAAAAGATAGCCGTCCTCGTAAAGAGCATAGTTTTCGGCATCATTAGCAACCTTTACAGGCTCTGTCAGCTGACCGCTATACGCTGTCATATCCACATAATAAATGTCGCAGGCAAAATCATCTACAGAGCTCATAAAATAGATCTCGGATAAATCATCGGACGCGAAAAAATCATGCAGCGTTCCCGTAAACTCGACAACCTCCTTTGCAGCTTCAAGGCCCGGTTCATACATCATCAGTATGCCGTCCTTTGCAAAGAATACATTTTCGTGCGTTTCTTCCTCAGACGCCTTTGGCCCGCAGCCCGCAAAAAGACTCATAACGAGCATAATAGCAAGCATTACCGCAACAATTCTTTTACTTTCCATAATTCTCTCCCTGCTGCTTTTTCTCTAAATTCTTGTAAGCAGTACTCATCATTAATTTAATTCTGTTCAACTGGTTTACATCCGAAGCGCCCGGATCGTAATCGACAGCCACAATATTTGCATAAGGGTTTCTCTTTCGAAGGGCCTTCAGCATGCCCTTTCCCGTAACATGATTCGGCAGGCAAGCAAACGGCTGAAGGCATGCGATGTTCTCAACACCGCTGTCTATCAGCTCAACCATTTCTCCTGTCAGAAGCCAGCCCTCACCGCACTGATTGCCCAGTGATATGATTTCCTGCGCCTTTTCGGCTGTTTCCTCTATCGTACTGGGCTGCATAAAGCGCGTGGTTTTAACAGCTTCACGATAAGGCTTTCTGTAATATTCTACGGCACGCATCAGTACGTCGTTTAAAATCATGGTAGACTTCTTTCCCGAGAGCACATAGTGATTGAATCTTTCGCTGTAAAAGCCGTAGTGGAAAAAGTCGATTAAGTCGAGTACAACAGCTTCGCCGCCTTCTTTTTCGATAATACCCACCAGGTCGTTATTTGCTGTCGGATGGTATTTAACAAGGATTTCTCCGACAACGCCCACCTTTGGCTTTACCACATCGGTATGAACAGGCAGCTCGTTAAAACGGCGAGCGATTTCAAACAGCGTCTTTTTGTATCTGTGCATGCTGCCGTCCTTTACGGCTGCGACAGCTTTTGCGTTCATCTCTTCGTAGAGAGCATTTGCAGAGCCCGGCTCGATTTCGTAAGGTCTGGTTGCATAGAGGACCTTCATGAACATGTCGCCGAAAATGAGTGCCATAACGGCACGCTTTAATACGGCAGGCGTGAATTTAAAGCCCGGATTGCTTTCTAGCCCTGCCATGTTAACGCTGACTACAGGAACCTGCTCCATGCCCAGATCCTTCAGTGCCTTCCTAAGCAGCGCCACATAATTTGAAGCTCTGCACTGACCACCTGTCTGAGACATGAATACAGCTGTTTTATTCAGATCGTATTTGCCGGATTTTAATCCTGCTATTATCTGCCCCAGAGATACTATCGTCGGATAGCATGCATCGTTGTTTATGTATTTCAGACCTTCTTCAACAGCATTTTTTGTTACGCTCGGAAGCAGCTCAACCCTGTAGCCGCAGTGAAGCAGCGCAGGCTCGAGTATTCTGAAATGGATAGGAGACATCTGCGGAATCAGGATTGTGTAATCCTTTTTCATTTCTTTTGTAAAGATCTGTCTCTGATAACCCGTGTGGTTTTCAACGTGTTTTATTTCGTTACGTTCTCTTTCGCCCATAGCGGCCTTCAGAGAACGGATTCTGATCTTTGCAGCACCGAGATTTGTTCCCTCGTCTATCTTTAGCACTGTGTAGAGCTTGTTGTGCTTTGAGCAGATTTCCTGAACCTGATCGGTCGTTACAGCATCTACGCCACAGCCAAAGCTGTTGAGCTGAATCAGCTCGACATCATCAGTCGTACCGACAAATTCCGCCGCCTTGTAGAGTCTGCTGTGGAACATCCACTGGTCGAGGACTCTTGTCGGACGCACCATTTTATCGAGCTGCGCCACACTGTCCTCGGTCAGAACTATCATGTCAAACTGACAGATCAGCCTGTCTATACCGTGATTGATTTCAGGGTCGAGATGGTAAGGTCTGCCTGCGAGGACAATTGCTTTTTTGCCGTGTGCTCTGGCAAACTTTAATGCCTCGAGTCCCTTTCTTTTTATCTCGCGTTTGAAGCTTTCGTCTTCCTTGCGTGCCGACATAACGGCAGCCTCAATATCCTGCTTTTTAATACCAAACTCGGCAAATACCTTTGTAAGCTCGCGCGTTAGAGCCTTGTCGTTATCATAAGGCAGGAAAGGATGAATAAAGCGTACGCCGTTTTCCTCAAACACATCATCCATATTATTTGCGATTACCTCCGGGTAAGTCGCAACAATCGGACAGTTATAGTGATTAGGCGCGGTTTCGTCCTCCGACCTTTCATAGTTTATGCTCGGATAGAAAATAAGCTTTATTCCGTTATTAACAAGTGCCTTTATATGACCGTGCACCAGCTTTGCCGGATAGCATGCCGTATCCGAGGAAATAGTATCCATGCCGGCTTCGTATATTTTTTTCGAGGATATCGGCGAAAGGATTACTCTAAATCCCAGATTTGTCAGGAACGTAAACCAGAAAGGATAGTTCTCGTACATATTCAGTACCCTCGGGATACCGATGGTTGCGATAGCTTCGCTTTCAGGTATAGGTTCGTAGCTGAAAAGTCTTTCGTACTTGTATTTGAAGAGGTTTGGAAGCATCGAAGCCGCAGCCTGCTTGCCCTCTCCTCTTTCGCATCTGTTTCCGGTGATGAACATGCTGCCGTCGTTAAATTTGTTGATGGTCAGCATGCAGTTGTTTTCGCAGCCCTTGCAGCGGCTGTGAGAATTGGAAACCTCAAAGTTTTCGATCTGGTCGAGCTTGTAAATGGTGCTCGGCTCGTCATCGTCATTTCTCATGGCAATCAGAGCAGCGCCGTATGCGCCCATGATGCCCGAAATGTCCGGTCTTACGACATCACGGCCCAGGATTCTTTCAATGCTGCGAAGTATGGCATCGTTTAAGAATGTGCCGCCCTGCACGACAACCTTTTCTCCGGCTTCCTCGGGATTACGGAGCTTTATTACTTTATAAAGTGCGTTTCTGATAACCGAATAAGAAAGACCCGCACTGATATCTCCGATGCTCGCGCCTTCCTTTTGCGCCTGCTTTACCTTTGAGTTCATGAAAACGGTGCATCTGGTACCCAGGTCTACCGGATTTTCGGCAAAAAGCGCTTCTTTGGCGAAATCAGGTACCTCCATGTCCACGCTCTTTGCATAGGTCTCTATAAAGGAACCGCAGCCTGAAGAGCAAGCTTCGTTGAGCATGATATTATAGATAGCATTATCCTTTATCTTCATGCACTTCATATCCTGACCGCCAATGTCGAGGATGAAGTCTACGCCCGGCAGGAATTCTTCGGCAGCCTTGTAATGAGCCATAGTCTCTATTTCGCCGTAATCGACCTTTAGAGCGGCTTTTATGAGGCCCTCGCCATAACCTGTAACCGTGGCCTTTGCGATGTGTGCGGCCTCAGGCAGAATGCTGTAGAGCTCTTTGAGCATCATAATGGTGGCATCTATAGGCTTGCCCTCGTTTCCCTTGTAGAACGAATAGAGAAGATTCTTGTCTGCGTCAATAAGTGCGGCCTTTGTCGTAGTCGAGCCTGCGTCGATTCCGAGATAAACCTTGCCTTTTGCGTTTCTGATGTCGCCCCGTCGGATCTTGTCCTTGTCGTGGCGGGCGCGAAAGGCATCGTAGTCGGCCTGTGATTCAAAGAGCGGAGCCAGATATTTTGTTTCGCTCATCATTTCAGGTGTGGCGCTGCCGATTCTGTCTATCAGCTCGTCAATGCTCTTCACAGAGTGCTTGACAGAAAGCATGGCTGCTCCGATGGCAACGAAGTACTGGCTGTTTTCAGGGAAGATGACGTTTTCAGGTGCGAGGTTCAGCGTCTCGATAAAGCGCTGACGCAGCTCGGAAAGGAAGCTAAGTGGCCCTCCGAGAAACGCCACGTTTCCGCGAATTGTGCGGCCGCATGCAAGTCCGCTGATTGTCTGATTTACAACGGCTTGGAAAATCGAAGCCGAAAGGTCGGCAATCGATGCGCCCTCGTTAATCAGCGGCTGTATGTCGGTTTTTGCAAAAACGCCGCATCTGGCAGCTATAGGATAGATTATGCTGTAATCCTTTGCGGCTTTGTTTAATCCGCCCGCATCGGTATTAAGCAGCACTGCCATTTGGTCAATAAAAGCACCTGTACCGCCGGCACAGGTTCCGTTCATACGCTGTTCAATTGTTTTGTCGTAGAAAGTAATCTTTGCGTCCTCGCCGCCAAGCTCTATTGCTACGTTTGTTTCAGGAATCAGTTCTTCTACGGTTTTTGAGCAGGCCACAACCTCCTGCTCGAATGCAACGCCGAGAAGCTTTGAAAGCGAAAGTCCGCCGGAGCCGGTGATGCAGGCATTGATTTCGGATAGTTCAATGCCCTCCTTTGTGAGCTGCTCCTTCATTTCCTTTAGCAGCTCCTCAACCTTTGCAAATACGCTCGACATGTGCCTTTCGTACCTGCTGTAAACAATATCTCCGTCTTCGTTTAATAAAACAAGCTTTACTGTAGTGGATCCAACGTCAATACCTAGTCTGTTCAAAGTATTACCTCGCCTGTATAAATTGATATACTTAATTTTATCACAACAAAATTTTTTAGACAATAAATATATGTAGAAATATGTTAATATCACATAGTTTTGATTTCATGTTTCATTATCCATGCAAATCCGCATATCGACCATATGGTGCCCATGATTTCGGCAATCGGAAACGCCAGCCAGACTGCGTTTAACCCAAAGCTGTTTATCAGAATATAGGCTATAGGAATTATACCCAGAAGCTGTCTGATTATAGGTGACATAACCGATAAAAATCCGTGGCCGGTTGCCTGGAAAAGCGTGATGCTCATGATACAAAAGCTGGCCATTATAAAGCTCCACGAAATCGTCTTTAATGCGGGGATTCCGATTGAAAGCATGTGCTCCCCTGCGCTGAAAAGGCCCAAAAGCTGTGCCGGGAAAAGCTGAAATATGAAAAAGCCGAGTGTCATATAGCAAAATGCAATGAGGAACGAGTAATTAAACGTCTTCATCAGTCTGTCTCTGTTTCTCGCTCCGTAATTATACCCCATTATAGGCATAGCGCCCTGGTTCATACCGAAAATCGGCATAAACACAAAGGTTTGGAGTCTGAAATATGAACCAATTACAGCGACTGCGGTTTCCGAGAATTTTACGAGTATTCCGTTCATAAACAGCAGCATTACGCTGGTAATCGACTGCATCACGATAGCTGAAAATGCAACCTGATAGATATCGGCAAGAATCTGTTTTTCGAACCTGAAGCCGCGCAGTCTGATATTGAATATATCGTTGTGTCTTTTCAGGGATGTGAGATTAATGATAAACGAAAATGCCTGTCCGAGGACAGTTGCCACTGCCGCACCCTCTATTCCCATTTCGGGGAAAGGCCCGATTCCGAATATGAAAAGCGGATCGAGAACCGTGTTTGCAACGGCTCCGGTCAGCGACGCAATCATAGGAACCTTCATCTTTCCGGTAGCCTGGAAAAGACGTTCAATCATAATTGAAGTCATTACAAAAATTGAGCAGATATTCGTAATCTGCATATAATGAAGTCCACCCGTGAGGATATACTGAGTATCGGTATATGCATGAAGATATGGCTTTGCGAGAAAGATTCCGAATATCGCAAAGAGTACCCAGTTCATTATTGCAAGCCTGATTCCATGATTTGCAACCTTTTGAGCCTCCTCTATCCTGCCCGCACCCAGGCGCCTGGACATCAGAGAGTTGATTCCCACGCCCGTACCTACGGCAAAGGCAACATTCAGCATTACCACCGGATAAGCATATGTCACCGCAGAGAGTGCATCTTCACATATCATGCCGACAAACATGCTGTCTATAATGTTGTATAAAGCGTTTACCATCATGGATAGAATTGCCGGCCAGCTCATTGAAATGAGCAGCTTTCCGACAGGTTCATATCCCATTCTGTTTTTACTGAGAGTTTCGTTCATATATTATCCTGTTTCCGTATGTTTTCCGTTTTTCTTTAAGAAAAAGAGATATGATAAAACCATTTCAGGCTTTACCATATCTTTTTTAAGGTTTTAAACTTTGGGTATTCTGTAAGCCGGGTTCTGTATTAGACAATCATCTATCTCGACGCATCGTTGCCGATACGCTCAAGCGACCCACCTTCCGGGCGGTGACGGGCAGCCACCACTAATGCCCGCTTTTGGTCTTGCTCCGAGTGGGGTTTACACGGCAGGCCCGTCTCCGAACCCCCGGTGAGCTCTTACCTCACCATTTCAACCTTACCACAGCCTAACTGTTTCGGCGGAATGTTTCTGTTGCACTTTCCCTATAGTTACCTACGCCGGACGTTATCCGGCACTCTCGCCCTATGGAGCCCGGACTTTCCTCATACCAAAAGGCACGCGATTGTCTGGATACCCAAAGCATTATAATTATATTACAAGGCTAATTTGGGGACAAGCCCCAAATTAGCCTTTTTTCCAATTTAGGGACAGGCACCAAATTAGCGAAAAAGCTAATTTGGTGCCTGTCCCTAAATTCACCTTTTATTCGTAACGTAAAGCCTCGATAGGATCGAGCCTTGCTGCCTTTTTCGCCGGGAACACGCCGAAGAGCAGTCCCACAGCCGCAGAGAACAGCACCGCAATCAGAACGGTAAACGGATTAATAACCAGTCTCATATGAGTTACAGCCATTCCGATTCCGGCTATTCCAATGCCCAGCGCCGTTCCGATGATACCGCCTATTACAGACAGAATCATGGCTTCTATAAGGAACTGAGTCAGAATGTCCTTTGTTCTGGCACCGAGAGATTTTCTGATACCGATTTCGCGCGTACGCTCAGTTACGGATACGAGCATGATATTCATAATGCCTATACCGCCGACCAGCAGTGAAATAGCGGCAATAGCGCCTATAGCAATTGCCAGCTTTCCGAGTATTCCGTTAATCTGGTCCAGCTGAGCCTGAGCGGTTTCAACTATATAGAATCCCTCTTCCTGCTTTTTCAATCTTTCAAGCCATCTGCAGTATTTGTCCGAAACCGTGACCGGATCGATGCCGGGTGCCACATATGTTTCGATGTAGTACGAAGGCTCTTCCGGATCATAGCTTGCTACCGTAAACGGAACATAGCAGGTATATGTCGGCTCACCGAAGGAAAGCCCCGAAAGGAAGGATTCCTTTTGCGAGTAAACGCCGACCACCGAAAACTCGCGAAGCCCGAAATATGTCTCAATGGCGATTTTTTCGCCAACGATATTTTCTCTACCGAAAAGCTTTTTAGCAGCCCTGATGTCAACTACAGCCATCGGCTTTACAGCCTCGATATCTTTACTGTTTACCATGCGACCGTATTCCATATGAATCGCTTTATAGAAATCGTCATAGTCAGGTCCTACACCGTACAGATTGAATTTCGCATCAGTACGACCTACCTTTGCCGTGCCGGAAGAGGTTCTGTAAGGAGCGGCATAAAGTACCTCGCCTTCAAATCTTTCCCTGAATGCCTCCATTTCATCGAGAGAAAATAATGCTTCTTCAGGTATGTAATTATCCTCCAGCATCGCATAGTTCGGATAAATATAAAGATATCCTGCTCCCATGCCCTCGAATTCATCAGAAATAGCACCCTTTGCGGAATCACCGATTGAAGTGATCGCAATAACCGAGCTGATACCGATGATGATGCCGAGCATCGTAAGGAACGATCTCATTTTGTTTGAACGGATGGCAATGAGTGCCAGTTTAATGTTTTCTATAAACAGCATTACTCATTCACCTCCCCGAACGGAAGTGAAGCTCCGTTTTCTATGCCCTTTGCAGTCAGATGCTCGTCGACTACGCGCCCATCCTTAAAGACAAGCACTCTGTCTGTGAACTCCGCAATATCAGGCTCGTGCGTTACGACGATTACGGTATTGCCCAGCTCTCTGTTGAGACGCGTAAAGATTTCCATAATCTCCACAGAGGATGCCGAGTCGAGGTTTCCCGTAGGCTCGTCGGCAAATATGATCGGCGGATTGTTTGCAAGCGCTCTGGCTATGGCCACACGCTGTTTCTGACCGCCCGAAAGCTCATTTGGCATGTGGTGTACACGATCGCCAAGTCCTACCATCTTCAGAAGCTCTGCGGCCCTCTCGTGGCGTTCTTCCGTCCCCACCTTGCCGTAAATCATCGGCAGCTCCACATTAGCGAGCGCAGTGGTACGCGGAATCAGATTGAACGACTGAAATACAAAACCAATCTTTTGATTACGAATAAATGAAAGCTCATCATCGGTGCGCTTTGTGGTTTCGATTCCCTCAAGCTCATATGAACCCACAGTCGCTCTGTCAAGACATCCGAGGATGTTCATCAGAGTGGACTTTCCGGAACCGGAAGTACCCATAATTGCAACGAACTCACCTTCATATACCGTAATGTTGATATCCTTCAGTGCCTCAACCTCGAGCTTTCCATTTTTGTAGGTTTTTCCGAGGTGCCGCACCTTGATAAGTTCTTTTCTGTTATTTTCCATGGTCACACCTCGCTATTGCATAATAACTACTGTCTGACCGTCATAGTTTTCAAATGTCGGTGAGAGGAGAACCGTTTCTCCGTCCTTGATGTCTCCTTCGAGAATTTCTACGTTAAAATCGCCCTCAAGACCGATTGTTACCGGCACCTGAGTCAGTTTACCATTCTCGTCCACGGTAAATACGCTAAACTCACCGGTATCCGGATTTTCGAATATCGCATCTGAAGGAACTGTTAAAACGTTTTCTCTCTTGTTTGTAAGGATGCTTGCCTTTGCGGTAACGCCGGCAATAAGATTTGTATCACCCTTGTTTACATCGATGGTAACAGGAATAACCATTTCACCGTTTCCGCCCTGCTTTACTTCACCTGTCGGGCTGATGTGTGAAACAGTACCCGTGATGGTCTCCTTTCCGAGCACTGTCGCCGAAATAGAAACCTCCTGGCCCACCTTTATGTCGGAAATGTCGTATTCGCTGATCAGCACCTTCATCTTGAGGTTGTCGATGTCCTCTATTACGAACATGGCAGCCTTGTTTTCCGTATCGCTTGCAATACGTCCGACAGTACAGTTAACGCGTGTAACGGTGCCGTCAATAGGGCTGGTTACCGTGCTCTTTTCCGAAATGTTGAGTGCCGAAAGATTAAGTCTGGCAGTCTCGTAAGCAGACTTTGCCGCTTCGTAGTCGCTCTTGCTGATTGCGCCCTCCGCATAGAGTGCGGCAGCATCGTTATAAGCCTTTTTCGCATCATTGTAAGCGATGTTTGACACGCCATACGAGCTCGAAAGCTCGGAAGTATCGAGCTTTGCAAGAACCTGCCCCTTTGTTACATAGTCGCCCTCTTTAACGAGGATTTCGGTGATTTTGAAGTTCGCAGTACTGTATACATCTGCAGAATCCGCTCCCTCAACGGTACCCTTTACGGTAACAACGGTCTCGAGATCCATAACCTCAGCATTTCCGACCGTTGCAATTCCCGTTGCCTGTTCTTTCGACGGCATCATTTTGATTGCAATGCAGGCGCCGACTACTAAAACGATTATCACCCCAAAAATAATAGCAGCTTTAGCACCTTTTTTTAACTTTTTGCGATGCTTTGGCTGCTTAACCGTAGCAGCATACATGACTTCGCCGTCACTTTTAACGACGGACACTTTTTCTGTCATAGATACACTGCTTTTGTCTTTACTTTTTTTAAACATATTATAGTTACCCCCTTGTTTAATTTAAATCTCTTCCTCGTACATTATAGCAAATAATTCCAATAAATCAAGTTTTATATCAACTATATCCACGGATTCAGGTTGATCTCGCTCTGAATTATCTTTACTCTGTCCCCAATTTTTTCGCCGAGAAGCTCTGCCATGTTCTCCGCAAACAGATACTCGGTCCCGAAATGACCGGCATCGATTACGGCCAGACCCTTGTCCTTTGCATAACGCGCATCGTGATACTTCACATCACCGGTAACAAATGCCTCACAGCCATTTTCAAGCGCTGCATCGATATTCTCACGATTACAGCCCGCGCCTGTGCAAAGACCGATTATCCTGACCTTTGCGCCGGCCACACCCACTGTGTGAATGAACTTTTTGTCGATGCCGAGGCACTTTGCCACATACTTTGCAAATTCAGTAAGCTCGAGTGCTTTCGGAAGCTCCCCCATTCCTCCGATAAGCTCAGTGTCTTCAGATTTGCTGACAAGACTTTGATACATGTTCAGCTTTAGCTTTCCCGCAAGATAGCTGTTATTACCTCTCTCAGCCTTGTCAAAAGGCGTATGTGAAGAATAAACCGATATGTTGTTCTTTATTAAAAGCGTAGCAAGCTTTCCCGTACCTTCCTGCGCATTCAGACTGTAGATCGGGCTGAAAAACATCGGATGATGAGTAACTATCAGATCCGCCTTCTTTTCGGCTGCCTCATTAATTACATCTTCATTAATTTCAAGCGCTACCATGACAGATTCTATCGCCGAGTTTTCGGCCTCTACCTGCCAGCCGCTGTTGTCCCAGCTTTCCTGAGTACAAAGCGGTGCTATTTCATTCAAAACAAAGGATAAATCATTTCTGCTAATCATAATTTTGCAACCATCCTTTCCAAATGTTCTACAATTTGGTTTACATAACTAAACTTTTGTTTACTATCATCTTCTGCGGCCTTTTCTTTAATTTCAGTCGCGATTCTTTTGTATTTTTCAAGCTTTTCAGCAAGGTATTCAATGCAAAGCGAAGCATCTGCAGCAATCAGAGAAGACGGAAATTCTTCTTCGGGAGCCGGTTCAAAGGTCCTAAACCAGTCAGAGCCGACAATGTGGTTTCTCATTTCACCTTTTCCGCAGCTGACTACCAGGATATTACAGATATTATCCAGCTCTCTGACCAGAAGCTCCTTTTCGATTACAAAGCCCGCTTCAAGCAGCCAGTGACGCAGATGCCCCACTCCGTTTCTCGGCTGCAGAATATACCTTTTAAATGAGCATGTTTTTTCGAAATCCTTTTGCAGAATTTCTATCATCATTCTGCCGCCCATACCTGCGATTACGACGGTGTCAACTTCGCCGCATGACAGCACTTCGATTCCGGAGCCCAGTCTGAAGTCGGCCTTCCCTCTAAAATCACCTACGGATTCTGCCAGAGAGATATCAAAATTCTTTTTCGCATTTTCCAGGGGTCCGCGATTTATGTCTGCCATTATTGCCAGCGGACAATCCCTTTTGAGCAGCATATATATCGGCAAAAAACCATGGTCGGTACCAATATCGGCCATGGTTTCACCTTTTAATATATTGTCCGCTATCATCTGTAAACGCTGTGACAGCTTTTCCATATATTACTCCAAATTACTCTAAATAGTCCTTTAACTTTTTAGATCTGGTAGGATGACGCAGCTTGCGCAGAGCCTTCGCTTCAATCTGACGAATACGCTCTCTGGTTACGTCAAACTCCTTGCCCACTTCTTCAAGCGTACGAGCTCTGCCGTCATCAAGGCCGAATCTCAGGCGGAGAACCTTCTGTTCACGCTCTGTAAGAGTGGAAAGTACTTCAACCAGCTGCTCTTTAAGCATGCTGAAAGCTGCAGCTTCAACAGGTGCAGGAACATTCTCATCCTCAATAAAGTCGCCCAGATGTGAGTCTTCTTCTTCACCGATAGGTGTCTCGAGTGAAACAGGCTCCTGTGCGATCTTTTGGATTTCACGAACCTTGTCCTCGGAGATTTCCATCTCCTTTGCAATTTCTTCAGGGGTCGGTTCACGGCCGTATTCCTGAAGCAGCTGACGGCTGACGCGAATCAGCTTGTTAATTGTTTCAACCATATGTACCGGAATACGGATGGTTCTGGCCTGGTCTGCGATAGAGCGTGTAATCGCCTGCCTGATCCACCAAGTCGCATAGGTTGAGAACTTGTAGCCTTTGCGCCAGTCAAACTTGTCTACGGCCTTTATGAGGCCCAGATTGCCTTCCTGAATCAGGTCGAGGAAAAGCATTCCTCTGCCGACATATCTCTTTGCGATTGAAACAACGAGTCTGAGGTTTGCTTCGCAAAGCTTTTTCTTTGCCTCGGTATCTCCGAGCTCCATCTTCTTTGCAAGCTCGATTTCCTCGTCAGCCGAAAGAAGCGGAACTTTACCGATTTCCTTAAGGTACATCCTGACAGGATCGTCCACCGCAATTGTCTTTGGAAGGCTGGCATCCACATCAATCTCGCCGTGCTCGTCGAGTATCAGATCGTCGGCAGCACCGTCGTCATCGGCATTTTCCTCGAGCTCGAGAATGTCGAGATCGTCAGGCTCAACCTCGCTGATCAGTTCTATGCCCGAAACTATGATATTTTCTTCGAGCTCCTCGGCAAGGTCTGTGTCAAGCTCAATTCCATCCGTTAAATCGGCCAGTTCACTGTAAGTAATCTTGCTTTTGCCTTTAGCCTTTACTTTTTCGGTAATTTCATTGATAAGGCCTTTGCCGTCGTTGTTGTCTAAACTCATTAGTACATACTCCTCCTATCTAAAAATGGGTTTTGAGTTTACTGATTTCATCGTTCAGGAACATAATCTCCTCCATAATTTCCCTGGCCTTTTCATCAGCCGAGCTGTCGGTATTATCGATCATGTCCAGTCTGGCAGTGAGTTCATTTCTGCGTCTTTCCAGATCCTTGCACGCGATGGTATCAAAGCATTGATGCAGGATTTTCTCAACATTGCCCGCCACGGGCTCATTCTCAATTATACTCTTTAGAATTTCTGCATCTTCGCTCGAAAGTCCATCTGCCAGTGCCTTTACATCAAGTATTTCACTGCCAAAGCTGCCACTCAGCCTGCTGTAAAGAGCATTAAAGATATTTGCTCCCGAACTGCTGGCGAAAACGTGTTTGCGTTTCGCTATTTCTTTATAAGTCGATGGCTCAACCGTGAGTATTTTAATAAGTTGTCTCTCAATAACGGTAATATTGTCATCTCTTTTTGCCTTTTGAGGTATTTTTGTCGGTCCGTAAGTCTTTTCAGTCTGCTCCTGAGCTGACTGTTCGACCTCGCGCCTCAGTGCGCCTTCGGAAATACCCTGCTCACCTGCAACCTTTTTGATATATATATCCTGTTCTACAGGTGAAAGACTCTTAATTACATCAGCGGCCGCTTTCATATATTTAAGCCTGTTTTCGTCATTACCCGGCGGAAATGATCTTTTCACATCCTCGAGACGATATTCGGCATAATTAAGCGCGCTCGCAACTTCCTTTCTGAATGCTTCAGGCCCGTTCTTTTTAACAAATTCATCGGGATCCTTGCCGTCAGAGACATGCAATACCTTTACATTGCAGTCTTCTTTGTGCAAAATTTCAATACCGCGAAGTGCGGCTTTCCTGCCCGCATTATCGGCGTCGTAAGAAAGCACCACATTCTTTGTATAGCGCTTTAAAAGCCTTGCCTGGTTTTCGGTAAGCGCGGTACCCAGCGATGCGGCAACATTTTTAACTCCGCTCTGATAAAGCGAGACAACATCCATATAGCCTTCAACAAGTATTGCACAGTCCTGCTCTCCGGCAAACTTTCTGGAGAGATTCAGCGCATACAGGTTGTTCTTTTTCTGAAATATCGGTGACTCGTCACTGTTCAGATATTTCGGCTCGCCGTCTCCGATAATTCTGCCCCCAAAGCCTATGACTTTTCCGGAGGTATTTATTATCGGGAATATAATACGGTTTCTGTATTTATCATATACATTACCGTTCTTTTGCGACAAAAGTCCCAAACTAATCAGGGTTTTGTCATCATACCCTTTCTTTCTCATGTGGTCACGCAGGCTGTGCCACTCCTCATCGGCATATCCGATTCCAAATGCTTTCAGCGTTTCGGGTTTTAAACCTCTGCCGCTGATGTATTTGTACCCCGGATTTCCCGGAACATAAAGCGCTCTCATAAAGAACGCAGCAGCTTCACGATTAATTTCGTATAGAAGCTTGTTTTTTTCAGCGTTTCCGCCGGACTTGAACTCTACATCAATGCCGTATTCTTTGCCCAGCTTTTCAATCGCTTCCTTGAAGTCGAGATTGTAATACCTCTTTGTAAATTCGATTACGTCTCCCGTAGCTTCACAACCGAAACAGGTAAAAATCTGTTTACTTTCGGATACTACAAAGCTCGCGGTCTTTTCGTTGTGAAAAGGACAGCAGCCCTTGTAGTTACTGCCTGCACGTTTCAGAGGCACTACTCTGCCTATAACATCAACAATATTCGCAGCGCTTTTAATTTCTTCAATTGCCCTGTTGTTTCCTGCCATATCGAATGCAGCCTCCAAACGTCTCTAATTATATTATACTGTGCCTAAAAGGGATTTCCTTTTTTTATTGAATAAATTTTTTAAAAATTAATCAAAAATTATTTCCATCCCTTCGGAACGAAGAGATCGTTATACAGATTAATCGCATATCGATCCGTCATCCCGGCAATATAATCCTTTACTACTTCGTTTATGCCAAACTCCGATGCCAGCGATAATGTTTCCTCAGGCAGCTCCTGAGGCTTTTCCAGATAGTATTCATACAGAGACTTTATCAGATTTTCGACATTACGAAGATCCTCATCCCTCTTTACTCTCTTTGATTTGTAGACATTTTCGAACATATAGCTGCGCAGCGTATCCATCGCCTTTTGAACCTCGGAGCTCATAATCACGTGGTTTTCGCCATAGCTTTGGTTTATTATATCCATTACAGCCGTGTTTATCCTCTTTGAGTGTGAGTTTCCCAGAACGCTGACGCACTCTGCAGGCAAATCCTCACCGCAGATTACACCCGACCTGATAGCGTCGTCTATGTCGTGATTTATGTAAGCAATACGGTCGGAAAATCTCACAACCTGCCCCTCAAGCGTAAACGGCAGCGTAGAGCCGGTGTGGTTTACTATGCCGTCCCGCACTTCCTTTGTCAGGTTCATGCCGCGCCTTCCGTGATGTGACTCCAGAACCTCGACTACGCGAAGGCTCTGAACGTTGTGCTCAAAGCCGCCCGGATGAATCTCGTTCAGCACTTGCTCGCCGTTGTGGCCAAAAGGTGTGTGGCCGAGATCGTGCCCGAGCGCAATTGCTTCGGTCAGGTCTTCGTTCAGATTCAGTGCACGCGAAATAGTGCGGGCAATCTGTGAAACCTCTATAGTGTGAGTAAGTCTGGTGCGGAAGTGATCGCCTTCGGGAGCCAGAAAGACCTGAGTTTTGTGCATCAGCCTGCGAAAGGCCTTTGAATGTATGATTCTGTCTCTGTCGCGCTGATATTCCGTTCTGACCTCGCACGGCTCTTCGTACATTTCGCGTCCGAGTGTGCGGCAGGACATGCTTGCATATTGCGAAAGCGTGTCAAGCTCTCTCTTTTGCGTGATTTCTCTGAAATTCATAGTTCCTCCCAATTATTTGCGGCCGGTGGAGCCAAAGCCGCCCCTTGTGACATTGCCCGAAAGGTCGTTTTCGACAAAGCTCAAAACAGGCTGATTTTCCATAATCCTGAACTGCGCAATTCGTTCGCCCTTTTCAATTACGGCATCGCGTGTCGCATATACGGGCATGCGCCACTGGTCGTCAGGACCGCAGTAGGTATTGTCCACTATGCCCATGGAGTTTGGCTGCAGTATCCCGTAGTTTTTGAATGCGGAGCTGCGCGGCAAAATATGTGCTTCATAGCCCTTTGGCAGCTCCATGGCAACTCCGAGCGGGATGAAGCTCATGTCGCCTGCCTTTAATACCACCGTTTCGGCGGCTCTGAGGTCAATCCAGTCGGATTTCCCGTCTATGTACCTGAGCCTTTCGGCATCCTCTGAAAAGTATTTTATTTTAATTTCAACCTTTTTATCACTCATAAAGCATTTCCTTTAATTTCGCTCTGTGGTCCGAAACGAGCGCACCGCTGTAGGTATTAATATCGCTGATCATGTCGATTGATTTTTGAATATCGGCAGATGACACCGAATCTATTTCGGATATAACCTCTTCCGGTGTATAGTATTTGTCCAGCAGCAGCATGTTCTTTCCGATAGCCATCATTCTCGAGTTTACGTTTTCGAGCCCATAAATGTAGTTACCCTTTAGCTGCACCTTGCTCATTTCAAACTCTTCTTTTGTAATTCCGTCTTTTTTCAGAACATCGAGCTCGTGCTTTATTGCAGAGATCGCTTTATGGATATTGCTGTGGCTCACGCCCGCATAAATCATAAAGGTTCCCATTTTGCTGTAGCCGTGATTCATTGCATATACCGAGTAAGCCAGGCCCTTTTGCTCCCTGACATTCTGGAACAGCCTCGAGCTCATCGTTCCGCCGAGGATTGTAGTAAGTATCGCCATTGCGTAGTAGAGATCATCGCCGAGGCTGATCGATCTGGTAGCCAGCATGATGTGGCTCTGCTCGATATCCTTTACTCTGACGCTGCATTTAGGCGGATTTATTACATCCTTTACCTGCTTTTCCTTTTTGCTCGGCTTTATGCCCGTAAGGTATTTGTCAAAGAGCTCGCAAACCGTTTCTTCATCGAAATTGCCCGCAACCGCCACAACAATACTGTCAGCGGTGTACTCCGCATGTAAATAATTTGTAAGCACATTTCTGCTGACGCGCTTTAACGCTGTCCTGTTTCCTATTATCGAAGGTCCGAGAGGATTTCCGTCAAAGACATTCCCCATTGCGATTTCATAAGCAAGATCGTCCGGAGTATCCTCGCACATGCTCATCTCTTCGAATATAACGTTTCTTTCCCTGTTCATCTCTGCAGGGTCAAACTTTGAGTTCATGAAAATATCAGTCAGAAGCTCTATCGCTTTGTCGGTATTTTCGGTCAGCGTTTTTATATGATAGCAGGTCAGCTCCTTTGAGGTATAAGCGTTTATGTTACCCGCAATTTTATCGGCATCTGCGGCAATCTGCTTTGCAGAGCGCTTTTCAGTGCCTTTGAACATCATGTGCTCTATAAAATGAGAAATGCCTGCATATTTCGGATCTTCATCGACAGAGCCTGCCTTTACAAAGATACCGATGGCCACGCTTTTAACGTATGAATTATCCTCCATCACAATGCGCACGCCGCAATTTAGTTTTCTGGTTTTGAACATTAGTAGCCTTCCTTAATTTTGCTTTGTACTATAACAATACGAATTAATAATAAAAAATATAAGCGAAATTTAATTTTTTTGAAAAATTTTAAATTATTCCCCTAAGCTGCGCAAAAACATATATCACTTTTGCGGCCTGGGCTCTGGTAGCGCTGCCCTGAGGCTTGAACTCGCCGGTGTCAAAGCCGGAAAGAATGCCCGCTCCTGCAGCGGTAAATACATAATTTATCGACCAGTCGCTGATTGAGCTCTGATCTGTAAAGGTCGGAAGAGTAACTGTCTGCGGCAGCATGAAGCTTACGCTTGAAGAATATTTCAAAAGCATAACAGCCATCTGCTCACGTGTTATCTGACTGTTTGGCGCAAATGTGCCGTCACCCATGCCGTTTGTAATGCCCTTTTCCACGCCCCATGCCACATAAGGGGCAAACCAGTCATCCGCATGAACATCGGTAAAGGCCGCATCTGTCGCAAGCTGCACTGCGCTTTCCGTTACCGCAGCTCCGTCAATCTTTGCAAGCATTGCCACAAATTGAGCTCTGGTCAGGCTGCTGTCAGGCTCGAACCTGTTTTCACCCATTCCTGCGAGATAGCCAAGCCCTGCAAGTCTGCCTATAAATTCCTTTGCCCAGTGTTCACCTGTATCCGCAAAGACAATTATATTTGCGCCTACCTTCACATCTATCGACACTACGTTTGCGCCGTAAGAAACTCTGATTTTGCCGGTTTCGGCATTTCCCGTAACTGCAGTAAAGACACCGTTTTCATCAATTGTTCCGATATTTTCGTCGCAGCTGAAGCTAAACAGCGAATCATCGCAGGCAACCGGCACGTTTACGTTAGCTGAGCCGTAGTAAGCGGAAATATTTATGTCTCTGGTCTCGCCGGCCTCGACATTCAGCTTGCTCACAGAAGGCTTTATAATTACATCATTTACAACTTTAACTTCTTTTGTACCAAAAGCGCTGCCGGATCTCGCAGTTACGGTATTTGTGCCCGTAACAGTTCCGACCTTTAGAACATTTCCGCTGATCTGTGGATTTCCGTCGCCACTGACGCTGTAGCTGACAGATCCCGAAAGCCTTGCAGGCTCATAGTTAGCGTTTGATGCGTAGGCATTAAGGTTTATGCTCGCTCCCGGCATAGCCAAAAGATTTGACGGAACTACCGAAAGATGCTTTGCTTCGGATGAAGAGCCTCCCGCCTTGTAAGCCAGGATTATCGCATTCGCCACCTTTCGCTCACTGCCTTCGCTCGGGCTTGAAAGGCGCGTCGCTGTGCTGTTTTCGCCCGGCTTTCTGGCGTACATCACAGAGGATCCGCCCCCATCGAGGTTGACCGCATATTCGCAGCCAAGATCTATCATCATATCCGCAAGATCCGAAAGCCCCAGTCCCTTTGATACAGCAGACTGTCTGCCGTCGACTTCAAGCATTACGAGTGTCCCGTCTGATTTAACTCCGATTGCCGTTCTCGGATTAATTGTCGCACCAACGGTAACGTTCCTGCCGTTTTCAACAAGCGAGTAATAAATGCCTACAGCTTCCTTTGCATTTTTTAAATTTGATTCATTCGGATCCGTAATATTTATCTGAATTTCCGATCCGATTTTCAGCATTGAAATGTAATTGTAGGTTTCAGAACCCTGAACTGTCGAAAGGACAATCTGATTGTCTCCAATCGCAGTATTTGCAGTGTTTGTGCCTACTGATTTCACAACTCCCTTAACCGTTCCGTTAACCTTGAACTGAACATCCTCCACTTCAATTACGGCCTCAGCATTTACTCCGGTTGTTTTTGTCGAGCTGCCGTAATGTCTGTTGTAAACATGCAGGGCTTTTGCCCCACCGTGAGGCACATTAAAAAATCCTATATTTAACTGTTTATCCTTTGTTACTGTTTCATAAACGGTTTCAGTAGTCTGCTGCTCTACATATTCCGTTACCGTTTCGATTCTTTCGTTTATTACAGGCTGACCGTCCTCACCGATAATCGGCTGTCCGTCCTCACCTATTGCAGCCTCGGTAACCGTGATTTCCTTTGTCACCGGAACCATAATCGCAGAAGCACTTGACACAGCCTCCTGATATTCAATTGTGCAAAGAAGGCTGTAATTCAGATTTGCAGGCTCAATAGTAGCTCTGCCATCCTTTGTAATTGCAAATACTCTGTCCGAGCCGTATCCGCCCGTTACAATGTTACCGTCGTGAATTACGAGGCCCTTTGCGGTGCCCGAGGAGGTGTCAAAGATGTCGCCGTTTATGCCGGCTATCACCTTGTAGCCCTGTCCCTCGAGATAGGAAATAAAATCGCTTACTCTGGCTGTTGATCTGACTTCGCCGTTAATGACAAATGCCTGAAGCTTGCTGCCCGTGATGTTGGCCTCTACGATGTGTGCCGTTTCAATGCCGTTTGTAGGGTGCTCGCCTCTGATCTGAGTGTAGTAAGTGTTATCGAAAATTTCGTAGGTGTCGGTTTTGTAGACCGCGCCGAGGCCCTGCTTTGAAGTAAAGCCCGTCAGGCAGGTCATGAAAAGGCTTACAGCAAGTCCGAGCGCCGCAGCCCTTTTCAGAATGTGTGTTTTCCCTGTTTGCATTTAATTAAAACTCTCTCCCAAATTCCCTTAAAATTGTGTTTATTATCGGCGTTGCGTTCGCCATGAAAGCGCCTATCGGCTGCTCGTTTTTTCTTTCCCGGCACCAGTAAACGCCTTTGAAGAACTCGAGCATTTCGTTCATGTCCTTTGCTTTATCCCTGAAGTCCAGAATCATGTCCTTTTCAATTTCCGAGTTCCTTATAAATATATCAAAGTATGTGTCCGTTATTTCGGACGGAACCAGGCCGTAATGAGGAGAAATAATTCTCTTTGCGCCCCAGGCCTTGCATTTTTTTGCGGAATCGATAGCGTCGTGATAGCTCTTCAGGTTTGCGGTATGTACAAAGTTTCTGTTGCCGTAAACGCCTGTGGATTCGCTGGTAAAGAGAATCTTTTGAGGCATCAGGCCGAATGTCAGTGAACAGTCTGTGTGTCCCTTTGTTTCGAGGACTTCAAAATACTGCTCGCCTTCTTTTTGTCCGATTTCAACCCTGTCGCCTTCGCCGATTATTACATCGACGCGCAGCGGATCGGTGATGATTTCCGTGTCCTTCCACATACCGTCGTGATAGGATTCTCTGGCATTTTCGCCAAGCTCCCTCATGACCTTTCGTGCGCCTTCGCTGGAAAATACCTTTGCGCACTTTGCCGAAGCGTAAACCTTGAGTTCAGGCCATTTCTTCAGGAAATACGGCAGCGCACCTACGTGGTCGTAGTGGCTGTGGGAAATAAGAATGAGGTCGATTTTGTCCCTGCCGTGCTTTTTCAGGGCCGCATCGATGTTTTCCATGATTTTCGGCACCGGATAGCACATGCCCGCGTCCACTATTGCCGTATATTTTGAACCGAAGAACAATACCAGTTCACAGTTTGCCGTACCGTAGGTTACTCTTTCGCAGAAGTCCGGATAGGCGTATCTTTCGGGACTTTCCTCGTCCTCCTGATACGGTTTGTACTTTGCCTTTGCCTCTTCTGCGAGTGCTTTAATTTCTGATTCAGTCATTTCCTGTGTTCCTTTCATGATTTGAGGTGTCACCTCTCTCTAAAATAGTTCCATATTAAGGTTATAAGGATCACAATCCCAACAATCCCAAACAGCGAGAACATATAGTTTACAATATTTTTGAATCCTGCCTGACCAATTGCATAGGCTATTACAGCCGAGGCTACGATAATCTTTTTCTTGTTTGGACCATCGGTTAGCCATGTCGTGTAGGCATAGAAATTGCTCGTAGCGGCAGAATATATCGATATCATCATTACTACCACAAATGCTATATTAAGCGGCCTCGAGATTAGCCCTGAAAAGCCCATCAGCGGCATGTCCATCGCTTCCGCGAAGCTCGGATCGCGCAGGCAGGCTGTTATCATTAGCGAGCCCAGCAGGAAACAGAATGCGCCGGTTAGTATGATTCCGCGCTTAACAGGCTTTGCTTCGCTCGCCCTGTAGCCCAGTATAATGCTGACCGATAGCGAGCCTGTCATGTTAAAGCAGAAATAAAGCAGCGCCGAAATATACCATGTCGGTGTCAGCGTCGCGTGCTTTACTTCGTTTGTATACCCCGTTTCCGGAAGGTCTAAAACTATGATTGCAATGCACGAAATGATAATAATTGCCATAAGAAATGGCATTACAAAACGAAAGGCCTTGCTGACTCTCTCGAAATCGCCGTAGATGGTGAAGAGCACCAGAGCGACGACTATGATACCGCCGATGAATTTCGGAATGCCAAACTGCTGATTTGCCACAGATCCGGCTGCCGCCGTCATGCAGATAAGCACTGCCCAAAGTACCAGAATCATGTAGGTTTTAACGAATTTTGAAAGGCCCTTGTGCCCCTCCGGCACTATTACAGCCTCGAAGTCATTACGCCCCAGCTTGTTCGAAAGTTTAAATCCCGCAATGCATGTAAGCACATAGCCTACTATGAAGGCCAAAAGCCCCACATAGCCCCATGCGCCGAACGAGCCGAAATATACCCATATTTCTCTGCCGCTTGCAAAGCCCGCCCCAACGACGGTCCCCACCAGCATCAGTATTGTTTGTAAGGTTGAAATATGTTGCATTATTCTCTTAATCCTCGGACGCCTCGAAAGCATCCTTAAATGAAATTATGTAGTCTCTGAGCTCATAGCCGAGCGCAGGGTTGAAATCGTATTCTGTCATGCCGATTTCGGGCATAAGCTTTTCAGCGCGGACCATAGTCATAGCGGTCTCGGGAGTTACAGAGCGGAAGCCCTTGCAGTCCTCGGGTCTGATCAAAACCTCTCCGCTTATCATATACCACTGTCTGAAGCGGTCAAATTCTTCGCAGAAGCGGACGATTTCATCTTCCTCCTCCATCTGTGCGGCCATGCCCGCAAGCGCCATCTTTATCGTGTCTATCAGAGTATAAAACTCTGTGGCATTATCAGGCACGCCCTTTTCAATTTCCTCGAAATAATCCCTGATGATTGACGAAAGAGTTTTCGCATCAACGCTCTTTATAAACTGATAAAGCGTTTCGTACGGTACCTCTTCGGTCATCGAAACAAGCGCCTCGAGGTCTTCAAAATACTGAAAATCCTCGGGACTGTCCATTTCCAATACTCTAAGCAGTTCTCTGAGATCCATTCTGTCTCCCCTCCGGAAGCTCAAGGTTTTTGAACTTTACCTCAACCTCGCTCCCGCTCATAATTGAGTCTATCATTCTGATGAAGTTCTCTGAAAGGTCGCTTGCATAGAATGTGCTTGTAAGCTTGCTGCCCGACGCCTGCATGTCGCGTCTGAACAGCTCGTCACGAATGGCGAAGACCATTTCTTCGCTCGGATTTATGATTCTGACATCCGGGAAAAGCCTCTCGATGCTGTTGCGAATCAGCGGATAATGCGTACAGCCGAGCACCATCGTGTCGATGCGGTTTTCAAGGATGAAATCCTCCATGTAATATTTAATCGTCAGCTCCATGATGTCGCTGTTTATGATGCCCTCTTCGATCAGCGGCACAAATGCCGGGCAGGCAACCGCGGATATGTTAAGGTCCGGATTAATCTCGCGCAGAGCTTTTTCATAAGCCCCTGATGATATCGTAACCTTTGTTCCAATAATTCCGATGTGATTGTCGATGCTGGTCACTCTCGCAACGCGCTCTGCAGCCGGCTTTATGATTCCGATAATCGGAATGTCCGGATACTTTTCGCGCAGATCCGAAAGGCATGTCGCCGAGATCGTGTTGCATGCGATGACGAGCATCTTTACATCGTTGGATACGAGAAAATCCGCAATCTGCATCGAGAACGACTTTATCGTTGCGGGCGCCTTTGAACCGTACGGGGTCCTCGCCGTATCTCCGAAATAAATTACTCTTTCTTCGGGCAGTATTTTGCAAAGCGGCGTGATACAGGTCAGTCCGCCAAGTCCCGAGTCAAAAAATCCAATAGGTCTGTTGTCCATAATTCTAATCTGGGGACAGGCCCCAAATTCTCCTTTTTTCCAATTTGGGGACAGGTCTGAGATTCAGTCCCCGTTATTTTTATAAATTTATAAATTTATACTTTAACGTTTTCTTTATAATTTAACGTTCTCTAACGATCTCTGATTTTTTCTATAAGCCCGCTGATATCCTCCGGAAGCGGTGCCTCGAGCTCCATAAGCTCGCCGCTGATCGGGTGGTAAAATGAAAGATATCTCGCGTGAAGCGCCTGTCTTTCAATCAGAGGAACAAAGTGCCCCGAGGCCTCATCGATATTCCCCATCACTCCGCCGTAAAGCGTATCGCCCACGACGTGATGCCCGACCGAGCCCATGTGCACGCGTATCTGGTGCGTTCTGCCGGTTTCGAGCCGTATTTCCGCCAGCGTCATTCCTTCCGTCAAAACGGCCTTTTTATCGCTCTCAAGCGCTTTCATCGCAGCCGAATCTATCTTTGAATAGACCAGCCGCAGATCTTCGCGGTCGATTCCTAAGTTTTCGCCGTTTTCCCCAAGCCCGCTGGTGATGTCGCTGCTCAGCTTCATCGCCGGATAAGCATAGGTCTCCACCACTTTGTAGTGCGTCAACGAAGGGAAGCCTCCCTGCTCTACAGGCAGCACACATCTTTCGACGTGCAGCGGATCGGGCCTTCCGATGGGACTGTCTATCGTCCCGTCAGCTGAGATAATGCCGCAAAGCAGTGCATTGTAGCGCTTGCTGACCTTTCCCGTCTTCATCTGTTTTGTCAGCTCTTCCTGCGCAAAAGCGTTTTTTGCGACGATCAGAAGGCCGCTGGTGTCGCGGTCGAGCCTGTTTACAAAGCGGATTTTGAAGGATATGCCCTTTTCATTCATGTAGTGCTGGACGGCGTTTGCCATCGTATGACGCGGCTGGCCCATCGTCGGATGAACCACAATGCCGGACTGCTTGTTTATGACCAGCAGGTCGTCGTCCTCAAAGACCACATCGATAGGGATTGCCTCCGGCTCGAAGTCGCTCTTTTCGTCGGGCAGGTCGATTTCGAGCACATCGCCTACATTTGGCGTAATCCAGCCAAGCGTCTTTTCGCCGTTCAGATACGCCAAATCACCGTGCTTTATCTTTGACCGCATGCGCGCCGAAAACGTGAAGCGGTTTCGAATAATCCACTTTACCGGCTGCCCCGCATCTTCAGTTGTAACTGTATAGCTAAATTTACTCATTTTCGATTTAAATAGTCAGACCTGTCCCCAAATTAGAAAAAAAGCTAATTTGGTGCCTGTCCCCAAATTCGCCTAGAGGAACTTTGTTTTGACTTTGTTCCAGAAGTCATAGCCCTCAAAGCGGAGCAGGTTGACAAGCGTATTGGATACGCAGATCTCGATGCTTTTAATGCAGCTGTAACGGTTGCTTTCGCCATCAACGGCGACAACGAACCTTTCCTTTCCGGTTTCAGGCATTATGCCGATAGTCAGGTCGCCCGGAAGCAGAATGCTCGACGTAAAGCAGCGATAAGCCGTCGTATTCATCGGCGCAATCGGCGTAATCTGCAGCATCTTGATTCTCGGGTCCACAATGGAGCCGCCGAGTGAATAGTTGTAAGCAGTGGAGCCTGCAGCCGTCGAAACAATAATGCCATCTCCCGAAAAACGCTCAATAAAGCTGCCTCCGATTGAAATATTTAAATGAATACTGTGTGTATCCTCATTTCTAATGACGATTTCGTTTAATCCCTTAAGGTTCACTTCCGAGCCGTCAACCATGCGCATCAGACCCTGTACCGTCGTCATCGGCTGCAGGGAATATTTGTTGTTTTTATAGTTA
>JAEEGK010000395.1_pt1 | contig 109535 bp, 88 predicted proteins | sample 8958771 | NCBI WGS metagenome assembly JAEEGK01 (sample SAMN16246547, study PRJNA631951) | gut metagenome | biome: gut microbiome; feature: rumen; material: SC-attached | host: Bos | place: Iran: Karaj | collected 2018-10 | reverse complement strand
TCGAAACGGGCCACCCCGTTTTCCATCACATAATGGATGATGCGGTAGGCGCCGCTGGGAAAAACCATCTTGAGGGTGGTGCCGTCGAAGATCAGGTCCGTAATAAGCATTTCTTCATCCCCGCCGCGGTCATAGTGCGTGCGGATGAGCTCCTGCATCTGCTTGGGAGCCTGCATACCGGAAATGGCCCAGGGATGTTCCGTAAGGCTGAACTCCGTGTTATCTATCCGCCCCGAAAGCGGGCCACAGGAGGCCAGAACGAAAAGAAGAAGCCCTGTTATCAGTCTCCCACGACCCATACCAGAACGTGACGGTCGAAGGTCATATATTCGAGGTCGAATTCTTCCTCGTCCTCGTTCTTGTCGATATAGGTGGCCTCCAGTTCGCCTTCGCCGCGGGGACGGAAGCGCTCGATTTCAATCTGCTCTGCGAAATCCACGTTGTAGCGGCTCAGAAGCTTGAAAATAGCTTCCTTGGCGCACCAGTAGATGGCCAGCTGCTCGTTGCGCTTCTCTTCTTCGAGGTCGTCGATTTCGTCCTCGCTGAGGGCTTTCTTTTCCACGGCCGAGAAGTCGCGGTCCAGGGACTCGATGTCGATGCCGCAGTCCTCTTCCTCGTGCAGGATCACGGCGACGTATTTTTCCGTGTGGGTAATGGAAATGTTTACCGGATTGTTCTCCAGGTAGGGCTTTCCGTTGTCGTGGTGGCTCAGGTACACCTTTTCGTCAAAAAGGGCGTTCAGCAGCGCACGTACGGCCAGACGCTGCTTGCGCAGAGACTCGCTGCCGATAAAGGAGATTTCCTCCATTTCGTCCGCGGGGGTGGCGCTGAGGGCTTTCAGCTCTTCCTCCGTTTCCGTAATCTGCCACACGCCGATGGTGGCTTCGTTTTCAAGTTCCTTCTTTAAATACAGTCCCATTACAATGGTTTTCGAACGGGTATGACGCATACGCCCGGGTGCCGAAGCACCGGGTTTTCTCAGTTATTTCCAGGGTAATATCGCGACAGGGGGTCGTCTGAACCGACGACCGCTAACTGGTTGGATTTGACCGGACTGGGAGGCTCCATACTTGTCGTTACAATTTTACCCTGCAAAGATAACGCATTTTTTACAATTGCAACAAATCTTTGCGCGGATTTTCGTATCTTTGTAGTCCCTTACTGGAAGAAGAAAGAAACAAAATAAAAGCGTTATGAAATTCCTTACTGATGAAAAACTGGTCATTGTGGGCGCCGCCGGTATGATCGGCTCCAACATGGTCCAGACCGCAGCGATGCTGCGCCTCACCCCCAACATCTGCCTCTACGACATCTATGAGCCCGGTCTGCAGGGCGTCCTGGCAGAGATGGACCACTGCGCCTTCCCCGGCATGAACCTTACTGCCACCATCGACCCGGAGGTCGCCTTTACCGGCGCCAAATACATCATCTCCAGCGGCGGTGCGCCCCGTAAGGAAGGGATGACCCGCGAAGACCTGCTGAAGGGCAACTGCCAGATCGCGGCCGAATTCGGCGACAACATCAAGAAGTACTGCCCGGACGTCAAGCACGTGGTGGTAATCTTCAATCCGGCCGATGTAACCGCCCTCACCGCCCTCATCCACAGCGGCCTGGAACCCTCGCAGCTCACCTCGCTAGCCGCCCTGGACAGCACCCGCCTGCAGGAAGCCCTGGCCCACGAATTCGGCGTGCAGCAGTGCACCGTCACCGGCGCCCATACCTACGGCGGTCACGGTGAAGCGATGGCCGTTTTCGCCTCCCAGGTGAAGATTGACGGCACGCCCCTCGCCAAGATGGAACTGAGCCCCGAGCGCTGGGAAGAAATCAAGCACAACACCGTGCAGGGCGGCTCCAACATCATCAAACTGCGCGGCCGCAGCTCCTTCCAGAGCCCGGCCTACCAGGCCGTGAAGATGATCGAGGCCGCGATGGGAGGCGAAAAGTTCACCTGGCCCGCCGGCACCTATGTGAATGAAGGCAAGTACAAGAACGTGATGATGGCCATGCCCACGGTGATCGACGCCACCGGCTGCCACTACACCGCCCCCAACGGCACGCCCGAGGAAATGGCCGCGCTGGACGCCTCCTACGAGCATCTGGTGAAGATGCGCGACGAAATCATCGGCCTGGGCATCGTTCCCGCCGTGAAGGACTGGAGGAAAGTAAACGCCAATCTGTAGCGGCAAACGTAGCGAAATTCCGGGGGCTGTGGTATTTTTCACCACGGCCCTCTTTCTTTTTATCCCCATATTTGCATATCTTTGCAAAAACACTGAAACGATGAAACACTTTGCAGTTCTGCTTCTTACTCTTCTTGCCGGCCTTTCCCTGTATGCGCAAACGCCAGACAAATGGGCCGACGAAGAAGTGTATCGCTGCGCCCTGAAATCGGCCGATGCCAACCAGGACGGCGTCCTCTCGGCGGAAGAGGCCGAGGCCCTCACCGTCCTCAACCTCACCGTGTACCGCATCCACGTCTTTACGGTGAAAAGCTACGAGGACCTCAAACGCTTCCCCCACCTCAAGAAAGTGTGGCTGGGAGACAGTGAAATCGAAACGGTGGATCTGTCCTGGAACCGGGAACTGGAGTTCGTGTGCGTGCAGGACGACCGGCTGAAAACCCTCATCCTCCCGGTGGGCTGCACGCCGCAGCTCGCCTATCCCACCCATCCCGGAGAAATCACCGTCAAACGGGTGGTGGGGCCTGGTGACCCCAACGCCATCTGGTATCAATAGCCTATGAAACGCTTTTTCATTCTCATCTGCGCGACGCTGGCCATCTGCTGCAGCGCCGCCGCACAGCTTTCCAAAGAGGAAAAAGATTTGATGGAACTCTACGGGGCCACGCCCGAACAGATAGAGATGTTCCAGAAGATCGACGAGATCCAGCTGCAGGAAGAAGCCGCAAAGGAAAAGGAGAAAACCACCCGCACGATAATGCTGGTGCTCTCCCTGGCGGTGGCCGTGGTGCCGCTCTGCGTCATCGGCAAAAAGATCATCGACCATCCCGAAGTCCGCACGGGGAAAGGCATTGCATCGGCCCTGGGAATCGCCCTCCTGGGCGGTGCCCTCCTCTTCGGGCTCAACTACGGGTGGATGTGGCTCCGGTTCAGGTATGCCGATGCCCTTAACTTCCCCTTTGCCATCCTTGTTACGGTGGCCATTGCCGTGGGCGCCATCTTTTTACTGACCAAGAAGGATGAAAAGAATTCTTAGCACGCTGGCTCTCGCGCTGGCTTTTGCGCTCACTGGCCTGGCCCAGCCGCAGTGGAACGTGGAGCTGGGCGCCTACTGGCAGAAAGGACAGTACGCGAGTGAAGGGAATACCGTCAAGGACTCCTTCCTGGGCGTGTCCCTCCTGTTCGAGGTAGACCCCTTCTTCCCGGAATCCCTCTATCTGAGTTCCGGGGTGGAGGCCTCGCTGGGCCTCTCCAAAGACGGGAACGTGCCGGACTACCGCTTCGAGATTCCGCTTCGGGCGGCCTGGATGTGGGAGCCCTCTCCCCGCTTTTCCATCGGCCCGTATGCCGGCGTCTACGGCGTCTGGAACTTTATGGTGGTCCCCGACGACGAGACGGCCTACAACACGCTCCAGGGCGGTTTTTCGGCCGGGGTGAGCATCCGCTTCGGCGCGCTGGACCTGTATGGCGGCTACTGGCGCGACTTCCTTCCTTTCCGCAAAGGCGGCAGCCCCTTCAGCGGCTGGCGCGTGACACTTGCTTACTTTATTTAGTATGAAACGCATCCTCATTGCCCTGGCGGTCCTGTTTGCCGCCCTTGAAGCGGCCGCGCAGTATATCCCGCCCGTAGGCGACCCCAAACTCGTCGCCATCGTCTGCAAACACTGCGGCGTCATCAACGTGGAAAAGGGAGAGACGCACCGCAGCGACTGCCCCTACGCGAACGGCGGAGAGGAAACATCCTCCTCCAGCAGCTACGGCGGCGGCAGCCATTATACCTTCGAAGAACGCCACGAAGACGCCTGGGAGGCCCGCCAGGCCGCGAAAAAAGCCAAGAAGGCCGAAAAACAGGCGCAGAAGTACGCCCGCCCCAAGAAGGTCAAGCTCAAAGATTACAATCCGATGGCCGGAAAGACCGTGGTGGCAGGTTATGGCGCCACCGCCTCCACGCAGGTGGTCGCCAAATACAACAGAAAAGGCGTTCCCACCTACGGTCTCAGGAGCAAAAACGGCAAAAACTGGGTGAAGAAGCCCCAGTTCGAAGCCATCGCCATCGTGGGACCCGCCGTCGCGGCCGCGAAGAAGAAAGGGAAAGTGGGCCTGCTGGATCCCAACACCGGCGCACCCATCACGGACAACGACTACGACCACTTCAAGGCCTTCTACTACCCCGACGTGGCGAAAAACACCCTCGTCGCCCTGAGAAAGACCGGCACGGATGAGTGGCACCTGATGAAGGCCGATGAAAACGGCACCTACACGGAAGGGATGGTGTGCTCTGCGGCCGAATTCTTCGAGGACGGAACGGGGCGAAAAATCACCTACCGGCGCTCCGATACGGACAAAGTGGGCCTGCTGAACGAGCAGGGCGGGGAAATCCTGCCGCCGGTGTTCGACGGGCTCAGCTACCTGAACTACACCGTGGACGGGGCTTCCTACTACCAGGCCCGGATGGTCCAGCCGGACGGACAGTCCGTGCGGGGCGTCATTGACGAAACGGGCCGCGTGGTGGTCCCCTGCCTCTACGACAAAGTGGACGCCAGGTCCTGGGGAAAATACGGCATCAAGGTGGAACGGGACGGCAAGGTGGGGATGTTCGATATAAACGGAAATCAGCTCTTCCCGGACAGTTTCGAGTCCCTGGAATTGAGCCAATTCTGGGACGACAGCGGCCAGAAGGCCTATTTCCGCGGCTGGGTAAAGGATGGTGACGGCAAGTCCTGGTGCGCCCTTTTCGACACCCACGGCAACCGGCTCACGGACTTTTCCGACGCATTCGTCCCCGACTATAAGATTGAAGAAAGAGACAGGAAGAACCTGGAACCTTACCGCATCTATTAGCCAATGAAACGCATCCTCACCATAGCCTTGCTGGCGCTTTCGCTGCAGCTTTCGGCCCAGCAGGATCCTTTGAAACAGATTACGGGCAGCCCCGCGGCCACCGACAACGCTCCCGAATGGGTGGCCGGCCAGACCCGCTATTTCAATATGACTGCCGGCGGCCAGCTGGGCCACGTCGCCATCGTCAAAAAGGGCGGACTCCCCGGCCTCTGGAACAACCGTTATGGCGCCTGGCTGCTGGAGCCGGGAGAGGCGAAGGAGCTTTTCTTCGCCTCCGCTTCGCTGCTCTTCCACGTACGGAAGGACGGCCGATGCGGCTTCGCCCGCATCCAGCCCGGCTTCGACCAGATGAAGGCCGGAGAGATGAAGGATCTGTGGTATCCCTTCGACGAGGCGCGTTATTCCCCTTCCCGCACCGACGTGCAGGAAATCAAAATAAGGATGCAGGAGGAGTGGCTCTGGCTGGGGGCCGAGGACTTCCTGTCGAAATACCGGCCGGAAAAACTCGCCGAACCCACGCCCGCCCAGTTCATTATGCGCTACTTCCTGATTTGGGAAACGACGGAACTCAATATCAGGTCCATCGGCCGGGAACCCGGCAAAAAGGGAGCCTATATCACCCTGGAGGAGACCCCTTATGGCGGGCCCTACTTTCTTCCCAGCTTTCCGGCGGATGCCTCCTTCATCGATATCGAGCAAGCCGCCTTCTGCGTCAAGGACAACAATCTTTGGATGAGCAATGCCGTCATCTACATCGACGGAAAGGAATATTGGTGGGATGATTATTCGGCCGAGCCGCCCATCATTCCCCTCAACCAGGTGACGCTCAGGGCCGCCCACTATAAAGCGGCCCGCGGCGTGGACGGCGGCCTGTTCTTCGGATCCCACGGCGTTGGCTGCGACGGCCTGTGGATCAAGAAAGACGGCTCCTTCAAGTTCGGCTGGGTGCCGCTGCACTATAACGAAGACGGTCCCTCCTACATGCTCTTCAGCCACCCGGAATGGTACACGAAATGGGAAATCCCGGTGGAGATGACCTTCCACGAGTTCTACTTCGGCTATGAACTATCGGCCTTCCTGGCCGATCCCGACGGCTACGACGGAGACGCCGTATGGGACCAGGCGAAAACGGCCTACCTGAAATCCAACGGCAACTACGAATTCTCCGAACGTTACCCGATGTCGGCCGAAGGCTACGACGCCGAAAAACAGGCCCTGAAGATGGTCTTTCACGAAGAGGCCTGCCCGCCCATCTGGATTCCGATGACCGCCGCCCAGGCCAAGGCCCTCCTCGCCTCCGTAAAGAAATACGGGACCGACGAACACGTGTGGTACTATTACCGCGGCCTGGACGAATACGGTTACGACATCGTCACCGAAGCCGGCGTAGGCTACTCCGGCGGAAAGGTTTTCCGGTATAAGAGGGATGATTAATCCCTACCTCAGCGGCTCCAGGGCCACGGTGCCGGGGATGTAATCCACCTCGGGGGCGCCGTGGAGATAGAGAATGCGCTGGTTGGGGCTGCCGCGGAAAAGAAGGTCCGTGTCCCGGCTTTCCTGGATGAAGGGGCCGTCCACCAGCACGTCGATATAGGGCAGCAGCTGGGACAGGCGGGGAGAAGCCTCGATCTGTTCCAGCGTGAAGCCGGTCCAGCACCAGATATCCTTGTCGGTTTCCGTCTTGATGCGGCGGGCCAGTTCGGTGAAGGCCTCCACCTGATAGAAGGGGTCTCCGCCGGAGAAAGACACGTTGGACATACTGTCTGCGCGGACGATTTCAAAGAGATCGTCGGTATCCATCCACTGCCCTGCCTGGAAGCTCCAGCTCTGGGGGTTGTGACAACCCGGGCACTTGTGTGAGCATCCCGCGCAATAAATGGCTGTCCGGAAACCGGGCCCGTCGGCCATTGTCTGCGGGATGATATCCATCACCCTAATCTTCATTCGTGTACCACCCTGTCTTTTAATTCTGCTAACTTCCCGGCGTTCCAACGCTCCGTGGTGCCCACCAGATAACCGGTGATGCGCTGCAGGGTGTCGATGTGGTGCCCGTGGCAGTGAGGGCACTCCCGGAGATCTTTTTCGGCGTTCTCGTAACCGCAGTCCAGGCAGCGGTTGCGGTTGTGGTTCACGGAACCATAGCCGATGTTGTATTTGTCCATCAAGTCCACGATCTGCATAATGGCCTGCGGATTGTGCGTGGCGTCGCCGTCAATCTCCACATAGAAGATGTGGCCGCCACGGGTGAGCTCGTGATAGGGAGCCTCGATCCTGGCCTTGTGCTCCGGCGTGCACTTATAGTACACCGGGACGTGGTTGGAGTTGGTATAGTAGTCCTTGTCGGTGATGCCCGGAAGCACGCCGAAGGTCTTTTTGTCGCGTTTGGTGAATTTGCCGGAGAGGCCTTCCGCCGGGGTGGCCAGCACGGAATAGTTGTGCTGGTACTTCTCGCAGAAGCCGTTGATCTTGTCGCGCATAAAGGTGACGATGCGAAGACCCAGTTCCTGCGCTTCCTCGCTCTCCCCGTGGTGTTTCCCGACGAGGGCGATGAGGGCTTCGGCCAGGCCGATGAACCCGATTCCCAGCGTTCCCTGATTGATAACGCTCTCCACGCAGTCGTCCGGATCCAGTTTGTCGCTGCCCAGCCACAGGCCGTTCATCAGCAGCGGGAACTGTTTCTTCAGGGCGGTCTTCTGGAACTGGAAACGCTCGTCCAGCTGGCGCGCGCTCACCTCGAGGGCCCAGTCCAGCTTCTCGAAGAAGGCGCCGATGCGCTCGTCTTTATCGGCAATCTCCATACACTCGATGGCCAGCTTCACGATGTTGATGGTGGTGAAGCTCAGGTTGCCGCGGCCGATGGAGGTCTTGGGGCCGAAGCGGTTTTCATACACGCGGGTACGGCAGCCCATCGTGGCCACCTCGTGGATATAGCGCTTAGGATCTTCGGGGTCCCAGGCGGGATCCTGGTTGAACGTGGCGTCCAGGTTCACGAAGTTGGGGAAGAAGCGACGGGCCGATACCTTGCAGGCGAACTTGTAAAGGTCGTAGTTCGGATCCTCGGGCAGGTAGCTCACGCCCCGTTTTTTCTTCCAGATCTGGATGGGGAAGATGGCGGTGGACCCGTTGCCCACGCCTTCGTAGGTGGTGTTCAGGATTTCGCGGATGATGCAGCGGCCCTCGGCCGATGTGTCCGTGCCGTAGTTGATGGAGGAGAAGACCACCTGGTTGCCGCCGCGGCTGTGGATGGTGTTCATATTGTGCACGAACGCTTCCATCGCCTGGTGCACGCGGCCCACGGTCTGGTTGATGGCGTGCTGCTGGGCGCGCTCCTTGCCCTGAAGGCCCGTGAGGTCCCGCTTGAGGTAGTCGTCGAATTTGGCGGCCTTGAGGAAGGAATAGTCTTCGTTCTCCAGTTCGCTCACCTTGTCGATCTCCTCTTCATAGGTCTTGCGCACATAGGGCGCCAGATAGAAGTCGAAGGCGGGGATGGCCTGGCCGCCGTGCATCTCGTTCTGGACGGTCTCCATCGAGATGCAGGCCAGCACGCTGGCGGTCTCGATGCGCTTGGCGGGACGGGACTCCCCGTGACCGGCCTTGAGGCCGCTGTTGAGGATCTTGTCCAGCGGGTGCTGGATGCAGGTAAGGCTCTTGGTGGGATAGTAATCCTTGTCGTGGATATGGATATAGTTGCCGGCCACGGCCTCACGGACGGGATCGCTCAGGAGGCACTCGTCCACATAGCTCTTGGTAGCCTCCGAGGCAAACTTCATCATCATGCCGGCGGGCGTGTCGGCATTCATGTTGGCATTCTCACGGGTAATGTCGTTGGCCTGCGCGTCGATGATGGTCTCGAAAATCTCGTTGGTCCTGGCCTTACGGGCAATATTGCGCTTGTTACGGTAACGGATGTACTCCTTGGCGACTTCCTGGCGGGGGCTGTTCATAAGGTGGTTCTCCACCACGTCCTGGATTTCCTCCACCGTCATCTCCTCCTTGTCCAGTTTGGAGATGTCCTGTGCAATCTGGGCTGCGAGGACAATGTCCTCACCACCTTCGGTTACGTCCATCGCTTTGAGGATGGCGGCTACGATCTTTTGGTTGTTAAAGTCCACACGACGTCCGTCGCGCTTGAGTACACGCTTAACCATAGGGCAATTGTTTCAGTGTTTAGTTAAGGTAATGGATAACCACGCGGACAAAGATAGATTTTGTCGTCCAACTTTCCCACAGTTTCAGCGAAAAAAGTTATCAACAGAAAAAGCCCTAAGCCTGTTAATTACAGCATTAACAAGCCCAGGGCCGTGATTATCTAAAGATGGGCCGCTCAGGGGAAACCGAATTGTTTCGCCGGCGCCGGAGTTTTCAACAAAGAGAGCCTACTGCCGCCCGAAACTGAACCGGATACCCGCCTCAATGTCAAAGCGGAGCGGCTGGATGGTCCGCAGCGAACGCGGCTGCTGCCCGGCGTCGAAATAATACCGGAAATGGGGGTCGATGTAAAGACCTACACGGGACGTCACGCGAAACTCCACACCCAGTCCGGCGGCAACCGACCACTGCGGCACCGTCCCCTTCCGTTCATAGTGCAGATCCTTCGGGGAATAATGGATGAGGAAGCTGTTGGCCATGAGAAGTTCTGCCGCACCGCCCGCAAAGGCATGCACGCGCCAGCGGCCCGTGTTCACGACGTCATAGTACAGGTTGACCGGAATGCCGAACCAGTGCTGGTGGTTGTCGATATCGGTCTGGGGCACAATGATTCCGTCCCGGGACACGAAGTCGGCCACGAACGTGCGGCTCAGGTTGGTATAGCGGATTCCCGTTCCCACGGCCCACCGGCTGGTGAAATTGTAACGGACACCCAGGCCGACGGAGAAAGGCAGCATGAAACTGGTCTCGGGGGTTTCGTTGTAGATACCTTCACCGGCGCCCACGGGAGGCGCGCTGAAAGGCCTGCGGAAAGAGCCCGAGCCGATGTTCCCCCGCTGGTTTCCCTGCAGGGAGCCGTCGGCAACCAGCGACAGGCCGCGCCCGGAAAGCTGCGGATGGTCCTCAGAAAAGGCCAGAAGGTCCATGAGCCGGGCATCTTCCTCCCCGGCAGCCTGCATTTTTCTCTGGCGAAGCGCACCGGGAGCGGCAGCCTCTACCCGGCCCGAAAGCAGGGATACGGACGGGATGGCCTCCTCCCGGACAGCGACGCGCTGCTCCACGGGCTGCGGCTGCTTCCTTTCCGGAGCCATGGGCAGCTCATATACCTCGACCGGAGTATAGACAGCGGCCACAGGGGCCGTCAGGGCCGATGTAGACGGTGAAACGGCCGATGAAGATGCCGTATGAAGCAGGACAACGGCCGCAACGACGGCTGCGGCAGAAGCCGCCACCGTAGCAGCCCATCCCCAGAACGGAACCACGCGGCGCCTGGCGGGAAGCCCGGCCGCCACGCCTTCCCATACCCTGGGAGAGACTTCCTCCTGTGCATTGTACAGGAGGTCCTTTACATATTTATCAAATTCAGTTTCTGTCATTTGTTCTCATTTATCATTTCCTGCAGCCTCAGCCGCGCACGCTGCAACTTGGAGCGTGACGTAGCTTCCGTGCATCCCAGCTGCTCGGCGATTTCCTTGTGGGAATAGCCCTCTATCACATACATATTGAAAACCGTCCTGGCGTCGGGCGGCAGCGCCTCAATCATGCGCATCAGTTCCTTGTAACCCATTTTCTGAAGCGGCGTAGCCTCTTCCGTGAAAAGGCCGCGGGCCTCGGTGATGTCGTCGCTCAGGCCCAGGGCGTCTGTCTTTCTGAGATGCATCAGTGCAGTATTGACAAAGATCTTACGCGCCCAGCCCTCGAAGGAACCCGTTCCCTGATAGCTGTCCAGCTTACTGAACAAAGTGATAAAACCCTCCTGAAGAACGTCTTCGGCATCTTCGCGGCTGCCCATATAACGCATGCATACCGCCATCATCTTAGGCGCCAGGGCAGAATAAATCTGCTCCGGCGAAGACGAAGCATCGGGGGAAGAATCTTCCTTTGTCCGACTAATAAGATGCAGTTTGGGCCAAAAACGTTTCAAAAGGTCCGGAATTTGTGTAATCCGAAATACAAATTTGGAAAAATTCCCGTATTTTTGCAACTGTGAAAAGACTCCTCTTATCCCTGTTTCTGGCATCTGCCTTTGCGATTTCTGCCTCTGCCCAATCGGTAGAGGCCAATTTGGTAGATGCCGTTCAGCTATATAGCGACGGACAGACCGCCCGCGCACAGGCCATCTTGAAAACCCTGTCGGTGGCCGCCCCAGAAAACGACGGCATCTGGTACTACCTCGCCCTCACCCAGACCGTATCCCAGGATCTGGACGGCGCCGAGGAATCCCTGCGTAAAGCCGTAAGCCTCGACGGCGGCAACTACTGGTATCGCCGCATGCTGGCCCGCCTGTGCCTGATGCACGGAAAAACCGAGGAAGGCATCGCCCTATACGAAGCTCTCGCCAAAGATTTTCCGGACAATGCCAACTCCGTCTATGAACTGCTGGACATCTATCTGAACCGCAAGGAATTCGAAAAGGCGCTCAGCGCCCTCGACGATATCGAAAAGCAGCGGGGCCTCTCCGAAGAAGTCGTCCGCACCCGCTATGAAGTGCTGTCGGCCATGGGTCGCCAGGAAGAAGCCGTGGAAGAGCTGGAAAAGTTCAACCGCGAGTATTCCTCACCCGCCCTTCTGTCCGTTACCGGAGACTACTACCTCAACGAGTACCGGGACTCCCTGGCGCAGGTGCGCTATGAAGAAGCGCTTTCGCTGGACAGCAGCTACGTCCCCGCCCTCCTGGGCCTCGGGGAAGTGCACCGCCACCAGCGCCGCTATTCCGACTATTTCAAGACGGTGGAACCGTTCTTTTCCTCGCTGGATGTACCGGTTTCCAGCAAAAGCATGTACATTGGCAGCATCACCCGCACCATAGACCCCAAGATCCTGCAGCTGCACCGCGCCGGATTTGACTCGCTGGTAGTCCTGGCGGCATCCACGCACCCCGCCGACACCACCATCCTCACCTCCGCGGGCACCTATTACTACGCGACGGGAAGGACGGAGGAAGCCGGCAAGTGGCTGAAGGCATCGGCCGATATCGCCCCGGAAAGCCTGGGCCAGACGGCCGCCTACGTGCAGTATCTCTCGCTGCAGAAAAAGTGGGAGGAGCTGCGGCAGCGCGCCATGGCGGGCTACGAGCGTTTCCATGAACTGGCCTTCCTCGATTACGCCAACATGGCCAGCTATGAGCTCAAGGACTACGACGCCGTCATCGCAAACAGCCAGTATCTCATTTCCCGCTTCCCCAAGGACAAGGACCTGTGCCTTGGCGCCTGGGCCATGATGGGAGATGCCATGCATTCAAAAGGGGACGCGAAAGGAGCTTTCAAAGCCTACGACAAGGCGCTCAAGATTAACCCGGCCTATGCGCCCGTCCTCAACAATTACGCCTATTACCTGAGTCTCGAGGGCAAAAAGCTCAAGAAAGCCTACAACATGTCCCGGAAGACCATCGAGGCCGAGCCCGACAACGCAACCTACCTGGACACCTTTGCCTGGATTCTGCACCTTCTGGGCCGCGACCTGGAGGCCAAGCCGTTCTTCAAGCACGCCATGCTGTACGGAGGCAAGGAGAGCGCCGTTATCCTGGAGCACTACGCCACCGTGCTGGAGGCGCTCGGGGAAACCGACTCGGCCCAGCTCTATCGCAACATGGCCAAACGCGTCTCGCAGTGATGAGAATGAGAAAACTGCTCACCATACTGACCCTTCTCGCCGTCTGCGCCCTTCCGGCGGCAGGCCAGAAAACCAGCATGAAAAAACTGGAAAGCCAGCGTGCCCAGCTGGAGAAGGACATTGCGCTCCTCAACCGCAAATTGGAGCAGAATTCCAAAAACAAAAGCGCCGCCCTTTCCAGCCTGTCGCTCCTCCGGAGCAAGATCAAGGCCCGGGAAAAACTCATTGCGGGCTGCGACCAGACCCTGGCAGTCCTCGACGACTCCATCGCCGTGGTCCAGAAGGAGATGAACCGGCTGCAGCAGCGCCACGACACCCTCTCCTACTACTACGGCCGCCTCATCCGCGGGGCCTACAAGAACCGTGACAGCCGCCTGTGGTACATGTACATCCTCTCCAGCGAGTCCATCGGCCAGGGCCTCAAGCGCGCCGGATACCTGCGCGGAATGAGCGCCCAGCTGAGCACGCAGGCCCTCCGCATCCGGGAGACATCGGCCCGTCTGGCGGTGGAAAAGGAGCGGCTGGGCGGGCTCCGGAAAGAGGAGGCCGCCATGCGGAAGAAGGTAGTGGGCGAACGCTCGCGCCTGAGGGGAGAAGAGGCCGATGCCAACAAGCTGGTGAACCAGCTGGGCAAGGACCGCAAGAAATTCCAGCGGGAACTGCAGGAGAAAAACCGCCAGAAAGAGGCGCTGAACCGGAAGATCGCAGACCTCATCCGGCAGGAGAGCCAGAAGGCCTCCAAGGGAGCATCCGGCAAGAAGTCGTCTGGCGGGAAAACCACCTCCACGGCCGTAGACACCAAACTGTCCAATGAGTTTGCCGCCAACAAGGGGCGTCTGCCCTGGCCGGTGGAAGGCGCCATCGTGGAGCACTTCGGCAAACACCACCATCCCGTCTATACAAACGTGGAACTGCCGCAGAACAACGGCGTCACGCTGGCCGTACGCCCGGGAGCCCAGGCCAAGGCCGTCTTTAACGGAAAAGTGACGCAGATTGTGGTGCTGCCCGGCTACAACCAGTGCGTGCTGGTCAATCACGGCGCGTATTTCACCCTGTACAGCAAACTCAGGAGCGTATCCGTCAAGGTGGGCGAGAACGTCACCACCGGCCAGGTGGTGGGAACGGTAGACACCATCGGCGGAGAAGACCTCTTCCACTTTGAACTGTGGAAGGGCAGCACCCCCCAGAATCCGGAGGGCTGGCTCAGGTACTAATCTTTATAGATTCCGAAGAAAGCACTTCCGCTGCCGCTCATGGCAGCGTAGACCGCGCCGCGTCCATAGAGCATGTCCTTGACCGTCGAAAGCGCGGGATACTTCTGAAACACCGTGGCCTCGAAGTCATTGTGAAGGTCTTCCTTCCAGGTGGAAATATCCTGTGCCAGTACTTCCCGAAGCGGCTTTTCAGGCACGGCGGGAACAATGCCGCGATAGGCGTCGGCGGTAGAGACCGCCACTCCTTCCGGGATAAATACTTCCAGCCGATAACCGGTCAGGTCCATCTCGAAGGGCTCCAGCACCTCTCCGCGGCCGGTTCCCAGCATGGGCCGGTTGTAAATGAAGAAGGCGCAGTCGCTTCCGAGGCGGGCGGCATAGCCGGCCAGCGCTTCGTCGTCAAGGCCCAGCCCGCCCAGCTCCGAGATCATTCTGAGCGCAAAGGCGGCATCGGCACTTCCTCCACCCAGCCCCGCGCCCACCGGGGAGCGCTTCTCCAGGAAAATCTTCATGGGCGGGAGGTCATGATCTTCTGCAAGCAGGGCGTAGGCCCTTGCCGTGAGGTCCTTCAGCGGGTCCCAGTCCACGCCTTCCGCGCGGGCGATGGTAATGAGGAGTTTTCCGTCCGGCGACACGGCCTGCGTAAGTTTCCCGTACTTTTCCTTAAGCCCCGCCAGGGTGCGGGACCAGTCTTCCCCGGTGATAATTTCCAGGCAGTCGGAGATGCCGGGATAGGGGATGAAAAGCGTTTCCAGGTCGTGAAATCCGTCCTCCCGCTTCCGGAGAACGTTGAGTCCCAGGTTGATTTTTACGTTCGGATTTGAGATCATGGAGGCAAAGATACGCCACAAATCGGTCAAAACATAACAAAAAGCAGCTAAAACCACACTATTTTTTAGCCACATTGCAATTATTCCAAACACTTTTCCCACCTTGGCGGCATAAAAATGTGCTGCTCTATGCGAAAACTATTCAACCTTCTCCTGCTGGCAGCCGCTCTTTTTTCCTGCCAGCGTCCCCTTTTTGACACACCTGCCCGTGAAGGTACGGGAAGCGGCGGGCGCGTTCCCCCGCCGTCCCCTCCCGACACGGCCCGGTACACCCGGAGCGTCTATTCCACAGCCATTGTATTTCCCGATTCGGTGAACTGGCGGAAGGGGCAGACCCAGGGTGCCAGGCTGGTTCTTTTCAAGGACACGGCTCCGCTGAGGATGCTGGACGCGGGAAACCAGCCGCAGCCCGACCGGCACACCTTCCAGGAAGGGCACCTGTGGACCCAGTTCACCGACGGCTTCAAAACCACCATCGCCTGCGACGGGAATGTCTTCTTTGACTACCCGGGAGAGGAGGCGCCCCTGGGGTTTCTCGTCGCGGGCGGGGAGGTGCACACGCTGGGACAGCATCCCGGCGGCGGATTTACCTATCGCATCAACGGACAGGAAGTCTTCTCCTCCCCGCAGGGAATGGTCCTCAGCTGGAGCGCCAACCCCGACTGGGAAGGCGGAGCCCTGAGCCGGGACGGAACCGGCGTGTACTACTCGTATGCCCTGCCCGTGAAAAACGAGGAAAGCGAAATCTGGGAATACCGGGTCATGAAAGGCGGGGAAATCAGGAAAATGATTCCAGCCGTCACGGGCAGCGAGCTGCACGACATCCGCGTCATGGACGGCGTTGTCTATCGGCTGGAATACCGCTACGGACGCCTGTGCTTTATCCGGGACGAGGACCTTACCCCGCTCACGCTTCCGGACGGAGCGCATGGAATGCGCCTGACGCCGGTAGACGGCACCATGGGCATCAAGGGTTTTCATGAGGAAAACCACTATATCCATAGCTGGATCCGGGATGCCGACTCGCTCCTGTATCATCACAGCATGCTGTACCGCCAGCAGGGAGATATTTTTGCCCGGGACGGGGAGCAGGCTGTGGTTATCCTGGACGGAGAAGACTGCGTTGTGCTGGCCATACGGGATACGGTGAGCGTGAGCCTTCCCAACGAGTCCTACCGGCTGCACACCCCGCGCTGCGTGCAGCACCGGAAGGGAACGCTGGCCCTGGCCCTCACCGGAGACACCGAGCATGAGGAGAACCTGCTCATAGTGAATGACCGGAAACATCCCATGTCGTTCAACGGCTATTTTACTGGAATCTACATCGAATAAGCTATGCTCGTCTACATTCATGGCGCCAAATGTCTGGGAATCGACGCCGTTCCCGTCACGGTAGAGGTGAACATCACCCTGGGGGTGGGCATCCACCTCGTCGGGCTGGCCGATGCCGCCGTCAAGGAGAGTCTCCTGCGCACGGTAACCGCCCTGCAGGCCAAGGGATTTCACATCCCCGGCAAGAAGATTGTGATTAACCTGGCACCCGCCGACCTCCACAAGCAGGGCAGCGGCTACGACCTGCCCATTGCCCTGGGCATCATCGCTGCTTCCGGGCAGCGGAACCTGCGGGCGCTGGACAAGTACCTCATCATGGGGGAACTGGGCCTGGACGGAGGCATCCGCCCCGTGCCCGGTACGCTGCCCATGGTAGAGCTGGCCATCCGCCAGGGCTTCCGCGGCTGCATCCTGCCGGAAGAATCGGCCCTGGAAGCGGTAGACTTCACCGGCGTGGACATCTTCGGGGTTGAGACGCTGGAAGACGTCCTGCGCATCCTGGAGGAGGAAGAGGACCCGTCGGACCTTCTCATCTGGAACACGGAGCTGTACCGGAAGGCGCAGGAAGCGTCGAAGGGGCCGCAGCGCAGCTATATGGATTTTGCCGATATCATCGGCCAGGAGGGTGCCAAGCGCGGGGTGGAGATTGCCTGCGCCGGAGGGCACAACGTACTGCTCATCGGCGCTCCGGGCAGCGGGAAAAGTTCCATCGCCAAGGCGCTGGCGGGCATTCTCCCGCCCATGAACCTGGAAGAGAGCGCCATCACGTCCAAAGTGTATTCGGTGGCGGGCCGATCCTCCGGCGGGCTGGGCTTCATGCGGTCCCGCCCCTTCCGGGCGCCGCATATATCGGCCTCCAAGGCTGCCATGCTGGGCGGCGGGAGCGGAGATAACATCCTGCCGGGGGAAGTGTCGCTGGCAACGAATGGAGTCCTTTTCCTGGACGAGTTCTGCGAGGCGCCCAAAAGCACGCTGGAAGCGCTTCGGGGGCCGCTCGAAGACCGGAAGGTGACCATCTCCCGGCTCAAGGCCAAGGTGGAGTATCCGGCGTCCTTCATGCTGGTGGCGGCGTCCAACCCCTGCCCCTGCGGCTATTATGGAGAAGGAGACCGCTGCACGTGCTCCCCCGGTCAGCGCATGACCTATCTTTCCAAGCTGAGCGGGCCCATCATGGACCGTATCGACATCCAGCTGTGGGTGCACCCGGTAGAGACATCGGCCCTCGTAAGGGGTGGAAAGGCCGAGCCGTCCCAAGATATCGCCGCGCGGGTACTCAAGGCCCGCGAGATTCAGCGCGAACGCTTTTCGGGCAGCGGCATCTTCTGCAATGCAGAGATGAACGGCAAGCAGCTGGAGAAGTACTGCCCCCTGGACAGCGCCTGCAAGGACCTTCTGGAGAGCATCATCGACAAACTGGGCCTGAGCGCCCGCGCCTACACCCGCATCATCAAGATCGCCCGCACCATCGCAGACCTCGCCGGCTCTCCCTTCATCCAACCACCCCACCTCTCCGAGGCGGCGCTATACCGTTTCCTGGACAGAAGAAATATACTGGATTTGTAGTATCTTTGCAGTATGAAACAGCAAATTCAGATAGCAGGATTGGAAGACCTGGACCGGGCCGCAGGAGAGTTCCTGAAGGCCATCGGGAACAATTCTCTTATTGCATTCTATGCGCCCATGGGGGCCGGGAAGACCACCTTCACCACTGCCGTATGCAAGGCGCTTGGCGTTCAGGAAGACGCCATCAGTTCGCCCACCTTCGCCATCGTGAACGAGTATCGTGGCGGGAAAGGACAGCCCATCTATCACTTCGACTTTTACCGCATCGAGCGGCCGGAAGAGGCGTTGGACATTGGCCTGTACGACTATCTGGACTCCGGAGACCTCTGCCTCATGGAATGGCCGGAAAACATTGAGGGCCTCTTACCGGAAGAGACCCTCAAAGTGAATATTCAGGTAAATGCCGACGGAAGCCGGACGCTAAGCTGGGACGCTTAGTCCTCTTCCTCGGCGTCGCCGTCGGGGTAGGACTGGCCGGAAGCCCAGTCGTTGATGGAGATGGAGCCCAGGTCAAGCTGCTCGCGGCCGACGATGAGGTTCACGGTGGTCAGTTTGCCGCTTTCCAGGGAGATGCCCTTTTCATCAGCATGGGTATAGACATAGGCCGTTTCGCCCACCATGACGGCGATCTCCACGACACCGCCCTGCGGGATGATGAGGTTGGAGTAACTGTAGGTGTAGCCCTTGGCGGGGGCCGCGAGGGCAGCCATCGGCAAGTCGCCGGCCTGGGCCTGGGCCGATGCGGTGATCTCCTTGGCCAGGTAGTCCACGGTGCCGACTGTCTTGGCCTTGACCAGCACCTTCACGTCCTTCTGGGCAGGGAGGGCGCCCCACTGCTCGTTCCACTGGCTGCGGAAGTTCAGGTTTACCTGAATCTTGGCCATGGCGTGATCAAAAGCAAGGGAAACCAGGCCGTCGGAAGCCTTTACACCGTTCAGGTTGGTGGCGATGAGCAGGTCGCTGGCGGCATAGTCCAGCGGATCCTGCTCGAAAGCATCGGCCTTGAAATCTTTTACATAGCGGGCGGGAGCGATGCCCAGGAAGTAGTGCGGATCCACGACGGTCTTCCACAGCATCTGGACACGGGGGTTCCAGACCTGTCCGTCGAAGGTGTTCACTACGCCGTCCACCACCTTCTTGGCGGGGACCTCCGTCGCAGAATCCATCCAGGCATAGACAGAGATGGTATCCTTGGCCGCGAAGGCCGATTTTTCACCGTCGTAACTCACCTTGGTGAGCTCGCCGATAGAGGCCTTCACACGAATCTCACCGGGGACCTCCGGCGCTGCCGGTCCCTTGTTACAGGAAACGGCCAGGACGGAAAACGCTAAGGCTAATATGCTGAGTTTTTTCATAACTGTGCTTCTTTAAATGGGTCAGTTAAAAGTCGGGACTGTCAAACCAATAATTGCCTTGAGGATCGACAGGGTCCTCGGAGCTGACAGGTTCGCTTTCATCAATGAGGATGTAATCCTTGGAGTTGAGCGTTACGTAGATGTTAAGTGCCCAAATACGGGCATCTACGGCCTGGATCAGATCCTGGTTCTCTGCAATATTAAAGACATCGGCCCAGGTGTCTCCCTCGTGATAATAGATGACCAAATTCTCGATCCCGAGGGTGAGCAATTCTTTATCCTGCTCCATAGCCTCGCCGTCTTCCTGGTAGGTGGTGCCTTCGGACCAATCTTCCACGGAGACGGTGCCAAGAGTGATTTCCTCGCGGCCGACGATAAGGCCGAGGGTAGTGATCTTACCGCTTTCCAGCACAATAGGTTCGGCAGCCTCATAGATGAAGTTCTTGCCGCCAATCACCACGGTAATCACGGTTACGCCATTCTGGGGGACTTGCAGGCCGCTGAAGCTGAGTGCATATCCCTGCGGAGTAGTGGTGAGGGCCTGAAGCTGCACCTGGGCGTTGTCGCCGTAGGCGGTCACTTCCTTGGTAAGGTAGTTCACCTTGTAGCAATCCATCGCCGTGGTAGCCACGGAGGTCACTTCCGGCGTAGCGGGCCACTGGGAACGGAACTTCAGGTTCACGTTCAGTTTTGCCAGGGCGTGGGAGAAGACCAGGTCTACGGGACCCGATCCGGCCTTGATGCCATCCGGTCTCGTTGCCAGGAGAAGATCGTTAGCCGCATATTCGGCAGGATTCAGGACGAATTCGTCGGCCTCGACGTCCACCACCTTATGGGCGGGAGAAATGCCGATGAAGTAGTGGTTGTCGTGCACGTTCTTCCAGAGCATCTGGGTCTCGGGGATCCAGGACTTTCCGTCGAATTTGTTCACGACGCCGTTCACGACCAAGGACTCCGATACCTTGTCGGCACTGCCCGTCCAGGCATAGAGGGAAAGGGAGTCACCTTTGTCAAAGGTGGTTATATCACCGGTGGTGGTCACCTTGGTCAGGTTTCCGATGCTGGCCTTGACGGTCATATTCAGGGAACCCGCCTCCGGGGCCTCGGTCTTGTTACAGCCTGCAAGTACCAAACCCGCTACGGCTGCCATATAAAGTAGTATATTCTTTTTCATAAGCATAGTCGTAAGGGGTTAGAACGCAAGGCAGGCACGGACTTGGTCTTCGTATTCCTTATTGCTGGTGGACCAATTGCCGTTGGTGCATTTGAAGTCCCACGCGTGGCCGTCATCGCTCTCCGACGACGACCAGTAGTAGGCGCCCGACGTCAAGCCCAAATTACTAAGACCTGTAGCATCAATCATCTTCTGCCACTGATAGCCTGAAGCCAGGAACCATGAGGAACAGCCCGTAGGCGCAGCGGGACTATATGTTATCGCAGTCTTAAAGGCGGGATAAGTATCGGAGTTGTGAGTGTCATTGTACTGCAGGCCGCTCTCTTCTGTGAAAGTGCTGCTGGTCTGCTTGGTATGACCTGCATCAGCGTCCGATGTATTCCACGAGAAACCATTATCAACATCAGTATCGCTCAGGGCGAGAGCCAAGCCATGGTTGTAAGGAGCTTCTTCGCCTGTCTCGCTGCCCACGTAGCAAATCTTGGCCACGGCGGTGGTTCCGGCGGCGGTGGCTGCGGCTGCATCGGCGTAGATCTTACCGTCGGTGCCAATCAGCTTGCCCAAGTCCTCAGCGGTGGCATCGGCGGCTTTCGTCCCTGGAGCGCTCAGCTCGGCCTCGCCGCCGGTAAGGGGCTCGTCGAAGACCCAGGGATCAACGGAGACAGATTCCAGCGTAATCACATCCTGGCCCACGTTGAAGCCCAGGGTAGTAACCTTACCTGACAGTATAGGGAGCGGTTCGGGATGGGTGTAGGAGAAGGTGGTCTCACCAACGGTTACAACGATCTTGGTGGCCTTCTGAGGAATCTGAATACCGCTGAAGCTCATAGCATAGCCTTCTTCCGTGGCAATGGGAGCCATCTCTACGGAAACTTCATCACCCGTCGGGGTCACTACCTTGGTCAGGTAGTTCACCGCAGCGGTTCCCTTGCCCACCAGGGCTGCGGTTACGCTCTCGGGAGCGGGACCGCCGGGGCCGAACTGATTCCGGAATTTCAGGTTAACCTGAAGTTTGGCCATAGCGTGAGAGAAGGTCAGGTCGACCGTCTTCGCTGCAGCCTTGAGACCGGTGAGTTCGTTTGCCAGGAGCAGGTCGCTGGCCTCGTAGTTGGTATTGTCCACCGCGTAGGGAACGGCCGACAGGTTGGCGATAGCCTTAGCCGGAACGGGGTGGACGGCCAGGAAATAGTGTTCGTCCTGGACATTCTTCCAAAGCATCTGGGTAGCGGGAACCCACTTGCCGGATTCATCCAGGGTGTTCACGATGCCGTCAACGACAAAAGTCTGGGGAAGAACGTCGGACGCTCCGGTCCAGGCCCAGACGGCCAGTTGGTCGCCGGTCTGGAAGGTGGTGGAGACTCCGTCATAGGCCACCTTGGTCTGGTCTCCGATGCTGGCCTTTACGGTCATATTCAGGGAACCTTCCCCAGGGGTGCCTGTCTTGTTACAGCCCGCGAGTATCAAACCCGCTACGGCTGCCATATAAAGTAGTATATTCTTTTTCATAAGCATAGTCGTAAAGGGTTAGTTGGAAGGGACAGGCTTAACCAGGCGCACGGAGTTGCCTGTAACGCGGCTCATATCGTTGTTCGTAATAATTTTATAATGACTGTCGCCATCATAACGGTTACTGAGCACATATGCGTTGTAATCAGTAGTTTTCGTGCTGGTCCAATAGTACCCGCCTTCATTCATCAAACTCGCATACCAGTACTTAGGGTTACCAGTGTAGTAACCCCTATACCCGGCTGTAGGCAGGAAAACACATCCCTTTGCAGCAAGAGCTGCCCACTGCTCAGTCGTACATTTGGTCTTCCAACCCGCCGACGAGAAGGGCGTGAATGTATTAATCAGTCCCCAGGCGGTGGCTTCGGATGCTTCTATCGTCACACCATCCGGGAAAAGGATTAAACCATTCGCGGCTGTTCCGTCTGTATTGATGACGCAACGGGTGTAACGTGCGTCACTGACAGCGTTCACGGTGCTGCCGCTGGCACGCCCGTTAAGCAGGTAGTCCCACTCGGGTTCAGAGAGCGTTCTCCAGCCAAAGCCCAGGGCTTCTCCCCAGTCTCTGAACTCGCCCTTCTCGTAGTTCGCAAATTTGCCATTTTTCATAACCGGATAAATGCCGAAATAGCTATCTTCGACGCTCCAGTTAAAGTAATCGACGGTGCCGGGAGCCGACAGCACACCGTCTTCGACAATAAGGAGGTTGGCGCCTCCCTCTCCAAGATAATCCCACTGGTTTTCGGCAAAGGTCCAGGTCCAGTCTGCTCCGTCGTAGGTAGCCTGCAGGTTACCGCGAGAGAAGTTAACCTTGTCACCATTAGCGTTGATGGTAAAAATACCGCTAAGAGGTGCGGGAGGGACAGGAGGACCCGGCTGACCCTCATAGCTCACGGCGACGGGAATGGTGTATTCCTTCCCCTGAGCCAGGGTGAGTTCTTTGTCATTGGTCCACTTGAATTTCTCACCCAGGATGGAGAAATCCAGCTCGAGGGCTCCTACGTCGAAAGTCTCGGGAATGAGGATGGCCTCGAAGGTAGCCTTGGAGATTTTGTCCGCTTCCGTTCCGGAAACATAGTTGCTTTCGAAAGGTTCCACGGCGGCAGCGGGATAGTTGGGATCCACTGTCACAACTCCGGTAAAGGCCTTGAAATTATAGGCCAGATGCACGCCATTGATGGAAATGTCCTCGATAGGGCTTTCGTCATCCAGGCCGATGTAATTGTCAAAGTAACCTTCGGCCAGGTTGAGCTGGAAATTCACCTTGGCCAGGGCGTGAGAGAACTCTACGGGAATAACGCCGTCCTGGGTGTCCGTATAATACTCGGTGTCGATCCCACGCAGGAGGTCGGACGCCTCCAGGGCCAAAGAATAGGACTGGTCATCGAAGATAGCCAGGCTGCCGCCTTCTTCGGTGAAAATGGCGGGTAACACGGTGTTGAAAGGTTCGGGCTCTTCCATATCCTCCAGCCAACCGGAGGCCACGGATATGTATTGGATGGCCGCTTCTTCGTTCTTCCAGTACATAGGCTGGGAAGGTACCCAGGCAACGGATTTTTCATCCCATCTGATGATATCGAGGTAGTCGTAGGAAGGGTCTGCCTGTTTTACCGTTTTCACCTTGATATAGAATTCTCCCAGGTTTTTGAGGGCATCGGCGTCCATTCCGGCCTTGGTAGCACCGTCCACGGACACGGCGAAGCGCATCTGCCTGGGAGCCGTCTCCGGCTCCAGGCCCTTTTCCTTGGCGCAGCTCGCGAGGAACAATCCCGCTACGGCTGCCATATAAAGTAGTATATTCTTTTTCATAAGCATAGTCGTAAGGGGTTAGAACGCGAAGGCCGAGCGGACGTAGCAGTCGCCGTTACCCTTATTAGTGTAGGATGCTCTGCCGGCCGATAAGTCAATGATCCAAGCAAGAGTCATGAAATTTTCCGAGCTTGTCCAGTAATCATCCGCCCGGAAACCCTCACCTCCGGCAGCAGTGATGACGCTGTTAAGATTGCCGGCCTTGTAATAGTTATTATCCGCCGAATCGGTGATGTTATCAGCTTTCTTTGCCAAACCTTGCAGAATGAGATTCCACTGACCTATAGAGGGCAGGAACCAGGTGGTGGCGTCTTCGGGGTGAGCGACACTCTTGTTATTCTTGGCGTACACAGCAGCCATGTGAGAGTGTTCTCCGTGAGCTTCCAGCGCGTTGGTACAAGTTTCACCGTTTTTGAAGCTGAGGGCGGTTTGAATATCCTCGGTCTGGCTGAGGGGCAAACAATCGTCGATGCCGTCGTCCGGGTCGGCCCATATGCACGCTTCATTATAAGCGTCGCTCAAGGCGATGGCCAGGCCCTTGAAGTTGGGGTCGAATTCTTCCACGCTACCAGGCGCACCTACATAGGCAATAATGGCCACAGGTTCCTCGCCATCGGCTATGGCATCAGCTACCGTCTTATATACTTTGGCGCTCTGGGCGGAGATGACGCTACCCACATAGGCGCTTGTCACTTCGCTAAGGTCAATGGGGTAAGGCAGCGGATACACATACGGGCTTTCGGTGATAGCACCCACTACGCCACCGATGGTCACCGTGCCGCAGGTGGCGCCTTTATTGCCTGCACCAATGCTATTGGGAGATTCTTTGCCCTTTGTGGCCGTCACTTTGGTCACGCCATCGGTAATGGTAATGTCGCCGCAGACGGATGAATCTCCATTTGCGCTGCCGATAGCGGGACAATAGTCCCCGCCGGTAGCCTCAACGGTTCCGCCGGAGATGTTAATATTGCCGCAGCCTGCTTTATCTCCACACCCGATACCAGGAGCCAGGTAACCACCGATGGCCACCACTGTTCCGCCAGAGATGGTGATGGTTCCGCAATTGGATTCCCCTCTTCCGCTACCAATGCCGGGACAACGATTACCGCCGATAGCCCTGATGTTTCCACCCTGGATCTCTATATTGCCACAAGGGATATTATTCCCTCCTCCGATAGCGGAGGCAACGCCATAATCATAGTCTATAACGTCATAATAATAGACGGGACTGGCCGTAAGATTACCGTCGCCCTTGATGATGAGGGTCTTACCCTCCGGGATGAAGATGCCGGGAGCCGTTTGATAGAATCCCATTACGGAGTTCACCGACCCCTCTTTCAGGATGATGGTAGCGTCACCCAGGCAGGTAATGCCGGCCCATTTGTAGTTTGCATCGTTCACACCGTTAATGGTCAGTCCATCAAAGGTTACGGTGGCACCGTCGGCGATGGAAATCTTCACGTTTGCGTCCAGCGTGCCGTACAGCGTTTCCTTGTCGCTGGCGACATAGTCGGCCTTGATGGTACCCAGGTCTGTAACCTTGGGGGCAACCACGGCGTCTCCGCCCAGACCTTCCGGCAATTCGCCGGCGGTCCATCCTTCAACGGTAACATTACCGTCCAGTGCAATGACATCCTTACCCACGACGAGGGGCAGGGTGGTCACGTGACCCTTGGTGAGGGGAATGCTGGTGGGATGGGTATAGACATACTTGGAACCGTTCACCAGGATAGTAATCTCCTTTACGCCCTCCTGCGGGATAATGAGGGTAGAGTGGTCCTCTCCCGCCCCGTTGATGAAAGACAGGTCTACGATCTCGTTTCCGGGCGTAATGGTCTTGGAAAGATAGTCTACGGTACCGGTAGCAGCAGCCTTTACATATACGTGAACCTCCGGATTCCCGCTCCACTGATTGCGCAGGGTGAGGGCAACTTTGAGTTTGGCCATCAGGTGGTCCATATTCAGGGGAACGGGAGCGACCGAGGCCTTGACACCCTCTCCGAGGATGGTGGCCACCAGGAGATCGTCCTTCTCATAGGAACCGGTCTGCTGATAGGAATCGGCCGTGAAATTGGTAATGGCCCTGGCGGGATATACTCCCAGGAAATAGTGGGCGTCCGTGAGGTTCTTCCACTTCATCAGGTCCTTGGGTTCCCACAGCTTGGTTTCACTGTTATAGGTATTTACCTCGCCGTTAATCCAGGGATCTGCAGGGACGGCGGTATTATCTCCCGTCCAGACATAGAGAGAAAGCTTGTCACCATTTACGAAGGTAGTGACAGCTCCGTCGGTGATCGCCTTGGTGATACCGTTCACCGTGGCGCTCACGCGAATCTCTCCAGCAGCCCCGCCGGGATCCCCCTTGCCCGCTTCCTTGTTACAGGAAACGGCCAGGACGGAAAGCGCTAAGGCTAATATGCTGAGTTTTTTCATAACTGTGCTTCTTTAAATGGGTCAGTTAATTTTCGGCATTGTCAAAGTAATAATCGCCTTGAGGATCGATAGGGTCCTCGGAGCTGACAAGTTCCTCGTTTCCTTCATAGAGGACGTAATCTGTGGCGCCAAGCTTTATGTAGATGTTAAGTGCCCAAATACGGGCATCTACGGCCTGATACAGATTCTGGTTTTCCGCAATATCGAAAGTATCGGCCCAGGTGTCTCCCTCGTGATAATAGATGGGATAACTCGAGGCCCCGAACGAGATCGGGAGGGAGAGCAGGTCGGGAACCTGCGCCTCGCCGTTGTCGATGGTTTCTCCGGCAACCCAGTCGTTGATGATGATGCCGTCCTTGTCCAGGGTAATCTGGTCACGGCCCACGGTGAGGTTCACCGTGGTGTACTTACCGCTCTCCAGGGGAATGTCGGCCGTGTGGGTGAAGACGTAGGTGTCGTTGCCGCCCAGCCACTCGTCGTTGCCTTCCAGCTTGATGGTGATGGTGCGGAAGCCTGCCTGGGGGACCATGAGAACCGTCCATTTGGCGTTCTCGATCTTGTTCATGGCCAGCTGGGCCGCATCGCCGGTAGCGGTAACGCCCTTCTTGAGATAATCGATGGTCGCATGGTCCTTGGCCGTAACCTCGAGGCCCTTGATCTTAGCCTCGGTGTTGGGGGCCACGGGCGGGTTACCAGGGGTCCACTGGTTGCGGAAAGTGAGGTTCACGTTGAGCTTGGCCATCGCGTGGTCAAAGGCCAGTGACACGGGGTTGCTGGTGGCGACCAGGCCCGTCACATTGGTGGCGATGAGGAGGTCGCTCTGCTGGTACTTGTCGGCAGCAGGATCCAGGACAAACGCATCGGCCGTAAAGGATTTGACCGTCCGGGCAGGCGATACAGCCATAAAGTAATGTTGAGAAGTCATATCGTCCCAGAGCATCTGGGTGGCAGGAGCCCACTTGCCGTCTTCGCCCAGTTTGTTGGTCACATTGTTCACCACCAGTTTGGCGGGGATGGAGGTATTCTCGCCCAGCCAGGCAAAGAGAGACAGGCTGTCGCCGGCGGCAAAGGCCGACTTGTTCCCGTCATAGGTGGCTTTGGTCATGGCGCCGATGGAGGCTTCCACGGTGATGGTACGGTTATCTGCGATACCGCCTTCCTTGTTGCAGGCAGTGAGGCAAAGGGCAGCAGCGGCTGCGATGATGATATATTTTTTCATGGCTTATCTTATTTTAATTCCTTGGGTTTGAAAATTTCGCCGGGGACAGGTTCGCCCTCGGAGGTCCAGTCGGTGATGGTGATACCGTCCTTGTCCAGGGTAATCTGGTCGCGGCCGATGATGAGGTTCACCGTGGTGATCTTGCCGCTCTTGAGGGTAATGTCCTCGGGGGCGGTGAACACATAGGTTCCGTTGCCGCCCAGCCACTCGTCATTGCCTTCCAGCGTGATGGTGATGGTGCGGAAGCCTTCCTGGGGAACCATGAGGGTGGTCCAGCTGGCGTTCTTTACCTTATTCATTGCTACCTGGGCCTTCTCGCCCGTGGCGGTGACGGCCTTGTTGATATAGTTAAGGGTAGCGTGGTCCTTGGCGCTGGCCTCAACGGCTTTGATAAGCGCCTCGGTAATCTCTGTCTGGGAAGGAGGATTGCCTTCGGTCCACTGGTTGTGGAAAGCCAGGTTTACGTTCAGCGTGGCCATGGCGTGGTCGAAGACCAGGCTCACGGGGTTGTCGTTGGCCTTGAGACCGGCGTCGTTCACCGCAATCAGGAGGTCGCTCTGCTGATACTTGTCAGCGGCGGAGTCCAGGGTGTACGGGTCGGCCGTAAAGGAAGCAACCGTACGGGCGGGAGAGACGGCCATGAAGTAATGGTCGGTGACCATATCGGCCCAGAGCATTTCCTCGGCGGGGGTCCACAGGCCGTTCTCGCCCAGGGTATTGGTGACGTTCTTCACCACCAGCTTTTCGGGGATGGCGGTCTTTTCACCGGTCCAGGCGAAGAGGGAAAGGTCGTCGCCGGCGGCGAAGGCGGCCTTGTTGCCGTCATAGGTGACTTTGGTGAGTTCGCCGATGCCGGCCTTCACAGTGATGCTGCGGGGATTGGCGGTACCGCGGTCCTTGTTGCAGGAAGCAAGGACGGAGAGACTCAGTGCCGCAAGGGTGATCAGTTTCAGTGTTTTCATAGTATCTTCTGTTTATTAATTATTCTCGGGATTTAAAACCTCGCCGGCAAAGGACCAGCCGTCGGTCCAGTCGTTGATGGCGACAGAGGTGATGTACATGAAGGGAGACAGTTTCTCATAGTCCATCTCCAGGATATAGCGCTTGCCGTTTTCCATAATGGGAGCTTCTCCCACATAGTCCAGTTCCAGGTCGTGGTTGGTCTTGATGTGGAACATCAGGATGGTCTTGTCCAGGCCGGTAGCCGTGGGGAACACCTTGAACTCATTGATGGCGGTGGCAGCGTTGTTCTCGTCCAGCCGGCCCAGGATGATGTCGTCGCTGATCTCTTCGCTGGGAACGCCCCAGTGACCGGCTTCGCTGCGCTCCCGGGTAAGGGTGACGTAGTCGGCGGCGTTGCGCATGCTCACGTCAATGACCGTACCGGCAGGCACGTTGGCGATCTTCAGGGTGAACAGGGCCATGAGGCGGTCCAGTTCCAGGTGAACCGTGGCCATTTTGTTTTCCAGCACCACCACGTGGCCAATGCCGTTCCAGGCCTGTACGGGGTTGGACGAAGCGTTGGTGAGTTTGGTGTAGGTATCCGGCAGCGTGAGGGTGCTCTTGGTGGGAACCGTCTCGCTGAGTTCAAAGCCGTTGGCCTTGTCCATATTGGCCGCTACCAGAACGTCATACTCTCCGACCGGCAGGGGAATCATCCATTCGGAGGCCTCTGCGGGGCTGGAAAACTCTTTCTCTTCCAGGACTCCGTTAGCGCCGGTAACTGTGTACTTGAGGTGCGTGATTTCGCTCTTGACATCGGCAATCTCTTCCCACGCCAGGTCATTGCCCAGGAAACCCAGGCCGTCGGAAGCAGGATACTTTCCGGTGTCCTCGCCCTCGGGCAGGTCGTCCGTATAGTGAGTGGCGTGATGGCAGGCGCCCAGGATGAGGGCGGCTGCAGCCATTAATAATATATAGGTCTTTTTCATAGTGCGCTTACTTTTCGATGGTGAAAATATTGACGCGGCGGGCTTCCCGGTTGCGTTTGGCTTCCGTGTCCACGCCCTTGCCCACGTTGAGACGGAGGTTCTGGGCCGGAACACCCATTTCGATGAGGCAGTTCTTTACCTTTTCCAGACGTTTTTCGGTAATTTGCTGGTTGTAGGCATCGGTACCCGTCTTGGAGGCAAAGCTGTACATCACAATCGCGACATCCGGGTGAGCGTCTACATAGGCTTTCACCTTACGCAGGCTTTCCATATCCTTTTCGTCGATGGCCGTGCTGTTGTCCTCGTAGTAAAGAATGGCGAAGGAATTGCCCGAGGCCAGGGCGGCATCGGCCGCAGCGATGAGGCGGGCGATTTCGTCCAGTTCTTCTCTCTGCTGGGCAGCCTTGTCCTTGTCTACTGGAGCAATCTCTACGCGGCGGGCATCGGCACTGTGCTTGGCATTGGCGTCAACTCCCATATTGGTGAGCGGATAAATGCGGTTTTCTTCCACTCCCAGCTCTACCAGGTAATCCTTCACCTTCTTCATACGCTTTTCGGTCATAGCGTTGTTGTACTCGGGCGTACCCCACTTGGAGGCGAAGCCTTCCAGCGAGATGGTGGTCTTGGGATATTCCTGCATGATGCGGGCGACCTCCTTGAGTTTCTCGGTCTCAGGACCCAGCTTGATGCTGTTGTCGGCAAAGTAGATGGTGGGGAAGGCGCCGTGGTAGTACTTGGCGGCTTCCTCGGCGGCGGCCTTTTCGGCAGCCTCTCTGGCAGCCTTCTCGGCAGCTTCGCGGGCCAGGCGCTCGGCTTCGGCCTTTTCACGTGCAGCCTTTTCGGCGGCGAGGCGGGCTTTTTCGGCAGCCTCTTTCTCGGCGGCTATGCGGGCAGCCTCGGCGGCGGCAGCGGCAAGTTCGGCTTCTTTCTTCTTCTTGTTATTGCCGAAGGTAAAGGTTAACTTGAGACCGGCGTCCCAGATGAGGTTGGTCTTGTGCACATTGGTGGGAATGCCGTCGAAGCGCTTGCCCAGAAGGCTCGTGATGCCTCCGTACAGACCCACTTTCCAGTGGGGGGAGATGGCAAAGCCGGCGCCCAGCTGGCCGCCCAGGCCCACGTGCCACTGACCCGGCTGGAGTTCCTCGTGGTAGCCCTGGCCGTTAGAGAGGTTACCCGTCCACTTGGAAACGGTGTTTACCACCGAAATCTGGGGGGAGAGGTCCAGGGACCAGCGCTCGTTGCCCTTGATGAAGGAGAGCAGGTCGAAATTGCCCTGGACGGCAAACCTGAACCAGCGGGTGGGAACGGTCATATCGTCAAAATACCAGCCGTCCTTGTCGATGACCTGGGTGGCCTGCCAGACACCGTCGGTGCCCAGCCAGTACGGACAGCAGTCCAGGTTGAACTGCTTCTGGCCGCCAACTTGTGCACCGACCTCCAGGGAGATGAGACGGTTGAACTTGTAACCGCCGAAGAGCCCGCCTTGCAGGCCCCAGCTACGGATACCTTCTTCTGTGATGCTGTAGAAGGTGCACTGCCCGAAGGACGTGCCGCCTCCTATGCCGATGTACCAGGGATCATCGACCCGCTGAAGGGCGGGAGATTTTTCCTGGCCAAAGGCGCCCAGGGACAGGCCGGCGAGGACAGTCAGGGTTAGTAAGAGTCTGTAGTTTTTCATACTTGTCATATAGTTTTAGCGATTATTAGCGTCATTATTGACAAATATAGGTAAAACCAGCGTAAAGATTAGTAAAACACATAGGTTAGATTTGGTCCAGCGACCAAATTTTACGATCTTTTACTATTCGGTTTCGAAACACAGAAGAGACCCACGGATTCGGTATGGACCGTTTCCGTGGGTCTCTTTGGGTGTTTTTTAGAGGGACGTTCAGAGGCTGCGCACAGCCTTTTCTATTTCTTCTTCCCGTCCCTCGGGGATGACCGGAGACAGGAAAGAGAGCATCTGCAGGGTACGGGCTTCGGCCTCGGGGACGCCGCGGGAGCGCATGTAGAAGAGTTCGTCCTCGTTGAGCTGGCCCACCGTGGCGCCGTGCGAGCACTTGACGTCATCGGCATAAATCTCCAGCTGCGGCTTGGTATTTACCCTGGCGGTCTCCGTGAGAACGATGTTGTGGTTTTCCTGGAAGGCTTCGGTTTTCTGGGCGTCGGGGGCCACTACGATGGTGCCGTCAAAGCTTACCTCGGCGCTGCCGCCGGCAATGCCGTTGAAAAGCTGCGTGCTGCGGCATCCGGGAGCCTTGTGGTGCATGACTACGCGGAAGTTGACCTTTTCATCGGCCTTGCACAGGTACAGGCCCTTCAGATGGGCCTCGGCGCCGGGGCCGCAGAGGTCTACGGTGACGTCGATGTCCCGGGATTCTCCGGGCAGCACCACAAACTGCAGCTCGAGCACCTGCCCGGCTGCTACCTGGTACTGTCCTTTCGCGGGGGCGATATAATGTCCGTGGCCCATACTAGAACTGGTCAAAGCCTTTGGATTCGATGGCGTCGATGAGCTCGCGGCCACCGGTTGTCACAATGCGTCCGGCCTTGAGCACATGTACGTAGTCTGGCTGGACGTACTCCAGCAGCTTGTGGTAGTGAGTCACGATGATGGCCGATTTCTCCGGGCTGCGGAGGGCGTTCACGCCATCGGCCACAATCTTGAGGGCGTCTACGTCCAGGCCGCTGTCGGTCTCGTCCAGGATGGAGAGGGTGGGATCCAGAAGGGCCATCTGGAAAATCTCGTTGCGCTTTTTCTCGCCGCCGCTGAAGCCCACGTTCACTTCTCGCTTGGCAAATTCCGGCTTCATCTGGACAAAAGCCATTTTCTCCTTCATGAGCTTGAGGAACTCGGAGGTCTTCATCTCTTCCTGGCCGGCGGCTTTGCGCCTGGCGTTCACGGCCGCCTTCATGAAGGCCGTGATGGTGACGCCGGGGATTTCGATGGGGTACTGGAAGCTCAGGAACAGGCCGGCCCAGGCGCGCTCTTCGGGCGCCATGGAGAGAAGGTCCTTACCATTATATAATATGGTACCTTCCGTAACCTCGTAGCCGGGGCGGCCGGTGAGGACGGCACCCAGGGTGCTTTTACCGGCGCCGTTGGGGCCCATCACGGCGTGGATTTCACCTTTGCCGATGGTAAGGTCAATGCCTTTCAGAATTTCTTTGTCACCGACGGTGGCGTGCAGATTGTGTATCTCTAACAGCATATCAGGCCTCGTTTTTATACAGTTTAACCCAGGTGTACAGCGACCACAGTCCGTTTACAAGGTACAGGCCGCAGACGATGGGCATGAATACGTTGCCCACACTCAGGTGGAGGAAAATCTGGGAGACGTTCACCAGGAGCCACACAATCCAGCATTCCCACTTCTTGAGGGAGCTCAGGAGCTGGGCCAGGAGGATGAGGGTGGTCACCATGCAGTCCAGATAGGGGTGGGGATCTTCGGGGAAGAGGTTGTCCAGCGTCCAGCCCCAGAGGCCCGCCACCAGGAGGGGGCCCATGATGCACAGGAAGATGGCCGTGGGGGTGAGCCGGCTCACTTTGAGGGAATGGCTGTCCTTGGAGCTCTGCTCCTCCTCCCTGGGGTGCGTCCAGCGGTAGTGTCCCAGGATGTTGATACCCAGGGAGACGGGCTGCAGCAGCAGGCTGGCATAGAGGTTCTTGTCCCAGAACAGGATGAACAGGGCGGCCGTGTACAGGTATCCCACCCAGAAATTGTATTTGGAGTTTCGGCCCGCCAGGAACACGCACGTGAGTCCCAGCAGGCTGGAAATAAGGTCTATGAGAAGCACCGGACGTCCGGCAAGTTCAAAAATAACGGTATCGAGCATTATCCTACAGATCCTTCAAGTGATACTTGTAACAGTTTTTGCGCCTCCACGGCAAATTCCATGGGCAGGCGGGAAAGCACCTCGCGGGCATAGCCGTTCACGATGAGGCCTACGGCATCTTCGGGGTCTATTCCGCGCTGGTTGCAGTAGAACAGCTGGTCCTCGGAGATTTTGGAGGTGGTGGCCTCATGCTCCACGGTAGCTGTGGGCTGCTGGCTCTGGATGACGGGGAAAGTGTGTGCACCGCACCTGGAGCCGATGAGGAGGCTGTCGCACTGGGAGTAGTTGCGTGCGTTGACGGCGCCCTTTCCCATGCGCACCAGGCCGCGGTAGCTGTTCTCGCTCACGCCGGCCGATATGCCCTTGCTCACGATGCGGCTCTTGGTACCCCGGCCCAGATGGATCATCTTGGTGCCGGTGTCGGCCTGCTGGTGATTGTTGGTGACGGCTACGGAGTAGAACTCCGAGCTGCTGTAATCTCCTTTTAATATGGTGGAGGGGTATTTCCAGGTAATGGCGCTGCCGGTTTCCACCTGCGTCCAGGAGAGGTGGGAGCCTACTCCCTTGCAGATACCGCGCTTGGTGACGAGGTTCAGGATTCCGCCCTTTCCGTCGGCATCTCCGGGATACCAGTTCTGGACGGTGGAGTACTTGACATCGGCATCCTTCTCCACGATGATTTCCACCACGGCGGCGTGCAGCTGCTGCTCGTCACGCATGGGGGCGGTGCAGCCTTCCATGTAGCTTACGTACGAGCCTTCATCGGCCACGATGAGCGTACGCTCGAACTGGCCTGTACCCCGCGCATTGATGCGGAAGTAGCTGGAGAGCTCCATGGGGCAGCGGACGCCCTTGGGGATATAGCAGAACGAACCGTCAGAGAAGACGGCCGAGTTGAGGGCAGCAAAGTAATTGTCGGAGGAAGGCACTACGGTGGCGAGGTATTTTCTCACCAGGTCCGGGTGCTCTTTCACGGCCTCGGAGAAGCTGCAGAAGATGATGCCTTTCTCTGCCAGGGTTTTGCGGAAAGTAGTGGTAACGGACACAGAGTCAAAGACGGCATCCACGGCCACAACACCCGCCAGAACATCCCGCTCCTTGAGCGGAATGCCCAGCTTGTCAAAGGTCTCGGCCAGCTTGGGGTCTATCTCTTTGGGACGGTCCTTGTCCTTCTTGGGAGCAGCAAAGTATATGATGTCTTGGAAGTCGATGGGCGGCATGTCCAGATGCGCCCAGTCTGGCTGGGGCATAGCCTGCCACTTGCGAAGGGCATCCAGGCGGAACTCCAGCAGCCACTCGGGCTCTTCCTTCCGGGCCGATATCATGCGCACAATGTCCTCGTTCAGTCCTTTGGGAATGAACTCCTGCTCCACGTCCGTCACAAAGCCTTCCTTGTACTCTGCGCTGGTAAATTCCTGTATGATTTTCTTGTCTTCAGACATATCATGCAAAGATACTGCTTTTTTTGAAGAAGTAAGATACGGCGCAGGGCCTGAGGGGCTACAGCGCCAGGTCTACCAGCACGATGGCGGCCATGGCCTCCACGATGACGGGGGTGCGAAGGGCGAAGCACACGTCGTGACGGCCGGGGATGCCGGCTTTGGCGATGCTGGCCGTGGGCTTGAAGGCCACACGGAACACCAGCGGGTTGCCGTTGGTGATGCCGCCGTTGACGCCACCGGCATGGTTGGTCACAGGGGGCTGAGGATGCTTGTGACGGCCGCAGCAGTGGTGCTCGCCGCCCTCATGTTCGCCATGGCACTGGCACTCATGCCCTTCCTCATGGCCTTCGCCGTGGCAGCAGTGGTGCTCCTCACCTTCTTCGTGGTGGTGGCCGCCGCAGCACTTGTGCTCCGGGAAGGGGTCGTTGTGCTCGCTGCCCTTCATGCGGGAAGCGGCAAAACCGTCCCCGAACTCAATGCCGCGGACGCCGGGGATGGAGAATACGGCATGGGAAACCAGGGATTCCACACTGTTCCAGAAGGGTTCACCCAGGCCGATGGGAAGGCCCTCCACCGTGCATTCCACAACTCCACCCAGGGAATCACCCTCAGCCTCGGCGGCTTTGAGGGCGTCCGGCCAGGCGGAGGCGTCGGCAAGACCGCCTACCTCGCACAGCTGTGCGTGGAACTTGGCAAAATAGAGCATTTTCTTGGCGATGACACCCGCCGCCACTACGCCCAGCGTAATGCGGCCGCTGAAGTGGCCGCCGCCGCGGGGGTCGTTGAAGCCGCCGAACTTGAGGTTGGCGGTGAAATCGGCGTGGCCCGGGCGGGGATGTTCACGGAAACCCTCGTAGTCTTCGCTGCGGGTGTTCTCGTTGCGGAAAAGGATGGTGAGCGGCGCGCCTGTGGTGTGCCCCTCATATACGCCGGAGACAATCTGGGGGAAGTCGTCCTCTACGCGGGGCGTGGTACCCAGGGCTCCGGCCTTGCGACGCCCGAGGTCTGTGGCGAAGTCCTCTTCACTCAGGGGAATCCCGGGAAGGACACCGTCTACGGTGACACCGATGCGAGGGCCGTGAGACTCTCCGAATATGCTGACTCTGAATTTATTACCAAATGTATTCATAACTTTTCAAATAATTCGTTGAAGTGGGGGAACGACTTGGCCACGCAGGTTACGTCGTCAATGACAACCGGGCTGTCGGCACCCAGGGAGGCCACCTGGAGGGCCATTACCATGCGGTGGTCGGCGTGGGAAGCGTAATGGCCTCCCTTCAGGAGCTGTCCGGTAGCAAGGCGCTGGGTGAGGCCCATGCCGGTAACGGTCATCTCGTCGTCTTCGATGGAAACGGGAACACCCATCTGGAGCAGCATTTCCTGGATGGCGCTGGCACGGTCGGTCTCCTTGTGACGGAGGCGCTGTACACCCTGGATGTGACTGTCTCCGGGGCAGAAGGCCGCCAGAAGCGCTACCATGGGGAAGAGGTCCGGGCAGTTGTTGAGGTCTGCCTCGAAGGGGCTCAGGGGTGCGCGCTTGATATGGATGCTGCCCGTGGGCTCATCCAGCTGCGACATGCTGGCGCCGGCCTGCATGAGGATGTCCATGATGGAGATATCGGCCTGCAGGCTGGTGGTGTCGAGGCCCGTCACTTCCACATCTCCGAAGATGGCGCCCGCCACCAGGAAGGGAGCGGCGCCGGACCAGTCGGCCTCGATGGCGAAATCTGCGGCTTTGTAGCGCTGGCCGCCTCTCACGTGGAAATTGAGACCGGTGCAGAGGCTCCAGTCCTGGGTTTCCAGGAAGTCGTCGTCACCCTCCATCTCGGAGCTCATGCGGATGCCGAATTTCTTGAGCACATCTACCGTGATGAAAAGGTAGGGGATGCTGCGGGGGTCGTGCACGTAAACGGTGGATTTTCCCTCCACCAGCGGCAGTGCCGCCAGGAGGCCGGAGATGAGCTGCGAGCCTCCTTTGCCGGAAATATCGGCCCTCCCGGGGATGAGCGGACCGGCCACCTTGAGCGGAAGGTAACAATCGGCCTTTCTCTCATCGCTAACGTTTTTGTTACTCTCTGGGAAAAGGCGGATGCCATAGGCGGCCATGATGTCGTGAGCATCGGACAGAGGGCGCTCCAGCAGGGTTTTTTCTCCGGTAACACGCACTGGTTCAGGGGAAAGGACAGCCAGCAGCGGAATCATCATGCGGGTAAGGAAACCGGATTCTCCGGTGTGTAATTCACTCAGGGAGAGGCATCCCGGGGCTGCGCCAATTCCGGTTATAACAATTATGTTGCCTTCCACGGAAACCTGCGCTCCAAGGGCTCTGGCAGCCGAAATGGCGCTTTCGTTGTCTCCGCAGGGCGAATAACCGCTCAAATGCGAAGTGCCGCTGGCCAGGGCTGCCGCAATGATGGCGCGCTGGGCAAAACTCTTGGAAGAAGGCATGGGCATTTCGCCGGCTTTCACAAAGCGGAAATCTCCATATACGGCCTGCTGCATTTCTTCCACGGTCCACTGACCGGGCGCCGCGGCTTCTTCCGGGCTCAGGCAAGCGTACGTGAACGGAGCGCCCAGTTTCAGGGCATTGAGGCGGGAGGGCCTTCCGGCTTCTCCCATGGCAAAGGCCACCAGCGTTCCGGGCTCGGCCTCCTTATAAAGCGACGCGACGACGGCGTTATCGGCCTCCTCCGAAGCGGTGGTTACAATCTTGACCACCTCTCCCCCGAAGGAACGGGCGCGCTCCAGGATGGAAAGGAGCACCTCGCGGGAAGGCGTGCCGTCAAAGTTATGGTAGGAACGGATGAGCACGGTACCGTACTCCCGGCAGGCCTCGCGGATGCGTCGGCCTACGGCGGCGGGTGCCTCCATTTCCAGGTCTACGTACTTGGCGCCGGCCTTGATGGCCCGCTCCAGAATCTGAGGAGCCTGCGATTCCTCCGAAAGGCGGCAGGTGGCGATGAGCGGAACATCGCTGTCGCCAAACAAAACGTCTATGTCTTCGTCTTCCAGGGCGCAGCGGTCCAGACGGATCTCCGCCATCTCCAGCTGCGGCAGAAGCTCCTGAATCTCAGAGAGTTCTTTATTTTGTATCGAAGTGCAGATCATAAGGATTCATTTCATGGAAAACCACTTCCCCGGGCGTGACGGGAACAACGAATTTCACTTTTCCGCCGCCCAGTGCCTTTTTGTCCTTGGCCATGGCGTCCTGCAGGGTTTCCAGGGGGTAAGGGCAGTCCGTGGGGAGGCCCGCGGCCTCAAAATCGGCTTTCAGCCGACGGGACAGGCCGATGGTGCTAATCCCCAGGCTTTCCCCCAGCCGGGCCGCCAGGATGATGCCCATGGCGACGGCTTCCCCGTGGGGAATGCTTCCGGCCGATGCGTGCTCGATGGCATGGCCGAAGGTATGGCCGAGGTTGAGCTTCGCGCGCTCGCCCTTTTCGAAGGGGTCCCGCCCGACGATATCTTCCTTGATGCGGGCGGCTTTCAGGATCAGCTCCTGCGTCACACCGTGACGAAGGGCTGTTTCGTAGGCCTCGGCATCGGCCAGAAGGAAGGTCTTGAGAAGCTCGGCGAGGCCGCTGCGCAGCTCGCACTGGGGGAGGGTGCGAAGGACATCGGCCGATATGAAGGTAGCCTCCGGCATGCGGAAGGCGCCCAGCATGTTCTTGTAGCCGTCCAGGTTGACGCCGGTTTTTCCGCCGATGGCCGCGTCCACCTGCGAGAGGAGGGTGGTGGGCAGGTTGGCATATCGGATGCCCCGCTTGTAGATGCTGGCTGCAAAACCGGCCATGTCGGTGGTGATGCCGCCGCCCACGGCGAGTATGAGGGCACTCCGGGAAGCGTTTTGCTCCACCAGCCATCGGCAAATCTCCTCTACTGTCTCCAGGGTCTTGCGGGACTCGGACGTCTCAATGGGAAGGGCCTTCCAGGGGAAGTCCTTCACCACCCATGCCACGTTCCGGTCATACACCACGTAAACCTCTGGTTCAGAGGAAAGATGGCTGACGACGTCGGTAATATGCGTCAATTCCTTCAACATAGTTTACAAAGATAAGGGAAAAAATCCGTAATTTTGCGGAAAACGACAACCACATGATCCATGTAATAGCACTGGCGGTACTGCCCGCCCTTATTCTTCTGTACTATACCTATCAGCAGGATAAATTGCAGCGGGAACCCGTGAAAAATATCGTGAAAGCCTTCTTCTACGGCTGGGGATCGGTGTTCGCTTCCCTTCTCATTTCCATGCCTTCCATGCGGCTGGGACTGTTCCCGCAGGAGATCCACAGCCTTTCCGATGCCTTCCGGACGGCGTTTTTCGGCGCAGCCATCCCCGAGGAAACGGCCAAACTTTTCATGCTGTGGCTGTTCCTTCGCAAGTGCCGTGACTTTGACGAGCGCATGGACGGCATTGTCTACGCCGTATGTGTGGGCATGGGCTTTGCCGCCTTCGAGAACATTGAGTATCTGTTTGCGTCCGGATCGGCCTGGGTAACTACGGGAATTGGCCGGTCACTGACGGCCATCCCCGGACACTTTGCCTTTGCTGTCATCATGGGTTACTACTACTCCCTCAACCACTTTGACCGCTACCGTGCACCGCTTGCCGGCCTCAAGATGTGGCTCTATCCCGTCCTGGCCCACGGCATTTATGACACCGTAGCCATGACGGCCGAAGTCACGCCCGAACTGGGCGGCGCCATCACCGTGGCCATCCTCCTCGGCTGCTTCTGGGCCCTCAAGAAAGCCCGCAAGCAGATGGAGCGTCACATCATTGCCGATGCCTGGGACGGCCACCGGGGCATTGACGAGCAATAATTTTGCAGATTCGGCTTTTTCGCTTAAATTTGCATTCCGTCTTCACCGACGCACCACGCCCGGATGGCGGAATTGGTAGACGCGCTGGACTCAAAATCCTGTGATAGCAATATCGTGCGGGTTCGATTCCCGCTCTGGGCACAAAACCGGAACCACCCTGCGAACTGGGTGGTTCCGGTTTTTTTTGATGCGCACCTTAGGGCATCGGCCGACTCCCAGCACGTGGAGATGTGCAAAAAGTGCCCAAAATGCGCATCCAGAGATGCTCGAGCACGTGGAGATGCGCAAAATCGGCCAAAAGTGCGCATCCAGAGATGCTACAGAACACCGCCAAGACCAAACGGCCAACGACGTCCCTACTTGAACCGTACGCGGGAACGGATGTCCATGGGGACCTGGCGGGCATCCACGTACTGCCATTCGTCTATCATGTAGCCGCCGTGCGCCTCGATGTTCTTCTCAATGGCGTTCATAAGGCCCAGCTCATAGAACAGATCTTCCGTGGAAACAAAGGCGTAATCTGAAGAAAGCGTAACAAAAAGAGTGTCTATGCAGAGGTTACACTGCGAAATACCCTCCAGGACCTTATCTACAGGGACTGTGAGTTCTTTGGGCTCCTCATACGTATCCTCGCTCACCATGTCTTCCTCGATCTCCTGCTCCTTCTCGTAGCCGTCAAAGATATCGGGGTCGTCGTACTCCTCAAAGCCACCATCTTCGGCGCCGATGGATTCCAGCTCCTCCGAAGTGGGCTGGCGCACCAGGCCACCGGTAGCCGCCATCAGAAGCTGAATGAACATATAGACGCGCTGAAGGCCCTTCATGGGCATGAGACTGTAGTCATTGTCATCTTCCAGCACAAAGACTACGGTGCCTCGGATTTCGTTTCCATGGCCATACACAAGGGTACCCGCCATATTGTCCGGCAGGTCTTTCATGTAGCCGTCCTTGTCTACGAGCATGGCCACATGGCAGCCTTCCAGGGAAAGGGCTTTGGTGATACGGGTAAGCGCCTCTGAGAAATGCACTACGTCAAAACCGCGGGCATCTACCTGGGAAGCCAGGTCCTCCAGATCGAGGTCTTCTTCCACATCCATGGCATAATAGAATCCTCTCGGATAAACGGCGATGGCACCTAAACTGTCCTCTGTATCCTCATCTTCGGGGTTCGCGGCCAAATACTCCTTAAGCCAAAACTTTTCTATTTCTTCTGCGTGCTTGGAGAGTTTCCCCGAAACATAGCCCCGGGCCACCTGCTCAAGGGTAAACTTTTCCCGGTCTCCCAAACGGGCGGCCTGCAGGCTGGCTTTGGCAACGCCGTCTCTTTCCAAGGCTTCCAGAAGGACAGCCTTGAGCCAGAAACAGCTGTTATGGCCCATTTCGCAGCCTCTCTCCACCACTTCCAGGGCCTGTTCCAGGTCTTCCGGATACCCCAGATAGCCGCAATAAAGGCAGCACCCCTTCACAAAACAGGCATACCGGTCGTGGTGAGCAATGGCGTAATCAAGACCCTCAGCAATTTCCCGGTGAAGCGCCTCCTGCTCCTCCTGGGAATGTTCCAGGAAACGCTCCTGCTCCATGCCGGATTTAAAGCGGCTGCAGTTGATGGCCCCCTTCCGGGCCCCTTCTTCCGCAATGGCGTATGCCTTCGCTTCATCTCCCCGATTGAGGTAGAGAACGGCCAGGGAGTAATAACTCTCCGTGTCCCCACGGTCTATATGGATCCGAAAAGCCTTTTCTGCTGCATCTGCATCCGTATCTTGCAGAGCGAGGCCCAGCAAATCATAGTAAATGGTATCACAGCCCGGGTTCTTCTCTATATGCTTTTGAAGGATATCGGCCACCAGCGCAGGATCCTTCGGGAATCCATAATCTCCGAAAATAGTGTTTTCCAGCGTCATATACTGCGCCAACTCACTCCCGGCCTTATAAGAAGAGTCCATGAGGTAGGCATGCATCCCGTGGTTGGCTTCATCGGCCTCTGTGCGGCCGTCAAAGTACATCTGGGCCAGTGCGGCCTTTGCGTCCTCAACGCCCTCGTTCACAGCCTTGAGGAGAAGAGCCTCGGCCTCGGGAAGGCACTTGCCGCCCGGGTTCACCAGCGCCAGCCATCGGCCATAACCATAGGCGGCATAGGGGTCTTCTTCACTGGCAGCCTTGAGTTTTTCTACCATCTCCAGCGAAAGGGTCTTGGTGCGCCAACCGGTAAGGAAATGCTGCAGGAAATCGCGGTCGTGGGTGATGTCAAATGTCTGGTTCATTGATTTCATTGATTTAAAAGGCCTTCTGTCTTCAGGTCCCGGATAAGGACGTTATACTTGATGGGAATCAGATACACGCAGCTGTACCCGCCCGGAACAGTAACAGCCTGCCCCAGGGGCTCTGACAGGACGTTTTTTCCCGAAGCATCCTGCTTGAGATATGCGTGCATCCTTTTTTTGAAGAAATTGACGGCATAGTCCTTGGTCTTGAGCTCTTCGCGGGTTTTGCCGACGAGCGGGCGTCCGTCGTTGATTCCTTCCACGCCCGAGTACATCAGGCGGTCAAAAATCGTTTCCTCGGCACTCCGGAGGATATCCCCCTTCTTGGCCGATATGCCCTCCGCGGCAAACAGGGCCGTCTTGCCGTCAAATTCCAGCAGCGTCACCTCCCCGCCGTGCTCCACCTGGGCGTGCGCAGCGAGGCCTGTGACGACAAAGCCGATGAGTATAGAGACAATCCGTTTCATTACAGGCTGTTGAGCACGTCATTGATACCCCCGAGAATATCCTTGGGAGGACGGGAAGTCACCTGGATGGGAATCTCGTTGTCCAGGGCGTTCTGGAGCTCTTTTCCACCCTTGGTAACGTTGCACAGGCTAAGGGTTGCGCTTTTTACCTCAACCACCTTCATCTCACCAATCTTTTCGGTGATGAGCTCTCCGGCCACATCCATCACCTTGAAGATTTCGAAGATATTGCCTGCCGTCACGCCATCGGAGGAGCCGGCCCCAAGATAAACAGACTTGATACCCTTCTTGGGATGCGTTTCATTGACAGCCTTGATCTCTGCGCTCACGCGGAAGACATGGTTGACCATGGAAACGATATCATTGTCTACAAGGCCGAAAGAGTCCGCGATGGCCGCATCGTACCCGTCACTCGAGGAACCGTAATGGATGTTCTTCTTATTGGTAAGCGTGGTCGATGTGAATGTGTCGTACAGCTGGTACACAAATTCCATCTTGGCCTTATACATCGTCTTTCCGTCATAGCTATCCGTCCCGGTGGTGATAGTCTCCAGCGTCGCTTCCATGTAATACCTCGCGCCCGCTTCCTTGAGCTGGGCCATCGCCTCCGACGTTACGGCAGAAAGGCCGCCCAGGGTGGCTCCGTCCACAACGTCGATGCGGCCGGTAGAAGTAAGCCCTTCCAGGATGCTGCCCTTCAGCTTGGTAACCCACTGGCTGCTGACACCTGCATTCCCGCTGGTTTTTCCCAGGACAATCGTGTTTTTCTGGGCGAATAGCGGCATCATGCCAAGAAGCAATGCCACAATCAGAACAATCTTTTTCATAATCTATAGTTTTTAGTGTTATTTTATAATTCGTCCTGCGCAAGTCTGAGCCCCACCAGCGGGTGGAACTCACCGGGGCGCATAAAGCCCCTGAACGTAGCAGAAGCAGGCCATCCCTTGTTGGGATAAGGACCGCCCCTTACAATCTTGACAAATCCGTTTTCGCCAGCGGCTCCATACGAGCTGAACCAGTCCCCGCACCACTCGGCAACTCCCTCCGTCATGCCCACAATGCCCAGGGCCTTGCTGCGGGAAGCAGCATACTCCCACTCCGCTTCCGTAGGGAACCGGAAATGCGCGCCGCTCATAGCATTGAGCTTGCCGATGAATTCCTCCGCGTCGTACCAGGATATGTTTTCCACCGGAGCGTTGTCATCTTCCGAAACGGAAGGATTACTGCCCATCACGGCCTTCCACAGCGCCTGCGTCACCTCCGTCTTGCCGATACTGAACCCCCGCACCGTCTCCGGATGAACCGGGGCCATCAGGACACTGCCGCCGACGCCCATCTGGAAGCGGCCGGAGGGGACGTTCACCATCTCATAGGATACGCCCTCCAGCGAGAAACTGCCCTGGGCCTTCAAGACCACATTGAGCGTTCCTTTTCGGCCCAAAACAATGTCAAAGGACATCCTCTCCGGATTATAGCCGGCCGCGCGCACTTCTACCGTATGGGTACCCTCCGGCCCTTCATACTCGAAGGGAAGTACGCTGGAGAGCTTTTCCCCGTCTACATAGACGTCTCCGTTACGCGTGTTGCTCTTGATGAGCATCTTGCCTGTTGGCCCGTCATAGGCCACGTGAGGAGCCTCCACCTGAAGGATATAGGTAGATTTCATCGCCAGCGGCTCGGGAAACTCGTAACGCAGCGGAAGATACTTTTTGGTCTTGATGTTCAGCCACCAGGCCTTGTCCAGCATATAGACCCACCATTCCCCATCCTTGAATTCCTGCTTGACAATGGAGCCCTCAAATACCACGTCCTGCAGGACAAGGCCCACCTTGAGGAGAGCGCAGGGATTCCCGTTCAGGTCCTTCACCTCATAGCGCACGGCACTGATGTCGCTCGGGTCCTGATGGAAATCCTTAACCGTCAATTCCTGGCCCCACGCCAAGCCGGACACAAACAGGAATAAGGAAAGGAGTGCTTTTCTCATAACTAGATCTTGAAGTTGTCGAGCGTAAAGATGTCTTCCTCGGGAACCTCCATGGGCTGCCAGGTACGCACATTAATCTGCGGCGCATCCGGATTCTCAAAGTTCCACACCAGGAAGAGGATACCCTCGTCGCTGTACGTGGAGGAGTTCCAGTGCTGGATTAAGGTAACCCCGTAGAAATTAGGGTTGGCGCCGTGGCGCATCACCTTAATGTCGTCGAATTTCACATTGATGTACCCCTGACGGGCAAAAACGCGCTTGAGGTTCTGGAGATACTGCTGCTTGCTCTGCTTGGAGTACTGAATCTCCGGACGGGAACTGCTGATATTGAGCTCATTGGGGACGCGGCGAATCACCTTTCCCGTAATAATGAGCGCGTCCTCGCTGAAGACTGCATCCATGAAGTTGAGGTCTTTCTGGTTGTAGGCATTGCGGAACTGCTCCACATAGTGCAGGATTTGCATGCGGCGGTCCAGGTCGTCCAGTTCCACGCCTTCGCGCATGATGCGCATGTACTGGTTCACACCCAGGGTAAGGTTGAAGTCCACGATGCGGCCGCGCGTATCAAAGTCAATACAGATTTCCTGGAGTTTGGCGTCTGTATACGTATTGTCCAGCGGCTTCATCTCAATTTCGATGTTGCGCACCTGGTATCCGCGGGCCGATGAACCGTTTCGCAGCGTAAGGCAACTGGTGACAATCTCGTCATCCATGGTACGGAAATGCACGTTTTCCCAAAGCATGGCAATGCTGTGGGAGGCCATGTCGTCAATATCCAGACCGGAGAAATTGACGGCCTGCGAAGCGCTCTCCGCAGCGTTGATGGCGGTGAGCAGTCGGGAAACCTGGCTCTCCATCCGGGCTTTAAGGTTCCCCTCGGAGATACCATCGGCCAGCTCAAAATCTACTTTATCCTGCGCTCCGGCCATAAAGAAGCCGGTGAGCAGCAGACCCAAAACGATTAGTATTCTTTTCATCATCTATCTATTTTGCGAACGTAAACCAAATAATATCGGCCTCTCCCGGAAGCGTAGCGGGTACGCTGGTCAGGGTCCGGAAATCGGTGCGGGTATCGGCGCCGGGACCCAGCACGGTCTGCACCTTCCCGTCTTTCCCCACCAGCATAAAGGACTCGGCCGGCCTGCGGCAACTGGACAGAGGGCCGGTATTCTTGATTTTGTACTCGGCCTTCATCCGGGCCAGCATCGCCTTCGCCGCGGCAAAAGAGCCGGCCGACAGCAGCTGGTCAACCGCATTCTGCTGCCAGGCGCTCTCCAGGCGAAGGGAGATATTTTGGGCCGATGATGTATTCTCCTCCGGAGCACGCTCCAGCTCCACTTTCTCCACATTGCCGGGGACGATTTCTTCCGGCTTCGAGGCGCCGCCTCCGGAGAGCAGCGTCACGTTCTCGGCGGTCTGGATGTCAGACTTCTTTACATAGAGAAACACCTTCACCATCTCTCCCCTTCGCAGCTGGACAGAGTCCCGCGCCGAGTTAATGTTCCGGATAAGGATATCCTTGTCATCGAACGCCTTCTTGGAGCCGGCATACTCTTTCACCTGAATGAGCAAGAGGTCGTTGGCCACCTCGAAAGCCTCGGCCTGGGTGGGCATGGTGGCCTCTGCATACAGGTACTGGTTACTCCGTTTGATGGAGTTGATTTTCTTGGTGCCCTGGCTCCAGGCCATCACGGAGACGAGAAAGAGAGCCACAAGGCAGGTTATGAGTCGTTTCATTGTCTGGTTTCTTCAAATAAATATTTCAGGGAATGCGTAGGCACATAGGGCGTGAGCCGGGCCAGGATGCTGCCTTCTTTCAGCGCAAGCACCTCATAAGGCACCTGCAGCCGCAGTACGTGATTGAACCCGGCAGCCGCGTTTCGCAGGATGAGTTCTCCTTCCATCAGCTCCCCGTCCCGGGCAATGACTCCCCAGTAAGGCGTGCAGCCAAACTGCTGGGAATAGCCAATGAGTGCACGGAGAGGAATGGTAAAGTAGTCCCACTGCAAGCCATACACGCTGCGCCTCACTTGAACGGTAATGCTCCCGGCATCCACCAGGCCCGCCAGCACATTGGCAAAGGTCTCGGAGGGGTATTCAGGCGCATCTACCGGCTCCACCGACGCCGTAAAGTACCGGTTGGCATTGAGACTGGGTAGGTAGTAGCTTCCCAGCGTCTGTTCCAGCATGTGGTCTGTCCTTTCGGAAAGTTCACCGGCCGATGGAAGCGGCGGCGCCACCGGATCCGGGGCACTGGCCAGTTCCCCCGGAAGCCGGCGCTCATCCTCCTGACGGGTGCGTCCGAGAAGCAGCTCTGCATCGGAAGGGAACGTCATGGAAAAGCTTCCCCATTCCAAAAGGTACCAGCGTCCTCCCAGTTCCGAGAGCTTCAGGGAAAGTCCCGGTTCAAGGCTCAGCGGCAGAAGACTATCCAGTCCTCCTCCCTTCGGGAAAGAAACGCCGTCCTCCATGAGCTGGACTTCCAGGGTCTTTTCCCGCTGCAGGGGAAGGTCCGCCTCCAGGGAATAACGCTCCACAAAGTGGCCCACAGTTGGGCCGATCAGCTCCCGCTGCTCCTGAGAGAAAAGGGCATAGCCGATATGCTCTACCGTTCCGCCGCACTTGACCACGGAGACGGTGGCTCCGCTCCACAAAAGGTGGCTTTCGCCGTCCGGAAGCGCCTCAACACGGGCGCGTCCCAGGGCATCGGCCATCGTCTCCAGACGGTCGCTGCGGAAGGCGGGACCCGGTCCCGCCAGAACAAGAAGAGATATCAGTATGCTCCCTAGCATGGAACTAGTTTCCTATGTACAGGCTTTCCTGCTGGCCGTTGGCATGGTGGATATAGCCCTGGACCAGTTTGCCGGAATTAAACTTGCAGCTCACAATCTTGTCACCCCGGGATACGCTCTTGAAAGAACCGTTCTTCATATCAATCTGGTAATCCTTGGTAACCTTGATCTCGCCGCCCATGCCGTGCGGCTTCCCACCCTGCATGGGGCCTTCATAGGTACCCCAGCCCAGGCTGTAGGTCGTTGAGGAGGCCGGCTTGGGGGCCGGTTTGGGCGTTTCCTTTACCGGAGCGGGTTCCTCTACCGCGGGCTCTTCCACGGCCACGGGCTCTTCCACGGCCACCGGAGCCGGTTCGGGTGCGGGCTCATCCTTCCCCCCGCTGAGGAGAAGGGCGGTACCGCCACCTCCCAGAAGCACCACGGCCGCAGCAATGATGCCGATGAGTTTGCCTTTTCCGCCACCGCCGCCTTTTTCAATCACTTCCAGTTCCTGGCCACACTTGGGGCATACGAATTTTCCATCTACTTCTTCCAGGTCGGTTTCCTGGAAAATGGTTTCTTTATCGGCCTCCGGGCAGATGCCGTAGTTGCTGCATTTGTATTGTTTTGCCATAGTTTTATCAATTAGTTTTTAAGGGTTTGTATTGCTTTCTTGGCGGCTTCCAGGAATTCCAGGAAGGCTTTGGAGCCCTGATTGTTGCCGGTCTCCGGGAGCAGGGTTTCGTTCAGGAGCTGCTGAATCTTCGGACGGAGTTCATTCACCCGGTTCTCGATGTTCAGGTACGGGCCCTTGAACTTTTCTTCCACCTGGGCCTTGATGCCCTCGCAGAAATCCTCCGTGAATCCATCGGCATAGCCAATCTCCGTAAACTTGGCGGCGAGGGGCTTGAGGGTCTCGAAGCCGGTGTCCTCGTCCACCTCCACGGTACCGAACATCTTGCGGCCGGTACCGTCCATTACGTCACCGTACTTGATAATGCCGGTTGCATAGGCCAGAAGAATCCAGGCTGTGTACTCGGCCCGCAGCTGGGACTTTTGCTTGGCGGGAGTAAGGAACAGGTCGGGGAACTGCTCGCCGGTACCCTCTCCGTGCAGGATGACCTTGTTCTCACGAATCTGGGCAGCCGTCATGTTGGGGTTATTGACCAGGTAGTCGTAGCGCTCCTTGTAGAACTTGAGGCTCTCCAGGGTACGCATGGGCAGGCAGTAGGTGATGTTCATCACGGTAATCTCGTTCTTGCGGTCAGACGAAGAGTCTACCAGCACCTTGATGCCGGCCTCGGCCGCAGAGATAAGGGCCTGTTTGAGGTCGGCGGCAAACTTCTGCACCTTTTCGTTGCCTTCCACCTTGGGCAGGCTCACCAGGATGACCTTCTTGGCCACGTTCTTACCAATCTCGGTGGTAGGGTTGTTGGTAACGGACAGGCCTACTTCCGTATTGTTGAACTTGACCATTACGCCACTTTCCTTCATAATTTTGCGGGCGAAGTTGGTCAGGCTGTCGGCCGATGCATACTGCTCGGCCAGCTGTTCCAGGATGCTGCGGTTGATGAGTTTCTCGCTGGCTTCCACCAGGGTGTTGTCGTGGATGGAAATCACCTTCTCTCGCACGGTCTTCTCAAAGATACCGTCCAGGACGTCCTGGTCAATGGTCTCGTTGGCACGGGCGAAAGTCTTCTCCGAGCCGATGGCCTTCAGGATTTCCTGGCGCACGGCCGTAGAAATGTTCTCCTGGTTCTTCCTGCTGTGCACCATGGTCTGGGTGAACTCCTTCACCTTGGGCTGGTCATAATACCGGATTACGGTACCCTCAAGGCTCGTGGTATTCACCTCGTCCTTGCAGCGGGAGCCGGCCTGGCGGTCTGCTTCCTCGATGGCGTCGCTTACGGTGGAGACAAATTTCTCCAGACGGGAATGCAGGATGTTCTCCTTCCCGAGCAGTACTTTCAGGAGGTCCAGGGCAAAGCCGGAAGCTTCCACTTCCGTTTTGCGTACGCAGATTTTCTGCATGGTCTCGGCATAGCCGGCCAGCATCTGCTTTCCCTTGAGGCCACGGGTAATAAGACCGGCGTCGTTGTACTCTTTGGCGCGGGCCTGCCGCTCCTGTTCCAGCTTATCCACAACCTGGCGCAGTTTCACGCTGCGGTCCTCGAACTGCTTAATCTTGGACTGGGTCTCCGACATGATGGCCTCACTGAGCTCCAGGAGGTTATAGAGGGCGAACGTACCGGCAGCCCACTTGTCAAAGAGGTCGGCCTCGATGCGCTGGACAATTTCGTCGGCAATCTTCTCGCGGGCTTCCTTCTTGCCGGCGAAGAAATCGGCGATACCGGCGGCACGGAAGCCGCTCTGCAGTCCCTTGGCCACCAGCTCGTTGAGCTTGGCAATGGGCTGGGATGTATCCTCAGCGTCTTCCAGCCACTTGGGAACCACTTTACCCCAATAGGCCTGGAAGGTTCCCCATTTCCCTTCATCGGAAGGCAGGATGGGAATATCCAGCATGAGGTGCTTGTCGGAGAAACGCCAGTTCTCCAGCGGGTTGCCCAGCTTCTTGTCCTGGCCCTTTACATAGTCGGCCCAGTCAACGTTGGCCGGAGCGTCGCGGAAGCCGATGTCGTCGTTCCAGTTGTTGTAGCGCAGCTGGAGGAGGCTCTGGCGCCCCAGCGTCCAGGTGAAGTATTCCTTGATTTCCTCATCGGGGATGATGATGCGCTTGATGCCGAACGAGCCCAGGGCCTTGGTACGGTAAGGGACGATGTCGCCGGTCTTGGCTTTCTCCCAATACTCGGTACGCCAGTCGTCGATGTTCTCGAAGGAGAAACTGCGCTCATACTCTTCCGTGTTGCCGTTGGTCTCCATAAACACGCGGGCAAAAGCGAAGTCGGAAACAATCTGGGGCAGCTCTGTATGCGGGTTCACGGTGTAGCCGTTCTCGTTCACGTCGGAGTAGACCATAAGACCGTTGGCAATGCGCTTGATGCCGCCAAATTCCACGCGGCCGGTGGGAGAAAGGCCCGTAAGGTCAAAGGGTTTGTAGGCGCCTACCATGAGGGCATTGAGTTCCTGCAGGGCCGCAAAGCCGTTGGCGTGGTAGCGACCGGCGTCGCAGCCGCCCGGAGGGGTCACTTCCGGAATCATGGGGAACACCACGATGGACGTTCCCTCATTGTTGAACTGGTCTATCTTGCGGGTCTGGGCCACCACATCCACGATGGAACCGGAACCGGTACCACCGGCAAGACCGGAGAAGATGAGAACGGTGGTCTTGTCGTTGCCGCTAATCACCTTACACTTGTCGTACTGGGCGTTCACGGCCTGGCGGTAGCGGGCCACATTGGCGCCGAACAGGATTCGGCCCGCACGACGTTTCTGGCCGGCGGCAGCACCCAGGTTGCCAATCGTCTTCTGCATCACTTCCGGGTCTCCGATGACGCCTTTAAGGCCGGGGAAACCGGTAGGGTTGGCAAAAATCTGATCCAGGTCCACGCCCTTGATGAAGACAAACTCGTTGGTGTTGAACTGCGCGTTCTCGCCCAGCACATACCACGTTTTGTCTCCGGGACGCATCATTTCATCGGTGGTGTCCACATAGACAAAACCCACGGGAATCTTTGCGCGTTCCTCTGCACTGAACTCCTGAAACATACGCTTTTTGAAAGCTTTCAGGACTTTTCCTCCGGTGCCGCCCAGGCCCACGAGGATGTAATTGCTGTTAACGTTCATTGGCTGTTTTGTGTTAAATATTTTCAAAGTCTATGTCTTCATACTCTGAGGGCCGGCCGGCCTTCCTGCAGCGCCTCAGTTCCCGGTAGGCCAGATAGCCGATGAGCCCGAAGGGGACCAGCTGCACCATGAGGAACAGGAGGACAAGCCACCCCCGGCACACGCGGACGATACGGCCGCACTGCGACTGCAAATCCGAGGAAATCTTCTCGATAGCCAGGACAAAACCCTGTTCCAGAGGATAGGTATTGCCTTTCCCCGAGCGGAAAAAGGACTCGACGTCCCGGGCAATCATCTCCGAGGGCACTCCGTCCTTCGCCTTCAGGAAATGGCCGATGAAAGGGTAGTGACGTGAAAAATCCCGGCAGGCATTGCCGGCATAGATCTGCCCCACAAGGATTTGTGTCTCCCGGCGGCTGATGGGAATGTATTCTCCTCCGTTTTCCGGAGCGGCAAAGCCGCGCATGTCTTCCAGCCCGGACTTCTGGATGGCATAGTAAGCATCCCGAAAACAGCGGGAAGAGAGTTCGCCATCCTCCATGACGTCGTCGCTCCACTGCACCACCATTTGCTCGGCCACCGGGCGCATGTTCTTTAGGCCGATGAACCCGAGCACCCCGAAGAAAGTGAAAAGGGCGGCGGCACCGCAAAGGGCATGGAAAGAGGGCGTGACCTCATAAACCCTGTTCCACAGCCGGGTATAATGGGTGCACACCCACCAGATAAGGGCGCTGAGGGCTATGGCCAGCAGGATATAGACGACAAGCCATGCGGCGCCGTCCATCCGGAGCCCGCCCGATACAACCTGTATGAAATTTCTGAGCATACTCAGTCAAGGTCCAGGTCGTCAAAAGAGGAGGAGCTTCCCACATCGTCCAGATCTTCCGTATCTTCCATGCCGGAGCTGTAGCTGCTGCGCCGGCGGCACTTGCTTCCCGCATTAAGAAGGAAAAGGGCAAGGAGGGCATTGAGCACAATGGCAACGACAATGGAGAGGGTCTTTGCACGTACCAGCTTTTCTCTCGCGAAGGACGCTGTCCCTTCCACATAGCAATCGGCCAAATCCGAGGCAGAAATGCCCAACACGTCCAGTCCGTACTGGTTTTGCACGGCATCCACCTGTCCGGTTACGTTTTTGGCTCCGGCCTCCAGGGAGTCCACATAGCCCAGCGCCTTGCTGCTGACGAGCGCAACCGCACCCGCCGCCGTACTGCCCATAATGACAAAGGCTGCGACAAGGATGTGCAGTGCCTGGGGAGAAAAACGGGGATAGACGCCTTTTGTTACAAAAAGCAGAACCAAGGCAATTCCCAGCGATAACAAAAGTGCAATTGCGATGCTGGCAAACATATGGACAAAAAAGGTTACTAGTCTTTAAAACGGTAAAATATAGTCGTCGGGAAACTTTTTCCGAATCCTGTATTTCATGGTATATACGCTGTTGGGCTCCACATGCATGATGGCAGCGATTTCTTCCGTTGATTTCCCCTCCATAAAAAGAAGCAGGTACTTCTTCTCCATTTTGGACAGGGGTTTTATGGCCGACTGGATGATGGAAGGATGTTGGACAGAACTGCTTTCCTGTACCGTGAGAGGCTGGTTGCTGCGACGCCAGTGAATATAATGCGTCACTACCGTTATGAGGACCATGAGCCCCACGGCAAGACACAGCGAAAGCAACAATATGATAATCCCTTCCACATCACAAAAGTATGGAAGGGAACACAGTTCTCAAATAGACAAATCTAGACAAAAATGTATAAAAACGGTAAGATTTGTCTATTTCCCGCTAGAAAGGCAGGGGAAACGAATCCGGATACTTCTTTTTGATGCGATATTTCATGGTATACACGCTGGCGGGCGCTACGTGCATAACCTCTGCCACTTCCTCCGTGGACTTGCCGGACATGAACAGAAGGATGTATTTGCGCTCGACGGCGGAAAGGGGTTTCTGGGCCGATGATATAATCTGCGCCGCTTTATCGGAGGAAACATTCTCTGTCAGGCTACGGATATCGGCGTCCGTCTCTACCAGGGCCTCAACGGCAGCGGTGTATCGGCCTTCTTCCTTACTGCGGACAAGCAGTCTGTAATAAAAGGCCAGCGCAATGAAAAAAAGCAGCAGCGCGCCCAGCGATACAGCCCAGCCGAGTACCCTTGCCAGGCGGGTCTCTACCTTGGCCACATTGTATTTGGCCTCAACCTCCCGCACGGCCGCATTGCGCTGGACCCCAAAACGCACTTGATCATTCTGCGCTTTCAGCGTTTCGTATTCCAGTGCTTTTTCGTAGTTTCCAATGGAGGAATACACCTCCACAAAAAAGCCATAGGCTTCTCCCCTTTCCGTAATCACGGTGTTGGGACTTACAAGCTCCACACTGTCTATGAGCGAGAGAACCGCATTCATTTCTGCCAGGGCTTCCTCAATCTTTCCGTCATAATAGAGAAGCCAGGCTTTCTCATCCCGTATGGAAACATCGATCTGCTGATGCTGAAAGTGCTGGTTTTCCGTGTTCGCACGATTGGATTTGTCGGCAAGGTCCAGATACTTGACAATAGAATCACGCAACGGAGGATTGCAGTAAAGATCATAGCAGACCGCCATGTTGTAGTAATTCCAGGCCGGAACAATCGCCTGCCTCCTATAGTCGTCCCAAGTCATCTGTTCCTGATAGTCTATCGCAGACCTGAATGCCCCGAACATTGCCTGCCGGGTTGTGGCCAGCGTGTCCGTTTCACACAAAGCGGCATAGTACGCACCCAGAACAGAGTAATAACTGTAGCAGGCCCCAAGATTATCCGGATGATCCTGTGCAAGGCGTTTCATCCGGTCCAGGATACGTCGCATTCCCAGGGTATCGCGCTGGTCCAGGTAATTCGTAGCCATCTCGTAGAGTGCACAAGACTCCATCTCGTAATCTCCCCGTGCATGGCACCTGTCGGCAAACTCCTGAAAAAGCGCATGCGCCTTCTCCGGAGATTCTTTTATGGCCAATTCGTGGATTCTGTCCCGCTGGACATAGATATCTTCCTTTGTCCCCGTGCAGGAAAAAAGGATCAGGCCAACCGCTGCGGCAGTAACTACCCTTCTCATAATTTGCTCATTTTTGCAAAAATACAAATAATTATGAGATGAGTAATGACGCAAACGGCGCAGGCTGGAACCTGCGCCGTACCTTACATGCGAGCCTTCTCGGAAGCACCTGCGCCTGTGCCGCGGTACTTGCTCCTGACGGTGTTGAACTTGTAGCGGATGGAGAACTTCACCTTCTGCTGGAACATGTTGTTCGTCTGGTTGATGGTGTGGCTGCCAAAGTCGGTGTCCACATTGTAGTGAGCCGTGCCGGCCAGGTCGTTTCCTTCCAGGCGGAGCACCAGGGAACCGTCCTTCAGGAGGGTCTTCTGCACGGCGGCCGAGAGGTCCATGTACAGGGTGGTGATTCGCATGTTCTGCATATGACCGGGAGTCTGGAACTGGCCGCCCAGCTCTACCTGCCAGCCGCCCTTGAAGGTAAGGGTGTTGAACAGCTGGGCAAAGACCATGGGCTTTCCGTTGAATGTCGTGACGCGCACGCCGGAGGCTTCGCGCTCGTCGGGAGCGTTGATGGTGAGCCACTGCGGCATAATGCCCACCGTATAGTTCAGGTTCCAGATGCCGATGGTGGGCGTAAAGTTCACATAGGCCTGCAGGGAACGGTAGGGCGTCTCAATGTTGCGGGGCTTCACCAGCACCACGCCTTCATCTCCCTGGGGAGCGCTCCACACCATGATGGCGTCGTTCGTGCGGGAGTAGTTGACCATGAAGGTGATCCACTTGTACACCGCCGTGAGGCCTACGCCGTGGGTAATCTCCGGCTGCAGCTGGGCATTACCGCTCTGCCAGAGGTAGCGGCTGTTGTAGCGCACGGCGCTGGACAGGAGGGAATAATTGGGACGGCGCGTCTTGGCGCTGTAATTGAGCATAACCTGCACCGGGCCAAAAGCGTTGGCATAGGACACCGTGGGGAACCAGTTGTCGTACTTGCGGACGATGTTGTTCTCCGGAGCCATCTCATCCTCATAGCTGTAACGCACGTGTTCGTAGCGCACACCGGCACTCACCTGTCCCACCTTGGGCAGATAGAAAGCATAGGTGGCGAAACCGGCAATGTTGTCCTCGTCAATGCGGGCTTTGGAAGGCATCATGCCCGGAAGGTCCGTCGTGTAGTTGTCGGTGCGGCGGGAGAACGCCTCCTCGGTTCCAGCCTGCAGCTGGCCCACCCAGATGGGGTAGGAAAGGACCGCCTTGGCCGCATACAGCTTGCTGCCGCTGTTGCTGGCGCTGCTGATGGCCGCATTGTGTGTCATTTCGCTCTTTTCCGTGGAGACAGACTTGGTGCTCATGTCGCTGCCATAGTAGTCCAGGTTCACGTCAATGCCCAGTTTTCCGCCCACCAGGCCGTTATAATAAACGTTGGCGCCCAGCGAGGTGGGAGCTACGTCTCCCATGGTGTCAGTCGACTCGGTCGTAAGTTTGTCCACCAGCGTTCCGTCAGAAAAGACATTGTCCTTCACCAGCGTATTCACGCCATAGGTAAGGCTCCGGCTCCATTCCAGCTTGCCGCCCACCGAGTGGAAGGAAGAAATTTGCCAGTTCACACCTGCATTTCCGTACAGGTTGGAGATAATGGATTCATTGAGAAGGTAACCGTCGTTCCGGATATCCTTGTTCACGCCAAAGGTCTTCTTGATAACGTCGCTTTCCTGACGGGACGCTCCGCGGTTAAAGCTGGCACCGGCAAAGATATCCACCCCGCCCGTGCGGTAATTGCCATTGACGGAGGCGTAAGGAGAATTTCCCTTTGCCCAGCCCAGCGCCTGTGCATCGGAAGCATCCAGGTTAAAGCCGAAGCCCTCTCCCTGACGCTTGACGGTACGGATACGTACCACGGCACGCACGCTGGCATCGTACTGTGCACCGGGATTGCTGATGACCTCGATGTTCTGGATCTCATTACTGGGCAGACGGTCCAGCTCGCTGGCATCCGTCACGCGACGCCCATTGATATATACAAGGGGAGATCCCTTGCCGATGACCTCAAGGCCATCCTGGCCCTTGATGATACCGGGAGTCTTCCCCAGCACATCCTTGGCCGAGCCCGCATTCTCCAGCACGGAGCCGCGGACCGCCGTCTGCAGGCCCTCGCCGGTAATTTTGGTTTTGGGCATGATGGCCTCAACGGAGGCACTCTGCAAAAGGGTGACGTCGTCCTTGAGCGTAACGACCATCCCGTTCACAGGCTTTACATAAACGGTCTCGTAGCCAATCATGGCCACCATCATAATCCCGTCATTCTCCTGCGTTATAATAGTAAAGGTACCGTCTTCTTCGGTAACCGCACCACACACTACGGTGGAGTCGGCCTTTGAGAGCACGGCCACGTTGGCATAGGCCACCGGCTCGCCCTTCTCATCTACCACTTTTCCCTTCCAGTCCTGCTTGGCACTGGCCGTGAAAGCAGCCAGCATCATCAAGGTAAGAACAAATAGTTTTTTCATTGTCTTCGTGTATTAGTTTAATAGTACACCGCAAAGGTAGCACTAATTTCCTAAATACAAAAGATTTTCTCTAAAATTTTACGAAAAAATCGGCATACACGGGGAAATGGTCGGACGGATACCCGCCATACAGGGTATTGTCGCAGGTATAGGCAACCGGCGTAACGCCCTCTCCCCTATAATAGATAAAGTCTATCCGGTGCTCGGCCGAGGGCGCTTCCCACTTCCAGGCATTGAACGTACCCTCCGGCCCGGCGGGCGAAGGAACGGCGCGGTAGGCATCGGCCCAGTAAGAGCGGTGGACTGCGCTGCAAGCATCGGCCTCATTGGCATTGAAATCCCCCACAAAGAACGACGGAAGCCCCTCCGGATTGTACCGGCGCTCCATATCGGCATAGATGGAAGCATTCGCGGCATGCTGCTCCCTGTTGAGCGGGGCATGCGTTACCATGACAAAATACCGGTGGTCGGCCTTGTCCTTAAGCGTAAGGCAGAAGCCGCCGCGGGTGTAATTGGCTTTCCAGGCCGGAACCGTGTCGTTGGACTGCCGAACATCCGGCGGGTTGGACAGCCAGAAAAAATGAGGTTCCCCGTCCAGCGAGAACAGGTCCTTCTTCCACAGAAGGCCGTGCGCACGCGTGCCCACACCGTCATCGGCATAAGGGTCAAAGAAGTAGCTGTCGTAGGAAAGGCCACGGGCCGATAACTGGCGCGGGAGGCTCTCCTGCTCGGCGGAGCCAATCTCCTCAACCCCGCAGATATCCATGTCGCAGGAGAGGAAAGACTGCAGCAGACGGGGCTCCCGGAGCGTCCAGTTGTTCTCTTCGCTCTTGTTGTCCAGATTGGAAAAGCGCAGGTTATAGGTTCCCACGCGAAGCGGATAAAGGAACGGATGCAGGAAGGCCGCACGCTCCGTCTCCCACACTTTCTCCGCCCACATTCCGTGGCCGCACGTAGGCACGCACAGATAACGTTTATCACTGGTTCCCAGGTTGTTGTAGATAGAGAAATTGGTATGCGGCGGGCAGGTGGGATCCTGCAGGCCGAACGACATGTACACCGGGCAGTGGATGCGCGGGGCAAAGTTCTTCACGTCAAAGTAGCGGAGCATGTCCAGGAGTTCCTCCCGGGGCAGGCCGATGGAATCGGCCGCCTCGAACACCTCATGGACGGGCCACCACACGATGCGGGCGTAGTCCCGGTAGTCCCCGAGGAAAGGAACGGACGGAGCGATGGCCTTGATGCGCGGATCCAGCGCCGCAGAGATGAAGGTGAAGGCGCCGCCCTGGCTCTCTCCCCAGGCCACCATGCGGGTGGTATCGGCCTTCTCCAGCGAAGCGGCGAAATCCACGGCCTGCTTCACGTCGCAGAAGGCGCCGCGGTAGTAGAACGTCTCCCGGGACGTGATGCCACGGTCTATCCAGCGTTCCTGGCCTTCCTTGAAGATGCCCTGGTCCCGGACGCTCACAAGATATTCGATGCACCCGGGGTTCGCCGACGGATCCATATAATAGACATCGGCCCCATACCCCATGTAGTTGATGCTCACGGGATATTTGCCGGGAGCGTTGGGGATGCACACCACGCCGCCCGAGACGGCGCCGCCATAGGCGGGATAACTCACATGATAGGTGGTGCGCACTTCGTTCGAGTGCTCCGGGATTTCCGTGAGGACGGGCTCCAGCGGAATGCGGGAAAGCTCCTCAAGGGTCGAGGCCCAGAACGCATCGAAATCGGCCGGAGCATCGGGGGCGCTCACCACGTCGTCGGGTCTTACGCCGATATTCCAGCGCACGGAATCCCGAAGGCGTACCTGGTAAAAACCGGGCTCCAGCTTTCCCAGTGCAACTTCCAGGGTGCTGTCGGGCGCGACGGTGACATCGGCCCGCAGGACCACCTCCGGAACGTCGGCCATGAGGGAGAGGTCCTTCACCAGCTCGAAGCTGGCGGGCCCGGGAGCGGCATCCACATGGGTGGAAAGCGTGTAGGGACCTTTTTCAAGGAAAAGCCAGCCCAGTTCGGGGGCAGACGAGCGGCCGGTCTTTTTTAGCGGCCCGGAGCAACCTGCCAGCAGCGTTACGCCGGCTATTGCTAAAATAATCATGCGTTTCATGATACAAAAATAGCCATTTTTTATTACCTTTGTAATTCGATTTATAGTGTATGCGCAAATTACGCTGGTTAATTCTTGGGTTTACCCTTCTGGCAGCCTGTGGTTCCTGCCAAAGTGCCGGAGATAACTACACCGTCATCATTTCCCTGGACGGGAACCGCTGGGACTATCCCCAATACTACAACACGGAATTTTTTGACTCCCTCGCCACGGTTGGCGTATCGGCCCGCATGGAACCGTCGTTCCCTGCTTCCACCTTCCCCAACCACTATACGCTGGCGACGGGCCTGGTCCCGGACCATCACGGCCTGGTGAACAACAGCTTCTGGGACCCCGGCCGGGAGTACAGCTACAGCATGAGCGACCCCGCCTGCCGCTATGATCCCTATTATTACGGCGGAGAGCCCATCTGGATTACGGCGCAGCGCCAGGGCGTGAAGACCGGCAACGTCTACTGGGTGGGGTCGGACATTCCCATCAAGGATGAATATCCCACCTACTACCGCAACTGGGACGAAGACCCGCACTGGGGTTTCGAAGAGCGCATCGACGAAATCGTGCGCCTTCTGAGCCTCCCGGAGAGCGAGCGCCCGCGCCTTGTGATGGGCTACTTTGACGAGCCCGACCATACGGGCCACGTCTACGGCCCCATCTCCCCCGAGACCAAGGAGATGGTGGAGCACATGGACAGCCTCATGCACGGACTGTACCTGCGCCTGAAAGCCCTTCCGTACGGAGACAGAATCAACTTTATCGTACTCTCGGACCACGGGATGGAAGAGATTTCCCCGGAGCGCTTCGTAAGCTGGCACAACGAGATACCCGAAGGCTGGGCAGAGAACGTGAAGGGAACTACCCCCACCAGCATCTTTGTAAAGGAAGGCTATGTGGACAGCCTCTATAACCGCCTCTCAAAGGTAGAACACCTGAGCGTGTGGAAGCACGGGGAAGTGCCCGGTGAGCTCAACTACGGCACCTCCGGGCGTCTTGGAGACCTCATTGTAGCTCCGGACCTGGGCTGGCAGTTCGCCTCCTCTCCCTCCAAGAATAACGGAGCGCATGGCTACAGCCCCAAAGAGCCGGACATGATGGTGATGTTCCGCGCCGTAGGGCCGGACTTCAAGGAAGGGTACGAGGCCCCCTTCACGGAAGGGGAACAGTCGGCCTTCCGAAACGTTGACATCTACCCCCTGCTGTGCAAGCTGCTCGGGATTAAACCCGCCGCCACCGACGGAAACCTGGAAAGAATTGTTAACATCCTAAAATAAACCTATGGGAAAGCATTTTACACTTCCTTATGACGGCGGACTCATCGAGAAGAATCTGCCTGCCGGTATTCTCCACACCTACGAGAAAATCTGGACCCATGTTTACCCGGAGTCCCGCCCGGCCTCCTATGCCATTGCCGACGTCATTGTAGACGCCATCAACGCCCACAAGGACGGCCTGTTCCGCCTGGGCCTCACCACGGGCTCTACCCCCACTTCCCTCTACAACGAACTCACCCGCCGCTACGAGGCCGGAAAAGTGTCGTTCAAGAACGTAGAGGTGGTTTCCATTGACGAATACTATCCTTCCTCCAAGGAGGAAGCCCAGAGCCGCAACAACCGCCTGCACAAGGCCCTGCTGGACAAAGTGGACATCCTCAAGGAGAACATCCACATCCCGGACGGCTCCGTTCCCGCCGAGCAGCTCACCGACTACTGCACCCATTTTGACGAACTTGCCCGCGGAGTAGACCTCCTCGTGATTGGCATCGGCGAGCAGGGGCAGGTAGGCTTCAACGAGGCCGGTTCCAACACCAAGACCCGCACCCGCGTAGTGCGCCTTTCCTACGGTTCCCGCAAGCGCCAGTCCGGCAACTTCAACCACGACATATCGGCAACCCCCGACAAGGCCATCACCATCGGCATCAGCACCATGCTCAGCGCCAAGAAGATTATCCTCATGGCCTGGGGCGAGGACAAGGCCGCTGCCGTGAAGGCCATCGCCGAGGGTCCCCAGGACACCGACTGCCCGGCTTCCCTCCTGCAGCAGCACGACCACATCTCCTTCTACGTGGACGAGACCGCTGCCAGCCTCCTCACCCGCAGCGTGGCTCCCTGGCTGGTGGGTCCCTGCGACTGGACGCCCAAGTTCGTGCGCAAGGCCGTGGTGTGGCTGTGCCAGGTAACCGGCAAGCCCATCCTCAAACTCTCCGAGAAAGATTACCTCAACAATGGTCTCAGCCAGCTTCTGGAAGAGGTCGGTGCTTTTGACCAGATCAATATTGACGTCTTCAACGACCTCCAGCACACCATCACGGGCTGGCCGGGCGGCAAACCCAATGCCGACGACAAAACGCGTCCCGTGAGCGCCGAGCCGTACCCCAAGACCGTCCTCATTTTCTCCCCGCACCCGGACGACGACGTCATCTCCATGGGCGGCACCTTCATCCGTCTGGCCAAGCAGGGCCACGACGTACACGTCGCCTACGAGACCTCCGGCAACGTGGCCGTGCACGACGACGTAGTGCTCCAGCACATGGACTGCGCCTATCAGCTGGGCTTCGCCGACAAATTCGACGAGGTGAAAAAGCTGGTGGAGAGCAAGGTCCCCGGCCAGCCCGAACCCCGCGCCCTGCTGGAAATGAAGGGTGCCATCCGTCGCAGCGAGGCCCGCGGCGCCGTCCGCAGCTTCGGCCTCAACGACAACACCAACGCCCACTTCCTGAACCTGCCCTTCTACGAGAGCGGCGGCATCAAGAAGAACCCGCGCACCCAGGCCGATGTGGACATCATCAAAGACCTCATCAAGAAACTCAAGCCGCACATGATTTTCATGGCCGGTGACCTGGCCGATCCGCACGGAACGCACCGTGTGTGCACCGAGGCCGCCCTCGAAGCCGTGGAGCAGCTCAAGGAAGAAGGCAATGCCTGGCTGTCCGAGACCCACGTGTGGCTGTATCGCGGCGCCTGGATGGAATGGGAGCTGGGCCGCGTGGACATGGCCGTTCCGCTGAGCCCCGAGGAAGTGGTGATGAAGCGTCACGCCATCTTCCGCCACCTGTCCCAGAAGGACATCGTCCCGTTCCCGGGAGAAGACCCGCGCGAGTTCTGGCAGAGAGCCGAGGAACGCACCTCCAACACAGCCAAGCTCTACGACCAGCTGGGAATGGCTGAATATCAGGCTATCGAAGTATTCCTTAAACTTTACTAATATGAAGATCATCATTCGCGACAACGCCAAGGAAGGCTCCCTGTGGGCCGCCCATTACATTGCCAAACGAATCAAGGAAAAGGCGGCCGTCACCGACAAGCCCTTTGTCATCGGCCTCTGCACCGGTTCCACGCCCATTGAGACCTACGCCGAGCTCATCCGCATGGTCAAGGACGGCGAGCTGTCCTTCAAGAACGTGATTTCCTTCAACATGGATGAATATGTGGGCCTGCCGGAAAGCCACCCGGAGAGCTACCACAGCTTCATGCACAAGTACCTGTTTGACCACATTGACGAGAAGCCGGAGAACATCCACATCCTCAACGGTAACGCTCAGGACATCGAGGCCGAGTGCGCTGCCTACGAGCAGGCTATCGTGGATGCAGGCGGATTTGACCTGTTCCTCGGCGGCGTGGGCGAAGACGGCCACATTGCCTTCAACGAGCCCTTCTCCTCCCTGTCGTCCCGCACGCGCGTGGTGACCCTCACCCAGGACACCCGCGAGGTCAACGCCCGCTTCTTCGACAACGATCCTTCCGCTGTTCCCGCCCAGGCCCTCACCGTGGGTGTAGCCACCGTGCTCAGCTCCAAGGAAGTGGTCATCCTGGCCTTTGGTTCCAAGAAGGCCCGCGCCATCAAGGACGCCGTAGAAGGCCCCATGAGCCACTACTGCACCCTCAGCGGCCTGCAGAACCACCCCGCCGGCACCATCGTGTGCGACGAGAACTCCATCAGCGAGGTCAAAGTGAGCAGCTACCGTTACTTCAAGGCTGTAGAAAAGGCTGAGAACCTGTAATTTCCGGCCATGCACGAGCAGCTTAAACTGGAAAATCAACTCTGCTTCAGGCTGTACACAGCCTCCAGGCTCATCACGCAGGCTTACCACCCGTACCTGAGCGAGCTGGGGCTCACCTATCCGCAGTACCTTGTCATGATGGTACTGTGGGAGAAGGACCGCATGCCGGTAAATGATATTGCCAAGAAACTGTATTTGGAAACCAATACGGTAACTCCGCTGCTCAAACGCATGGAGGCGGAAGGCTTCATCCAGCGCACGCGTGGTGCGGAGGATGCCCGCCAGGTAATTGTAAGCCTCACGGAAAAAGGAAAAGCCATTGAAGACAAGGCGTCCTGTATCCCCAATAAGATTGGCTCTGCCATTGCCTGCCGCAGCATTACGCCCGAGACGGCTCCCGCCCTGTACGGGACGCTGGACGACCTCATTGAGTCCCTCACCCTCTAAAACAGCGAGGGTTCCAACTCTTTTACATGAAAGCTCTTCCGGTGCCATGGAGTATATCCGTGGCACCGGATGGCTTCTATATGCTCCGGTGTGGGATATCCCATGTTGCGGTCCCAGCCATATTCGGGGTATTCCTGCGCCAGTTTCCGCATGAATTCGTCCCGGTAGGTCTTGGCCAGCACCGACGCGGCGGCAATGGATGCATACGTCGCGTCTCCATGCACCACCGTCTGGTAGTCCTTGAAGCCGTACCGGCCGAAGGGGCGGAACTTGTTGCCGTCAATAAGGAGGAATGCAGGGGCCGGATCCAGTTTCAGGACCGCACGCTGCATGCCGGTCACGGAGGCCCAGAGGATGTTGAGCCGGTCAATTTCATCGGCCGATACCGCCTCCACCGCCCAGGCGACGGCCTCCCGCTCGATGATGGGCCGAAGTTCCTCGCGGGCCTTCTCCGTCATCTGCTTGGAGTCGTTGAGGAGGGGATGGTAGAAATCCGGCGGGAGGATGACGGCGGCGGCATAAACGGGGCCGGCCAGGGGACCCCTGCCGGCCTCGTCACAACCGGCTTCCAGCCGGTCTTTTTCCATATAAGGCAGTAAGGACGGTTTCACGTTAGTTGCGGAAAGCGATACCCACAGACAGGAAGCGCGTGCCCATGTCCCCGGAGGCGATGGGCTGGTAGCGCAGCACGACACCCATGTCATGGTACCAGACCGTGGCCTTGAGATTGAGGCGGAAGCCTACATGGCTCCTTGTCGGATAAACCGTCTCCTTGTGCATGACGCCATCCTGCTCGAACCTGTTATGATAGCTGTAGAAGCCGATTCCGGGAACAGCGCTCAGGCTGATTCCGAAAGACTTTGCGAACTGATGGTTGAAGCCCAGGGGGAAACCGAGGGTGAGGTCGAAACGATGTCCCTTCCCCTCGCCAGAAGGCAGGACGATGCCTTCGGCACCGGAAAAAGCGTACCCCCTCTGGAGGTACTGCCAGTCAAAGAACATGTCCAGGATGCCGATGCTCAGGGAACCGCCCTTCCAGCCTCTCCACTTCATCTCGAGGGGCATGATCTCGAAGCCGAAACCACTGGGCGATACTCTTTCGGGGGCGTTGAGCCCATGATTATAGAAGAAGTTGGACTGGAAATCCAGGTCCCAACGGGTTTCTCTGAAAGGATCTTCGAACTTTTGCGCAAAAGCGCTCATGCTTACGGCAGACAGTACGAGGATTGTTAAAATTTTTTTCATACCTATACTTGCTTCATTAAAAAACTTGCGGACAAAGATACGTAAAAAACGCCACAATTATTGCTTTTGAGCGAAAAGTCGCTATATTTGTATTTCGCATAACCGAACGCTAATAATTAATAATACCATGAAAACCTACAGTACAAAAAGCATTCGCAACATTGTCCTTATCGGTGCCCCCCGTTCGGGTAAAACCACGCTCTCCGAAGCCATGCTCTTCGAGGGTAAGGTCATCGATCGCCGCGGCACCGTAGAAGATAAGAACACCCTTTCCGACAGCTCCGAATTCGAGCAGAACAACCAGAAATCCATCAACGCCACCCCGCTGTACGGTGAGATCAACGGTTGCAAGATCAACTTCATCGACGCCCCCGGTTCCGACGACTTCCAGGGCGGCGCCCTGTCGGCCTTCAAGGTAGTGGATGCTGCCATTATGGTGATGAACGGCACCGCAGGTATCGAGGTTGGCACCTCCCTGTATGCCCGCTACGCCGACAACTACCAGATTCCCATTGTGATTGCCGTGAACCAGATGGACCACGAAAAGGCCAACTGGGAAGGCGTGCTCAATGCCGTGAACGAAGAATTCGGCAAGAAGGCCGTCGTGTGCCAGTTCCCCGTGAACCCCGGTCCCGGCCTGGAAGGCTTTGTGGATGTCATCACCATGAAGTACTATAACAGAAAGAACGAAGAACTGGACATTCCTGCCGCCTATGCAGACCAGGCAGAGGAACTCCGCTCGGCCCTTATGGAAAAGGCCGCCGAAGGCTCCGACGCCCTCATGGAGAAGTTCTTTGAGACCATGGAGCTCAGCACCGACGAAATCCGCGGCGGCCTGCGTGACGGCATCCTCAAGAGAGACGCCATCCCCGTGTTCTGCATCAGCGCCAAGGAAAACATCGGCATCAAGCGCCTCATGGAGTTCACCGTGAACGTGGTTCCTTCTCCGGAAGGCAAGGAAGAGCCCACCGTGGACGGCGGCACCATCAAGTGCGACCCCGCCGGTCCCGTGTCCCTGTTTATCTTCAAGACCACCGTGGAGCAGCACCTCGGCGAAGTTTCCTACTTCAAGGTGATGAGCGGTACCCTCAACGAAGGTGCAGACCTCATCAATCCCGAGACCGGAAACGCCGAGCGCCTCAGCGCCATTTATGCCGTAGCCGGTTCCAAGAAGGAGAAAGTATCCCAGATCTGCGCCGGTGACATCGGCTGCGTCATGAAGCTCAAGGCCGGCAAGACGGACGTCACCCTGGCCGCCCCCGGACAGGAAGCCATCAAGCACATGGTGTTCCCGGATGCCAAGTACCGCTGCGCCGTCAAGGCCGTGGACAAGAACGACGAAGCCAAGGTTGGCGACGCCCTCAACAAGATTGCCGCCCAGGATCCCACCATCGGCGTAGAATATTCCAAGGAACTGCGCCAGACCATCCTCACCGGCATGGGCGAGCAGCACATCAACTACGTCAAGTGGAGAGTCACCAACGAGTTCAAGCTCCAGATCGAGCTCTATGCTCCCAAGGTGCCCTACCGCGAAACCATCACCAAGATTGCAACGGCCCAGTACCGTCACAAGAAGCAGTCCGGCGGCGCCGGCCAGTTCGGTGAGGTACACCTCCTGGTATGCCCTTACGTGGAAGGTCAGGAAGCACCCAAGAACTTCAAGATTGACGGCAAAGACACCGTGTTCAACTTCAAGAGCCAGGACATCACAGACCTCGAATGGGGCGGCAAGCTGGAGTTCTACAACTGCGTCGTGGGCGGTTCCATCGACCTTTCCTTCATGCCCGCCATCCTCAAGGGTATCAAGAGCAAGATGGAGGAAGGCCCTCTCACCGGCTCCTATGCCCGTGACATCCGCGTATATGTCTACGACGGTAAGATGCACCCGGTAGACTCCAAGGAAATCGCCTTTATCATTGCCGGCCGTAACGCCTTCAAGGAGGCCTTCCGCAATGCAGGTCCCAAGATCCTGGAGCCCATCTACAATGTGGACATCATCACCCCCAACGAGTATGTGGGTCCCTGCATGAGCGACCTCAACACCCGTCGTGGCATGATCATGAACCAGGATATGGACAAGGGCTTCACCGTGCTGCACGCCCGCGTGCCGCTCGCAGAGCTCTACCGCTACTCCACCGTCCTCAGTTCCATCACCGGCGGCAGCGCCACCTTCTCCATGAAGTTCGCAGAGTACGTTCAGGTTCCCGCCGACGTCCAGACCAAACTGCTGGCCGAGTACGCTGCCCAGGAGCAGGAAGAAGAGTAATTCTCCCGCCGCATTGCTTAATTCCTATACCAGCCTCCGTTTTGAGGGGCTGGTATTGTTTTTTTTCTTACCTTTGTGCAAATTCAAAACTTTGTATATGAAACGTATTCTTACTGTATTGGCCGCGCTGGCAGTGTCATTCTCTGCCCTGGCCGACGAAGGAATGTGGCTTCTGCCGCTTCTGAAGCAGCTTAACGGCAAAGATCTCAAGGCCGCCGGCTGCAAGCTCACTCCCGAGGAGATTTACTCCATCAACAAAACCTCGCTCAAGGATGCCATCGTCCACTTCGGCGGCGGCTGCACCGGTGAGATGATTAGCGACCAGGGCCTTCTGGTTACCAACCACCACTGCGGTTACAGCAGCATCCAGGGCCTTTCCACCGACGAGCACAACTACCTCATGGAAGGTTACTGGGCCAAGAACTTCAGCGAGGAAATCCCCGCTCCCGGCCTCACCGTCACCTTCCTGGTCTCCATGGAAGACGTGACCAATGCCATTGAGAACGCCGAGGATCCCGAGAAGGCCGAGGCCGACATTGCCAAAGCCGCCGAGGAAGCCAATCCCGGCTGCCGCGTACAGGTAACGGGCTTCTACAACGACAACGTACACTACCTTATTGTATACCGCACCTACAACGACGTGCGCTTTGTGGGCGCTCCGCCGGAGGACATGGGTAAGTTCGGCGGAGAGGCTGACAACTGGATGTGGCCCCGTCACACCTGCGACTTCTCCATGTTCCGTGTGTATGCCGGCAAGGATAACATGCCCGCCGCCTACAGCCCCGACAACGTTCCCTACAAGCCCGCCAAGGCCCTCAAGGTGTCCCTGAAGGGCGTGAAGGAAGGCGACTACACCATGGTTATGGGTTATCCTGGCCGCACCCAGCGTTACCAGACGGCTGCCCAGCTCAAGGAAATGATGGCCGGCAACCGCATCGCCATTGATGCCCGCACCGTCCGTCAGGACATCATGTGGGAAGCCATGTGCGCCGACCCTTCCGTACAGCTCAAGTATGCCGACAAGTATGCCGGCAGCGCCAACGGCTGGAAGAAGTGGCAGGGTGAGGAACTGGCCTTCGCCAACCTCAACATCATCGGCCGCGAGGAGGAGAAAGAGGCTGCTCTCAAGGCCTGGATTGACGCCGACCCCGCCCGCAAGGAAAAGTACGGAGACCCCATGGCCGATATCGCCGCTTACGTGGAGGCCAGTGCGGCCGATGACCGTGCCATCTCGCTGGTGGCAGAAGGCCCCTACCGCATTGAGCTGGTGAGCTTCGTTGCCTCCCTGATGAACACCTACGGCCGTCAGATGAAGGCCGGAAAGGACAGCACTACTGCCCGTGAATATGCCAAGAACGTGGTAGCCGGCCGCTACCGCGACTACGTGGAGGCCGTAGACCGCAAGGAAGCCGTCGCTCTCCTGGAGTTCTACCGTGAGCGTGCCCTCCCCGAAGACGCCATCCAGATTCCCGGCTATGACTTCGCCACCATGGACATCCCGGCCTACGTGGAAGACCTGTTCAACAAGAGCATCTTCACCAGCGCCGAGAAACTGATGGCCGCTACCCCGGAAGACATCAACGCAGACCCGGCCATTCCTCTCTACTCCGCCATCATGGCTCCCATCATGGCTCACTTCCAGAAAGGCTCGCTGATGGACGCCACGGCCTACGTGAAAGGCCTCAAGAACTTCGCCGCCGCCCTCATGGAGTGGCAGAAGGGACAGGCCATGTACCCGGACGCCAACTCCACCATGCGCCTCACCTACGGCCACGTACTGCCTTACAGCCCCAAGGATGCCCTCAAGTATGAGTACTTCACCACGGCCAAGGGCCTGCTGGAGAAGGAAAATCCCGAGGATCCCGAGTTCATCCTGCCTGCCGGCATCAAGGAACTCCTCGTTGCCAAGGACTACGGCCGCTGGGCCGACAAGGACGGCAGCCTGCACACCTGCTTCCTCACCAACAACGACATCACCGGCGGTAACTCCGGTTCCCCCGTGCTTGATGCCAAGGGCAACCTCATCGGCCTGGCCTTTGACGGCAACTGGGAAAGCATGAGCTCCGACGTCATGTTCGAGCCCGCCCTGCAGCGCTGCATCTGCGTAGACATCCGCTACGTCCTGTGGCTGGTAGAGAAGTACGGCAAGGCTTCCAACATCATTAACGAAATCACCTACGTTCGATAATCGGTTAAATAACTGATTATTAATAAATTAAGAAAATCTCTTTAGGCTCGATGGTCTAAAGAGATTTTCTTTTCATGTTGACTATCAGCTATTTAACCCTCGACCGAGGCGGCCAGCTTTTGAGCCAGTTCCAGGAAGGCCAGGGAGTCGGGACGGGTGCCAAGCGCCACGGGTTCGCCGCTGTCGCCGCCTTCACGGATGCCCTGCACCAGGGGAATCTGGCCCAGAAGGGGTATCTCCAGCTCCTCGGCCATTTTAGTACCGCCATCCTTGCCAAACAGGTAGTACTTCTCCTCGGGATGGGCTTCCGGCGTGAACCAGGACATGTTTTCCACTAGGCCATAGATGGGCTTATTCACCTGCGGGTTCCGGAACATGTTCACGCCGCGCAGGACATCGGCCAGGGCCACGTTCTGGGGAGTGGTCACAATCACGGCACCGCTCATGGGCACGTCTCCGATGAGGGAGATATGGATGTCACCGGTTCCCGGAGGCATGTCGATGAGCAGGAAATCCAGCGGGCCCCAAAGGGTCTGGAGAATAATCTGCTTAAGGGCAGTGGAAGCCATGGGACCGCGCCAGATGAGCGCCTGTCCGGCACTGGACACATGGCCCACGGAGAGCCACTTGACGCCATATTTCTCTACGGGGACAAAGAGGTTGTTGTTCTCATCTTCCCCGTACATCTCAATCTCGATGTTTTCGGTACCGGTCATGGTAGGGATGGAAGGGCCGTAGACATCGGCATCGGCCACACCTACCCTATACCCCAGTCGGGCCAGCGCCACGGCCAGGTTCACGGCGACGGTGCTCTTGCCCACGCCGCCCTTGCCGGAAGCAACGCCTATGATGTGGCGCACTTCCCGCAACTGTTCCAGGTTGAATTCAATGCCCTTCTTGGCAGGCTTTGCCGGATCCTTCACGACCGTATCCACCTCAATCTCGGTTCCGCCGGGAGCGTTGCGGTACAGGCAGGCCTCAACAGCTCCAACAAGGTAATTCTTGAGCGGGTCCGGTCTCTTGGGAAAGGCCAGCGTCACGTGGATGCTGCCATCGGCCAGCTCAATTTTATCCACCATCCCCAGCGCCACGACGCTCTGGTCGCCCTTCGCGGGGTGCTGCACCTCCTGCAGCCACTGCAAAATATCGGTTTGATCCATTTTGTCGAATATGTTATATCGTATTGATTGTTAATGTTTTAAGTTTTTCTCTTTAGACACATCAGCCTAAAGAGATTTTTTATTGCGCTTCATTATCAAGCAGTTACGGCCGAGCGAGAAAAGGGCCAGCAAAAGCAGCAGCAGGGAGGCGATGGCCGATACCAGCGCGCCGGTGCGGTAACTCGCCGGCAGGAAGGTCATCACTACCTCGTGCTCGCCGGCGGGGAGAAGGGCAGCGCGGAGCGTCCAGTCGGCGCGGAAAAGCTCCACGGGCTCACCGTCCACCGTGGCATGCCAGCCGTCGGGGTAGTAGATCTCGCTGATGACAGCCAGGCGGGAGGCCGATGCCGAATACCGGTAGTGCAGCTCGTTGGGAGCGTAGGAGGTAAGGGAGATGGCATCCCCGGCCGCTCCGGGAATCTGGGCCGATGTGAGCCCGCTGCCAACCACCGCCGTACGGCGAAGGTCTACCGCTCCGAGGAGGGCAATCTCCTCGTCGGGGGTTGCGGCCTCAACGACGCCGTCCACGAACCAGGCAGCACCGAAGGCGCCTTCGTTCACCAGCGGCGGATAGTTGCCGTCCAGAATCACATAGCGCGTATTGAGCGCATTGAGAACGGGCGTATTCTGCACCATCCAGGCCGATACCTCCTCTATCTCTTCCACCTCTCCCAGCTGCTTGTAAAGGCCATTGATCTCAGAAGAAAGGTAATGTTCAATGAGGTCCTGATACCGCTGCAGCTTAGCCGGAGAATAACCGCCCACGCTCTTATGATGGTAACTGGGCACAGAGGAGTTGAACACGTTCACGGTGAGATCCAGCACACGGTACTGCGGATCTTCGTCGGCCTTGATCATCTTGTCCACGGGACGCTCGGCGAAGGGCTTGTTAAAATCCTTGGGAGTAGTGAAGTGGTCGGAGTTAAGGTAGCGCTTGCCTACGGCGAAGAGGTTCACCAGCGACAGGACGCAGATGGCGACGGTAGCCAGCTGCTTACGCCCCTTGGGCATATAGGCCCAGAAAAGGAGCGCGGCCGAGGCCAGGATGAGAAGCAGGGAGATGCCGGCATCGGCCTTGAAGAGGGCGATACGGTCTTTCACCAGCGCATCTACCAGCACATCCTGCATCTGGACGTCGGAGGCTCCGGAGAAGGAGCCGAAGAGGCCGGGAGCCAGCCAGGCCACGAGGCAGAAGCCGCCGGTAATGCCGAGCGCCCACCAGAAGGCCTTCATGAAGCGCTTGCGGTCGTATTCCGCTTTGGTAATGCGGTCCAGAGTGACAAAGCCCAGCAGCGGCAGGGCCACCTGCAGCACCACCAGCGCCATGGACACGGTCCGGAACTTATTGTACAGCGGAAGATAGTCAAAGCAGAACTTGGTAAAGGCCATGAAATGGTTTCCCACCGCCATCAGGATGGCAATAAGGCATGCCACAGCCAGCCACCATTTCTCCCTCCCCTTATACAGGAAGAGTCCCAGCACAAAGAGGAAAATGGTAATGGCGCCCATATACATGGGACCGGCCGTAAACGGCTGCGGGCCCCAGTACAGCGGCAGGCTTTTGGCAGTTTCCTTGAGGTTCTTCTGGCCCGCCCGACGCAGCAGTTTGATGGTCTCGCTCTTGTCGGGATTCACGGCACCCGACGAAGCACCGCCGTTGAAATCCGGAATCATGAGATTGGGAAGCTCTTCCCAGCCATAGCTCCAGGACGTAGCATAATCGAGGTCCAGTCCCTTGGCATTGGCACCGTCCTTCGAAAGCTCGGAGCCGCCGCGCATGGTGTTGGGCGTGTACTTTGCCAGCGGCAGCAGTTTGTTCACGTTGGTAGCGATACCGGCGCTGCCCAGCATGAGGAGAAGGGCCGATGCCACAAGGAACGGCTTCCACTCCCGGGAGCGGATGGCATGGATGAGCTCCATGAGGCCATAGAGCAGCACCATGATGGCCAGATAGTACGTAATCTGCTGATGATTGGCCTTGATCTGCAGGCTCAGCGCGAGGCCAAAGAGCACGGCGCCCAGAAGTTTATGACGGCTCTTATACGTAAACACCAGCGCCGCCAGCACCCAGGGCATGAAGGCAATGGCCTGCATCTTGGTATTGTGCCCCACCTGGATAATCTGGAAATTGTAGCTGCAGAACGCCACGGCAATGGCGCCGCCAATAGCTACCGGCACACTCACGCCCATGGCCAGGAACAGAAGGAACGCTCCCAGGAGGGCAATGAACAGGTAGGTTGCCGGACGCTTACCCGATAAAAGGACATCGTACAGCCACTGCGTATAATCCCCGCCGTTTTGCGTGGAGATGGCCGTCGTGGGCATGCCGCCGAACATGGAGTCGGTCCAGTACGTAGGATTATCAGGGTGGGCGGCGTTCCACTCATTCATCTCGTGGGACATGCCCACATAACCGGAGATGTCGCTCTGGTTCACAATCTTACCTTCCAGCACCTGCGGCACAAAACCGTAGCTGAGGGCCAGAAACAGCAGCACAATGCCGGCTGCCACGGCTACTTTCTTCCAAATGTCTTTCATAAGCTGCCAAGCAGTTGAGCCAGCGCATGGGTGGTTGCGCGGCGGGTATAAAGGCCGATGTTCCCTTCGGTGGAGGGTACTCCCCCCTCGCAGTGCTGACGCCAGGCGTTGGAGAGGAAAGCCCGCATGGCGGCAGACTCATCCCAGTCTGCGGTGATGCCCGCACGGGCCTCAAACAGCACGCGGGCCATGGCGCCATCTTCCTGGCCGATGCCCAGCACGGGGCGGCGCGATGCCAGGTATTCGAAGAGTTTTCCCGGCAGGATGGGCCTGTAATCGGGGTCGTTGCGAAGCGGCAGGATGAGCACGCTGGCGCTGCGCTGCTCGCGGACGGCGGTAGCGTGGTCGGAGGGGCCCAGGGCCACCACGTTGGCGGCAAGGCCGGCATCGGCAATGGCATCCAGCACCTCCCGGTCTACTTTACCCACCAGGCGGATGCGGAGGTCTTCCCGGAAACCGGGCTCCGAGGAGGCCATCTTTCCCAGGACTTTCCAGAGGGTAAACGGGTTGCCGTCGGCCGCGAAAAGGCCGGTATGGGTGATATTGAAATGGCCGTCGGGAGCGGGGGCTTCCGAGGCAAAATCTTCTTCGTCAAAGCCGTTGGTGATGCAGGCGACAGGCGTTTCCGTGAGCGCCGCAAAGTCCTCCTGCATGAGCGGCGTGCACGTAAGGACGGTGCTGCAGCTATCCAGCACATGCTTTTCCATAGCCCGGAGCCTGTCCCAGGTGCCGGATGTCATGGGTAGGTACTTGAGATAGTACATCTTGCTCCACGGGTCCCGGAAGTCCGGAATCCAGGGAGTGCCGGTGGCCTTATGCAGCCGAAGGCCGATGAGATGCACCGAGTGCGGCGGCCCAGTAGTTACAATGGCGTCCACGGGGTGCTCCTTCAGATACGCCAAGAGGGTTTTCACCGAGGGCTTCACCCAGCCCACGCGCGGATCCGGAACAAAGAGATTGGCCCGAACCCAGAGCGAAAGCTTCTGCTTCCAGGTCTTTTCCCCGGAGGAAATCTCCGTCACCTGCGTACTCTTGGCGCCGGTGAGCTTGCGGTAGGCGGCATAGGGTTCCCAGATCTTTCCCCGGAGCACTTCCAGGTTTTCCGGCAGCTCCTTCTCGAAGGAAGGGTCCAGCGAAGGGTAATCGGCATTCTCCGGGGCGAACACCACCGGCTCCCAGCCCTCCGAGGGCAGGTACTTCACGAATTTCACCCAGCGCTGCACGCCGGAACCGCCCGACGGCGGCCAGTAGTAGGCTATTACGAGGACTCGTTTCATAAACATACAAAGATAGCACATTTTTGCTATCTTTGCTGCATGAGAAACCTGTTGAAAACCCTGACCGTTCTGGCCCTTCTGGCCAGCTGCTCGGCCCGTACCGGCTGGACCCAGTGGGAAAAGACGGTCATTGACCGTTCCGACTCCGTCATGTACGTATGTGTCATGCCCGAGGACAGCGCCATTCTGCGCGCATCCAGCGTAGACTTTGGGCAAAAGGAATTAGCCTCGCCGGAGCTGAAGACACTCCTGGCCAAGATGTACCGCACCCTCACGGACCCTTCCCAGGACGGCGTGGGCATTGCAGCGCCCCAGATTGGCATCAACCGCCGCCTCATCATGGTCATGCGCTACGACAAACCGGACAAGCCCATTGAACCGTACCTCAACATTCGCATAGACAGCCTCCTGGGCCAGAAAGTCCCGGGGCCGGAAGGATGCCTCTCGCTGCCGCCCCTTCGCGGCACCGTCCAGCGCTATCCCAAGGTTCAGATCTCTTATCTCAAGGCCGATGGTACCCCGGTCACCGAGCAGGTAGAAGGCTATTCCGCCATCATCTTCCAGCACGAGTGCGACCACCTGGACGGCATCCTCTACACCGACCGCGCCGACACCGTCTATGTCAATGAAGCCTGGGCCGCCGAACGCGAACAATTCTCCTATCAAAAGCCAGATTGGTGGCAGTAAACCGTACACCAAATACGTTTTAATCAGAAACTCCAGCGAACGCCAAAATCCATCTCGAAGGAGAGGGGACGGGCGGTGTAGCTGGATTCAATGTGATGCCCGCCGGGGATGTGCCAGCTGAGGCCGGGCTGCAGATAGAGCGCCGTCTCACGGGCAATCTTGAACTGGAGGCCGGCTCCGGCATTCAGTGACCAGAACCAGTCCCGGCAGGAGAGGGTTTCCCACTGCTCCGAGGCCGGTTTTCCGCTCACGAAGGAACGTGTTTCCACCCTGGCGCCCACGGCCGTTTCCACCATGGGGCCGCCGCTGAGATATAGCGAAAATCCTTTCCATTCCCACGCACGATACTGGACGTTCAGCGGAATGCCCAGATAGTGCAGGTAGCGCTCCGTCCGGGTTTCGGTAGTACCGGACAGGGCGGTGTAGTCCGAGCGGAGGACGCTGTAGGTAATTCCCGTTCCCACGCTCCAGCGGGGGGCAAACTCATAACTCACCCCCACGGAAATGCGGGGAAACCGCCTGTGACTGGCTTCTGTAGTGGTTTCCCGGTTGCGGCTGAGCATCTGGGTGGTAATGCCGCCCTTCACCACAGGCACCGTATTCCCCATTCCGGGATTGTAGACAACTCCATAACTCTTGGTAACAGTTCCGGGTGCCTGTGCCAGAAGAAATCCTCCCGATGTGACGGTAATTTCCACGCGGCCAGGCTTCCTGCGCGGTTTTACCGGCTCTTCAAACCAGGATACCTGCGGCTCTTCCGGCAGGACCGTCTTCTCTTTGGTGACAGGAGAAGGCTTCTCAGGAGCAACAGCCGTTGAACACGTATCGGCCTCCATAGGCGCCGCCGCTTCGGCCTCCACAGGCTCCACCGCCACGACAACGCGCATCGGCACACGCTCCTGCGAGACATAGGCCAGCCTCTCCGAAGGGACGCAGAGAAGCCCGTCGCCGAAGGGGACATCGGCCGATGGAATGGCCGATGGTGCCGTCCTCCACAGGAACACGCCGATCACCACCGCAGCAGCGGCAGCAACTACACCGGAAGCCCAGGGCCACCAGAGCACTTTGGAGCGGGCAGCACCGGCCTGGACTGCGTCCCACAGCCCTTCCGGTGCCGCTTCCTCATACCCTTCCAGAAGGGAGGGAAGCTTGTCTGTCCAATTATCTTTCATGTTCCTTCAAATAAGCTTTGACTTGCCGGGCCAGATATGCGCGGGCACGGAAATACTGGGAAGCCGACGAGTCCTCCCGGATTCCCAGAAGCCCGGCTATTTCCCGGTGGGATTTCTTTTCAAATACAAACAGGTTGAAAACGGTTCTGTAACCGTCGGGGAGTTCCTGGATCATGCGCTGCAGCACGGCGGCAGGCACTTCCTGCACCGGAACATCATCTTCTTCCGGCACATCGGGAAGATCCTCCACATATTGAAGCTTTCCCTGACTGCGGAGACTCTTGAGCGCGCCGTTCACCACAATGCGGCAGGCCCAGGACTTGAGACAGCCCTCTCCCCGGTACTCAAAACGCCCGGCGGCATCCATCATGCGGAGGAAGGCATCCTGCAGGATGTCTTTCACGGCCGCCCTGTCCGGCACATACCGAAGGGCCACCGCCGTCAGGTAGCCCACGTACCGGTCATAGAACGCCTGTACTCCGGTAGAGTCCCTGCGGCGGAGCGCCTCCAGCAGTTGCAACTCTGTCAGTTCACTGCCTGCTTTTGTATAGGAAGCTTTTTGCAGATTCACCGTCACTGCCGTTCCATTTTAAGGTAAGTTTTCGTCTGTTGCCGCCGGTCGGGGGCAGGCTGGACAAGTCAAAATAGATAAGGGCATCCGCCTTCTCCAAGACTGCATCTCCATTACTCTGGTGTTCAAGCCGAACTTCGTAGGGGTCTTCCGGATTCTCTCCGGTCACAAGTGTCAAACTGTGCGGAATGCTTCCGTCTCCCCAGAAAGTGGAGTAATGAAGGGTAAGATAGCCGTCCTCCGCAGAGGTCATCCAGTCATCCAGGATATCCACAGGATCTCCTTCCCGGGCCGGGCCGCCCTGCACAGCCCCTTCCTGCAGGTAATCCATCCACTGAAGATTACAGGAACTGCTGCCGCTCCACCAGGAAAGGCCGCAGATAATGCGGCACTCACGGGTGAAAGGCTCCGGGTAGCGGGTGGGATAGAGGCGCGTTTCGTCGTCCAGCTGGAGAAAAACCCGACCGGAGGATTCCTGTTTTACGGTTACTATGGCCGTATACTCATTAAGGACAGGCTCCGGGCCCGCACTGGCAGCGTCTTTCGGGAAAACGCCTTTGGTACACCCGGACACAAGGCATACGACACTCAATATGATTTCTATCCATCGTTTCATGGCGAATCTATAATCCTCCGGGCAGAAGAATCTTGCACGAAATTACACATTTTTCAAAAAATGTACGCAAGATTTGGTCCGGAAAGGATTATCACTCACGGAACTTAAAAACAACCAGATATGAAAAAAATCGCATTATTCCTTCTTCTCGCCGGCCTTTGCGCCAGCTCCTGCTCCAAATTCGGGTATATCGGCGAACTTGACGGAACGGGCTATATGAGTTATCCCGGTCCCAACCCCGAGGGCGAACCCGACATCCTGATCTCCGGAGACCGCTTTGACGAATTTAAGGAAAATCCTTTTGTCAGCGTAGCCGAAACCCCGGTATCCTCCTTCTCCGTAGACGCCGACGGCGCCGCCTACGCCTACATGCGCCGCAGCATCAGGAACGGATCTCCTGTTCCCGTCAACTCGGTGCGCATCGAAGAATACCTCAACTATTTTACCTTTAACTATCCCGAACCGGCAAACGGAGAAACGCTGGGCATCAACGCCGAGGCCTTCGCCTGTCCCTGGGCACCGGAACACCTTCTCATTCGCCTGGGCCTCAAGGGAAAAACCCTCCCCGAGAATAAAATCCCTTCTGCCAACTTTATTTTCCTCATCGACACCTCCGGCTCCATGTACGGAAATGACAGGCTGGAACTGGTTAAAACCGGCCTGTGCGCCATGATAGATGCCATGCGTCCCGACGACCGCGTTGCCATCATCACCTACTCTGGCTCCGTGAAGAGACTGGTAGAATCTACCCTTATCTCCAAGGGAGCCGAGTCCATCAAGAGAGCCATCCGCAGCCTCAATGCAAACGGAGGCACTGCCGGCGGCCCGGCCATGCAGATGGCCTACGACGAAGCCAAGGAACACTATTCCGAGAGCGCCAACAACCGCATCATCATGTGCACCGACGGCGACTTCAACGTGGGCGTTTCCTCTACCGAAGCACTGGTAGAAATGGTAGAGAGCTACCAGAAGAGTGGCATCTACCTCAGCATCATGGGTTTTGGCACCGGCAACTTCGATGACAGCCGCATGGAAAGCCTGTCCAATCACGGCAACGGTACCTATAATTACATTGACAGTGAAGAAGAAATGATCAAAGTGTTCGTGAACGAGCGCAGCCACTTCTACTCCGTAGCCAACGACACCAAGTGCCAGGTGCGCTTTAACCCGGAGGCCGTGGCCCAGTACCGCCTTTTGGGATATGAAAACCGCCTCATGAGCCAGGAAGAATTCGAAGACAGCAGCAAAGACGCCGGCGAGATTGGCGCAGGACAGACCATCACCGCCCTCTATGAAGTCATCCCCACCGATGCATACACGAAGGACGCCTCCCTGGCCACCTTCGAAACCCGCTACAAATTCTCCCTCAAAGATACGGAGAGCCGCTCCCTCACCACCGAGGTAAAGACCGCCGATAGCGCATCCGAGAACATGAACTTCGCCGCCGGCGTGGCCGCCTACGCCCTGGTTCTTCGCGAGTCGGAGTACAAAGGCAGCGCCTCATTGAGCCTTGCCCGGGAGCTGGTGAACGGCGCACGCACCTTCGATCCTGACGGTTTCCGTGCCCAATTGCTTCAGCTGATGGACAAACTGAAGGATTAAAAATTGCGCCATTTTTGCTATATTTGTGATTCACAAAATCAGAATATGGCAAAAATTGCAGAAGATACCCCCATGCTCAAGCATTACTTCGAGGTGAAAGCACAACACCCCGAAGCTTTGCTTTTGTACCGTGTGGGAGACTTCTATGAATGCTACTCCGACGACGCCGTCACGGCCGTCCGCGTCCTGGGCCTGGTCCAGACCAAAAAATCCAACGGAGAAAAAGGCCCCGTGGCCATGGCCGGCTTCCCCCACCATGCCCTGGAAAACTACCTTACCAAACTGGTGAGAGCCGGTTTCAAAGTGGCCGTCTGCGACCAGCTGGAAGACCCCAAGTTTGCCAAGAAACTGGTCAAGCGCGGAGTAACGGAAATTGTAACGCCGGGTATCTCCTTTGGAGAAAACATGCTGGAGGTCAAGGAGAACAACTTCCTGTGCGGCCTCACCATCGAGAAAGACAAGTGCGGCGCCGCTTTCCTGGACGTCTCCACCGGCCAGTTCCAGGTGGCACAGGGCTCGCTGGACTACATAGCCACTCTCATCGGCTCCCTCAAGCCCCGCGAACTGGTGGTCCAGAGAGGATACGAAAAGGGCCTCCGCGAGCGCCTGGGAGACATCTTTACCACGTCCATCGACGAGTGGGCTTTTGTCTATGACGCCGCCGTAGAGCGCCTGAAGCGCCAGCTGCAGGTAGACAGCCTCAAAGGTTTTGCCGTAGACCCGTATCCGCTGGGGCTTTGCAGTGCCGGCGCCCTCCTCGTATACCTGGAACAGACGCAGCACACGGGCCTTAAGAACATCTGCACCATCGGCCGAATAGACGAAGCCAGGTTTGTGTGGATGGACAAGTTCACCCTCCGCAACCTGGAAGTCTTCCAGAGTGCTTCCGGGGCCGATGGCGTCTCGCTGGTCCAGACCCTGGACAAGTGCTCCAGCCCCATGGGAGCCCGCATGCTGCGTTCCTGGCTGGCCATGCCCATCATGGACCTCAAGGAGCTGAACGCCCGATACGACGTTGTCCAGTATTTCACGGAAAACCCGGAAATCCTGGATGAAACCCAGACAGACCTTGGCAAGCTGGGAGACCTCGAGCGCATCCTGGGCCGCATCGCCTCCGGGAAAGCCAACCCCCGGGAGATTATGCAGCTGGGCAGGGGCCTTGCGCTCACCGGCCCCATCAAGGAGCGACTGAAGGGGGCCGATGCCCTGGAAAAGCTCCTGAAAGGCCTCCGGAACTGTGAAAAACTGCTGCAGGAAATCCAGCGCGTGATGGACCCGGAGCCTGCCATCCAGATTGGTAAGGGCCCTGTCATCGGCCCTGGAGTAGACCCCGAACTGGACGAGCTGCGCGCCCTCTCCTCCGGCGGCAAGGATTACCTCCTGCAGATGCAGCAGCGGGAGGCCGAGAGAACCGGCATTTCCTCCCTCAAGATTGCCTACAACAACGTCTTCGGCTATTATATCGAGGTCCGGAATACCTATAAGGACCAGGTTCCCCCGGAGTGGATCCGCAAACAGACGCTGGTGAATGCCGAGCGTTATATCACCGAGGAACTCAAGCAGTACGAGGAAAAGATTCTCACCGCCGAAGACAAGATCTACGCCATTGAGACGCGCCTTTTCGCGCAGCTCATCGGCCACATCCAGCTCTCCATCCCCGACATCCAGTGCAACAGCCGCATCCTCGCGAAGCTGGACGTCCTGGCAGGCTTTGCCCAGCAGGCCCTGGAGCGCCACTACTGCCGCCCCGAAATGACGGAAGGAAAGGCCCTGGACATCAAGGAAGGCCGGCACCCCGTGATTGAAACCCTCATGCCCGCCGGGGAGGAATACGTTCCCAACGACGTGTATCTGGATACCGAAAAGCAGCAGATCATCATCCTCACCGGTCCCAACATGGCCGGTAAGAGCGCCCTGTTAAGACAGACCGCCCTCATCGTGCTCATGGCCCAGGCCGGATCCTTTGTCCCGGCCACGGAGGCGCACATCGGCTGGTTCGACAAACTCTTTACGCGTGTGGGCGCCACCGACAACATTTCCCGCGGAGAATCCACCTTCATGGTAGAGATGCTGGAAACGGCCATGATTCTCAATAACCTCAGCGCCCGTTCGCTGGTGCTCCTGGACGAGATTGGCCGAGGCACGTCCACCTACGACGGCATGTCCATCGCCCGCGGCATTGTCGAATACATCCACGAATACGGCAAGGGCGCCAAGACGCTCTTTGCCACGCACTACCACGAGCTCAACGACCTCGAAAGCCTCTTCCCCCGCGTGAAGAACTTCCACGTTACCGTGAAGGAAGTGGGCCGCGAAGTCCTGTTCCTGCGCAAGATCAAGGAAGGCGGCACCGCCCACAGCTTCGGTATCCACGTAGCCCGCATGGCCGGCATGCCGCAGGCTGTACTGGAAAGCGCAGAACGTACCCTGAGAGCCCTGGAAAACAGCGAAAAGCTGGAAGCCATCGGCGCCCTCACGCCCGTGAAACCGCACAACACCAAGGCCGGGAAGGTGGAGAAGGACGGCTCGCTGCAGCTGTCCATGTTCCAGTTGGACGACCCTCTGCTGGAATCTCTCCGGGACCGCCTCAAATCTGTAGACCTTAACAATTTAACCCCGCTTCAGGCCTTTGACCTGCTGAGAGGAATGAAAGAAGAACTGGGAATATAATGTCAATTAAATCCATGCCCACCTGGAAATGGGCACTCCTCCTTGTGGTTTCCCTTTTCCTGGGCCTTATCATGTACGGCCTGGGAGGCTTGGCACAGGAAGTCTACCATGGCCCGCTGGCGTGGTGCATGTCCATTCTCATTGGCGCCATCATGCTGGGCCTGTACGCCTTCTTCGTACACGCCTTTGAAGGGGCTTGGCCAGAAGATCTTCCCCTCAGAAAATGCGCCGGACAAACGGCCCTGGGCCTTGCTACCGGCATAGGAAACTTTGTGCTGGTAGTGGGCGTCATGGCGCTCTTGGGCTACTACAAGGTGGAGAGTACCGGCTGCGACTGGAAAGCCCTGGCCGATGCCTTTGCCATGTTCCTGATCGTCGCTATTGGCGAAGAAGTGGTCTTCCGCGGCATTCTCTTCCGCTGGCTGGACGAAAAGTGGGGCCTCACCACCGCCCTCGTGGTCTCCGGCCTGGTCTTCGGGCTGGTCCATGTGGGCAATCCCAATGCCACGCTGTGGTCCGGCATTGCCATTGCCCTGGAGAGCGGCCTCATGCTGGGCATGGCCTACAAGTGGGCCGGCAACCTCTGGTTCCCCATCGGCATCCACTGGTCCTGGAACTTTGTCCAGGGCAACGTCTTTGGCTTTGCGGTATCCGGCACCGACGCCGGAGCATCCTGGCTGCACCCGCTTGTTTCCGGCCCGGATTGGCTCACGGGCGGCGCCTTCGGGGCAGAGACCTCTGTCCTTTCCACGGTCATCGGCCTTGCCATTACCGCCTGGTTCCTTTGTAAACACCTAAAGAATAAATAACTATGGCTATTACCAAAAAAATCTGGGGCACTGCACCCGACGGAAAAGAAATCTATCTCTACACGCTCAAAAACGCTTCGGGCGCCTATGTGGAGCTCAGCAGCGTGGGAGCAGGCATCGTATCCATCGTCGTCCCCGACAAAGAGGGGAAGCTGGCCGATGTCGCCCTGGGTTATAAAACCCCGCAGGACTACTTCGGAGACGGACCCTTTGCCGGCAAAATCCCCGGACGTTACGCCAACCGCATTGCTGGGGGCCATTTCACGCTGGACGGCGTGGAGTATACCCTTCCCGTCAATAACGGCCCCAACCACCTGCACGGCGGTCCCAAGGGCTTTGCCAACCAGGTCTGGGACAGCCGCATCGAGGGAGACGCCGTAGAGTTCATGTATTTCTCCGAGGACGGAGAGGAAGGCTATCCCGGCAACCTCAAGGTGGTGGCCCACTACACCTGGGGAGAAGACAACTCCCTCAAGCTCATCCTGACGGCCGAGACCGACAAACCCACCGTAGTGAACCTCACCAACCACGTTTACCTGAACCTGGACGGAGAGGCTTCCGGCAGCGTCCTTAACCACAAACTGGAGCTCAACGCCTCCGAGTGGCTTCCCACCGACGACACCCTCATCCCGCTGGGGGCACCGGAAGACGTAGCCGGCACGCCCATGGACTTCGTGGAAGCCAAGGTCATCGGAGAGGATATCAAGGCCGATTTCCCCGCCCTCAACTATGGCAAGGGATATGACAACTGCTTCCTCATTGACGGAGCTCTTCCCGGCCAGCTCACCCCCGCCGCAGAGCTTTGGGCGGCAAAGAGCGGCCGCCACGTGGAGATTCTCACCACCCAGCCGGCCGTACAGGTCTATACCGGAAACTGGCTCAAGGGATGCCCCATGGGCAAAACCCGCGAGTACGAGGACTACGATGGCGTAGCCATTGAGTGCCAGCACGCCCCCGATTCTCCCAACCAGGCCGACTACCCGTCCACGGTCCTCAGGCCCGGTGAAGTGTACGAGGAAGCCATTATCTGGGCGTTCGACGCCCGGTAGGCTACATCAGGAGATTCGTCAGGAATACCACTACGATACCGACGGGCGCCACAAACCGCATGAGGAAGTAAACTACCCCGAAAATGCGCGTATTGACGGTGCCCTTGTTGGTAAACTCGTCGCGTACATCAGCCTTTGACATCTTCCAGCCCACGAAGAGGGTGAAGATGAGGCCGCCCAGCGGCAGCAGCCAGTCGGAGCACAGGTGGTCCAGGAAATCGAAGAAGGTATATCCCAGCACCTTGACATGGGCGAGCGGCCCGAAGGAAAGGCTGCAGAGGATTCCCACCGCCCAGCAGCCGATAGCCAGGATCCAGGTGGCGGGGCGGCGCTTCATGCCCCGTTCGTCGGTCAGGAAAGCCACGCCCACTTCCAGCATGGAGATGGCCGATGTGAGCGCAGCGGCCAGGATGGCCACAAAGAAGACGGAAGACACCAGCGTACTCACAATGGGGACGCCCTCTCCCATCTTGTGGAAGATATAGGGCAGCGTCTCAAACACCAGTCCGGGGCCTCCGCCCGGCTGCAGGCCCGCGGCGAACACCGCCGGAATCACGGCGAAGGCGGCAATGATGGCAAACAGGAGGTCGCTCACGGCGGTTCCCAGCCCCGACACCATCAGGTTCTCCTCCTTTTTGATATAGGAGGCATAGGTAAGGATGGTGCCTACGCCCAGGGACAGGGAGAAGAAAGCCTGGCCCAGCGCGGCGGCACAGGCATCGGCCGTAAGCTTGGAGAAATCGGGACGGATGAGGTATTCCACGCCCCTTCCCGAACCGGGAAGCGTGAGGGCATAGATGAGGATGGCCAGGATGAGGAGGAACAGCGCCGGCATGGCCACTTTGGAGAACTTCTCAATGCCTCCCTTGACACCGCCCAGCACCACGCCCGCTACCAGCGCCATAAAGGCCGTATGGGCAAAGATGGGCTGCCAGGGAGAGGAAATGAAGCGGCCGAAGAAATGGGGGATATCCTCGGCGGGAACGTCGGTAAAGCTGAAGGAGAGGGACTTGAACAGATACTCTACGCTCCAGCCGCCCACTACGGAATAGTAGCTCAGAAGGAGAAGCGGAGACACCACGGTAAGGAGGCCGGCCCACCGCCAGGCGCTGCCGGGCGCCAGTTTTTTCATGGCGCCGAAGGTGTCGGAGCGGGAACTTCGGCCGATGATGGACTCCGCGTAGAAGATGGGGAGTGCCAGAAGAAGGCAGGCGGCTACATACACCAGGATAAAGGCGGCGCCGCCGCTCTCACCCAGAATATAGGGGAAACGCCAGATGTTGCCCAGGCCCACGGCGCTGCCGGCCATGGCCGCGATGACGGCGAAACGGCTTCCGAAATGTTCTCTTTGCTTCATAACACAGAGGAAAGGACCAGCACCAGAATGCCGATGGGCGCCACATAGCGCAGCAGGAAACGCACCACCGGGAATACGCGGACATTGGCAGAGAAAACGCCCCCGCCCGTCAGTTCGCGGAACAGCACGCTGCGAGGCATCACCCAGCCGGCCAGGATAACGGAGATGAGGCTGCCTGTCACCATGAAAACGTTGGAGGCAGCACTGTCGGCAAAATCAAAAATATTGTTTCCCAGAAGCTTCACCTGTGAAAGCGGCCCGAAGGACAGGCTGCACAGCGTCCCCATTACGGAACATATCACAAACAACAGGGCGCACGCCCAGCCGCGTTTCATTCCCTTGTCCTCCGTGAGGTATGTCACGCCCACCTCCAGCAGCGAAATGGAAGAGGTGAGGGCGGCCAGGAAAATGGCTGCAAAAAAGAGGATGGCAGCCGCCGCGCTGAGTACCGGGGCCGATTGTCCCAGATGGGAGAAGATGTAGGGCAGCGTGTCAAAGATGAGCGTCGGGCCCGTTCCCGGCTCGATACCGGCCGAAAAGACGGCGGGGATAATGGCGAAACCGGCCAGGACAGCGAAGAAAAGGTCACTCAAGGCCGTTCCTGCGCCGGCCACCAGCAGGTTTTCATTTTTTTTGACGTACGAGGAATAGGTGATGATAATGCCCGTCCCCAGGGACAGGGAGAAAAAGGACTGTCCCAGCGCGTCAATGAAGGTATGTGCCGTTACTTTGGAAAAGTCCGGCTTTACCAGGTACTCCACACCCTTCCCCGCTCCGGGAAGCGAGAGCGAATACGCGGCAATCAGGACAATGAGGACGAACAGCGTGGGGATACTCCACTTGCAGAAGCGCTCGATGCCGCCCTTTACACCGGAGACCACCACGCCCACGGTCACGGCCAGGAAGGCCAGGTGGAACACGACCGGCACCCAGGGATGTGCGATAAAGCGGCCGAAACTGCCAGCTACTTCCGAGGGCGCAGCACGGATGAAGTCCAGCTTGATGGACTGCACAAGATAATCGAGGGACCATCCGCCCACTACCGAGTAGTAAGAAAGGATCCATAGCGGGGTTATGACCATCAGAAGGCCAAACAGCCGGCCTGCTTTGCCGGGCACCAGGAACTCCACCGCTGCACGGCAGTTGGCCTGGCTGCTTCGGCCTATGGCAGACTCTGCCAAAAAAATGGGGAGAGAAAGTACAAGCGTGAAGGCCACGTAGATAAGAATGAACGCCGCTCCGCCGTTTTCTCCCACCAGATAAGGGAATCGCCAGATGTTCCCCAGGCCGATGGCGCTGCCGGCAAAGGCCATGATAACGGCCATGCGGCCGCCGAATTTTTCGCGCGGGGCTTTCATATGCAGTTACCTAAGGGGTTACTTTTTCCGGTACACCACGAATTCGAAGGTGTAGCCGGTCTCAGGGTCTGTGTGGGTCTCCGACGTGCTTTCGCGCTCCCATACGGCGGGATCGATCACGGGGAAGAAGACATCGGCCCCCTCCACTTCCGTGTGCACGTGGGTGATGTAGAGTTTGTCCATGTCCGGCAGGGCGGCCTTGTACACGGAGGCTCCGCCCATCACGAAGCACTTGTCGGCGCCGGTAGCCTCGGCCTCCCTGTAGGCCTCCTCGAAAGAGTAGACGCAGGTAACCTCCGGGATGGGGTCTCCGCCCAGGTTGAGAACGATGTTCTTACGGCCTTTCAGCGGACGGAACGGCAGGGAAAAATAGGTTGTGCGCCCCATGATGACCGGGAAACCACGGGTGGTTTCCTTGAAGTATTTGAGGTCTTCGCTCAGGTGCCAGGGAAGGTCACCTTTTACGCCGATGCCGTAGTTGTCGGCCACGGCCACAATGATGCATTTTTCCATAATCTAGACGGCTACAGGGGCTTTGATGGCAGGCCACGGGTCGTAGCCTTCCAGGGTAAAATCTTCGTATTTGAAGTCAAAGAGGGACTTTACTTCCGGGTTCAGCTTCATGACGGGCAGCGGGCGGGGTTCGCGGGAAAGCTGCAGGGCCACCTGTTCAAAATGGTTGCGGTACAGGTGCGTGTCTCCGGTGGTGTGCACGAACTCACCGGGCTCCAGGCCGCAGACCTGTGCCATCATGAGGGTGAGAAGGGCGTAGGATGCAATGTTGAAGGGAACTCCCAGGAAAACGTCTGCGCTGCGCTGGTACAGCTGGCAGGAAAGTTTTCCGTCTGCCACATAAAACTGGAAAAGGCAGTGGCACGGAGGGAGAGCCATCTGGTCAATTTCGGCGGGGTTCCATGCACTTACCAGTATTCTCCGGGAGTCCGGATGGTGCTTGATAAGGTCGATTGCCTGTGAAATCTGGTCGATTACCCTTCCATCGGGCGCGGCCCAGGAGCGCCACTGATGGCCATAGACCGGGCCCAGGTTGCCGTTTTCATCGGCCCACTCGTCCCAGATGGTGACGCCGTTGTCCTTCAGGTACTTGATGTTCGTATCTCCGGAGAGGAACCACAGGAGCTCGTGGATGATGGATTTCAGGTGAACCTTCTTGGTGGTAAGGAGGGGGAAACCATCGGCCAGGTTAAACCGCATCTGATAGCCGAACACGCTCTGCGTGCCGGTGCCGGTACGGTCTTCTTTCATGACGCCGTTTGCTCTGATATGTCTGAGGAGATCCAGGTACTGTTGCATAGAACACAAAGATACGTAAATATTTTAAAAATCCACCCCGAAAATGAGGGAAACGTCCCACGGCCGGCCCTGTCCGGTGTGCGTGTAGAGGCTGCCGCCCAGATAGGAAACCGACACGCCGATGGAAGCGTCGAACGGGAGGAAGAGAAGGCGCGCCAGGGAGGCCGACAGGTCGGCGCCGGCACTCCAGAGGTTGTGTCCTCCGGGAACACCCATGTAGTCGGCATGGGGCGTGAGGAGGAAATTCTTGATGTAGGCGATGCCCGGGATGGAGATGTCTCCCACGTAGATGGGGATGCCGTAGTCGGCCGTCACCCGCCACTGCGAGGCAAAGTTCTGGCCCACGAGGGCCGATGCCCGGCTGCCGAACCCGCGCGGAACCACGCTGGCATAGAGGTCTCCGATGAGGGCGTTCCCCAGTTTCTTCTGCCCCGTGAGGGTCCATTTAAGGCCCTGCGCACGCGTAATGCCCGGCAGATAGCCGTAGGCATATCCGAACAGGTTGGGGGCATAATAGCCGGTAAGGCCGGGTCGCAGGCCGATGCCGGCCTCAAGGCCCAGGCCCCAGCGCGGGTAGGTCTGGGAGTCGGCACGGGAGGCCATCACATAACCGCGCACCGACGCTGCCAGATGCTGCATGAGAGGGCCGGCAAGGGATTCAATGGGGGCCGACAGGACGGACAGGGCCGGAAGGCCTTCGAAGCGCCGCGCTACCGCATAGGAAAGGGGACTGCGCGCGAACACATTGTTGCTGACGGAATATCTAACCTGCGGCGTGACACCATAGTGGATGCCTCCCCGGGTATATTTCAAAGGAATGTAGGCCCGGGCCGATGCACTGAGAAGCGGACGCTCCTGCTCAAGGGCCTGCAGCCGGTAAGTGGTGACATTTCCATCCTGGTGCGTGCTGGGAAGGTACAGGGTGGCGTTCTCGTCACCCAGGTCCATCTGAGCCTCGATGACGGGATAAAGGCCCGTGTACACCATCTTCAGGTGCAGGGCGCTGCGCCAGTGCTGCGGCGTATTGGGGTCCGGGTGGATAGCATAGCCCACCATGCCCGAGAATGTGCCCAGCGTGTTCTGGAAATAACCGCTGAGGCCCAGGGAAGCGGTTTCGTAGGAGAAGTCCATACTTCCCTCCTTCACGGCATCGTAGTTCACGTAAAACGGCAGCCAGGAGTGAAGGCGCAGCGGGTGGGCCAGCTTGTGGTAGCGCCTGGGCGCCGTCATGGGGACATCGGCCTGCCGGTCAGGTTCTGCGCCCAGGGCTTTTTCCTGGGCTGTGAGCCGGTCTTCGATCGGGTAGCTGCAAACGTCGGAGTATTCTACTTCCCGCGGCTCAAGCGCACTGATGGGGGTGCGGAAGATGCGGAAGCCTTCCTTTACAGGAACGTTGTAGCATATATAATCTTCCTCCCAGGCATAGTCCACTCCGCCGTAGCGGGAGCTAGTCAGCTGCAGAAGGCGGCCTTCCTCCGGGTAGAAGCGGTACATCTCGTTGACGCCGGTGCGGTCGCTCTCCCACTCCAGGCAGCCTTCTCCGGCGCCGGGATTGCCTATCTTCTGGTGAGAGGGTTCCAGCACGGTTTTCCATTTTCCATCGGCCTCCAGCTTGTACAGGCCGTATCCGCCATCCGACACGCCAAAAGCGTAGAAACCGTCATCGGCCCAGATGGGGTCCGTGAGCTGGATGCCGCCGTGCATGGGCCAGCGGCGAAGGATTTCCCCGGTCTCGATATCTACTTCCACCAGGGCGGTTTCTCCGCTTACGTTATGTTCGACGGCGGCAAGGTGAAGGCCGTCGTGGCAGCACTGGGGGTTATACAGGCGCGTGCCGCGCGTAACGTCGTGCATGCAGCCGGTGGCAATGTCGTAGTAACGGAGGATGGAGGTCCCGGAGAGGCTCCAGCGGGGATCCGGGATGGTCTCGGACCAGTACAGGCGGTGCTTGACGGGCTCGTAGACCAGGTAGGAGGTGTGGCTCGCAAAGGAGGCGAGACGACGTGCTTTCCGGGTTGTAGGATTGATGGCGACCAGTTCCATGGGCCGGAGGTAACTCTCGCGAAGGGCGTACAGGACGCCGTCATTTCCCCACTGCGGGGAGCTGAAGCAGAGGCCGTACGAGGCGTCCGGAGTGAGGGGTTCGGCGGGCATGAAAGGGCCGCGGGCGTCGGCGCTGGCCTGCCAGGTTTCGTTGAAATGGTCCAAGATGTCGCGGAAGGCTTCTTTGAAGGGCTTCCCGGCATGCTGGGAGATGATTTTCCGGGTATTGTACGGAGCAAAGTACCAGGGCTTCTTCCAGGAAAGGTCCAGGGCTTCCCGGACAATCTGGGGATCATTGTAGAGGCTGCGGGCGCCGGCTATGGTCACGTAGCCCAGGGCGTAGTGGTCGGGGGTGTAGTGTTTGAAGGAGCCGTAGCGCCAGCGGTCCCAGTTGCGGTAGTCTCCGTGGTCCAGCGATACGCGGTAGAAGTTCAGGAATTCGTTGGTGCGGGCGCGGGTTCCGGGGGCAAGGCCGGTCTCGGCGGCAACGGCGTCTCCTTCTCCAAGGGCTTGTTCCAGGTAGAGCTGCCAGTAGACAGGGGCCCACATCTGGCCCGTAAACCAGGGGATTATGCCCCGCTGGCCAAACTGAAGCTGGGCCTGGTGACGGGGTTCGTGGGAGGCCAGCATGGTGGTCCAGGAGGTGGGCTCGGAGCCGTAGAACTCGGGGTGGGTGTAGAGGTCCATGCGGCTGGGGGCCCAGCCTACGGAGCCGTTGGAGTAGATGTGGTTTGTATGCAGCACGACGGGCATCTTGCGGCGCATTCCGTTACCGGGCGTCATGCCGCCGAGGCTCCGGCCCATGGGGACGCGGAACTGTTCCAGGGCGCGGCCGTAGCTGCGGGCCAGGGAATCGGCTCCTTCCGGGTAAATGAGTTCATAGTGAGGGGTTTCTACGCTGTACCAGCGCAGGCGTGCGGGGTCGTCTCCGGCCAGAAAAAACTGGGCCTTTGCCGGGAGGGCGCAGGCCAGGAGGAGCAAAGCGATGAGTGTCTTCTTGTGCATACGACGCAAATTTAGAAAAAAAGCGTAATTTTGTATGTAATGAAAGCAAGAAAGACCCTTATTATTACCGCTTTCGTGGCGGTTTTGTTCTCCTGCGGGCCTCGGAAGAAGGCCGCGGCACCGGTTAACCACACGCGGGACTTCCCCATGCTGGAGATTCCCATGATGATTACGGAGCCCTCCGAGCGCATGGTTTGGCTGGGACAGCACTTCTGGGACCGGTTTACGGCTACGGACAGCCTGTATTTATGTGACTCGCTCACGGTGAACGGGGTGCCTAAGGAGCAGCTGGAGAAACAGATGGGGCTCTTTGCTTCCATTCTGCAGGAGATTCCGCTTTCGGATGGTGTCCGGTCCATGGAATTGTTCTATGAGCATCTGGAGGCTTTTCAGATGGCAAAGCCGGCCGGAAATGTACTGCCGCAGACGGTGGCAATGGCCACCCGCTACTTCTATGATCCCAATTCACCGGTTCGCAGCGAAGACCTTTATCTTCCGTTTGTGACGCGGCTGGCGGCATCGGCCCTCATCGACCCCGACTACCGGATGGGCTATGAGTGGGACGCAGAGAAATGCGCCCTCAACCGCACAGGTACCAAGGCGGCCGATTTTGTCTTTGTGGACACCGACGGCAAGCGCCGGACACTGTACGGCATCAAGGCCAGCCGCATCCTCCTTATCTTTGGCAACCCGGACTGCACGGCCTGCAAGGAGATTCAGGATACCTTTACGCAGTACCCCGAATTATCGGCCCAGATTGCCGACGGAACGCTCAAGGTGGTAGATATCTACATTGACGAGGACATCGAGCTCTGGAAGGCCCGGAAATCGGCCTATCCGGCTTCCTGGATCAACGGCTACGACCCCACTTTCAGCATCCGCACAGACCTTATATATAATGTTCGCGCCGTGCCCTCCCTCTACCTCCTGGATGAGAACAAGACGGTACTGCTCAAGGATGCGGTGCCGGAGAAGGTGTTGGGGGCGCTGCTTTAGCGGAAGAACTGGTCAATCCAGGCAGCGTCTACCTGGGCGAAGCCATCGGCAGGCTTGACGGATGGATTTCGCATGAGGATGCCGCGGGCATCTTCGTAGACGTTGAACCCTACGTTGATTACCTGCATCTGCCCGTTCAGGGGAAAGGCCATGACCAGTTCGTTATCGGCCCCTTCCATCCGGAGGAATCTGAGTTTGGCATCGGCCGCATCGGGATTCTTATCGGCCAGCTCTCTTCTCATGACCCACTTGCACATTTCCAGGACGGTGTCGTCGAGGCCGGCATCGTGCAGGTTCACTTTCTCGATGAGGTCCCCCACTTCGCGAACGATCCTCAGGGTGTAGCCCTCGAGCTCCTTCACGGCATCGGCTACAGCCTGTGGCGGCTGTGCTTGCCCGGGCAGGAGCCAAACCATGAGTTTGGCGTCGGGGTCGTGGTAGAGGGTCTGATAGAGTGCCAGGTTGCGCTGGCCGCAGTAGGGGCACTCCCATACGAATAGAGAGCCGTCCTTGACCCGGGCTTTGAGTTCCGGATCAAGGGCGACATTTATACTCTGGCGGAGTTCTACCTCCGTCTGTTTGTTACAGTTTTTACAGCTTACGAGCGCCATCGCTAATTACTACATCATAAATCTTGGGGGCGTGGCCGAACTTCTCTTCAAAGCCCTTCTTGGCGGCGCTGATGAAGGGCTCATACAGTTCATCCTTCACCAGGTTGATGGTGCAGCCGCCAAAGCCGCCACCCATGACACGGGAGCCCGTCACATCCATCTTGCGGGCCAGTTTATTGAGGTAATCGAGTTCTTCGCAGGAGACTTCGTAAAGGCGGCTCAGACCAAAGTGGGTCTGGTACATCATTTCGCCCACGGTCTCGTAGTCCCCTCTTTCCAGGGCATCGCACACATCCAGCACGCGCTGCACTTCACCAATCACGTATTCTGCGCGCAGGAAGTCTTCCTCAGGGATCTCGGCGCGGACTTCGTCCAGCCACAGGCGCTTGGCGTCGGAGAGGAACTCTACCTCGGGGTGGTTCTTGCGGATAGCGGCAGCAGCGTTCTCGCAGGACTCACGGCGCTTGTTATAAGCGCTGGAGGCGAGCTCGTGCTTGACACAGGAATCGATGAGCACCAGTTTGTAACCCTTGGGGTTGAAGGGGAAATACTTGTACTCCCCTGTCTTGCAGTTGAGGCGGATGAGGGCGCCCTCCTTACCAAAGATGGAGGCGAACTGGTCCATGATACCGCACTTGACACCGCAGTAGTTGTGCTCGGTGCTCTGGCCAATCTTAGCCAGTTCGAACTTCTCTATGCCGTTTCCATTGATTTCGTTGATGGCATAGGCAAACACGCTCTCAAGGGCAGCAGAACTGCTGAGGCCGGCTCCCAGGGGCACATCGCCGGCAAACACGGCGTTGAAGCCCTGCACCTTTCCACCCCGCTTGAGGGTTTCACGGCACACGCCAAACACATATGAGGCCCACTGCTGGGCGGGTTTATCTTCTTCCCTGAGGCCAAACTCCACGCACTCGTTGAAATCGAGGGAGAATACTTTTACTTTGTCGGTGCCGTTGGGCTCGATGGCCGCCATGATGCCAAAGTTAATGGCGCCGGGGAATACATAACCACCGTTGTAGTCTGTGTGCTCGCCAATGAGGTTGATGCGGCCCGACGACATGTAAAGCGTACCCTCTTTTCCAAAGAGTTCCTTGAATTTTGCCTGGATTTTAGTTTTCATGTTACTGGTTTCGTTAGATTGTCTTACAAAGATAGTGAAAGTTTTGTTGTTTTGGGATGCCCTCCCCGGTGTACGTACAAAAAAACGGCCTCCCACTGCGGTTTCCATGTACGTACATCGGCCGGCATCCCCTTCCATCGGCCCCCTCCCCGATGTACGTACAAAAAAACACCCTCCCAGCAACGTATCTATGTACGTACACCGGGAGGGCGAAGAACGCGTTTCCTACCACTACCGCATAACCAAACACCTTATTATCTGTTGGCGGTTGGCGTGGTACTGTTTGTTCAGTTCATTGGCTATATCGTTTTTCTCCTGTCTCTTCAGGTGATATACGGACAGTCTATCATATTTGGGAACATACTGCTCATCTATGATGCTGCACAATTCCAGATCTGTAATGGGTGCTGTTGTGAACCGGCTTTTTTCATTTCTCAGAAGGTCTGCAACGGACACATTTTCTTTTTGCAGAAAAGGCTTTTCCATGTTGTCCAGCGTGAAGGGATCGAGATCATTTTCTTCGGCCTGCTCCTTTTTCCAGTCTTCGCCGCTCTTTCTTCCCATATAGTAGTTAAAGGTTTGTACCGTACTGAAGGCGTTTTCCACCATTTGTACGTCCACCACGGTTTCCGGAAAGAAAACTCCATCTACACCCATCTCCCATTCGGGTAAGAAAGCAGCTCGACGCGGCAACGTTGCTTTGATCTGTTCGGGAGACAGTCTTATTTCCTGGTCCCGGTTTTTTCCCAGTTGCTTCCGAAAATACGCGTTGGCCGATGAATACTTATACTCAAAGGGCGAACTTGTTACCCCGTGATGCGGAGCATTTTTCAGTGTATAGGAAACTGCTGCTATAAAGTGCTTCAGTCCGGATATTTCCTGTGCATATATTCCTCTTTCACCCAGAGGACCAACTCTATAATACTTATTATTGAATTGAATCGTGTAGGATTCCCTGGCAATCCGGAGGAGTTCATCAGGCTTTTTGGTCGCGTAGCAACCGTGATGATGGTCAGACATGTTCGTAAATGCAAAGCAGGAACTGTCTGTCTTACACAGAGCCGAGCATAAGCTGTTGAAGGCCGTATTCATATCGGCCTCATTTCTGAATAATACTTCGTCGTGAGACGTGTAACAAAGGTGATAGTTAGGCATGGTATATTACATATTTAGTGTTATCATAATGGGACAGTGATCGGACACGCCGCCGTTGTAGCGGGGACCGGAATACGTACGCAGGGGCTTGGTGCCCGTATGGGCGCCGTCCCGCGTCATGAGGAAGGGAATCTGGAGGATGCGCATGGGACCCGTCCGGGCCGATGGCGATGCAAAGAACATGTCAATCAGTTCCCATCGGCCCTCATACTTGATGGTTCCTTCTCCTTGCCGATGGAGGTCCGCGGCACTGTTCTCCAGCGCGGGCGTGAGCAGCTGGAAGAGAGGGCTCTCCGGCGTGTCGTTCATGTCACCCATGGCGAGGATCCGCGGGGGACCATCGGCCTGCAGGGAATCGGCCAGCTGCTTCAGGCGCATGAGCGCCGTCCTCCGCCGGGGCTCCGAGGCCGCCGCTCCTCCGTACTTCGAGGGATGGTGGTTCACCAGAAAGGCAATTTCGCTCCCGGCCGATGTTCGTAGCTGCGCGAGAAGAATGTCCCGCGTGGCGAGGACGGTGGAGTCTTCTGCATACAGGTGGCAGGGTTTGGCCGATACCAGTTCCAGCCGCGATGCCCTGTACAGCAGCGCTACGTCGATACCGCGGGTGTCCGGCGAGTCGAAGTGCACGATACGGTAGTCCAGTTTTCGCAGGGCGGTCTCCTGGAGCAGGCGCTTCAGGACGCGGGCATTTTCAACCTCGGCCAGGCCGATGACATCTGGCGCCCCAGCCCACAGGATAGCCTTTGCGATGGCATTGCACTTGGCTGTGAAGCGTTTCCGGGTCCATCTCCGGGCCCCCTGTGATGAGAATTCGGCGTCCGACACGCTGGTTGAGTCGTTGCGCCAGTCAAAGAAGTTCTCTACGTTCCAGAACAGTACCTTGATGCTGTCTGCCGGCTGGTTTGCAGCCAATAACAGGCATAATAACAGTGTCTTCATACCACAAATATACATCTTTTGTAGAATACATTTTTGCGCGAAATGCATCTAACACTTTGTGTATTAGCGTTTTAATTTTTTCTCTTTAGGCTGGTCGGCTTAAAGAGAAAAAGTTAAAACATTGTGGTTTAATGAGTTACAAGGATTCGAGGTTGGGCGGTTTTCGCCAAGGGATGTACGTACATGGAAACCGCGCTGGGAGGCCGTTATTTTGTACGTACACCGGGGAAAGGGCCGATGGAGGGGGATGCCGGCCGATGTACGTACATGGAAACCGCACTGGGAGGCCGATTTTTTGTACGTACACCGGGGAAAGGGCCGATGGAAGGGGATGCCGGCCGATGTACGTACATCAAAACCGCGCTGGGAGGCCGATTTTTTGTACGTACACCCGCTTGGCGGCGCCCACAAAAAAAGCGGAAGAAAGGAAATGACACCTATTCTTCCGCTCAATAAAGGTAAATTGACCGAGCTTACACGTTAAAGAGGAAGTGCATGATATCACCGTCCTGCACGACGTATTCCTTGCCTTCGATACCCATTTTACCGGCGGCGCGGACGGCAGCTTCGGTTTTGTATTGGACGAAGTCTTCGTATTTGATGACCTCGGCACGGATGAAACCACGCTCGAAGTCGGTGTGGATGACACCGGCGGCGCGGGGAGCCTTGTCCCCTGCCACGATGGTCCAGGCGCGGCACTCGTCGGCACCGGCGGTGAAGAAGGTGCGGAGGCCCAGGAGCTTGTAGGCGCTCTGAATGAGGCGCACCACGCCACTCTCCTTGAGGCCCATTTCCTCCAGGAACATCTGACGGTCTTCGTAGTCCTCGATCTCGGCAATTTCGGCCTCGGTTTTGGCAGCAATCACCAGAATCTGGGCGTTTTCTGCGGCGACGGCAGCGCGAACGGCATCTACATAAGCATTGCCGGTGGCAGCCGATGCCTCATCTACGTTGCAGACATACATCACAGGCTTGTTGGTGAGAAGGTACAGATCCTTGGCCATCTGCTCCTCCTCGGCGTTTTCGGGAACCACCGTACGGCAGGAGAGGCCTTTCAACAGGGCTTCCCGGTAACGGACAAGCAGGGAAAGCAGTTTCTTGGCTTCCTTGTCTCCTCCCGTAGTAGCCATCTTCTCCACCTTCTTGATGCGGTTTTCCACCGTTTCCAGGTCTTTGATCTGGAGCTCGGTATCCACCACTTCCTTGTCGCGGACAGGGTCTACAGAACCATCCACATGCACGATGTTGCCGTCGTCAAAGCAGCGCAGCACATGCAGGATGGCATCCGTTTCCCGGATGTTGGCCAGAAACTGGTTTCCCAGTCCCTCACCCCGGGAAGCGCCTTTCACCAGACCGGCGATGTCCACGATCTCCACCGTAGCCGGGATGGTACGCTTGGGGTTGCAAATCTCCGTAAGGACCTCCAGACGCTTGTCGGGCACATTGGTGGAACCCACGTTAGGGTCGATGGTACAGAAGGGGAAATTGGCGCTCTGGGCCTTTCCCGAACTGATGCAGTTAAACAGCGTAGACTTGCCTACATTGGGCAGTCCCACAATTCCACATTTCAAAGACATAACACTATTTAATAAAAGAGATGCCCGGTCAGGGGCCGGGCATGACTCTAAAATGCAACAATCTATCTATTAATAGAAGCGGGCGCGGTTGTCCTTCACGGTGTTCTGCATCATGAGGGGCAGCAGCATCTGGCCATGATAAGATTCCATGCGGGCCTGAGCAGCCTTGGCGTCGTCCTCCGTATAGAAGGCGCCGGTCTCGCGGCCATTCACCTGGAACACGTAGGTGCCCATGATACCGGCCACAGGACCGGAAACAACACCCTCCTTAGCAGCAGCCACGGCACCCACGAAGGCGGGCTCGGTGGTAGGAGCCGAGTTGGTGGAGAAGGTAACGTCGGTCACGTTGGACACGGTAGCGCCCAGTTTCTCGGCGATGGCATCCAGGCTGGAAAGACCCTCGATCTGAGCAGCAACCTGCTCCTTGCGGGCCTGGGAATACTTCTCCTGATACAGCTGGGTGCGGATGTTCTCTGCCACTTCCTTCACGCTGGCATAACCTTCCTTGTGGGCCTCTTTCACAGCCACCACGAAGAAGTAGTTGTTGTCAACGGTAATGATACCGGAAGCCTTTCCGGGCTTGTTGTCGAAAGCCCAGCGGGTCACTTCCTTGGCGTGGCCGATGGTGCCGTACGTATCGGTACCCTCGTTCACGGTAAGGGAGCGGGAATAGGTGCCGGTGGAGTCGCAGGCAGCCTTGTAGTTATTGTACTTGCCGGCAGCGCGGACAGCCAGGACATTGGCCTTGTTGTACACGGAAGCGTAAGTTTCCTTGCTGGGAAGGGTAGCCTTCTCGAAGACAGCCACCTTCTTCTTGGCAACGGGCTTGGTAGCCTTGGTCACCTCAACGATGTGGGTACCGTACTGGGTGGTGATGATGAAAGGCTCACCCACCTTGGCGGTAAGAACAGGCTCGAAGCCGGGGATCATCATATTCTGGGTCATCCAGCCGATGTTGCCCTGCTCACCGTCGGCGGCATTGCCCTTGTCGGCGGAGTAGAGGGTAGCAAGGGCGGCGAAGTTACCCTTCTTGAGGACACCCATGAGGCTGTCGGCCAGGTGACGGGCGTCAGCGCCCTGGAACATCATGTGGCGCACATACACGGAATCCGGCACATTGGCGTTTTCCATGATACGGGCGGCATAGAAGGTTTCGCCGGAAGTATAAACCGGAGAAACACCGGTCTTGTTGGCGGCCACGAAGGCATCCACGTCACGGTTCACGCTGCGAAGATCCCCTTCCTTCACCCAAGCGTCGCTCCACTGACGGTCGCTGTTGCGCTGCAGGAAAGCACGCACGTTCTCAGAGGAAACAAACTCCTCGTAGAGGGAAGCGAACTCATCATTCTGGGCGGCGATATCCTCTGCGGAAGGAGTAACCTCATACACCACATATTCGATCTCGCGGGTAGCGTTCTGCTTGAAATTCTCCTTATGGGCGTCGTAGAAGCTCTTGATTTCCTTGTTGGATACCACGATGGTGGAGTCCATGGGATAGTAGGTGTTGGGAGCCATCACGAAACTCACGTCAGCGGTGGTATTGTTCTCTGCCACGGCGTTTTTCATCTCCAGGGAGTTCACATAGGAGCTGCCGGAGAAGAGGGCGTTGTACTTCTCGTTGAAACGGGCCGAACGCACGGCGTTGAGCAGGTAGTTGCGAAGAAGCACCAGGCGGCCGGTCTCGTCGGCTGCGGCGTTCTCCAGGAACTCGCGGGCGGCCGATACGGAATAATTGCCGTTTTCGTCAGTGAAGATACCCATGGAAAGAAGCACCGGAGAAATGCTTTCGCCGATGACGAGGTTGATCTGCTCCTCCTGGCCCACACGTACGCCAGCCTTTTCGATGGTAGGGATGACAAGATATTCATCCACCAGGTTCTGCCAGGTGGTTTCGCGGGTCTGACGCTGGATATCCTCGCTGGAAGCGGAGGAACCGGTAAGCATTTCACGAACCTCGGAGAATTCTTTCACCTTCTGGTCGAAGTCCGTGTAGCTGATGCGTTTTCCATTGATTTTGCCGACATCGTACTTGGTAGAAGCAGACTGGAAGGTCTGGATGATGTCGGACGGGTTCACAAGGAAGAGTAACAGACCGAAGGCAATGATGAGGGAAGCACCAATGCCGAATTTAGTTCTGATGGTCTCGAGAGCTGCCATTTTATTATTGTTTTTTATAATTTTCGCTTAAGGGATGCAAAAATACGAATTTTCTTCCAAACAATCACTATTTTTTTAATAGAGGGCCGATAAAATTGACCGTGTCTATCACCACTTTGGTGGTATCGTTATCTATCAGGAACTCATTGTCGAAAGGATGATGCAGGATGGCATTGCGGGCCTTTTCGTCGGAGCGCATGCCGACGCCCTGCATATATCCCGACGGAGACGACAGCCTGATATAGCAGTCGGTCCATATTTCGTGGGCCTTGTTGTCCCAGTAAAGGGTATCGGTTTCCATGGTCTCCTGCTTGATGATGTTGCGGATAACCACATCGCCAAAGACCGACCACTTCTCGTTCTCTTCACGGCCGGGATACTTGTCGTGCCGGGCTTTGCGGGCCACGATGGTTGTCTCCAGGCTTCCGTCCTCTGCATAGGCATACACACGGATTCCGTTCGGAAAGAGGTCATAAGAGAGCGTATCGTGCTCATAAACCTCCATCCTGGGAGACTCTACCCGCATTTTCAGAAGACCGTTCTCCGACTGCACAAAGAACATGTCATCCACCGTCTGAAGCGGGATTTTTTCGAGATCCAGCTTCTCGGCTTCGGACAGATTGGATTTGCAGGAATAAACGACGAAAGCAAGCGCCAGAGCGCTTGCCGTCGTCGAAAGTATTTTGCAAAGCTTCACTGCTACTGTACGCGAACCGTGGTGGTAGCGGTCATGCCGCTGCAGGAAACCGTGTAGCTCTGGCCCTTGGTGAGGTCATACATGAAGGCCTCGGATGCCTCGGGATAGTAACGTGCTACGCTGGAGATGGAGGAAGCAGCCTCGTCGGAGAGGGATGCATCCGTATTACGGGCCTTCTGATAGTAGTCTGCAGCCACCCAGTAACGGGCCCACTTGTCCACGGTGTCACCGCAGGTAGCGGAAGCCCAGAGGTTACCCATGATGAGGTAGGCCTTGCCGGCAAAACCGTTATCCAGTTCCACAGCCTTCTTGGCGGCCTCGAGAGCCTTGCTGCGAAGACCGTTCTTGTAGCAGAAAGCAGCCATTTCGTAGTTGTACTGAGCATCCAGGGCGGCGTCGGATTCCTCGGAGTCGATGGCCTGCTGCAGATAGTCAGCGGCGTCGGCCACGTTGCCACGGGAAGAATTCAGCTTATACAGGCCATAGGCGCTGCGGAAGGAAGGATCCAGCTTGTGCATGGAAGTGACGGCGTTCAGGTAGAGGTCGTTGTCGGAGCAGTCATCGGCCGAATTCATCAGACGCACGATGTTGGACACCATGGCGAGGTCGTTCGGGTTAGCCTCGTAGCGGGGGCCGAAGATGGCGATGAGGTTTTCGCAGGAAGCCACCTTGCTGTCGGCAAAGAGGGACTCGACGGTAGCCTTGGTCCTGCCCTTTTCCTCTTCCTCGGAAGCGTTCTTGGCCTCGGACTTTTCGATGTCATCTGCAATCTGCTCGTACACGGCGATGACTTCGTCGGCACTGATCTGATTCTCCCTGTACAGGGCCACGGCGGCGGAGAAAGCGTTCACCAGCACCTTGGAGGACGTCTCGGGGCCCAGCTCGTTTACGATGGGCATGAGCATGTCGTAGAGGTACTTCTGGTTGTTGTCATTGAGGGAGATGTAGTTGAAGATGTAGGTGCCCTTGTTGTTGAGCACTTCCACCTTGTTCTCCACGATCACGCCACCCTTCTTGGCCGTAGGATAGTACTGGAGGCGCTCGTCCAGGAGCGTCAGGAGGGTATCATACTGGGCCTTGGCCAGGTCGAAGTTCTTGGCCTGGATATTCTTCTTTATCTCATCATTAATGAGCTTTGCGCCGTGAATGTAGATGTTCTGCTTGTAATTCTTGGCGCACAGGGCATAGGCCTTTCTCCAGTTGGGAAGGGCTGCCTGATAATTCTTCTGCTTGTAGTACTCCTGATAATAGGAGGCATACACGCCGCAGTCGCCATCCTGTGCGGAAGCCTTCTGGAAGGAACCGGCAAAGACAGCTGCAACGGCTACTAAGAGTACACTTAACTTTTTCATATTAATATTGTTTTATGTTTTTATTTCTCAACAACCATACCACTACTCGTACGGGCGCTTCTGGAACCAGATGTCAAACACGTTGAAGCCCACGCTGAATCCAAAGTAGTTTTCCTTTACCTGGGACGTTGCAAGGCCCCTGCGTCCGAAGTCTACGCCCAGGCTGAGTCCGTTGTACCAGCGGAAGACGGGAAGCGTCATGCCCAGGGTAACGCCCACGGAATTGACGTGGACGCCGTCCACCAGATAGTACGACTGGTCAAAGTAGGCGCCGGCCCGGTAGGTGCATCGGCGAAAATAATAGCGGATATCCGAACGGTTGGGGGTATATTCCATACCCAGACGGAAGCTCTGGCCCACACCGGGAGCAAAAGTTACGTCTCCCTGGTTTGAGAAGCCGGACACCTGGTCCAGCCGGGTATTGGCCCATCCCTCGCGGGTGTAGTCGAATTCTGCCATGAACTTGTCACCGAACTTATAGGCAATGCCAAGGCCCAGCTCATCTCCCATGCGGAGACCATTTTCGTCCAGGGTGGCCGATGAGCGGGTGCGGTCATAGCTCCCCAGTTCCCGGTAATGGATACTGTATCCCTTCATGGGAGAAGAGAACTGATAGGTTGCACCAAGGGTAAGGGAAGCGGACTTTGAAAGCGGCTGCACATACTGCAGACCCAGCTTGGCAGTGAAACTTCTCACCTGCAGGGAGTCTCCCGAATTGGCGGAGCGGTACGATGCGTCGGAATAGGTAAGCGCCGCCTTCTTGTTCACATTGCCGAAATGGTAGTTGAACTGGGCGCCCAGGGACAGACGGTCCCACAGGGTGATGCCCGCTGCGGCGAAGAATTCGTAAATACCGCCGTTGCCGGCCGATACGAAGGTCTGGGTACCCGTGTCCACGTTAACCTCCGAAGCGGAAATCCGGTATCCTACATCACTCATGGGACGAATACCGGTCATGAAAGCCGTATTCTTCCACATGGGGAAGGAAATGACGAAATCATCGATATTGAAAACGGTATTGGCGGCCCGCTTGCTGCCTTCCTGAAAAACGGAAATGCGGCCGTTCAGGCCCAGATCCGACATAAAGGAAAGGGAGTCTCTCGCAGTGACAGATGCCGGATTCATGATATTCACGAACCGGTTGCTGCGGGCAGCTATGCCTACGCCACCCATACCCCGGTTCCATGCCGTTCCGCTCTGGTGCAGCTGCCCCACGCCAAAGACGGAGTAGGGAGAGAATCCGCCGTAAGTACCGTCGGTCTGTGCAGACGCACTTCCCACGGCAGCAAACAGCAGCAGTGCAGCCATCCAACTAATTTTCTTTCTTCCGAACATATTCGTCAGCCATTAAAGCCAAACCCATCAATACTAAATTGCAAATTGCAAAGATGGAACTTTTCATCCGTTTTGCAAAATAATTTGCATCCCCGCCCGTGAATACAACAATATTCTCCGGGTAAAGATTCAGGTAGCCCTCCATTTCAAATATGATGCCTGAAACCACTCCGCTCTCGATGGAACTTACCTCCGAAAGTCCCAGGGAAGCCGGATTTTCCGGAATTTCCACGAGGGGCAGGGAGCGGGAATAACGGCTGAGCGCCTTGAAACGGGTACGGAAACCAAGCGTCACGTTACCACCTATGTACAAGCCTTCCTTATCCGTGAAATCCACGGAAAGGGTTGTACCGAAGTCTACAATAGTGCAGCCCCGGCCGCGGAACAGGTACCTGGCAGCCAGGATGGCCGCCGCCCTGTCATAGGAAAGGTAGGCGGGAAGCCCGTGGCCGATGAGCGGATCCCGGTGAGCGCTGTCCAGCACCAGAAGATGGGTGCACTCCTTCTCCAGCGCCTCTGTATCCTGAGCGGAAAGAGGAGATACCGAGGAAACCACCATCACTTCCGGTTTTTCCCGGTGCGTAAGGGAAAGAATGAATTCAATTACCTTCTCCCCCTGATAGCGAAAGGTTTTGCCCAGCGTCATTTTCTCTGACCAGGCAGCCTTGAGAGCGGTGTTTCCTATTTCTACCAGCAAGTTGGACATAGCCCACAAAAATAACAATTATTGCAGTCTTTTCAAAATTACCAGGGCCTTGTCCAGTGAATCCACTCCCCTGGAAACGGTTCTGAGACGTCCTCCGTCCTGATTGAACTTGAAAAGCGAAGGGTTTTCATTGACCTTCGAAAGCACCTTTTCAAATACTTTGGACTTGTAGTAAGGCGAAAGCGGATTGTTTACGAAGAACATAATCTGCATCCCGTTCTTTACAATAATCTTCTCAAATCCGAGAAGCGTTCCCAGGTTCCTGATTTTCACCACCGTGAGAAGATTCTTCACCTCATCCGGAAGCGGGCCGAACCGGTCCTGCACCTGCGCACCAATCCGGTCAATCTCCTTGTCGTCGGTCTGGGCATCCAGCATCTTGTAAATGCGGATTTTCTCCGCCGTTATGTCAATGTAATCGTCGGGAATATGGGCCGGCCTGTCGGTTTCGATGGTGCAGTCGTCCACAAACTTTTCCGTGCCCGGACGCAGCTGAATACCGGTTTCCATACCCAGTTCCTCCATGGCCTCCGAAAGGATTTTCTGGTATGTCTCATATCCCATGTCGGAGATGAAACCGCTTTGTTCGGCACCCAGGAGATTACCTGCACCGCGAATATCCAGATCCTGCATGGCAATGTTGAAGCCGCTGCCCAGGTCACTGAATTCCTCAATGGCCTTCAGACGCCTTCGGGCATCGTCGGACAGGGAAATGAGCGGAGGAACGATAAGGTAGCAGAAAGCCTTTCTGTTGCTTCGGCCCACCCGTCCCCGCAGCTGGTGCAGATCGCTGAGGCCGATATTCTGCGCCTGGTTCACGATGATGGTGTTGGCATTGGGAATATCCAGGCCGTTCTCGATGATGGTGGTGCAAAGCAGCATGTCGTAGTCTCCCCGCATGAAGGAGAGCATACGGTCTTCCAGCTCCCCCGATTCCATCTGGCCATGGGCCACGCAGATTTTCATGTCCGGAACCAGCCTGTGCAGGATATCCTCAATAGCCGGAAGTTCTTCCACTTTGTTGTGCAGGAAAAACAGCTGACCGCCACGATTGAGCTCATAGTTGATGATGCTCTTGATTTCCTCCTCATTGAAAAGGATAATTTCCGTCTGGATGGGAATACGGTTGGGCGGAGGAGTCTGGATAATGGAAAGGTCCCTTGCACCGAGCAGCGAGAACTGCAGGGTACGGGGAATGGGGGTAGCCGTGAGGGTGAGAGTGTCGACCGAGTGCTTCAGCTGGCGCAGCTTTTCCTTCGCGGCCACACCGAACTTCTGCTCCTCGTCTATGATAAGGAGTCCCAGGTCCTTGAACTCAAATCCGCTTCCCAGAATTTTATGCGTGCCGATGAGAATGTCGATAGAGCCTTCCTTCAGACGCTTTTTGATATCGGCAATCTGTTTGGCGCTGCGAAGCCGGCTTACATATTCCACATTGCAGGGGAGATTCTGAAGGCGGGCCTTGAAGGTCTCATAGTGCTGCAGGGAAAGGATGGTGGTGGGAACCAGCACCGCCACCTGCTTGGAATCGCAGGCCGCCTTGAAGGCCGCGCGGATGGCTATTTCCGTCTTGCCAAAGCCTACATCTCCGCAGACGAGGCGGTCCATGGGGCAGTTTTCCTCCATATCCTCCTTCACGGCCTTCGTCGCTCTCTCCTGATCCGGCGTATCCTCATACATGAACGAAGATTCCAGCTCTTCCTGCAGGTACGTGTCGGGCGAATAGGCAAAACCCGGCGCCGACCTTCTTTTCGCATACAGCTGGATGAGTTCCTTGGCTATATCCTTTACGCGGGATTTGGCGGCCGACTTAAGGTTGCTCCAGGTTTTGGAACCCAGCTTGTTGATGCGGGGCGCCTCCCCTTCCTTGGAACGGAACCGGGAAATCTTATGCAGGGAGTGGACGGAAACAAATACCACATCTCCCCCATGATACATCAGCTTTACCACCTCGTGCACCCGGCCAAAGTCGTCTTTCATCTTTACAAGGCCGCCGAATATGCCCACGCCATGGTCTATATGCACCACAAAATCTCCCAGGTTGAAAGCGCTTAGGTCGTTGATGGTAAGCTGCTCGCTCTTTTCCACCGTCCGCCGCATGCGCACACGGTGAAAACGGTCAAATATCTCGTGGTCCGTGTACCAGCAAACCTTGTCCTCGTTATCGACAAAACCGGCATGGATGTTCTTTCCCTTCACAAACTCGGGAAGGACGGCATTTTCTTCCTGCAGCATGATGGAACGAAGCCGCTCCAGCTGACTTTCCTTTTCCCCAAAGATATATACCTTAAAGCTGTTTTCCACCTTGGTACGTATATCCGACAGCAGCAGTTCGAAGCTTTTGTTGAAAACCGGCTGCGGGGAAATGTTGAACTTGACGGAAGGAACTTCCTGCTTCTGAAGAGGTATATCGAGGAAAACATGCCTGAAGGAGAGGGCCGACGGAAAGAACTCCCTGTCCCTGTACATATCCGACGAATCCAGCCAGACGGTAGTGTCGGAAGGAAGAAGGCCGATGAGGTTCTCCCCTTCCTCATCACCACCATCGGCCTCCCGTGCCGCAATGTCCGGATAGATATCGGCCGACGGGACCTGCTCCACCGAAAGCTGCGTGTTGCAGTCGAAGGTATTGATCTTGTCTATCTCGTTTCCGAAGAAATTGATGCGGTAAGGCTTTTCCAGCGAATAGGAGAAGATGTCTATGACGGCCCCGCGCATGGCAAACTGCCCTGGGGCGCTCACAAAATCCACCTTTTCAAACCCTTCCTCGATGAGCCGGGTGCGAAGGGCGTCGTGGGAAATCTCATCTCCCACCTTGAGCGTCAGGAGGGCGCCGGTGAGTTTTTGGGCCGATGGAAGTTTCTCTTCCAGGGCCTCCGGATAAGTTACTATATAAAGGAGGGAGCCGTCGCTGCCGAGGAGTTTTCCCACCGCTGCCGTACGCTGCACGCCGAGGGAGGATTTGTAGTTGCTGCGCTCTATGCTCTTTCCGGACTCGGGAAGAAAAAATACACAGTCCCCTTCCACCATATTGTAAAGGTCTGCGCTGCAGTACTCGGCCGACTCGCGGGTAGGAAGAATCACAAGATGGGTTCCCGTCTTCGCAACCTGGGAAAGAACCGCCCAGCGGGCAGACAAAAAAAGCCCGCTGCAAAATACTTCATTTCCATTTTGAAGCTTTTTTTGCAGGAGCGCTGAGGAATTTTCACTTATTAACATTTCCCTCTTTTTACCTGTTGAAAACCTGTTTATAACCCTGTGGATAACCACTCCCACTCTCCGGTGCCCTGCCTATGAACACTCCGTTCACACGGAATCAAAAGGTTTTCAACACTTATTTAATTTTATAAAATTTTGATTCTTAGATACTTACTTAAGTTTTCAACTTTTTAACAAGTATATAAAAATCATCAGTTTCTAAAAAATAAAAACTATATTTGTATCTGAATTTGAACCCAAGCCCGCATGTCTGACTTCGATCCACACGACACAGTAGAGCGCAAAGATAGTGAATTTGAGGGAATAATCCGTCCGCAGGGACTGGAGGACTTCACCGGTCAACAGGAAATCGTTTCCAATCTTGGCATCTATATAAAAGCCGCAAAGATGCGCTCCGAGGCGCTGGACCATGTCTTGTTCCATGGCCCTCCCGGACTGGGAAAAACCACCCTGGCCCACATCATTGCCAATGAGATGGGGGTGAACATGAAGGTGACGTCGGGCCCGGTGCTGGACAAGCCCGGAGACCTTGCCGGCCTGCTCACTTCGCTGGAGACGGGAGACGTGCTTTTCATTGACGAGATCCATCGGCTGTCGCCGGAAGTGGAGGAGTATCTCTACTCCGCCATGGAGGACTATGTAATAGATATCATGATAGACAAGGGCCCCGGTGCCCGGTCGGTGCGCATATCCCTCAATCCTTTTACGTTGGTGGGAGCCACTACCCGCAGCGGCCTTCTGACGGCGCCGCTCCGGGACCGGTTCGGCATCAACTGCGCGCTGGAGTATTATGATACGGAAGACCTCCGGAAGATTGTGCTCCGGTCGGCCCGAATCCTGTCCCTGGACATTGACGACGATGCCGCCTACGAGATCGCTCTCCGCAGCCGCGGAACGGCCCGTATCGCCAATGCCCTTCTCAAACGCGTCAGGGACTTTGCCCAGGTGCTCGGAGACGGCCGTATCAATCTGGAGATTACCCGCTTTGCCCTGAACAAGCTCAAGATAGACAAGCGGGGCCTGGATGCCATTGACAACAAGATTCTCCGTACGCTCATCCTTACGTTCAAGGGCGGTCCGGTGGGCATCGGCACGCTGGCAACCTCCGTGAGCGAGGATGCCGGTACGCTGGAGGAGGTGTACGAGCCTTTCCTTATTAAGGAAGGATTCATCATACGTACACAGCGGGGACGCGTTGCGACGGAACTCGCCTACCAGCATCTTGGCATGGAAGCCTACCTCAACCAACGTAAATACACTTCTGATGAAAGCGGTTCACTTTTTTAGCATTCTTTTTTTCCTGCTGGCCGGCATTCCTTCCTTTGCATGCACTTCATGCATAATAAGCGGAAACTATACAAGGGACGGGAAGGCGGTGATGTTCAAGCACCGGGATTCCAGCTGTCAGGACGTTGCCGTCGAATACTTCCAGGGAGAGAAGTACAGGATGATGTGCCTTGTCAATGCCGACTGGAGAACGAATCCACTGGCAAAGGTGACGCCGGGAACCCGCGAAGCCTGGGCCGGAGAGAATGAGACGGGCTTTGCCATCATGAATACGGCCACCTATGATTTGAAAGATGACGACATCCCGTCCGAAATGATGGACCGGGAGGGCGTGTTCATGTACCGGGCCCTGGAAATCTGCTCCAGCCTGGAGGATTTTGAGCATTATCTGGATACCCTTTCGAGGCCGATGGGAGTGGAAGCCAACTTCGGCGTCATCGACGAGTTCGGAGGGGCAGCCTATTATGAGGTGAACAATCACAGCTGGGTTAAGTTTGATGTAAACCGCGAACCGCTTGGGTACAGGGTGGTGACCAACTTTACCACCACGGGCCGCGTGGAAGACCGCAAAGGCGTGGACCGCTATGTGAAGGCACACCGGATCCTTGCCTCTACCGATGTTCCCATGAGCGAATGGGACCATGACTTCCTTATCCGGAACATTTCCTGCTCCGGTGCGCCCATCATGCGGGACATCACTTCTTGTGCAATCGTATTTGAGGGAAAAACCATGTGGGCCAGTCTGGGAAAACCCGATAAGGTGCCCTGTAAAGCCTATACATTATAAAAAGTCCTAAATAAATCCCGAAAAATACTTATATTTGCAAATCTAAAGGAAAATCACAACAATAATTTAATTATATGTCAGATCCTAAATTGATTTCCAAGATTCCGGAAGGACCGCTCAAGGACAAATGGTCCAAGCGCAAAGCCGAAATCCGTATTGTTTCTCCGAACAACAAGCGGAAACTGGAAGTGATTGTGGTGGGTACTGGTCTTGGTGGTGCATCCGCAGCTGCCTCTCTGGGCGAGATGGGATACAACGTCAAGATTTTCTGCATCAGTGACTCCCCCCGCCGTGCACACTCCATCGCTGCACAGGGTGGTATCAATGCTGCCAAGAACTACCAGAACGACAACGACTCCGTTTACCGTCTGTTCTATGACACCATCAAAGGTGGTGACTACCGTTCCCGCGAGGCCAACGTCTATCGTCTGGCCGAGGTAAGTGCCGCCATCATTGACCAGTGCGTGGCTCAGGGCGTTCCTTTCGCCCGTGAGTACGGCGGATACCTGGCCAACCGTTCCTTCGGCGGCGTGCAGGTGAGCCGTACGTTCTATGCCCGCGGACAAACCGGCCAGCAGCTGCTTCTCGGTGCCTACGCTTCCCTGAACAAGGAAATTGCTGCAGGTTCTGTGAAGAGCTATCCCCGTCATGAGATGCTGGACCTCGTCATCATCAACGGTGAGGCCAAGGGTATCATTGCCCGTAACCTCGTTACCGGTGAGATCGAGCGCTTCGGTGCCCATGCCGTGGTACTGGCTACCGGTGGTTATGGCAATACCTATTTCCTTTCCACCAACGCCATGAACTCCAACGGCAGCGCCGCCATGCAGGCCTACCGTAAGGGCGCCTTCTTCGCCAACCCTTGCTTTGCCCAGATCCACCCCACCTGTATTCCGGTGCACGGTGACCAGCAGTGCAAGCTCACCCTCATGTCCGAGTCGCTCCGTAACGACGGCCGTATCTGGGTGCCCAAGAAGAAGGAAGATGTCATGAAACTACGCAAGCATGAGATAAAGGCTTCCCAGATTCCTGAGGAAGACCGCGACTACTATCTCGAGCGCCGTTATCCTGCCTTTGGTAACCTCGTTCCCCGTGACGTGGCTTCCCGCGCCGCCAAGGAGCGTTGCGACGCCGGCTTCGGCGTAAACGAGACCGGCCTGGCCGTGTTCCTGGATTTCGCCGATGCTATCCAGCGCCTGGGTCACCAGAGAGTGCAGGAGCGTTACGGAAACCTCTTCGACATGTACGAGAAGATCACCTCCACTTCCCCTTGGGAAGAGCCCATGATGATCTATCCCGCCATCCACTATACCATGGGCGGTCTCTGGGTAGACTATGACCTCCAGACCACCATCCCCGGCCTCTACGCCATCGGCGAGGCCAACTTCTCCGACCACGGCGGCAACCGTCTGGGTGCATCGGCCCTCATGCAGGGCCTGGCCGACGGTTACTTCGTGCTGCCTTACACCATCGGCGATTACCTTTCCCATAAGTTTGCCGAGCCCAAGACGGACATCAATGCCCCCGAATTTGCCGAGGCAGAGAAGGCCGTGAAGGAGCGCATTGCCAAGCTCTTTGCCGTGAAGGGCACCGAGACGGTGGATTCCCTCCACAAGAAGCTCGGTCACATCATGTGGGAATATGTGGGTATGGCCCGTAATGAGGAAGGTCTGAAGAAGGGAATCGAGGAAATCGGCAAGCTGCGCGAGGAATTCTGGAAGACCGTGCGCGTTCCCGGTACCAACGAGGAATTTAACCAGGAACTGGAAAAAGCCCTGCGTCTTGTAGACTTCTTCGATATTGGTGAACTCATGGCCCGCGACGCTCTCAACCGTCGTGAATCCTGCGGTGGTCACTTCCGTGAGGAAATGCAGACCGAGGAAGGCGAGACCAAGCGTGACGACGAGAACTTCATGTATGTAGCCGCCTGGGAATACAAGGGCGAGGGCGTTGCCCCCGAGCTGCATAAGGAGGAACTCAAGTACGAGAACATCAAGATTGCAACCCGTAACTATAAAGACTAATCCCGATTATGGAATATAATGTGAAAGTATGGCGTCAGAAGAACGCCAAAGCAAAAGGCCATTTCGAGACCTACCACGT
>JAEEGK010000394.1_pt1 | contig 109921 bp, 87 predicted proteins | sample 8958771 | NCBI WGS metagenome assembly JAEEGK01 (sample SAMN16246547, study PRJNA631951) | gut metagenome | biome: gut microbiome; feature: rumen; material: SC-attached | host: Bos | place: Iran: Karaj | collected 2018-10 | reverse complement strand
TGACGACCTGGTGAAGCGCCAGGAGAAGGCTATGTGGAAATGGGGTATGGCGAGACTGATCATCCTGGAGGCACCGATGGTGATAGACACCTTATTATATTATATATACATGAACACGACTTACGGCTATCTGGCAATTATCATGCTGTTGACATTGCCGTTTGTGTTCCCAAGTGAAAACAGATGTATCGCAGAAACAAGCGAAGAGGATTGAGAATTGAAGATTGAAAATTGAAATGAAGCTGAGCGTCGTCATCGTTAACTACAACGTACGCACTTATCTGGAGCAGTGTCTGCAGAGCGTGCGGAAAGCCCTTGAAGGAATCGAGGGTGAGGTATTTGTGGTTGACAACCATTCGACCGACGACAGCGTGGAGGTGTTGCATCGGGACTATCCGTGGGTAAGACTGATAGAGAATCAGGATAACATGGGTTTTGCCCGCGCCAACAATATGGCCATCCGTGAGGCACAAGGCGAATATGTATTGCTGTTGAATCCTGACACGGTGGTGGGCGAGCATACACTGCGCGAGGCGCTGGCCTTTATGGAGGCTCACGAGAAAGCGGGTGGGGCAGGTGTGATGATGCACAATGCCGACGGCACCAAGGCTCCTGAATCACGCAGGGCACTACCAACGCCCTGGGTGTCAGCCCTGAAGATGTTAGGTTTTACCAAGCGTTACTACATGAAGCATTTGTCATGGGATGAGCCCGGCAGAATCGACGTGGTGAGCGGCGCCTGTTTCTTCTTGCGCCGGAAAGCACTTGATCAGGTAGGGCTGCTCGATGAGGACTTCTTTATGTATGGTGAGGATATCGACCTCTCGTACAGACTGCTGAAAGGCGGTTGGGAGAACTGGTATCTGCCATATCCGATCACACATTACAAAGGTCGTTCTACGCAGAAGAGTGACTATCGCTATGTACATATCTTCTATCAGGCCATGCTGATCTTCTTTAAGAAGCACTACAGCCACCTGAGCATGATATATACGATTCCCATCAAGACGGCCATCTACTTCCGTGCCGCCATCGCACTAACAGACATCTTAAGAAAAAAACTACATCTATGAACAAGAATATGCCACCAGTAAAGCTGAGAGCCATTGAGCCTGAGGATCTGGATTTGCTCTACAGGATTGAGAACGACGTAAAACTCTGGAACGTGGGTAACTCGAATGTGCCTTATTCGCGCTATACGCTGCACGACTACGTGGCCAAGGCCTCGGACGATATTTATACCGACCGACAGGTGAGAATGATGGTAGAGAATGAGGAGGGCGAGATAGTAGGCATTGCCGACGTAGTGAATTTCGACCCCAGCAACTGCAGGGCCGAGGTGGGACTGATTATCCTCGACGCACAAAGAAAGAAAGGTTATGGCAGCAGCACACTGAGTCAGATAGCCGACTATGCGCTGAAGGTGCTTCATCTGCATCAGCTCTATGCGTATGTGGATTGTAACAACGAGGCATCGGTTCATCTGTTCCGCAGTTCGGGTTATCAGGAGTCGGCTAACATCAAGGATTGGCTCTATGATGGCAGGGAATTTCACGATGCAGTGTTGATGCAACTGGTGTTTTAAGGGAAAAATAACCCTTTCCGCAAAAAAATAAGCAAAAATGTTTTGTGGTTTCGGAAAAAGTTAGTACCTTTGCACCCGCTAATAAGAAAGAGAGCTTTCTGGTGCGTTAGTTCAGTAGGTTAGAATGCCTGCCTGTCACGCAGGAGGTCACGAGTTCGAATCTCGTACGCACCGCAATTTTTTTTCATTCGTTCCATAGGTTTTGGTGCGTTAGTTCAGTAGGTTAGAATGCCTGCCTGTCACGCAGGAGGTCACGAGTTCGAGCCTCGTACGCACCGCATGAGTCCATCAAGATGAGAATCTTGGTGGACTCTTTGTATTTATGTCACATTTTTCTTCATTTTTTATGCAAAACGTTTGTGGAATTAGAGAAATTTTGTAATTTTGCAGGCGAAAACGAATAATTAACAACATAAAGTAAAAATAGACTATGTGTGGAATCGTAGGATATATTGGAAATAAAGAGGCTTTTCCTATTCTGATAAAAGGTCTCCGCAGACTGGAATATCGTGGTTATGACAGTGCTGGTGTTGCCCTGATTAACGACAATACCGATCTGAATGTTTATAAGACCAAAGGAAAGGTGGATAATCTTGTAGAATATTGTAACGACAAGAACGTAAGCGGCACCATAGGTATCGCCCATACCCGTTGGGCTACGCACGGAGAGCCTTCGTCGGTGAATGCCCATCCGCATTACTCTGAATCCCATAATCTGGCGATTATCCACAATGGTATTATTGAGAACTATGCCGAACTGAAGGCCAAACTGCAGAGTCATGGCGTGAAGTTTGTATCGGATACGGACACTGAGGTGCTGGTACAGCTGATAGAATATATCAAGGAGCACAAGCAGCTCGATCTGTTGACGGCTGTTCAGGTGGCACTCTATCAGGTGATCGGTGCTTATGCCATTGCTATTCTCGACAAGCGCGATCCGGGTCAGATTATTGCCGCCCGTAAGCAGAGTCCGCTGGTAGTTGGAATTGGCGAAGATGAATTCTTCCTGGGTTCAGATGCTAGCCCGATTGTGGAATATACCGACAAGGTGGTCTATCTGGAGGATGGTAACATTGCTGTTATCCGTCGTGGAGAAGAGTTGAAGGTTGTCAGCATTCTTGGTGAGGAACAGGAGCTGAATGTGAAGACTGTAGACATTGATCTCGGTCAGATAGAGAAAGGCGGATATCCTCACTTTATGCTGAAGGAAATCTTTGAGCAGCCTGAGTGCTTAACGAACTGTATGCGTGGTCGTGTAAACGTAGAAGCAGATCATGTAACACTCTCGGCCTTAATTGATTACCGTCGTCAGTTATTGAACGCCAAGCGCGTTATTATCGTGGCTTGCGGTACTTCATGGCATGCCGGACTGATTGGTAAGCAGATCATTGAAAGTTTGTGTCGTATTCCCGTTGAAGTGGAGTATGCCAGTGAGTTCAGATACAGGAATCCTGTTGTAACGAAAGATGATGTAGTGATAGCCATCTCACAGAGTGGTGAAACAGCCGATACATTGGCTGCTGTACAGCTGGCCAAGTCGAAGGGCGCATTCATCTATGGTATCTGTAATGCCATTGGTAGCAGTATTCCCCGCGCCACTGACACAGGTACATATATCCACGTAGGTCCCGAGATTGGTGTGGCTTCAACAAAGGCATTCACTGGTCAGGTAACAGTGCTCACGATGATTGCTCTGGCATTAGGAGAAGCCAAGGGTACCATTAAGCGCGATGAATATCTACGGATAGTAAAGGGCCTCAGTGAGATTCCCGATAAGATTCGTGAAGTGCTGCAGACGAATGAAAAGGTTGCCGATCTGGCCCGTTCATTCACATACGCACATAATTTCCTATATTTAGGTCGTGGCTATTCTTATCCGGTAGCTCTGGAAGGTGCCTTGAAGCTGAAGGAAATCTCCTATATTCATGCAGAAGGCTATCCGGCTGCGGAGATGAAGCACGGTCCGATTGCACTGATCGACTCTGACATGCCCGTTGTGGTTATTGCTACCCATAATGCCATGTATGAGAAGGTGCTCTCGAACATTCAAGAAATCAAAGCCCGTCAGGGTAAAGTCATCGCACTGGTTTCGAAAGGCGACGACACCATATCAAAGATTGTCGACGAGGTGATAGAGTTGCCCGATGTGCTAGAATGTCTCGAACCACTGGTGGCATCAATCCCCTTACAACTACTAGCTTATCACGTGGCAGTTTGTAAGGGAAAGAACGTTGACCAACCCCGAAATCTGGCAAAATCGGTCACTGTAGAATAAAAATCCGTTAAAAATAGTGTAGTTTTTTGGAGATTCCAATTAATTACACTATTTTTGCAATCTATAATAATGCACTGACCAGAATGGAAACAGAAGAAACTCTTGAATCACAAATCGATCGAAGTGAGTATAAAATACTGATTGTTGATGACGTAGTCAGTAATGTACTACTGCTGAAGATCCTGCTTGCGAACGAAAAGTTTCAGGTTTGTACGGCCAATAACGGTACATCGTGTATCGAACAAGCCCGGAAAGAACTTCCCGATCTGATACTTCTCGACGTAATGATGCCGGATATCAGCGGATTCGATGCTGCGGTTGTTTTGAAGAAAGATCCTCTGACCAAAGAAATACCCATTATCTTCCTCACAGCACTGAATACGCCTCAAGACCTTGTTCATGGTTTTAAGGTGGGTGCAAGCGACTTCCTGACAAAGCCTTTTAATAAGGAAGAGTTGGTGATGCGTGTGATGCAGCAGATTTCACTGGTTGCAGCCAAGCGCATTATTGAGAAACAAAACCAAGAACTTCTGGCTACCCTGAATAACCGTGATAAGATGTACTCCGTGATAGCCCACGACCTGCGTTCGCCTATGGCCAGCATTCGTATGGTGCTTAACCTCGTAGTGGCTTCATGCTCACCAGAGCAGGTAGGACCCGAGCTTTTCGAACTGCTGGATAAAGCCAACAGAGAGTCGGAGGAAGTACACGATCTGCTTGACAATCTGTTGAAATGGACCAAGAGTCAGACAGGTAGACTGAGTGTTGTGATTCAGGATCTTGACCTCAACGACATCATTCCTGGTGTGGTTGATATCTTTGAGATGATTGCGGCCACCAAGCATATCAAGCTCGATTTGCAAATGCCTCAGGAGCCAGTGATTGTAACGGCTGATAATGATATGATGAAGACCGTACTGAGGAACTTCCTGTCGAATGCCATCAAGTTCTCGTCCGAGAACTCCAGCATAGAGATTGCAACGGTAGTTGAGGGCGATTTCGCTAAGGTCAGTGTACGAGATCATGGCGTGGGTATTGCTGCTGATCGTATAGGCTCCATCTTCCACAAAGGTGAAACCACCTATGGTACGGGTGGTGAGGAAGGTTCCGGACTTGGTTTGCAACTCTGTCAGGACTTCGCCCGCAAGAATGGCGGTGACTGCTTTGTGGAGTCAACGGAAGGCGAGGGGAGTACCTTTAGTTTCACCATCCCGATTAAGAAATAATGGCTACACCTATTTATATTATAGAAGAGAAGAAGCTTCGCCGCAACCTCACACTTATTGCTGAAGTTGCGGCGAAAGCCGATATAGAGATCATACTTGCCTTCAAGGCTTTTGCGTTGTGGAAGACATTTCCCATCTTCCGTGAGTATATCAAGAGTACTACGGCCAGTTCGCTTTCTGAAGCCCGTCTGGCCTTTGAAGAGTTCGGTGCTCCTGCCCATACTTATTCTCCGGCGTATACCGATGAGGAATTTGATGAGATTGTGAAGTGTTCTTCGCACCTGACATTCAACTCGCTCTCGCAATATGAACGTTTCCATCAGCGCGCTTCAGCATGTTCGCTGGGCTTACGCGTAAATCCCGAATACTCAGAAGTAGAAACTCTGCTATATAATCCCTGTGCTCCTGGCACTCGTTTTGGTATATCGGCTGATAAACTGCCCGAGCAATTGCCAGTAGATATCGAAGGCTTTCATTGCCATTGTCATTGTGAGAGTGGATCGGATGTGTTTCAGCGTTCACTCGCACATATTGAAGATAAATTCTCACGTTGGTTCCCCCAACTGAAATGGATCAACTTTGGCGGTGGACATCTGATGACACGTAAAGACTATGACGTAGAACTGCTCATTTCAATGATGAAGCAGTTTCATGAACGCTATCCTTGGTTGAGGGTGATTCTTGAACCGGGCAGTGCTTTTGCGTGGCAAACGGGACCGTTGGTATCTCATGTGGTTGATTTGGTGGAAGACAAAGGCATTCGTACAGCGATTCTGGATGTCAGTTTCACCTGTCACATGCCTGATTGTCTGGAAATGCCATATTATCCAGATGTGCGAGGAGCTGAACATATCTCTGAAGAAACAGGTGAGCATGTTTACAGACTTGGTGGTAACAGTTGCCTGAGTGGTGATTTCATGAGTTGTTGGAAGTTTGATCATGAACTGCAAGTGGGCGAAGAAGTGATTTTTGAAGATATGATTCATTATACAACTGTTAAAACTAACACTTTTAACGGTATTTCTCACCCCGCAATTGGCATGCTTCACGAAAATGGCGAATTGGAGATGTTGCGCCGTTTTGAGTACGAAGACTACCGGAATCGGATGGATTAAGGCGGAGAAATGGCTTTTTTTCGATAAAATGGCACTTTTTTCGAAAAAAAACCTCTAAAAAGTTTGCCAGTTCCGAAAAAAGCATTACCTTTGCACCCGCAATCGAGAGAGGTTGCCTAGGAAATGCGGAAATAGCTCAGTTGGTAGAGCACAACCTTGCCAAGGTTGGGGTCGCGGGTCCGAGTCCCGTTTTCCGCTCACTTGTTGAACAAAAAAGAGACATTAAGGATTGGCCTTAATGAACAAATGCCCAGGTGGCGGAATTGGTAGACGCGCACGTTTCAGGTGCGTGTGCCGCGAGGCGTGCAGGTTCGAGTCCTGTTCTGGGCACTCTTTTTTATTCAGCTATGTTGGAGAGGTGGCGGAATTGGTAGACGCGCTACTTTGAGGGGGTAGTGTCAATTGCGACGTGGGAGTTCGAGTCTCCTCCTCTTCACATTTTTAAAACTTCTTGCGGAAATAGCTCAGTTGGTAGAGCACAACCTTGCCAAGGTTGGGGTCGCGGGTCCGAGTCCCGTTTTCCGCTCTTTTTAGGAAAACAACAACAATCTTTTTCAGATGAATTTATATTTAAGATATTTTGACCGTGAAACGCTTGTTTCTACAGTTGATGAAGCTATAGAGTTTTTGAGCTCTATCGAGGAGATTGAAATGGATCCGCTATTAGAGGCAGATATCCGTGCATATGTTGCCAGCGACGTATATTATCCCAAGCGTTACAAAATACATCCGAGGGTGTATTTCATTATCATCAAGACTGATGCAGCCACCATGCAGGACTTCAAGGAAAAAAAGGCCGTGCATGTAGGAGAGGAGAACAGACCCAAAACTGTTGCTCCCGCTCTGGTACGCCTTAATGAAGAATGTGAAGGCTGGTATGAGGGTATGCTTGAGTTTAAGCGCGTACTCCTTGTGCCGGGTACTGGAAAGTTCCAATATCGCGACACTCAGTTTGCTGCTCGCGTAAAAGCCATCTCTGGTATGGACTGCTACGAGCGTATCGTAGATCATCTTCGTGAACGCGTAGATGAGCGCAGTCAGTTCCCATCAGCAAAGGGAAAGAATTTCAAGTTCCGTTATTTAGGTAAGGCAAAATAATACTATTATGAATAAGGTCATGCTCATTGGCAATGTAGGCCAGGATCCGGAAGTACGTTATGTAGACCAGGGTGTTGCTGTGGCTCGTATACGTTTGGCTACCACCGAACGTGGTTATACTCTTCAGAATGGTACACAGGTACCCGATCATACAGATTGGCACAATGTGATTTTGTGGCGCCGACTGGCAGAGATTGTGGAGAAGTATGTACATAAGGGCGACAAGCTTTACATTGAGGGACGTATCCGTTATACAACATATGATGACAAACAGGGCCAGCGTCGCTATGCCACTGAGATTTGGGCAGACAATATGGAGATGCTCTCTCCCAAAGCAGCTGCTACTAATCCCAACATGGCTTCAGAACCGATAGAGGCACCTGTACCCGATACGAAGGCTGATGAAAGTCTGCCGTTCTAATCATGGACTATCTACAACAAATACTAAGTGACGTTCACCTGATGGTACCAACTACTGGTGCTATCATTGCAGGTGTTCTTGCATGTGTGTTGCTCATCTTCTCAGGTTATGCCTCTGGCTCTGAGATTGCTTTCTTCTCTCTTTCTCCGAATGACCTCAATGACCTCAATGAGGAGAAAAGTGATGTGGATAGAAAAATACAAGAGCTTAGGGAAGATTCCGAACGTACACTTGCTACGATTCTGATTACCAATAATCTGGTAAACGTTACCATCATCATGCTCTGCAACTATTTCTTTGCACATGTCGTTGATTTCGGCATGGCCTATTGGCTGCAGTTCATTGTGATTACCATTCTGCTCACATTCCTGTTATTGCTCTTTGGTGAGATTATGCCAAAGGTTTATGCAAGTCAGCATGCGCTTGCTTTCTGTCGTATGTCGGCTGGTGGTATCGTTGTTCTGAGAAAGATATTCTATCCCCTTAGTTCTGTGCTTATTCGTTCTGGATTGCTGGCTGAGAAAGTAGTTCAGAAAGAAAATCATGTGCTTAGTGTAGATGATCTGGAACAAGCACTCGAGTTGACCGACGAAGAGGAACTCAAGGAGGAGAAGAATATGCTGGAAGGTATCGTTCGCTTTGGTGACGAAACCGCCAAGGAAGTGATGACATCGCGTCAGGATGTGGTTGATCTCGATTTCCGATTGCCATTCCCTGAGGTACTTAAGTGCATAGTGGAGAATAACTATTCGCGTATTCCCGTTTATCAGGAAACAATAGATAATATTCGCGGAATCCTGTATATTAAGGATCTGCTGCCATATCTCTCGAAACCAGCTAATTTCCGTTGGCAATCGCTGATTCGTCCGCCTTATTTTGTGCCAGAGACAAAGAAGATCGATGACCTTCTGCGTGAATTCCAGGAGAACAAGGTGCACATTGCTATTGTGGTAGACGAGTTTGGTGGTACCAGTGGTATCATTACGCTAGAGGATATCCTTGAAGAGATAGTGGGTGAGATTAATGATGAATACGACGAGGAAGAGAAAAACTATACTCGCATTAACGCAAATACATACGTATTTGAGGGAAAGACGCTTCTTTCAGACTTCTTTAAGATTCTGGATCTCGACGACGAGACCTTTGAGGAGGTGGAAGGTGATGCTGATTCCATAGCAGGATTGCTGCTTGAAATCAAGGGAGACTTCCCAGAACTCCATGAGCGAATAGACTATCAGAACTTTACTTTTGAAGTGACAGAACTCGATGGTCATCGCATTTCAAAAGTCAAAGTAGTCATCCACGAGAAACAAGCATAATTATAAATCCCCATCCAGAGATGTCTGAGTGGGGATTTATATTTTTACCATCCGTATTGTTCCCAATGGATAACGTTATTCCATTGATATTTCTGTATGGCTTTGTTCCATTTGGGACTTGTTGAAGCGTAACTGACGGATGGGAAGAACATGCTAACACATCCACAATTCTCATCGGATACTGGGAAATAGTTCATCTCGTTTGCCAACTGGTTATATTCGGTCATCCATTTGGCAGAATAGCGCTTATAAGGCACTGCCTTTTTAAAAGCAGAAGTCCACGTCTGATAGTCGGATGCACTTGTGTTCACACTCAGTACACTATTCATATCATATGAATATTTATGGCTGGCATACTGAGCATAATGGACTGTGCCATCAAGATCCAAACTACCGATAGAACTGACTTTGTCGGGAATGGTGGCAAGAATCTTCGAAGTGGCCTGAACCAGGTTATCGAGTTCGCTGGTCTTGACAGCAGCAAGGGGAACACTATAACCTTCAAGATCGCCAGGAATACGATTATAATAGATGTTACTTTTAATCTTGTATGCCTCTATGCAAAAATTATAATAGGTGTCGATAATACCGCGACAGAGATTATCGCTTACATCAAACAATTTGGGTACTATCAAATCGTATGGAGCGCCCATATCAGGAATCTCGGAAGGTGAGCCAATGACGTAGTCAGCCACATCCTTCAATTCATAAGCAATCTCAATACATCCAAAGCTACAGCAGTCGCCAAAGACAAAGCTTAATTTGTCGGTGCCCATAGCCGACTGAATGGCCTGCGCCAACTGAGGGATATTCATCCAATATTTACCAGTGCTAGATGATGTGTTGTTACCGGTAGAACCTCCATAGGCTCTACTTGCAGCAACTGAAATAGAATCGTTCTCGGAAATGAGCCATCCTGAGGCGTGACCCCATAATACAACTCCGTAACTCTTGGCAGGATAAACTGTCTTGGCCTGACGCAGAGCGCGTGTTAAAACTGTCGGATCGGCAGCAAGTCCCTCAGGCATAAAGAGGGTGTCAATAAGTTCGCCTTTATAGACACGAGCCAGGTAAGGTGTTGTTGTTGAGCCGGCACGATCCACATATACCACCAGGTTATCGTCATCTGTAAGTTTCAATGAACCTGTTTGCATCTCCGATAGATCGTCGTCGGCAAAGCGAGCCAGGTTATTCTCCGCTGCCATATATACAAATACAGTCCTACGGGCCCTGTTGTCTTCTGGATCATCATCGTGATGACAAGAACAGAGAGCTGCAAGCAGCGATATGCTAATCAGTAATTTCTTCATAAGTCAATAATTTCGGCAAAGGTACGAAATAATTGAGAAATCATCACAGATAATTCACAATTTTTATTATCTTTGCAGCTCAAAAAAGGAAAAGACAATGAAAAGACTATATATATTGCTTGCATTTCTGATTGCCATGATGGCCGCAGGCGACGGATTTGCACAGCGTTCAAGACATCATAAAGGCCGAAAAAGGCCAAAGACTCACAGGGTTGTAAGAAAGAAAGGAGTAAAGTCAAAAAGACACAGACGTACAGCAAGGATTGTGCCCAAGGAACCCAATCCAGAATATGATCCTAATGAACCTGTGATATTATGTGAGGATACCTGTAGCCACGTTCACGGCATTGATCTGTCGCATTATCAAGGAAGAGTGTTCTGGGAGACCGTTGGAGAGAATACCAAGATGGCCTATGCCTATTTGAAAGCAACAGAAGGTGGCGATCGTATTGATGAGCATTTCGAACGCAATATCCAACTGGCACATCGTTATGGGCTGAAAGTGGGATCATACCATTTCTTCCGCCCGAAGACTCCATTAAGAGAACAGCTCATCAATTTCCGTACGCAATGTCGTCCTGCGGAACAGGATTTGATTCCGATGATTGATATAGAAACTACTGGCGGACTTCCTACTGAAGTGTTCTGTGATTCACTCATTACTTTTTTAGGAATGATTGAGAAAGAGTATCGTCAGATGCCACTCCTCTATACCTTCCGTAACTTCTACAACAAACATCTGACAGGCAAGGTGAACGACTACAAACTGATGATTGCCATGTATACGCCAGAAGAGCCTGTATTGGCTGACGAACGCGACATAACCATGTGGCAATATACGAGCAAAGGTAGGATCTTGGGTATCAATGGTTTCGTAGACAAGAGTCGTTTTATGGGCAGTCATGGATTACGAGACATACGATTCCAACACGTACATCTGGCTGAGGAAAAGAAAAGGTAACGTTTACTCCTCAATATGCGACAGAGAGTGAGCAAATGAAGCAAAGAAGTTGGTCACACTCTCTGAAGGATAATAGCGGAAATAACGAGCAGAGCGACGCACATGACTAAACATAGCCGATGTGTTACTATTGTGAACGAAGATGCTGTCGCTATCCTGCGAGAAGTACCAGTCTTGCGAACGCGTATTAGTAAACTCTATCAGTTCCAAAGCTATCTTTTCAATGTTCTTGTTGGCTTTTTCTTCAATAAAGAAAAGCTCTTCCTTTGTAAAACCGAGAAGTAGCATGAGGAACTCGCCCTCAAGCTGGCACATAGGCTGAAGTCTTAAGCCATTAATCCACTTCATGAACGTCTGCTGATCAACCTTTGCTCCTTCCTGGCGGATAAACAATCCAAGTTCTACCAGTTGTCTTACGGGCATTCCCTCATTTAAGATATGTCTTACGATGCGGATGATTAGCAGTAAAAGTCTGCGGGAAGTAGTATCCGACTTCTCATCATCGAGAATATCCTGTAATTTATGATTCAACAAAGGATTCGTCAGATGATCTGCCCGTAGGAACTCATCGCTATCCACATCCTGAAGATGACTATTGGTATCATTGACCAGTTTCTGCCAATTGTTCCATTGATTCTCAGTCAGTTTCAAGAAGAACTGTCCCTTACATTGCTGCAATCCGTCATACACATAAAGCACCACATTATGCATGACAGCTAACTGACAGAGTCGATCCCATTTAAACACAGACATGGGTTCTAGCTGCTCAGTGGTCTTAAAGGCACCACATCTGAGGAGTCGGAAGAAATTTCGCTGAATGATATTCATGAGTAACGACGAGGATATCGGAATAAGATAGATAACAGGGCAACAATACCCAATACAAATGGATAATAAAGATAGGGGAGGATGGCTATGGGATTCAGAGCCGTTAGTCCAGCTGCAATCAGCATCTGTGCACCATAGGGAATCAATCCTTGAACCGTACAAGAGAACGTATCAAGGATCGAAGCACATTTCTTATTATCAACCCCATAGCGATCACCTATTTGCTTGGCAATACCACCAACGGTCAGAATGGCCACCGTATTATTGGCAGTACACACATCAACAAGCGACACGAGGGTAGCGATACTAAGTTCTGCACCGCGCTTACTATTAACGCGACGAGTGAGTAATCGAATAATAAAGTCGATACCGCCTTGCTGACGAATCAACTCCAACATACCGCCAGCCATCATCGTTACAATGATCAGTTCGCCCATAGACAAGATGCCTTCACCCATAGCTCCAAACCAGCCGTAAATATCGAACGAGCCAGTGAGTATTCCAATAATGCCTGTGAGAAGAATACCCAGTGTAAGCACTGCCATGACATTCATTCCAAAGATGGCTGTAATCAATACTACAAGGTATGGAATCACCTTGACCCATTCTACACTCTGCAGTTGTTGCGGGGCCTGAGTTTCTTGTCCCATAAAGAGATAGACCACAAGAATGACCATTGCTGCGGGAACTACAATGAAAGCATTCACGCGGAACTTATCGCTGAGTCTGCATCCTTGAGTCTGAGTAGCCATGATCGTGGTATCGGATATGAACGACAGATTGTCGCCAAAGAACGATCCACCAACAATAATAGCTGTCATCAATGCCACATCAGTACCTGTTTCGGTAGCAATACCAGCAGCGATAGGAGTCAATGCCGCAATAGTTCCGACACTCGTTCCGATAGAGAGGGAGATAAAGCAGGCTGCAAGAAACATACCAGCAAAGATCATCTGGGGCGGTAAGAAAGCCAGCGTCAGATTTACGGTAGCATCGATACTACCCATCATTTTGGCAGAATGCGCAAAAGCTCCTGCTAAAACAAATATCCAGATCATTAGCATCATCTGCTCCGTAGCGGCTCCACGGCTGTAAGTATCAATACGCTTCATGAGAGGTTTACCTCCACAAATAATGATGGCATAGATACTCGAAACCATAAATGCCACTGTGATGGGAATTTTATAAAAGTCACCAGCGATAATGCTGGTGACTAAATAAAATAAGATAAACACCACAAGTGGTGATAATGCTATCAGACCTTTCTTCATTTAATTATAGGGTTACACCATTTTTAAAGATGGATATCTCGCGATAATCGTTTTCTTCGTTACGCGCCTTTTCGCCACTTGCCACAGCCAGAACTTTGTCAATGAACTCTGGCACAAGTTCCTGCATCGTACGACCTTCGATTAACTGACCTGCCGAGAAGTCGATCCAATTATTCTTTCGACGAGCAAGATCAGGATTCGTAGCAATCTTCATGGTCGGGACAAAAGTACCGAAAGGTGTTCCGCGACCTGTAGTGAAGAGTACCAGATGACATCCACAAGAGGCGAGGGCGGTGGCTGCAACCAGATCATTACCTGGGGCGGACAACAGGTTCAGACCGTCATGCTCCAGACGATCACCATATTCCATAACGCCACTAACAGGAGCCTTACCGCACTTCTGCGTACAGCCAAGAGCTTTATCCTCAAGGGTGGAGATACCACCTGCTTTATTACCTGGGCTTGGATTCTCACCCACAGGTTCACCGTGCGAGAGGAAATAGTTCTTGAAGTTATTGATCATCGATACTGTCTGATCGAAGAGTTCCTCCGTACGACAGCGATTCATCAAGATGGTCTCAGCACCAAACATTTCCGGAACCTCAGTCAATACAGAAGTACCACCTTGTGCCACGAGCCAGTCAGAGAATTCTCCTACCAGAGGATTGGCTGTAATACCAGAGAAGCCATCACTGCCACCGCACTTCAGACCAACACGGAGTTTAGATACGGGTACAGTCTCACGCTTATCCTGACGGGCTACCTCATAAAGTTCACGAAGAATCTGCATACCTGCTTCCATCTCGTCATCAACCTTCTGAGTGACAAGCAACTTGATACGATCCTTATCGTAATCGCCCAACATCTTCATAAAATCATCGGGCTGATTGTTCTCACAACCAAGACTCAACACCAGAACAGCACCAGCATTAGGATGCAGACAAATGTCGCGCAATACTTTACGGGTGTTCTCATGATCACCAGAGAGTTGTGAGCAACCATAGTTATGATGCCAGGCATAGATAGCGTCAATGCCTTCCTCGTTGGTTTCCTTTTTCAGTTCCTTTACCAAACGCTCTGCGATGCCATTCACACAACCAACGGTGGGAACAATCCAGATTTCATTACGCACGCCTACGTCGCCGTTTTTACGTACATATCCTTTAAAGGTTCGATTCTCCTTAGCGATGCTAAGTTCCTCGCCAACAGGCTTGTATGCATACTCGAGTGTGCCTGATAGATTCGTCTTCAGATTGTTCTCGTTCACCCAGTCACCAGCCTTCAAGTCTTCACGAGCATGACCAATAGGGTAGCCGTATTTAATAATATCGGTACCCATCTTAGCATCCTTGATTAGTACTTTGTGACCTGCGGGAGTATCCTGATTGATGGTAATCTTTTGACCGTCAACCTCAATGATTTCTCCCTTCTTCTTTGGCTGCAGACATACCACAACGCTGTCAGCCGGATTAATTTTAAGAAATGTAGCTTGTTCCATTTTTCCTTTTTGTATTTGTTTTAGTAATATAATTCAATCAGATGGCTGTTCTGCGGTAGAAATCCACATTCTCCTTCGTCAGTATCTCGATAGGCATGTAGTTAACGGGATTCACCTCACGCTTCATGACGATGGCATTAAACAAAGCATCGACAGAGGCATAACCCTGCTGATAAGCATGCTGTGCGATAAGAAAAGAAATACTGCCGTTTCTAACGCACTCTTCGTTCTTAGGCACCATATCGTAACCCATGATCTGTATGTTACGACGGTTTGTCTTCTGCAGGAACTCACCAACAATATGAGCTTTTGAATTGAAGGTGATGCAGTGATGAACCAGTGGATGTTCAGCAAAGAACTTCTCAAGAATAACATCATAGTCCTTCTTCTCTTCGTCAAGAGGCAGATCAACTTCTGTAATCTTGATCTGCGGGAAGTGGTCGACCATGTAATGACGGAAGCCCGTCTCACGGTTAGCCTGCTGCTTTGATCCCACCTTACCATCACGTGTCTGCTTCATCAGTGCAATCTCTTTCTCTTTGTTAGCAATCAGCATCAGCATCTTGGCTGCGAAATAACCACTGGCAAAAGAGTCCTGTCCAAAGAAGGATAGGGGTTTTAAGTCGGGCATGTAGGAGTCGAGCAGTACATAAGGAATATTTCTTTCCGTCAGTTTCTCTGTGAATCGTGCAGTCTGCTCAAGAGTTGCAGGCACAATGATGACACCATCGATCTTTGCGGTAAAGAACTCGCGTACCATTTTTGTATACGCGGGCGCATTAAACCTCTCATAATAAATAAACTTCAGCGTGATGCCGAAGTCGCGTCGGAAGTCAGTACAAGCCTGTGCACCTTCCTCAATCTCATCCCAGTAGGCATCCTGCTCGTGCTTAGGCAATACACAATAAAACGTATATTCCTTATTATATGCAAGAGCTGATGCATACATATTCGGACGATAGTCCAGTTCCTCGAGTGCCTTATTTACCTTCTCCAAAGCGGTCTTCGACACGTTCGGACGGTTATGTAATACACGGTCTACTGTACCTGTTGACACACCGGCATGAGCGGCTATGTCTTTGATGGTGATAATCTCCTTTGCCATTTTCTTCCGATTTTTCGGCAAAGGTACGAATAATTTCTGAAAACGCCAACATCTTTGCCTAAATATTCTAACCGAAATCGTTTCCGTAAGTTTTTTGCCTTAAAACCTCTTAAAAATTTGGTTACCTCGAAAAAAGTGTCTATCTTTGTGCTCGCAAACGAAAAATGATGTTTAATCTATAGTTAAAACAAGGAAAATGGCAAAAATCGTAACATTGGGCGAGATCATGCTCCGCCTGTCGCCTCAGGGCAACGATCGTTTTATTCAGAGTGAATCATTCCGCATCATCCCTGGTGGTGGTGAGGCTAACGTAGCTATCTCTGTAGCAAACTACGGACACGAGGCTTATTTCGTAAGCAAATTGCCTAAGCACGAGATTGGTCAGATTGCCGTTAATGCACTCCGTCGCTATGGTGTTAACACCGAGTTTATTGCCCGTGGTGGAGACCGTGTAGGTCTTTACTATGCTGAGACTGGTGCTTCTATGCGTCCCTCTAAGGTGATTTACGACCGTGCTCACTCTTCAATCGCAGAGGCATCACCTGCCGACTTCGATTTCGACAAGATCATGGAGGGTGCTGCTTGGTTCCACTGGAGTGGTATTACACCTGCCATCTCTGACAAGGCTGCTGAGCTGACTAAGTTGGCTTGTGAGGCTGCTAAGCGTCATGGTGTTACCGTATCGGTCGACCTGAACTTCCGCAAGAAGCTGTGGACTTCTGAGAAAGCCATCTCTATCATGCGTCCTTTGATGAAGTATGTGGATGTATGTATCGGTAACGAGGAAGATGCTGAGCTCTGTCTTGGTTTCAAGCCCGATGCAGACGTTGAGGGTGGTCAGACTGATGCTGCCGGTTATGAGGGCATCTTCAAGCAGATGATGCAGGAGTTCGGCTTTAAGTATGTTGTTTCTACTCTCCGTGAGAGCTACAGCGCCACATTCAACGGTTGGAAGGCTCTTATCTACAATGGTAAGGAGTTCTATCAGTCAAAGCGCTACGAGATCAATCCTATCATCGACCGTGTAGGTGGTGGTGACTCTTTCTCTGGCGGTCTGATTCATGGTCTGCTCACAAAGGCTACTCAGGGCGAGGCTCTTGAGTTTGCTGTAGCAGCCTCAGCATTGAAGCACACCATCAATGGCGACTTCAACCTGGTAAGCGTCGACGAAGTAGAATCATTGGCTGGTGGTAATGCCAACGGTCGTGTACAGCGTTAAGATTATGGCAAAGTTTGATAAGATAGCAGTAATGAAGAAGATTGGCGACACCGGTATGGTGCCCGTCTTCTACAACAAGGACCTTGAGACTTGTAAGAATGTGGTGAAGGCCTGCTACGAGGGCGGCGTTCGTGCATTCGAGTTCACAAACCGCGGTGACTTCGCTCAGGAAGTATTTGGTGAGTTGGTAAAGTGGGCCGATAAGGAATGCCCCGAGTTGGCTCTGGGTATCGGTTCTGTAGTCGATGCTCCCACAGCAGCTCTTTATATTCAGCTGGGTGCCAACTTCGTAGTTGGTCCGTTGTTCAACCCCGACATTGCTCCCGTCTGCAATCGTCGTCTGGTGCCTTATTGCCCAGGCTGTATGACTGTCAGCGAGATTGGAAAGGCTCAGGAGTTGGGTTGCGACCTGACAAAAGTATTCCCCGGCGACGTGGTAGGTCCCAACATGATCAAGGGTCTGAAGGCACCAATGCCTTGGTCAAAGATCATGGTTACCGGTGGTGTATCTCCCGATGAGGAGAACCTCACCAAGTGGTTCAAGGCTGGCGTATTCTGCGTTGGTATGGGCTCTAAGCTCTTCCCCAGCGATAAGGTAAAGGCTGGCGACTGGCAGTACGTTACCGACAAGTGTCGTGAGGCACTTGGCTACGTTGCCAAGGCCCGCGCTTAATCACATATTCTGATCCCTCTCGTCGAACTATTATGTCCGGCGGGAGGGATTCTAACTAACATGAAATACTGGCTATTCATCATCTCAACCATTATTTTATCAGCCTGTAGCCGTACTGATAGGCAAGCGGTCGACAAGCTGAATGAACAATCTTATGCCTATCACTACCGCAATATCGACTCCACAGAATCCTATGCACGACGGGCAGCTAAACTCGCCGAGGGGTATCATGCGGGTAGGGCAGAGGCTTTAAATAATCTGGCCTTTGTGCATATTGTTCGAATGGAGTACGACGAGGCAGAGCGATTACTCAACGAAGTGGTGGAGACAACCAACCACCAAGTGCAGCAACTCATAGCCTACGTACAGCAGATGCGTCTTTGTCAGCGCCGCTCTCGTAATAGAGAATTCCACGACTATCGTGAGTTGGCTGATAAAACCATCCGTCGTATTAATGAAGAGCGTGCTTCGCTCTCTGAACACGATCAGCGCTGTCTGCTTTATGCTGAGACGGAGTATGCCATTGTCAACTCCACCTATTATTATTATGTAGGTCTTGAGCAGCAGTCGATTGATGCTCTCAATGCCATTAATCCTAATGAGGTACAACGCGATACGGCACAATTCCTCAATTATCTTTATAATATCGGTGCTGGCGGCATCATTACCCAGGGCTCGCAACAGGAAATTAACCAACAGGAGTTCGACCGATTGATGCGTTGTTTCCTGATGGCGCGTCAGGGTGATTATCCCTATTTTGCTGCTAATGCCCTTGAAGCACTGTCAGAACATCTCATGGAGCCGCCTGTCCGCGACCATCTGATGATGGACAATATGCCTGCCATGAAGTTTCTGAACCCCGATCATGTTGACGATAATATGCTGGCAGGTTATCTGGCAGAGAACTCACTCTACATCTTCCGCGAGTTCGGTGATGTTTACCAGATAGCAGGTGCTTATCGTACTTTGGCTTCTTGCTTCCGTCAGATAGGTGATTACGAGTCAGCGCTTTACAATCTGGAACAGGCACTTTCTGATTCTGCCATTTATCAAGCTCCTGACTTGGTGGCTTCTATCCGAGAGCAGCTGAGTGTGGCATATGCCGCTATCGACGACAAACAGCAGAGCGATTATAATCGCAACCTATATCTTGACGTACAGGAGACCACCCGTCAGGACCGTCAGCTCGAAGCTCGCGCTAATCAGTATGAACGCGCCATCTCGCAGCTTAACCTCATGATCATAGCCGTTATAGTAGCTATCATCCTGTTGTTTTTCTCGCTCTGGCTTTTCAATTACCTCAATAAGAAACGTACTAAGACCGAAGGCACCGATGAGTTGTTCGAACAGAAGTCAGAGGATATCCAAGCCCTGCAACTTCGTGTTGAAGCCAGTGAACGTCGCAACTTAGAACAGCGTGCCAAAGTATCGCTTGTAAATAGTGTCACGCCATTCATCGACCGTATACTCCATGAGGTCAAGAATCCAGAGAAGGCCGATGCTGAGTATATTCAGGAACTCACCGATCAGATTAATGACTATAATGATGTGCTGACCTATTGGATTCAGTTGCGCCAGGGCGAGCTCAGTCTTCATATAGAGAGCTTCGCACTTCAGGAGCTATTCGACTTGCTTGCAAAGGGACACGCCTCATTCCAAATGAAGGGCGTTGAGTTGAATATTGCTCCGACTGATGCAGTGGTAAAGGCCGACAAGGTGCTGACGCTCTTTATGCTTAACACGCTGGCTGATAATGCCCGCAAGTTTACTGATAAAGGTGGTAAGGTGAGTATCTCGGCTAATGACCAAGAGGAATATGTGGAGATAGCCGTTGAAGATACCGGTCAAGGCATGACCGACGAACAGCTACAACATCTCTTCGAGTCGAAACCTATTAAAGATGACGGTAAAGCACAGACTTCACATGGTTTCGGTCTGCTTAATTGTAAGGGTATTATTGAGAAATATCGTAAGATATCACAGATATTCTCTGTTTGCCAGATTGCAGCTACGAGTAAACTGGGGCAGGGTAGTCGACTGTTCTTCCGACTTCCCAAAGGCATACTCCGTATGTTGATTCTTGGCATGCTTCTTACTGGCAGCGCCCTCACCGGCTATGGTCAACAGCCGAAGCCCACACCTACGGATTCTGATCCGCTAGCACAAGCCTCAGCTTATGCCGATTCAGCCTATTTCTGTAATATCAACGGACAGTATGAACGCACACTGGTCTTTGCCGACTCTTGCATAGATTGCCTGAATCGTCAATATTTAAGCCTACAGCCTCGAGGACGTTACCTAATGCGGTCCATAGGTAATCCATCGCTCATTGCACCAGAGATTAAGTGGCTACACGATGGGCTCGACGTGAACTACCACATCATTCTTGATATCAGAAACGAGAGTGCCGTAGCGGCTTTGGCTCTTCATGAATGGCAGATATACAGTTATAACAATCGTATCTACACCCAACTCTTTAAGGAGATGTCGGCAGACGATACATTGGGCGATTATTGTCGCACGATGCAACAGTCGCAAACCAATAAGACCATCGCCATCATTCTGCTAGTTATTCTGGCCCTCGCCATTCTGCCGGCCTATTATCTGTTGTATTATCGTCACAGACTGTACAGCAGATTCCTCAGCGAACAACAGCGACAGACCGACTTGGAAATGCTTGATGACGAGCAGCGACGTACTGAACTCGAAATAAGCAACCTTCACGTTTCGAATGCCGTGCTTGATAATTGCTTATCAACCCTCAAGCACGAGACGATGTATTACCCGTCGCGCATCCGTCAGACCTTAGATTCGGGCGATACGGAGTCGCTTAGCGAGGTAACTAGTTACTATCGTGAACTCTATGGCATGCTGTCCCAACAAGCCATGCGGCAGGTGGAGCGAACCCATTTACATCTTCGTCCGTTATCGATGGAAGGCGTTACTATTCTGGGGGATGAGAATCTGATTCGGTATCTCTTTGAGATTCTGCGCAAGCAGTCGGGCGAAAAAAAGCCTGAGATACAGTTCTCGCAGAAGAATGAGAAGTATGTGGAGGTGAGCGTTGCCATGCCTGGCCTTGATTTCTCCAAGGAACAGCCTGAGGATCTCTTCCAGCCCAAGCGCGAACATATTCCATTCCTCATCTGTCGTCAGATTGTGAGAGACCACGGCGAGGCTACCAACCGTCGTGGCTGCGGCATTCGTGCAGAAATTATCAATGGTATTCCTCACATTCTGATAACCCTACCTTCAGCAGTCATAAATAATAAAACGTAAATATATGGATAACTTCAAAGTCATCATCGTCGAGGATGTGCCCCTCGAGCTAAAAGGCACCCTCGGCATCGTCCGCTCAGATATTCCTGAGGCGGAAGTCATTGGAACGGCCGACAGCGAACCCGCTTACTGGCGATTGCTTAAGCAACAGAAGCCCGATCTTGTATTGCTAGACCTCGGCCTGGGTGGTTCTACCACTGTAGGCGTGGAGATTTGTCGCCACACGAAGGAGCTTCACCCAGATGTAAAAGTACTCATCTTTACTGGCGAGATACTTAACGAAAAGCTCTGGGTCGACGTACTCGATGCAGGCGCCGACGGTATTATCCTGAAGACGGGCGAACTCTTAACACGCCGTGATGTATCGGCTGTGATGGATGGCAAACAATTGGTATTCAATGAGCCGATACTCGAAAAGATTGTGGAACGCTTCAAGGCTGCCGTCAGCGGTCAATTGGTAAAGCAGGAAGCCTTGGTGAATTACGAGATCGACGAGTACGACGAGCGATTCCTGCGCCATCTTGCCTTGGGTTATACCAAGGAGCAGATTACAGGTTTGCGCGGCATGCCGTTTGGTGTGAAGAGTCTCGAGAAGCGTCAGAACGAGTTGATACAAAAACTCTTCCCTGAGGCACAGGGCGGTGTGAATGCAACACGCCTCGTGGTTCGTGCCTTAGAACTCCGCATCCTTGACATCGACAATCTTGAGCCCGATGAAGAGTAACCACATGAATGAGGATCACAACATCAAGATTCCCCATTTTTCCAAGGAGTGGCTGGGGGTAGTTGGAGCCGTATTATTGCTGGCCCAGCTGGTCCTTATCATACTCTCCTGGTTGCTCTCCGCTACGCGACTTGAGGGTGTACGTTCGCTACTCTCCAGCGAAGGCATACGCTGGTTTGTAGGCGATTTCTCCACCATCCTCGCGTCGCCATTATTGGCATGGCTGCTCCTGATGCTGATTGCATTGGGGGCGCTCCAGAAGAGTGGGGTGGTATCATTATTCACCACCCGTTATTCACTCTTTACTTATCGCGATAAAGTGGCACTCCGTGTATCTATCGCGTTCCTTATTATATATATCATTATTATCGGATTGCTCACGCTACTACCTCATGCCATACTGCTCTCTGCAACAGGAAGTCTGTTCCCTAGTGCTTTCAGCCGCAGTCTGGTGCCCATCATCGCCTTCGGACTCTGTTTGATTAGCATCACATTTGGCGTGGTAGGGGGCCATCTGCGTTCACTCTCCGATATAGTGAGCGCTCTTTCGTTTGGCATCGTACAAGGTGCGCCGATTATCATCATTTATCTGCTGGCCATTCAGCTTTATGCATCTCTACGATTTGTATTCGGTTAGAACAATTTAAATATCAAATTACAATGAAGAAATTACTTATTTTTCTGATTCTAATAGCTATTCTGGGTGGTGCTCTCGTTGCCACCTGTCCTGACAGAGAGAAACACCTCGAAGCCGTTAGTGGTGTCATGTCAGGTGTCATTAACAAGGAAATGGACGAAAGTGGTATCGACGGAAAAATCGCTTCCATTGGTACGATGGTTGCCGTGAGTGCTGTTGACAAGTATCTCAAGTCGAGTCTGATTATTCGTGATCATACCATTTACAGCATCGGCGTCATTAGTTACGAAGACGAATTCCGTATGGTTTCTGTGGGTGTGCTCAATCACGTATTTACTATTAGCGAGGACGATGCACGCCAATTGCTGAAGGATAAGCTCACTTTGCCTAAACTCGGTATTAATTAGGCTGTAAAGAAATTATGCCTAAAAAAGTGCCTCTCCGTTTACTCAAACTAGAGTAGCGGAGAGGCACTTTTATGGTAGATTTAGGGTAGAATAGTTCAAAGCAGGAGTTTAAAGCCTTTAAACCATGTGTTTGGACTATCCTTTCATGGTGTTTAAATAGTCTAAACAACTCGTCCGAATATCTCCTATAGGGTGAAAGACTATATCTGAACGAGCGAAAGACTATGTTTCGATGACCAAAAGACTATATTTCGACGACCTAAAAGTGACCCCAAAAATGGTCTAAAAACATAACTCTCACGTTATCAGATACTTACCAAAATGGCCCATAATTCGCGAAATTGAAGCCATCTGACCGTTTGCTGACTAAAACGCGAGTATTACGAGGCGAACTGTAGTATATTTTCAAATTCTGCAAAAATAATCTCGCTTAAAATTTGAAATTATCCAGAATTATTCGTATCTTTGCAGTCTAGAAATGGTTTTGATATTTAAGAACTAATAGCTCATAATATGAAACAAACAATTTTGGTAACGGGTGGTACAGGTTTCATTGGAAGCCATACAACCGTGGAACTGCAGGAAGCAGGCTATGAGGTAGTAATCATTGACAATCTCTCGAACTCTAATGCCAACGTAGTTGACGGTATCGAGAAGATTACAGGCATTCGTCCCGCCTTCGAGAAGGTGGACTGCTGCGACATGGAGGCTCTTGAGGGCGTATTCAAGAAGTATCCGAAGATTGAGGGTATTATTCATTTCGCTGCATCGAAAGCTGTGGGTGAGAGCGTAGAGAAGCCTCTGCTTTACTATCGCAACAACCTGACGAGTCTGATCAATCTGCTGGAGCTGATGCCCAAGTACAACGTGAAGGGTATCATCTTCTCTTCGAGCTGCACGGTTTACGGTCAGCCCTCGCAGGAGAACCTGCCTGTAACTGAGAATGCGCCTATTCAGAAGGCTATGAGCCCTTATGGTAACACCAAGCAGATCAACGAGGAAATCATTCAGGACTATATCCATTCTGGTGCGCCCATCAAGAGTATTATCCTGAGATACTTTAATCCTATCGGTGCCCATCCTACGGCTCTCATCGGTGAGCTGCCTAACGGTGTGCCAATGAACCTGATTCCGTTTGTTACTCAGACGGCTATGGGAATCCGCGAACAACTGAAGATATTCGGCAACGACTACAATACACCCGATAAGACCTGTATTCGCGACTACATCTATGTAGTTGATCTGGCCAAGGCACACGTAAAGGCTATGGAGCGTGTACTCGACAAGCCCGAGACAGATGCCGTTGAGGTATTCAACATCGGTACTGGTCGTGGTCTTTCTACTCTTGAGGTTGTTGAGGGCTTCGAGAAGGCTACAGGTGTGAAAGTAAACTGGACCTACGCTCCGCGTCGTGAAGGCGACATCGAGCAGGTATGGGGTAATGTGGACAAGGCCAACAAGGTACTTGGCTGGAAAGCCGACACACCAACCGATGAGGTACTGAAGAGTGCCTGGAAGTGGCAGAAGAAACTTCGTGAAGACGGTATTCAGTAAAAGATAAAAGTGAAAAAGAAAGCTCCCGTTTGATTCGGGAGCTTTTTTTATTTCAGAGGAATCACAGTCTTGAAGGTGCCTTCTGCATTGAAGGCGTCGAGGTTGACGGGCTCTCGGAACAGGCCGTAGAGCGATGAACCAGAACCTGACATAGAGGCATAAACAGCACCCATATCATAGAGTTGCTGCTTAATGGCACCGATAGCGGGATAGAGTGCAAACACACTCTTCTCAAAGTCGTTGGTCAATCGGTCGCGCCATGTCTCCACGGGCTGCATAACGATATCACGGCAATTCAACTCCGGATGATGGGGTGTAATCAATGAAAACGCCTCTTTCGTGGATACGGGAATAGCCGGACGAACCACAGCCAAATACCAGCCGGAAAGGTTCAGGTTGATATCCTGCATCTTCTCGCCGATACCTTCGGCATAGACAGGACGGTTAATTACAAAGAAGGCGCAATCAGCACCAAGTTTTGCAGCATAATCTATCATCTGCTGTTCAGAGAGTCCCAAGCGGAACATATCGTTAAGCAGAGTAATCATAAAGCCGCAATCGCTTGAACCGCCGCCCATACCAGCCTGTGTGGGTATACCTTTATATAAATGGGCGTGCACTCGGGGCAGGGCAGGGAAGTCCTTTTTCAGGAGGTTATAAGCACGAACCACAAGATTCTTCTGCTCGTCGCCATCGATGTGGATGTTGGTAACCTTCAGGTCGCAATCCACTGGCGAAGGGAAATCCTGATCCATAGGGAAGACTTCGAGTGCATCAAAGATAGGCACGGGATAGAATACAGTCTCGAGGTTGTGATAGCCATCGGGCCGACGTTCTACGACATTGAGTCCGAGGTTGATTTTACAGATAGGCTTTGTTATCATATCTTATGATGGGTTTTGATTCTTTGGACGATGATGATGGCGCTTTTTCTTGTTGCCATCCTGACCACCTTTGGGCATGGCTTGGTTATTGGAACCATTGCCCTTAGAGTGCCAGCGACCATGACGGCGGGTGTTTGAACGCTTCTTAGCACGCTTGGTATATTCCGGTCCTTCGCCGATTCCTTCAGGAAGAGGAGTCTTTTCAACCTCTTTACCAAGGAAATGCTCTATCTGATGAAAGCGATCCATATCGGCTTCATTGACGAAAGTGATAGCCACACCGTCGCGATCGGCACGGGCCGTACGACCAATACGATGCACATAATCCTCAGCATCATGGGGAACGTCGTAGTTAATGACAATGCGGATATCATCGATATCAATGCCACGAGCCACAATATCAGTAGCCACCAGCACGTCGGTCATGCCAGCCTTGAAGCGGTACATCACCTCATCGCGCTCTTGCTGACTAAGGTCGCTATGCATCTGGTCGCAGTTAATCTTCATCTTCTTCAGGCTGCGGGTTATCTCCTTCACGCGGTCCTTCTTGCCGGAGAAGATAATGACACGCTTCAAGTCGCCCTGCTTGAAGATGTGATTGATAATGTGCAGCTTCTGCGGATCGTAGCAAACGTAGGCGCTCTGCTGTATCTTCTCTGCCGGACGACTAACGGCAATCTTGATTTCCACAGGATTGTGAAGCAGGTCCACAGCCAGCTCGCGTATCTTTCCCGGCATCGTGGCTGAGAACATGATACGCTGACAATTATCGGGCAGTTCCTGTACCAGCTTCATAATGTCGTCGATGAAGCCCATATCGAGCATACGATCGGCCTCATCGAGAACAAAGAATGAACAACGGGAAAGGTCGAGATTACCAACCTTCAGGTGACTAAGCAGACGACCAGGAGTAGCTATCAGCACATCGGCACCGAGGCGCATGCCACGCAGTTCCTGCTCGTAACGTCCACCGTCATTACCGCCATAGACAGCTACCGACGATACATCGTCGAGATAGTAACCAAATCCCTGCATGGCCTGGTCTATCTGCTGAGCCAGTTCGCGGGTTGGCGACATGATGATGCAGTTGATGGCATCCTTGGGATAATCATCGTCATCAAGCATGGAAAGGATGGGCAGCAGATAGGCGGCGGTCTTTCCCGTACCTGTCTGAGCCACTCCAAGCACATCGTTGCCATCGAGAATCTCAGGGATACAACGTTCCTGAATAGGCGTCATCTCTTCGAAGCGCATATCGTAGAGCGCATCGAGAATATTATCGTTTAGATATGTTTCTTCAAATTTCACTATTTACCTTATTCTAATTAATTAGGTGCTTGTCGATAGCAGAAGTAGGCTATGACAGCATAAAGTACATTCGGTATCCACGCCGCAAGTAATGGTGGCGTATCGGCATTAACGGCAAACGTAGCACTAATGGTCTGCAACAGGATATAGGAGAACGACAGAGCCAGACCAATACCTAAGTAAAGTCCCATTCCGCCCTTTCGCTTTCTACTAGACAGACTGACACCGATAATGGTGAGGATAAACGAGGCAAACGAAGTGGCTATACGTTTGTGGTATTCCACCGCATAAGGCGTTACGTTGCTGGAGCCTCGAGCCTCTTGTTTTGATATATAACGCAATAGCTCGGGCGAGGTAAGTGTCTCCTGTTGTCCGTTAGAATATACCAAGTCCATGGGCTCCATCTGTATCAGCGTGTCAATCGATTCGCCCGACGTGATCTCCTCGCGCAGACCTTTCAGCGTACGGATCTTATAATTCTGTGCCTTCCAGTGATAACGTGTATCACTAATAGAATCGTAGCGGATAATGGATGCCGACATATGACTGACTAGTTTCTTGTTCTCAAACTTATCGAGTGAGAAGCCAAAGCCCGTCTTAGACCGGTCGTCATACTGCTGAATGTAGGCAATAACACCTGGTGCCACCATCAGCTGGACATTATTAGCAGAAAGGTTCTTATCCTTATTTTTATACTTGACCTCAAAGTCCTGACGCACCACATTGCCGTGAGGAATGACGTAAGAGCCGAGGTAGAAGTTGACTACTGCAATCAGCGCTGCCGACACCATATAGGGACGAAGCAGACGCTTAAAACTGACACCTGCCGCCAGCATGGCAATAATCTCGGAATTACCTGCCAACTTCGACGTAAAGAAGATAACGGCGATGAAGACAAACAACGGCGAGAACAGGTTGGCAAAGTAAGGCACGAAGTTGGCGTAGTAATCGAAGACAATGGCCTTGAGTGGCGCACCATAGGTAGAGAACTTTGCCAGATTCTCATTCACATCAAAGACTATCGAGATAGAGATAATCAGAACGATAGAATAAATATAGGTACCAATGAACTTGGCGATAATATAACGGTCGAGGCGCTTAAGATATCGCCTCGGGTTAAGGTAGCGCAAAGGTCTTACCGCTTTACGGAGCGGACCTTGCGCCTTACGCCAGAGGGCTTTCAACTTCCGACCAAAGGTCTTCAGTCGCTCGGCTGTGTTCTTTAGTTTCTCCTTCATCTTCTACGTCCTAATTGATCAATGACTGAACGTTTCCACTCCACAAAGTCGCCTGCCAGAATATGCTGTCGGGCGTCTGTCACAAGTCGCAGGTAGAATGCAAGATTGTGGATGGATGCAATCTGCATGGCCAACAGCTCCTGGGCCTTGAACAGATGATGCAGATAAGCCTTTGAATGTATGCGGTCGATATCGCAACCATCGGGATCAATCGGGGAGAAATCGTCCTCCCACTTCTTGTTTCGCATATTCATCGTACCTTCGTAAGTGAACAGCATGGCATTACGACCATTTCGAGTAGGCATCACGCAATCGAACATATCCACACCACGTTCGATAGCCTCAAGGATGTTCTGAGGTGTTCCCACGCCCATTAGGTATCGAGGACGATCCTTCGGCAATATCTCATTAACAACCTCAATCATGTCGTACATCACCTCTGTAGGCTCACCAACGGCCAGACCTCCGATAGAAGCACCGCCGCCATCGTTCAACTTGCCCAACATATCGCATACATGCTTGGCAGCATCCTGACGCAAATCCTTATAAGTACAGCCCTGTACAATAGGGAAAAGCGTCTGCTTATAACCATACAAAGGCTCAGTCTCGTTGAATCGCTTCACACAACGTTCCAGCCATCCCTGTGTCAGTTTAAGGCTCTTTGCTGCATACTGATAATCGCTCTGTCCTGGAGGACACTCATCGAAGGCCATCATGATATCAGCTCCAATGGCTCGCTCAGTATCCATGACGTTCTCTGGAGTAAAGAAATGCTTAGAACCGTCGATGTGGCTGCGGAACTCACAACCTTTGTCGCTGAGTTTGCGAATACCCGTCAAAGAGAATACCTGGAAGCCACCCGAATCAGTAAGTATCGGACGATCCCATGTGTTGAACTTATGCAATCCACCTGCTTTACGAAGGATATCAAGTCCTGGACGTAAATACAGGTGATAGGTATTGCCCAGAATAATCTGAGCCTTTACCTGCTCACGAAGTTCCGAGAAATGCACACCTTTCACGCTACCCACCGTACCTACAGGCATGAAGATAGGCGTCAGTATCTGACCATGATCGGTAGTGATCACACCAGCACGGGCATCGCTTGCATTGTCACTATGTTCTACTTTGAACGTCATTTCTTCTCTTCTTTCTCTTCAGGAATAGTAAAATCGAGCGGATGATTAACAATCTCCTTTGTAAGTGCGAACTTCCACACATCCTGCACATTCTCTACGTAATGGAAGTTTACTCCCTTCAGATACATATCGGGAATCTCGAGGATATCCTTCTCGTTCTCACGACACATCACAATATCGGTAATGCCAGCACGCTTGGCAGCCAGAATCTTTTCCTTGATACCGCCAACGGGCAGGACCTTTCCACGAAGGGTTATCTCACCCGTCATAGCTGTATTCTTACGCACTTTACGCTGGGTAAGAGCAGAGGCGATAGAAGTGGCAATCGTGATACCTGCTGAAGGACCATCCTTAGGTGTTGCTCCCTCAGGAACGTGGATGTGGATGTTCCAGTTATCGAAGATACGATAGTCGATATTCAGCGTCTCTGCATGGGCTTTCACGTATTCGAGAGCCAGAATAGCTGATTCCTTCATGACATCGCCAAGATTACCAGTCAACGTGAGTTTCGAGCCCTTGCCCTTTGAAAGCGAAGTCTCGATAAAGAGAATCTCACCACCCACAGAAGTCCAAGCCAGACCGGTTACGACACCAGCATAATCGTTGCCCTGATAGATGTCGCGATAGAAGGGGGGCTTACCCAATAAGTCTTCAATCTCTGCGGGGGTTATCTTCTTATAATTGGTGCTGTCTTCAATCTGACGCTTAAAGGCAATCTTACGGAGTGACTTGTTGATCTGCTTCTCCAATTGGCGCACACCGCTCTCACGAGTGTAACGTTCAATGATCATCTCGATAGCTGCCTTATTGAACGTAGGCTTCAGCTCCTTGACTTTCAGTCCAGTATTCTCCAACTCACGTGGAATCAGATGACGCTTTGCAATCTCTATCTTCTCCTCAGTAATATAACCACTTACCTCGATAATCTCCATACGGTCGAGTAGGGGACGAGGAATAGTGCTCAGGTTATTGGCCGTAGCAATGAAGAGCACCTGCGAGAGATCGTAGTCCACATCGAGGTAGTTGTCGTGGAAAGCATTATTCTGCTCAGGATCAAGCACCTCAAGCAATGCTGATGCGGGGTCGCCATTATGGGTCATCTGTGTCACCTTGTCAATCTCGTCGAGAATGAACACGGGATTCGATGAGCCAGCCTTCTGGATAGACTTGATGATACGACCAGGCATAGCACCGATATATGTACGACGATGTCCGCGAATCTCGGCCTCGTCATGCAGACCACCCAGAGACATACGTACATACTTACGCTTCATAGCTGCAGCAATAGACTTACCGAGCGATGTTTTACCAACGCCTGGAGGGCCATATAGACATATAATAGGTGACTTCTGGTCGCCACGCAAAGCCAGAACGGCCATATGCTCAAGGATACGCTCCTTAACCTTCTCCATGCCATAGTGATCATGGTCGAGAATCTTCTGAGCACGTTTCAGATCAAGATCGTCCTCGGTATATTCGCCCCAAGGAAGTCCAACTAAAGTCTGAAGATAAGTAAGTTGGACATTATATTCAGGCGATTGTGGATTCAGGTTGTCGAGTTTATCAGCTTCCTTTCTGAACACCTTATCAATCTCATAGGGCCATTTCTTCTCTTCAGCCTTACGCAGCAAGTCACGCTTCTCCATCGACTCGCCATTACCCATCTCAGCCTGCATATTCTTAATCTGCTGCTGCAGGAAGTAGTTACGCTGCTGCTCGTCAATGTCCTCACGTGTCTTGTTTCTGATGTCGGCCTTCAGGTTCTGAAGGTTAATCTCACGATTCAGGATCTTCATCGTACCAAAGAGACGTTCCTTTACCGTCTCAACTGTCAGCAGATGCATCTTCTCCTTCAGTGTGAACGGCATATTGGAGCACACGAAGTTAAGAGCCATAATATCGTTTGAGATATTCTTGATAGCGAATGTTGCCTCATCAGGAATATCCTCGCTGATATTGATGTAATTGTCAACCATCTCACGGAGATCACCCATAGCAGTCTTAAACTCGCGATCGCGCTTCTCGGGCTCTATTTCCTCTACTGGCTCTACAAGTCCTTCAAGATAAGGTTGCGTACTGATAATATCGCGCAAACGCATCTTGCCAAGACCTTGTACGATGGTTGTGATATTGCCATTGGGCAATGTCAGCTGCTTCATCACTTTGGCATATACACCATATTCATAAAGGTCCTCCTTCATGGGGACTTCTACATCAGGATCGCGCTGGGCTACCACACAAATAATGGTGCCTTTCTTCTCTGCCTTCTGAACAAGCTGCTTGCTTGAGGCGCGACCAATCAATATCGGAGTTACTACACCAGGAAACAGCACAAGATTACGCACCGGCAGAATAGGTGCTGTGTCTGGGGTCTGATTGCCTATCAGGGAACCGAAATCTCCATCGATATCGGCTATCATCTGAAAGGCTGCATTTTTATTCTGTTTACTCATATTACTAACTTATATTCTCAAAAATTGGCTGCAAAGTTACTAATAAAAATTAAGAATCACGCACGATGAGCCAATAATTAACAAATTATTGCTACTTTTGTGGGCAGAATGTCAAACAGTTACTTCGAATTTAAGCGGTTTACCGTTCATCAGGAGGGTTGTGCCATGAAGGTTGGAACCGATGGCACATTGCTCGGAGCATGGGCTCAAGTTCCAGTTACACCAAGTCCTACGCATATTCTTGATATAGGTACAGGAACAGGGCTTGTTGCCCTTATGATGGCCCAGCGTTTTCCGGATTCTCAGGTTCTTGGTATTGATATCGATGCGGATGCTGTAACACAAGCCAAAAAGAATGTAGAAGCATCGCCTTTTTCTTCAAGAATCACTATCCAGTTAGCGGATATTAGGGAATTACAATCTCCTGAGCCGTTTGACGCCATCGTCAGTAATCCGCCTTATTTTGTGGATTCCCTGACTTGTCCGGATGATCAACGTACAACAGCTCGACATGCCGTAAATCTCTCGTATGCCGAACTGATGAAAACATCCTTCAGATTACTCTCGGATGATGGATATTTTTCTGTAGTTATTCCAACAGATTGTCGCTCAAGACTGGAGGTCGAAGCTCATCTGGTAGGCTTCTTCCCAAGTCGTCTCTGCATGATAAAAACTACCCCGAATAAAGCACCTAAGCGCTGCTTGATGGAATTCATAAAACATCCTGTTACTGAATATGTTACATCCGAAGGAATTATCGAAGATAACCCCGGGATAAGAAGCAATTGGTATCAACAATTAACAAGCGAATTTTATATCAAATGAAGGTTACAATATTACAGTTAGATATCGAGTGGGGGAGTCCCCAAAAGAATATACAGAGGGCAGAAGCGTTAATGGCTCAAGCCCCAGATAGTGATCTATTTGTTTTGCCAGAAATGTGGAGTACTGGCTTCGCAACTGATCCGCATGGTCTTGCTGAAGAAGAATCACATAATATTGCACTCAAATGGATGCGCGAAACGGCTCGCAAACATCATTGTGCAATAAGTGGCACACTCGCCATTCAGACTGGTTCTAAATTCAAAAACAGACATTATTTTATTAATGGCAGAAATTCCGTCGAATCACATTATGATAAACACCATCTATTTCGTTATGGACATGAAGATCGTTTCTATGAGCCAGGAAACGAACATATGATAGTAGAGTATGAGGGATTCAGAATACTCTTACTTACTTGCTATGATATGCGATTTCCTGTATGGAGCCGTTATTCTGATGCACTACAATTTGACATGATCATTTGTTCTGCCAACTGGCCTGAAAGTCGCCAGAATGCTTGGCAAATCTTAACTCGTGCTCGTGCTATTGAGAATCAAGCTTATCTCATAGCTTGTAATCGTGTTGGTAATGATCCGTATTCTCATTATCGTGGACAGAGCGCTATAATAAGTCCAATTGGCAAGACACTTATATCATGTAAATCAAACGAGCAATCAACGGCTTCATTTTCGTTGAATTTGGAAACACTTAATCATCAGCGCGAGAAATTTCAAGTTTTAAGCGATCGTGACATTAAATAAACGCTCCAGAGGTTTAGTCGGAGTAAACTGGGACTTTACTCCGACTAAAGTCAGGGTTTACTCCGAGTAAAGTTCTACTATATAAAGACTAAAGTCATATTTACAGGAATCGGCATTATGATAAATAAAAGAAATCGGAATACTCTCCTACACATAAATAATACTTCTCTTATACATAAATAAATGAATAGCCCTCGAGAATAATTTCCCGAAGGCTATAAAACATAAATCTAAAATACTTCCGCTTTTTAGAATGGCAGATCATCAGTTGAATTTTCTGCAGGAGCAGGTTCCTGAGCTGGCGGGAACGGAGCTGTAGCACCAGCTGGTGGGAATGGCGATGCTGAAGGTGCTGCTGCAGGCTGCTGACCACGAATGACATTGTATGCACGAATATCATTAAACCAACGACCATTAAACTCATGAGCATCAATATCAAACTGAACAGTCAGATCCTCACCCTGCTGAATATTAAACTGCTTGATACGATCTTCACCGAAAATACGGAAAAGACACTTACGGGGATACTGACCAGGAACTTCGATAACGTAATCCTGAGACATCCAGTTGTTTCCCGTGCGGGCCGAAACGCCACTTTGTGCTGCCAATACGGCAATGATTTTACCTGTTAATTCCATGACTTAAATTGTTTTTATTTGTTGATTTTCTTGTTTTCGCGTGGCGAAATTACTAAAAATAGTTTGAATAGCGCAAATTTCTGCCGAAAATTTTGTTCATTACAACGTTTTTTTGTAATTTTGTGCTCAATTATATAATATGTATTTAAGAACAAAAGATCTATAAAACTATGCGATTTACATTATCAAGCACCGCACTAAGTGCAAAGCTCAATGCTCTCTCTAGAGTAATTAACAGTAAGAACGCCCTACCCATCTTGGGCGATTTCGTTTTCGAGATCAAGGACAATGTGTTGTATCTGACTGCTTCAGACAGCGAAAACATGATGAAGACTCAGATGCAGCTGACCGAGAGTGACGGAAACGGACGTTTTGCCATCGGTAACCACGATCTGTTAGAGGCAGTAAAGGGCTTCTCTGAGCAACCCATCACATTCGATGTGAACCTCGATCAGAGAACCGTCAAGATCTCCTATCAGAATGGTCTTTTCTCATTGCCTATCGATAACGCCGATGAGTTCCCCATGGCACAGCCTATCAGCGAATATGCCAAGACGATTACCATTCCCAATGCCATTCTGGCAGAGAATATCAACCGTACCATCTTCGCTACAGCGCAGGATGAACTTCGTCCTGTTATGAATGGTATCTACTTCGACCTGACAGCTGATTGTCTCGCTGTAGTAGCCAGCGATGGCCACAAACTGGTACGCAATAAGATCTTCACGATTAAGAGTGATGAGCCTGCTGCCTTCATTCTGCCAAAGAAGCCCTCTAACCTACTGAAGAACTTGCTGGGTAAAGACGGCGGCGACGTGGTGATCCGCTTCGATGATCGTAATGCTGAGATTAACTATGGCGACGGAACAATCCAGTGCCGTCTGATTGAGGGTCGCTACCCCAATTATAATGGCGTTATCCCCCAGAGCAATCCTAACGAAATACGCGTTGACCGCCTCACCCTATTGGCAGCCCTGCGTCGTGTTCAGCCATTCACAAACGACTCTAGTAACCTCGTTCGTTTCCACGTTGAAGGTAGCACGTTGCAGCTCGATGCTGAGGACTACGACTTCGCTAAGACTGCTACAGAACGCATGACCTGCGAGTATAACGGACAGCCGATGTCTATTGGATTCAAGGGTGCAGCTTTCATTGAGGTTCTGAGCACATTCGATTGTCCTGACGTCGTTATCCAGTTGGCTGATCCTAGTCGTGCAGGTCTTGTTCTGCCTTCTGAGCAGCCTACTAACCAGGATGTACTGATGTTGCTGATGCCAATGCTTATCAACCAATGAGACTGAATCTGACAAAGCCTCTGGTGATCTTCGATCTGGAGACTACCGGATTGGATCTTGTAAAGGATCGCATCATACAGATTTCATACATCAAGGTATATCCTAACGGTCAGGAAGAACGAGGTAACGAACTGGTAAATCCCGAAAAGCCCATTCCGGAGGAGGTAGCTGTTCTGACAGGTATCTCTAACGAGGATGTGAAAGACAAACCAACCTTCAAACAACTTGGTCAGATATTGGCCGGGAAGTTTACAGGTTGCGACTTTGCAGGTTTTAACTCTAACCACTTCGATATTCCCCTGCTTGCTGAAGAATTTCTTCGTGCAGGCATCGATTTCGACTTCTCTAAGTGTCGCCTGATTGATGCTCAGACCATCTTCCACAGAATGGAGCGCCGTAATCTGGCTGCTGCCTATAAGTTCTATTGTGGACGCAAAATGGAGGATGATTTTGAGGCTCATCGTGCCGACCAGGATACTGAGGCAACGTATCGAGTACTGATGGGAGAACTCGACATGTATGCGCCCGGTGCCAATGAAGACCCAGAGAAAGTATTGGAGAACAATATGGACCAGCTGGCAGAGTTCTCGAAGATGAACAATAATGTCGACTTTGCTGGCCGTATCGTTTGGGGCGAAGTGAAGGATCGCTACGGCAAACCTGTGCTTGATAAGGACGGAAAACCGCAGATGACTGAGGTATTCAACTTCGGAAAGCACAAGGGACTGCCTGTGGCCGATGTGTTACATATCGATCCCGGCTACTACAGTTGGATTCTCTCTGGCGACTTTACGTACAACACAAAACAAGTGCTTACAAGAATCCGACTGCGCGAGGCACAGAAAATGTGATAAGGTGAACATTATAAAGACTATATTGCTAAACCTGTTTTTGCTTGCAGTTCCTGAAGTTTATGCTCAGGAGCTGCAAGTTAAGGTTAACGTCACTCATAGTCAGATTGAGGGAACTGAGGCGAGCGTATTTGAAAACCTGCAGCATACCATCGAGCAGTTCATGAACGATCGCCGTTGGACTGATCTTCAGTTCCAGCAGAACGAACGCATATCATGCATTATTAATCTGACGGTTACGAAATACGTCAGAGAGGATAATCGTTTTGAGTGTACAGCCCTTATCCAGGCTAACAGGCCTGTATATAATTCGGCTTATACTTCCACCTTATATAATAATAGAGACGCGAATTTCCAATTTGAGTTCCAGCAGTTTGATCAGCTGAACTTCATTGAAGAGAATGTCGACAACCAGTTGACCGCTCTCCTCGCCTACTATGCCTACCTGATCATAGGTCTTGATCTCGACAGCTTTGCCCCGATGGGTGGAACCGATATTCTCCAGCGCTGTATGTATCTGGTGAATAATGCACAACAATTGGGATATTCAGGATGGAAGGCATTCGAGGACAGTCGTAACCGCTTTGCCTTCATCAACGACTATCTCGACGAGGCCATGAAACCTTTCCGTCAGTTGCAATACGACTATTATAGAAAAGGACTCGACGAGATGGCCAATAATGCAGAACGCGGTCGTACCGAGATCACGACGGCACTTGAGACCGACCTCTACCAGGCTCATCAAGAGAAGCCGCTTAGTCTGCTTCCACAGATATGGACTGACTATAAGAAGGACGAACTCGCCAGCATCTACAAAGGCAAAGGCACCCAGAAGGAAAAGGAGCGTATCTATGAACTGCTCATGGGCATCAATGCCTCGCAAAGCAACAGTTGGGATACCATCAAGCAATAACTGTCTAATCGTAAATAGTCAAATATAACAATGCTTAAGCATTTATATATCAAGAACTTCACGCTGATCGATGAACTAGACATCGACCTGTATCAGGGCTTCTCTGTGATAACTGGAGAAACTGGTGCAGGTAAGAGCATCATCCTCGGTGCTATCGGTCTGTTGTTAGGCCAGCGTGCAGACACAAAGACCATTAAAACCGGTGCCGATAAATGTGTCATCGAGGCTCAGTTCGACCTCTCACGCTACGGCATGGAAGACTTCTTCACGGAAAATGATATTGAATACGATGCCGATGAGACGATTATCCGTCGTGAGTTGACAGCCTCTGGCAAGAGTCGGGCCTTTATCAACGATACACCCGTACAACTCTCGATGCTCAAGGAACTTGGTGAACGCCTGGTTGATGTGCACTCTCAGCATCAGAATCTGCTGCTCAATAAACAGGATTTCCAGTTGAGCGTCGTTGATATTATTGCCGACGATGCGAAGGAACTGGATAAGTACCATCAGACATATCTTCAGTATCACACCACTTTACAGGAACTCGTGTCTTTGAAAGAAAGCATCGAGCGCAGCCGTCAGAATGCCGATTTTCTGCAGTTCCAATACGATGAGTTAACCAACGCCAATCTTCAGGATGGCGAACAAGAGGAACTGGAACAGAAAAGCGATACGATGACCCATTCCGAGGATATCAAGAGCGCCCTCTATACGGCTGATCATGCGTTATCTTCTGAAGGAACAGGTGTTGTGGAATCCCTACGCAATTCTTTGTCGGCACTTAAAGGCATCGAACGCGTATATCCCGATGCTTCAGAATTGGCAGAGCGCATCAATAGCAGTTATATCGAACTGAAAGATCTTGCGCTCGATATCAGCAACCAGTTGGAACGAATCGACTTTGACCCTTCTGAACTTGATGCCGTAAATAACCGCCTCGATCGCTTGTACGATCTTCAGAAGAAGTATCATGTGGATACAGTTGCAGAACTCATAGCCAAGCGTGACGAACTGAAGCAGCAACTATCGAATATCGAAAACAGCGATGAAGCCGTTGCCGAACTTGAAACTAAGTGCCGACAACTCAAAGCTGATTGTCAGAAGCAGGCCGATGCTCTTACTAAGTTGCGCACTAAGGCCGCTCGCCAGATAGAAAAGGAAATGCAATCGAGACTCATCCCGCTGGGCATGCCTAACGTTCGATTTAGCATCGATGTGATGTCGGCTGAACTCGGTCATAGTGGGCAGGATAAGATTGCCTTCCTCTTTAGCGCCAACACCTCCACCCCACTCCAACCCGTCTCTCAGGTTGCCTCTGGTGGTGAGATTGCCCGTGTCATGCTCTCACTCAAAGCCATGATCAGTGGAGCCGTCAAGCTGCCTACAATTATATTCGATGAGATCGATACGGGTGTCAGCGGAAAGACGGCCGAGAAGATGGCTCAGATCATGCAGGAAATGGGCTGTAACGAGCGTCAGGTTATCAGCATCACCCACCTGCCTCAGATTGCTGCCCTCGGCTCCGTTCATTATAAGGTGGAGAAGGAAGAAACAGCCCAAGGCACTACCAGTCGCATGCGTCAACTCTCTGCCGAAGAACGCATTACCGAGATTGCCCAGATGCTCAGCGGTAGCGACATTAGTGAGGCTGCCATCCAGAATGCAAAAGAACTATTAAAAGTAAAAAGGTAAAAAAGTAAGAAAGTAAACAAATATAGAATAAAATAATAATGATGAAAACGATTTTTAATAATATGGTAATGAGGAGGGTATTAAGTGTTTTACCTTTTTACCTTTTTACCTTTTTACCTTTATCTGCCCAGCCAGGTTGGGTGAAGAAGGCCACTAAATCAGTATTCACCCTGAAGACCTTTGCCGCCGACGGCTCATTAATAGCCAGCAGCAATGGATTCTTTACTGGAGCTAATGGTGAGGCCGTTAGTAACTTCACCCCTTTCAAGGGTGCATCGCGTGCCGTCATCATCGACGCTCAGGGTAAGGAGATGCCCGTTATCAGTATTATCGGAGCTAACGATATGTATGATGTTGTCAAGTTCCGTGTGGCTGGTAAGACACAACCCCTCCTTGTCAGCACCTCTGTGGCAACTGAAGGTAGTATGGCCTGGCTTCTGCCCTATCACGAATTGAAGAACGTCAAGAGTGGCCCCGTTCGTAAGGCCGAGACCTTCCAGAATGATTATGCCTACTATACGGTTGCTATGACCATGCCGCAAAATACGGTCAGTTGTCCGTTACTCAATGATAATGGTGAGGTGATTGGTTTGATGCAGCAGCCTGCCTCCGATAAGGATACGTTGAGTTATGCCGTGAGTGCCCGTTTTGCTGACTCTCTGAAGATTACAGGCTTTGGCATGAACGATGCCACGATGAAACTCACCATGATCAAGAAGGAGTTGCCCGACAATATCAAGGATGCTACATTAGCCCTCTTCCTAGCTGCCAGTCAGGTTGATTCTGCAGCCTATGCCACGCTGATAGGCGACTTCATCCAGAAGTTCCCACAGGCTTCTGAAGGATATGTCCAGCGCGCCCAGCTTGCAACCAGTGGTGGTAACTTTGCCGCTGCCGAGAAAGATATGGAAATGGCCCTCAAGGTGGCCGATAAGATTGACGAGGTTCACTATACCTACGCCCGTATGATTTATAACAAGGAGATCTTCCATGGCAATCAGACTTACCCCAATTGGAATCTCGACAAAGCCTTGACGGAGATTCAGGCCGCCATTGCTGCTAATCCGGCGTCTACCTACAAACAGCAGAAGGCCAACATCTTGTTCGCCCAGCAGAAGTACGATGATGCCTTTGCCATCTACGACGAGCTGACGAAGACCGACATGCGTAATGCAGAGAACTTCTTTGCTGCCGCCCGTTGTAAGGAGATGTTGAAAGACACTACTACCATGCTGGCCCTCATGGACTCTACCATGAGCACCTTCTCCAAACCCTATCTGAAAGAGGCTGCGCCTTATCTCTGGGCTCGTGCCGAGGCTCGCCGGAATGCCGGTAAGTATCGTGAGGCTGTCAATGATATGAACGACTACGAGGAACTTATGCAGGCCTCCATCAACGACAACTTCTATTACGTACGTCATCAGACTGAAATCCAGGGCCGCCTTTATCAGCAGGCGCTCAACGATATCAATCGTGCCATCAGGATGAACCCGCAAGAGATTCTCTACTATGCCGAGAAGGCTTCGTTGCAAATCCGCGTCGGTCTTTATGATGATGCCATCGAGACGGCCAAGGAGAGTATTGCCATCGATGCTAACGATAGCGACGGCTATATGTTCCTCGGTCTGGCCCAATGCCTGAAGGGTAATAAGAAGGAGGGTATTCCCAACCTTCAGAAAGCCAAGGACATGGGCAACACCCAGGCAGAAAGTTTAATAGAGAAATATCAATAAACAATAATCCCCGCCAAGTAGCGGGGATTATTGTTTTATTAGAAAGGCAGTGGTCCGTCGTTCGATGGTGGCGGCAAGGGTGCGCCTCCGGCAAACGGATCGTAACCATCCATATCAGGTGGTGTGTTATTACCGTTAATCTTCGAACCGATAATCTCGCCGCCACCCACAGGTGCACGATTACCCAGGTTCTTGTCCTCAGGATTTTCAAATCGTGTGAACTCTCCACGGAAGGTCAGCAGTACATCACCCGTAGCACCCTTACGATGCTTGGCTATGATAATCTGCGCCATACCATGCAGGTCGCGCCCGTTATCGTCTTGATAAATGTGGTAGTACTCCGGACGATGTACGAAGATCACCATATCGGCATCCTGCTCGATGGCACCCGACTCACGCAGGTCGCTCAACTGTGGGCGCTTGCCTTCCAGTCCCTCACGACTCTCCACACCACGGTTCAACTGACTCAGCGCCAGAATGGGGATATCCAACTCCTTGGCCAGTCCTTTCAGCGATCGAGAGATGGTCGACACCTCTTCCTGTCTCGACGAGAAGCGCATGCCGTTGGCATTCATCAGCTGCAGATAGTCAATCATGATCAGCTTCACTCCATGCTCACGAACCAGTCGGCGAGCCTTGGTACGAAGTTCGAATACCGATAGTCCTGGTGTATCGTCGATAAACAAAGGTGCACCCATCAGATTATTGATGCGCTTGTCCAGTCGGTCCCACTCATCACGTTGCAACTGTCCGTTCAGAATCTTCGAACCTTGAATCTCGCAGACATTCGAAATCAATCGGTTCACCAGCTGCACGTTCGACATTTCAAGCGAGAAGAAAGCCATCGGCACCCTCAGGTCGGCAGCAATATTCTTCGCCATCGATAGGGCAAACGATGTCTTACCCATGGCAGGGCGTCCGGCAATAATCACCAGATCGGAAGCCTGCCAACCACTTGTAATGTCGTCGAGTTTATAATAACCCGTCGACACACCCGTTAGTCCGTCGGTATTCTTGGCGGCATTCTGTATCGTCTTCACAGCCTGCGATATCACGGGATCAATGGCTGTGTAGTCCTTCTTCATGTTTCGCTGTGAGAGTTCAAAGAGCGAACCCTCTGCCTCCTGCATCAGGTCCTCCACGTCGATGGTCTCATCGAACGCTTTCGTCTCTATCACACTTGCAAACGATATGAGTTGTCGGGCCAGCGACTTCTGGGCGATGATATTCGCATGATACTCGATGTTAGCCGATGACGCCACGCGCGAACTCAGCTCTGCCACATAACCGGGACCACCTACTTCATCGAGTGTGCCCGATTTAGCCAACTGTTCCGTTACGGTCAGCACGTCAACTGGTTTCTCTTCCATGCTCAGGTCGCGTATGGCGGCATATACCATCTGGTTACGGGGTTCATAGAAACTCTCCGGACGCAATGTCTCACACACGATGGCATAGGCATCCTTGTCTATCATCAGCGCTCCCAGTACGGCCCTCTCCACCTCCAGCGCTTGTGGTTGCAGGTGTCCGTAGGTATTATCCACGGGCTGCTGTTTTCTTGCTCTTCTTCTAATATTCTCTTGTTCGGGCATCTTGTTATTTGACTATTTGACTATTTTACAATTTGACTATTTCTTTTCTTTCAGTACGGGTAATGACAAGTGATAGCGTACGGCCAGGAATCTTATCAGACAAGTCACTACGAAACTGCTGATGGCACTTAACTCTGTCGATAGTCCTAAGGCAGCGAGGGCCCAGTACACCAGTCCGCCCAGCACACAGGCCACGGCATATATCTCCTTATGGAATATCACGGGCTCGTTGTTCAGCAACACATCACGAATCACACCACCGGCACTACCCGTAATACAACCCATGATAATGGCCACCCAGAATGGCTGCCCGAAAGCGAGACTCTTCTGGATTCCCGCTATCGTGAATAACGCCAATCCCAACGTATCGAATACGAACCATGCATTCTTCAGGGGCTCCATCCATTTACCGAAGAAAGCCACCGTCAGCAGAGCCACAGCCGTACATATTAAATAAATAGGTGTGGTCATCCAGAAGGGTGTTGTGCCGAGCATCACGTCGCGAATCGTTCCGCCGCCAATAGCCACAGCCACACCACATACGTAACCGCCAAACCAGTCAAACTGCTTGGCTGCCGCATGTCGGATACCGGATATCGCAAAGGCAAACGTACCCAACAATTCTATGATTTTTATAATCAGTTCCTGCTCCAAATCTTTTAATTCTAAAATCTCAATTCTAATCCTCGAACCGCTTCCCCCAGTAGTTCACCATGCGCTGGTACATCTTCTCCTCCGTGGGGTTATGCTGTCCATGCCATAATCGCTCGTTTACCAGCGCATCAGGCATATATTGCTGTGGGGTAAAGTGCCCCGGGAAATCGTGCGGATATTGATAGCCGTCGTGATAGCCCAATTCCTTCATCAGTTCCGTCGGCGCATTACGAATGGGTAGCGGCACGGGCTGGTTACCCGTCTGTCTTACCAATCCCAAAGCAGCATCTATGCCCAGATAGGCGCTATTGCTCTTGGGCGATGTAGCCAGATAAACTGCAGCTTCTGCCAAGGGGATTCTGCCTTCAGGCCAGCCTATCTTCATCACGGCATCGAAGGCGGCATTAGCCAGCAACAGGGCGTTGGGATTCGCCAATCCGATGTCCTCAGCCGCACTAATCACCAGTCGGCGGGCGATGAACTGCGGGTCTTCCCCACCCTCAATCATCCTGGCCATCCAGTAGAGGGCTGCATCGGGATCCGACCCGCGAATGCTCTTGATAAAGGCCGATATGATGTCGTAGTGCATCTCGCCGTCCTTATCGTAGGCCAGCGGGTTCTGCTGCAAGCGGTTCACTACTTTTTCATCGGTTACTTCAATTTCATCCGATGCTTCAGCTTCTACCACTAATTCTAAGATATTCAGCAACTTACGCGCATCGCCTCCGCTGTATCTTAATAGTGCTCCAGTCTCCTTCAGCTGTATGTTCTTCTCCTTCAGGATGGTGTCCTGATGAATGGCTCTGTCGAGCAGTTTCAGCAGATCGTCCTTCTCGAGCGATTTCAGCACATACAACTGACATCGCGACAGCAACGGTCTGATCACCTCGAACGAAGGATTCTCAGTCGTGGCACCTATCAGCGTAACGATACCCTTCTCTACGGCGCCCAATAGCGAGTCCTGCTGCGATTTCGAGAATCGGTGTATCTCGTCTATAAATAAAATAGGTGAAGCCTCGTTGAAGAATCTGCTCTTCTGGGCCTTCTCTATCACCTCCCTCACATCCTTCACGCCGCTGGTCACAGCCGATAGCGTGTAGAAGGGTGTTTCCAACTTGTTGGCTATGATCTGCGCCAAGGTGGTTTTACCCACTCCCGGCGGTCCCCAGAGTATAAAAGACGGAATACGTCCTGCATCGATCATCTTCCGCAGGACGGCCCCCTCACCTACCAAGTGTTCTTGCCCTATATAGTCGTCAAGAGTGCGAGGTCGAAGTCTTTCAGCCAGTGGTTGTGCCATAAATCAGCGACAAAAGTACACAAAAATGCGAAAATTACAAAAAATATCGTCTAAAAACTTGCTAATAAAAAATAAAGTGGTTACATTTGCAGAAAAATTGAGTGAAATTATGGCAAGAACAAAACAACAACAACCCGAGAGTAACCCGTCATTATCAATTAAGTCAGTCACTAAGAGCAGCGTTTGGGACATACAGGAGAACGATGTTTTCCGTATGTGGGAGGCTGCCGTGAAGGATGCCGAAGTGCGCGAGAGCATCCAGCACTATCTCGATATTTTCAAGAGTGCCTTCCTCATCGAGGAGATCAAGAGCGAGGATGCTCTTGAGAGGAAGAGCTACGAGAAGCGCGGTTATAAGGTCACCACCATCAAGTTCGATGATAACCTGAAGTTTGTGTGGGCCATCAAGAAGCGCCCCGTGGTGCGTGTTACCGATCTGACTTACGAGAACATCCGTCATATCTCGGCAGCCAAGCTGCTCGAGGTCATCGACCGTAACTTCGGCGGTGGCTGGGACTCTCTGTCACAATCCATCCAGGACATCATCCTCAGCGGTTTCGATATTTCCACCACTACCCTTCCTGCCGATCGTCTGCACAAGAAGGGCGGTATGTACGACAAGAAGGTAGAGGATGGTTTCGAGGTGCTCGAGATACCTAAAGGCGGCTGGGTAGAGGCCATCTTTGCCAAGCTGAAGCCCGAACCCGAGAAGCTCCGCATGCAGTTCTCCAAGTCTGATTCCGACGACGATCCCGATAACGACGATGAGGACGTAATCGTAGAGGATAACTACAGTTCTCACGACGAGGTTGACGACGAGGTTGAAGATCCCAACGACGAGGACATCACCGAGGACAACTACTCAACGATGATGGACCTTGGCAGCGAAGATCCCGACGAGGAGGCCAGCGGCCTGATCGACTTTGCGGACGAATAAACCAACTTTATAAACCAATAATTAATTAAACCAACATGATGATTCCCGCAGTATTTTGGCTCGTGCCCGTCGCATCGATCGTGGCATTGGGTATGGCGTACTACTTCTTCACCAAGATGATGAAGGCCGACGAGGGTACGCCGCGTATGAAAGAGATTGCGCTTTATGTGCGCAAGGGTGCTATGGCTTACCTTAAGCAGCAGTACAAGGTAGTCTGTATCGTCTTCGTAGTGCTTTGTGCACTCTTTGCTTTCATGGCTTACGGACTTAACGTTCAGAATCCCTGGGTGCCGTTTGCCTTCCTCACCGGTGGTTTCTTCTCCGGTCTGGCAGGATTCTTTGGCATGAAGACCGCCACATACGCCTCTGCCCGTACAGCCAATGCTGCCCGCCAGAGCATGGATGCCGGTCTGAAGATTGCCTTCCGTAGCGGCGCCGTGATGGGTCTTACCGTGGTAGGTCTCGGCTTGCTCGATATCGCCATCTGGTTCCTCGTGCTCAATCATTTCTATTCTGGCGACGAGATGGCCCTCATCACCATCACCACCACCATGCTTACCTTCGGTATGGGTGCTTCTACTCAGGCTCTGTTTGCCCGTGTGGGCGGCGGTATCTATACCAAGGCTGCCGACGTAGGTGCTGATATCGTAGGTAAGGTTGAGGCCGATATTCCTGAGGACGATCCCCGCAACCCCGCTACCATTGCCGATAACGTAGGCGATAACGTAGGCGACGTGGCTGGTATGGGTGCCGACCTGTATGAGTCATATTGCGGCTCCGTACTCTCTACCGCAGCCCTCGGCGCTGCCGCCTTTGGTGTGGCTGGTCTCGAGGTTCAGCTCAAGGCTGTTATTGCCCCCATGCTCATTGCCTCTGTGGGTGTATTCCTCTCGCTCTTAGGTATCTTCCTGGTACGCACCAAGGAAGGCGCCACCATGAAGGATCTGCTCCGTTCTCTGTCGCTCGGCACCAACGTTTCAGCCATCCTCATCGCCGTTGCCACCTTCGCTATCCTTTACTTCCTGGGTATCGAGAATTGGCTCGGCCTTTCCTTCTCCGTCATCTCAGGTCTGGCTGCCGGTGTCATCATCGGTCAGGCCACCGAGTATTATACCTCTCACTCTTACAAGCCCACCCAGAAGATCTCTGAGGCCGGACAGACAGGTGCCGCCACCGTTATTATCAAGGGTATCGGTACGGGTATGATTTCCACCTGTATTCCTGTCATTACCATTGGTGTGGCCATCATGCTCAGCTACCTCTGCGCTAATGGCTTCGATCTCTCCATGTCGTCCGAGTCGCTCTCTCATGGTCTTTATGGTATTGGTATTGCTGCCGTAGGTATGCTGTCTACGCTGGGCATCACCCTGGCTACCGACGCTTACGGACCTATTGCCGATAATGCCGGCGGTAATGCCGAGATGTGCGGTCTGGGCGAAGAGGTTCGTCATCGTACCGATGCCCTCGACGCTCTGGGCAACACCACAGCTGCCACTGGTAAGGGCTTCGCCATCGGTTCTGCCGCCCTCACGGCGCTCGCTCTCCTGGCTTCCTATATCGAGGAGATCAAGATTGCCATGACCCGTGCCGGACAGACTTTGACCAATGTGGCTGGCGATGTGATTGCCGCTTCCGAGGCCACCATCCCCGACTTCATGAACTACTTCCAGATCAACCTCATGAATCCGCGCGTCATCGTCGGTGCCTTCATCGGCGCCATGGCCGCCTTCCTGTTCTGCGGTATGACCATGGAGGCTGTAGGTCGTGCAGCCGAGAAGATGGTACAGGAGGTACGCCGTCAGTTCCGCGAGATAGCCGGTATCCTCGAAGGTACAGGCACGCCCGACTATGGTCGTTGTGTAGAAATCTCCACCCGTGCCGCCCAGCACGAAATGATCGTTCCCTCTATCCTCGCCATCCTCATCCCCATCCTGGTGGGTATCATCCTTGGCGTGGCTGGTGTGCTCGGTCTGCTCGTAGGCGGATTGGCAGGTGGCTTCACCCTCGCCGTGTTCATGGCTAATGCCGGCGGCGCTTGGGATAACGCCAAGAAGAATATCGAAGAAGGCAACTTCGGCGGTAAGGGCTCGTTTGCCCATAAGGCTTGTATCGTTGGCGATACCGTTGGCGATCCGTTCAAGGATACCTCTGGTCCGTCGCTCAACATCCTCATCAAGCTCATGTCGATGGTCAGCATCGTGATGGCCGGACTCACCGTCGCCTTCTCATAACATTAATTAATAATGAAACAGAAAAGTCTTTTATTTTTCATCTCGTCTATCCTGTGCATGAACCTCCATGCACAGGATATTCCTAATGCAGCCAATTTCCTGCCGGGTCCTCCCAGCACCCTCTCCATGAAGTATGTCAACGACTTTGCCGATTACTCATGGGGTATCGACCAGCGTAGCACCAGTCGCGGCACTCAGGCCAAGAGCGACATGGGCTGGGATCTCGATGATTTCCTGCCCGTTTACTCCTCGCTGCTGGGTGTCAACATTACGAAGAACAATACGCCCAACATCTATCAGGTGCTCGAGCAGTTGAAGAAGTATGCCGACCTCTCTATCGAACTGTCCCGTAATTCCTATTACAACAAGCGCCCCTACGCCCGCTTCGATGAGGAGTCGCTCACGCCCGACACCGACGATAAGTACGCCAATGTCAGCTGTTATCCCTCCGAACAGGCCACCTATGGCTGGTTGCTCAGCATGCTGATGGTCGAGATCTGCCCCGATAAGCAGGACGAGATTCTGAAGCGCGGCTATGAGTTCGGCGAGAGTTCCATTATCGCCGGTTACAGCTGGTATAGCGATACCCAGATAGGTCGCGACCTGGCTAGCGCCCTGATGATCTATATCCATGCCATGGGCGGTTTCAATCAGCTCATCAAGATGGCCCGCGATGAGTATAACACCAAGAGCTCTCGTGCCGGTACGCGCTCTGGCTATCTCACTTACGAGTCGCTGCCCAACCCCGTCAAGTATCTGCCTGCGCCTCCCGAGGACCAGTCAGTACTCTTTGCCTACGATATGAACCAGTATAACGAGGGTCGCAGCAAGCGCACCACCGATCGCGGCAAGCAGGCCAAGAACGATTGTAACTCAAGCGCCACTTATATCTGTAGCATTTTTTCTCCAGCCTTCGGCAAGACAATCTCTCAGGATAATACCCCTGAAATTTACAAACTTGTAAGCCGAGTATGTCAATTAGCGGGTGAGTCGTGCTCTGTAGCTAAGAAATATTACAATCGTCTCCGTCCCTATGTACGCTTGAAGGATCCCACTATCAATCCCGACGATGAGGATGACTTAAAAGACAACGGTTCTTACCCCTCCGGTCATGCCGCCTTCGGATGGCTCATCGGTCTGACGCTCTCCGAGATTAATCCCTCTGCCCTCAGCGCCATCATGAATCGCGCTTATGAGTACGGACAGAGTCGTACTATAGCAGGGTTTCACTGGCAGAGCGATGTCGATGCCGGCCGTCTCACCGCCGGTGCCGCCTTTGCCCGCCTGCATATCGAGAGTGAGTTCCTCGATCAGCTCGACAAGGCCATCAAGGAGTTCAAGGGAGGTTCTTCGGGCGTTCGTGGCGTTACTGCCGATGAAGCCGCATCCTCCGCTCCCATCTACACCCTCGGTGGCGTGCGTCTCGACGCCGAGCCCACCCAGCGTGGCGTTTATATCCAGGGAAATCAGAAAAAAGTAAAAAAGTAAAAAAGTAAAAGATATGAAGTGGTTGCGTTTTTTACCTTTTTACCTTCTTACCCTTTTACCTTTCTCCGCCTCGGCGCAGGAAGGTTTTTCTTCTCAGCCCGTACCCGATGCCGTGTGGCAGAAAATGCAGGGCAAGACCTATGTGGCCAATCCCCATATCCAGCGTGCCGACTTGCGCTATCTGCGCGTGCTCCATTGGGATTACGATGAGCAGACCCATCAAGGCGAACTGGTATGCAATAAGCTCATCGCCGACAAGCTGCTCGCCATCTTCCGCGAGCTCTATCGCGCCCACTACCCCATCCAGCGCATCCGCCTGGCCGATGAGTATGATGCCAACGATGAGCTCCAGATGCGCGACAACAACACCAGTTGCTTCTGTTATCGCACTGTCTCCGGCACCCAGCATCTGTCTTATCATGCCCGTGGTCTCGCCATCGATGTCAATCCCCTTTATAATCCCTACATCCGTTACGCCAAGGACGGCTCGCAGATCATCGAGCCTGCCACGGCCCGTGCCTATGCCGACCGCAGCAAGCAGTATCGTTATAAGATTGTAAAGGGTGATCTTCTCCACCGCCTATTCCTGAAGCACGGCTTCACATGGGGCGGCGCCTGGCGCACCATGAAGGATTACCAGCACTTTGAGTATCAATCAAAATAAGCCCCAGAATGTGAATCTTCTGTTTATTTATTATAAATAGCAAATTTATCCCCAAAATATTTGGCAGTTTGGGGATTATTTTATAAATTTGCATAAAATACAACCCTGAGTCAGACCAGTCCACGAGGTTGGAATGGCCTTATAGAGAGAGAACTACTATTAATTTTATGATTAGCCAATGTGGGGAATAATGATAAGAGTATTTGTATGTTGTTTATTAATCTGCAAGTTTACAACCTTGCAAGCAGACAATGATGTCATTAAAAAGATAGAAAGCATTAATCTTCCCGTAATTCACATCGAAACTGTCAATGGCGAGATGCCGACTTACAAAAGGGCAGAAACACCAGATGGGTGTTGGGGTATGGGAATCAAGAATATAACTAAGGTTCCTGGCAGATTGTTCATGACTTTAAGAGACAGTATTATATATGATACAGGTAATTATGTAGAAGATGTTAGTGGTATGACCATCAGGGTAAGAGGCAACTCAAGCGCTGTAGCATTTGATAAGAAACCCTATAAAATAAAACTCCAGAAAAAATATGATCTCCTTATGCGTGGAGATGAAGAAAAATACAAAGATAAAGAGTGGGTATTATTAAAAGATGAGAAATCTACTATCTTTAAACAGATTAATAATAAAGTTAGCAAAATATTAGACCTTCAGTGGACACCTGAAATTCAATATGTCAACGTAGTGTTCAATGGTGAATATTGGGGAATGTACGAACTATGCGAATCGGTCAAGAGAAATACCTCCTGCAGATTGAATGTTGATGATTCTGGATATATTTTTGAGTACGATCTCTTTTGGTGGAATGAGGATCTCTATGTTAAAAGTCCAACGCCTCTCTCCGATCCTTGGCCTATGAACTATACATTCAAATACCCGGACTCTAAAGACATAACCAATGATCAATTGGGGTATTTCAAATCGATGATAGCCAAGACTGAACGATCATTGATTGATGGAGATTACCAAGAGTTTATCGACATCGATTCGTTTGTATCTTGGATTTTAGCCCACGACTTACTAGGCAATCACGACGATAAAGGCTCGAACATTTTCCTTACGAAATTGGATAGTACAGAGAACTCTAAAGTGATGATGGGTAATCTATGGGATATGGATCGGATATTTGAAATGGAAGGTGAGTGGGATCCTTCCCATAATATGTTTTTTTATAAGAAATTATTCAATAGCAAGAATAAAGCATTTGTAAAAGCTTACAAAGACAAATGGAATCAATTATCTACAAAATTGACTGACGACCTTATGACATACCTTGATGAATTCGCGAATTCAGAACTAGCCGAGGCTATTGACAAGTCCACTAAGTTGGATAATAGAAGGTGGGATACAGATTTCGAGTCAACTAGCTATTATGTTAATAAGGCAAAAAAATGGCTAACTTCAAGAAAGGAGTGGTTAGATAGGAAAATCAACAAGTTAGATACTGGTGACTCTACAAATATTATGAGCCATGAGGATAATCAACTAAACAATTCATCCGCATCTTATTTTAACCTTCGAGGTCAAAAAGTAGACCAACCTATAGGCAAAGGTATCTATATTAAGAATGGTAAGAAGATTATCATAACAAATATCCATCATTAATATTGTAACAGGATGGACTTGAAAAGAATGGGTACCAAATTAACGTCAAAATTGAAGTGAACCCCCTGTTGACCGTCAGCGATTCGCCTCAACTCAATGCCCCCGTTTAAGAATAATATTATTAACTACTTTGAAGTAACCACTGATGAGGCACTTGTCAACGAACTCTTTGCAGACGACATAACTACCATTCCCTTACCCAACGAAGAATTATATCTCACAGGTACTGGCATCGTATTCACCTATTTCCAATACGAATAGCCTCCTATTCCACCGGCATCATCGAATTCAAGATTCCCTTTGCTAACATCCGTCCTTTCCTCACTCTCGAGGGGGTCACGCCATACTCATCCATTCATCGATTCCAGGAAGCGCAACTCTGCCTCCAGCATCTCCAGTTTCGGCATGCGGTAGCCAGCCTCGCGGGCTATCTCTATGGGGCGCGTGTAGAGGTAGTATATCTCCATCTGGCGATGGAAGTCATAGTCCAGTCTCATCGACGGCGAATAAGGCGTCATGACGTCTGTGGTGGCTATCATCTTGTCTACAAACTTCTCGTCAAGATTCTTCACGCCCAGGTGCTGGGCAGCACCCACCACCTCCATCATCTGCTCGCGAATCAGTCTTCTGGTCGATTCGTTTTTCAGCAGCAGGTCAGTCTGCGTGTGCAGCGCCACAGTCATACCATTGAACGGCATGTTCCATACCGCCTTTTTCCATCTTGCCTCGTTATATTCCACCAGCCCCGTCTCTATGCTGGCCTCGCGGAATTCATCCACCACGGCCTGCATCAGCGCCTCGTCCTTGCATGAGTAGTTGGCCAGGTTAATGCTGCCATAACACTGGTGGTTCACTCTGCCCGGCTCCGTCTTGGCAGAACAGATAAATGCCAGTCCCGCAGCCAGTTGCACGCCGGGGAACATCTTCTCCACATCCGCCTCCACACCGATGCCGTTCTGAATCAGCACCACTAGCGTTTTCTCGTGCAGTAATGGTGGAAGCAACGACTGCAACTTGCTGTTATTCACAGACTTCAGACACACCAGCACCACGTCACACTTCGGCATGTCCTCCGTATGCTGATAGGCGTTCACATTATCCAGATGAAACGATCCGTCGCAGGAGTCCACCTGCAGACCGTGCTGTTTCACATACTCATAATCGCTGTGCAGCAGGAAGTGAACCTCCTGTCCTCCGTGAGCCAGTTTGGCTCCATAAAATCCGCCAATGGCACCAGTGCCAATAATTCCGTATTTCATATTCGATACAATATTCTATTAATGCGGCCACAAAGTTACGCTTTTTTTTGTTATTACACAATAATCCCCAACGTTTTTTACGCTGGGGATTCTCTTTTTATGCTCCTACGCAACTCGTAGCGCCAAGAGCCTAGTAGAGGAAGAGTGAGTAAATGGAAATAAATAGGCAAAAATGGCCTGAGTGTTCCATTATTCCAATTATTCCAATTCCAATTAGAAAATTGAGAGGACAACTCCTCTTTATATAATATATAACTAATTGATATATAGATTGTTATATATATAGTAAGCGGAATTGGGGTATCAAAAAAACAAACTGGAATTGAAATAACTGGAATACTCGGTCATCAGTAATTCATCTAAAAAGCTGATATTCAATGAAATACGATATTAGTAAACACTCTGTCCCTAAGATGCCAAGCCTTGGTAAAGGGACAGAAATGATGAAATACCTGCTCTCTGAGGCCTCAAAGGGGTAATTCTCTAATCATGTAGAAGCCATTTGTCGCGATTTCCGCCGAATACTATCTGCGGATGAAGACGGAAATCGCCCCTACCCTTTAGACGGACTAAAACTAGCCTTTACTCGGAGTAAACTCCCACTTTACTCCGAGTAAACCCCATAGAACATCAATCCCCGCCGTGAAAGCGGGGATTATTGTGTTTTTAGAAGTTCACACCGACGGTGGCGAAGAGGGTGCCGGTGTGGGAGGTGTCGAAGTAGTCGTGGGAGATGTTGGCGAGGCCGAAATCGTAGCCCAGTTCGGCATAGAGGAAATCGTACTGCACTCCACAGCCTACGCGGATACCGCCATCGAAGCGCTTAAAGCCTTCATCATCGAAGGAGCTATAGGCCTGGCGCATGCCGAAATCCTTGATCTTGCCACCGACGCCGGCTGCCACATAGCCGCCCACGAAGGGCTGGAGGCTGAACATGGGGTCGAACTGGTACTTATACTTGAGCACCATGGGCAGCTCGAGGTAATTGAGGCTGTAGCTGAACTTATCGCCGGCATAGGTGCCCTTGCCGCCCTTCTCGATGTAAGAGAGGCCGGTCTCGAAGTACACGGGCGAGTGATAGCCCAGCTGCACGCCTACAACGGCGCCTACGTCGAGACCTGCCTTGGCGGAGCCGCCATTGAGGTACTGATCGTCAGAATGAACCGTGGCGAAGCCTACACCCAGGCGAAGGCCGTAATACACCTGATTGGAGTAACGAGGCATGCTGGGCGACTGGTAACGCGACGCAGGACGATTATAATAATGTGGCCGGCCATACTGAGCGAGGGCTGGCAACGTGAGCGCGAGGCTCAAAAGGGCAATCATCATTCTTTTCATAAGCGTAGAAATTTTAAAAGTTTCACGCTGCAAAGATAAGCCTTAGCGGAGATCAGGACAAGGGATTTCCCCTACCATCGACAGGGGAAAACCCTAAACCAACGAAAAACCCCGCCAGAATCGGAATCCTGACGGGGCTCAACCAAATTGTTTTTGTTATATTAGAAGAAGAGGTAGCGGTTGTCAACCACGCCTGCCTTCTGATAGAGTTCCTGGATGAACATACGAGCGCCCTGAGAGGCCTGCATCTGGAGCTGCTGCTCTACCTGCTTCTCGTCGAACTTAACGCCCTCGCGAGCTGCCTTCTTAATCACCTTGAAGAGGTAAGCACCACCGTTACCCTTGACAAGTGCCTTAGAGAAGTCGCCTGCCTTGGCTGCTGCCACAGCACCGGCAAGAGCGGGCTCGCTGGCACCAGTGGCCTGTACGAATACAGGAGCGGTGAAGGTGATCTGATTAACGGTGTCGATCTTGGCACCCTTAGCCTGAGCAGCGGCGATGTCGGCTACACCGGCAAACTTCTCCTTGATCTGCTCGAACTTCTTGTCGCGGATGACCTCGGCCTTCACCATATCCTTCACACCATCGAGTGAACGATAGCCCACGGGATTGATCTTGGTGAGGGCTACAACCAGCAGGTGATCGTTGTTGCCACACTCGTAGAGGGGGCTTACCTGACCGGCCTTGGCATCGAAGATCCACTTCATGGCCTCGCGGGTGGCACGCAGGCCAGCCACGTTGTGCTCAGAATTGAAGAGGTCCTGACGAGGAGTTACTACGAAGCCGAACTTAGCGGCGTTCTTCTCCATATCCTCGATGGTCTTGTTCTCGCTCACGAACTGGCTGAACTTATTGTAAGCATCAGAATAGGTGCTCTTAGAGAAGTCGATGGTATGCTTGATAACAGCTACATCGTACTTGTCGACCATAGCCTTGCGAGCGGTTACCTGGATGATGATATTGCCCTGAGAGAACTCGAGGTTCTTGAGGTCGTTGATAGCGAGACCATTGATGGCGTTGAGATAGTTCTTAGAATCCTCGTCCATGGTGGTAGAATTCTCATACATGGCTGAGGTGAGCCACTGCTTCTGAGCGGTCTGACCATACTTCTTGGCAATCTGCTCGAAGTCGGCACCAGCCTTGATGGCATTGTAAACGCTGTCGGCAGTCTTGCGAGCAGCCTCGACGGTAGCACCACCTACCTGGATCTGACGATACTCGATAGAGTCGGGCATCTGAGTCTTAGAGATGAGCTTCACCACATTGAGGGTGTTGTCGCCCGTAGTCTCGAAAGGAGCTGTGGTCTGACCTACTGACATAGAATCGAGCTTAGCTGCGATGTCAGAGGGATAAGCGCGCTTGGTAGCTGCGATACCAGTGTAAGGGAACTGTGACTGGGCCTTGCGAACCACCTCTGAAGGTACAGCGCCGCTCTGCAGCTTGTTGCTGGCCTCGGTCATAGTCTTCATGAGCTCGGCACGATCGGCAGCCGATGCTACAACATGGAAGTCAACATACTTGATGTCGCGGGTCTCAACCTGCTGCTTGAACATTTCCTTCTCTTCCTCGTACTTAGCCTTGAGGTCCTTATCGTCAATCTTCACATCGTTGTCGTTGATTGAGCTGTAAGGAATAGAAGCGAGCTGGATGTCGCTCTCCTCGTTCTGACCGTCGAAAGCCATCTTGGCTGAAACGGGGTTAGAGAAGAGACAGTTGGCCATGAGCACCTGATACTTTGAAGAAAGTGTCTGCTGACGGAGCTGCTTCTCGAGGAACTGCCAGAACTTGTAGATGGGGGCATACTGCTCAGCCATCTGAGGATTGGTAGAGGCCTTCTTGTAATCGTCGAGGAACTTGGTGAGCATGGTCACATCGAAGCGACCAGTCTGCTGATTAACGAAAGGAGTCTGCAACAACATGGGGTTGGTGCCTTCCTTCAGAATGTTCTGAAGCTCCTCGTCGGTAACGGTAAGACCGAGCTTGTCGGCTTCTGCCTTGATGATCTGCTCGTTGATGTAAGAGTTCCAAACCTCATCCTTGATGCTGTTGAGCTCTTCCTCCGTGAAGTTGTCGCGGTTCTGAGTGATCTTCAGGACATCGGTATACTCGTCGACGAGTGTCTGGAATTCCTGAACGTTGATTTTGTTACCTAACACTTCGCCAATCTGCTGACGCTGCTGGTTCTTGGTTGCTTCGCAAGAACGGAAAGCTTCTTCAGCAATGAAGGCGAACAGGCCGAGGCCAATGATACAAACGAGGGCTACGCCTCTTTTGCGGATTTTTCCTAATGCTGCCATTTTTGAATTATTTTTTAGTTTTAAAATTTCTACCACCCTACCCTCCTATCAAGGAGGGTTTTCGTTGGGATGAGTCGCCCGCCTGCCGGCGGGCTATCTCAAATTATTGGGGTACTGCCCCAAACAGCGTGCAAAATTAATACATTTCTTTGAAATGAGGAAATTTTTTGGGGAAATTTCACTTATTCAAGCACATTTAGACGCACTAATTCTATTTTTGTGGCTGTATTCTTAACGATTTTGAACTCATAACGGCCTATACGGACGATTTCATTGAGTTTTGGGAATGATTGATATTCGTGCAAAATGAGTCCGCCCACGGTCATATATTCATCACTTTCGGGCAGGTCGAGGTCGAACATTTCGTTCACCTTCTCGATCTCGAGACGGGCGGAGAGAATGTACTCGTGATCGCCCAGCTGCTTGGCCACGTGGGTGGTATTGTCGTGCTCGTCCTCAATCTCACCGGTAATCTCCTCCATGATATCCTCGAGCGACACGAGACCGCTGGTACCGCCGAATTCGTCGACCACCACAGCCAGCGAGCGCTTCTGCTGCATGAGCTGCTGCATGAGCTTGGAGGCGAGCATGGTCTCGGGTACGAATGAGATCTCACGTATCAGAGGTGAGAGGTGAGAAAGGCTACGGGTAGGCGAGCTTTGCTCGGGAATGGTGTGAGGTGAGAGATTAGTTAACCCCTTCGATTTGAGGGTGAACATATCAGATGAATGGACATAACCAATGATATGATCAATATCTTCGTGGTACACAAGTATCTTGCTATGGCCGCTCTCGATGAACACCTGCTTGAGTTCCTCGATGGTGGCGGTATCCTCCACGGCATCGATCTCAGTACGCGGCACCATACAGTCGCGAATCTTCGTCTCAGAGAAATCGAGGGCGTTCTGGAATATCTTCACCTCCTCGCCTATCTCGTCCTCATTATCGGCATTATCGATACTGGTCTGCACCAGGTAGTCGAGGTCGACTTTTGTAAATTCGCGTTCCTCGCCGCCCTTGTTCATGTGGATGCCGAAGCAACGCAGCAATCCCTTGGAAAGCATCGTGGCAAAGCGGGATATGGGCCATAGCACCACATAGCACACCCATGCCGGAACGGCAAAAATGGTGAGCATGGTGTTAGGATTGTTCTTGAAGATGGTCTTGGGCAGAAACTCGCCTGTAAAGAGCACCACGACGGTAGACAATAAGGTGTCGGCCGTAACGCGCATGCCATCGCTGAGCGGGGCAAAGATGGTGGAGTCGAAAATGCGGGCGAAGAGGATGCCATAGATGACGAGGGCGATATTGTTGCCCACGAGCATGGTGGAAACGAAATTGCTGGGGTGCTGATAGAACAGACTGATAGCCTTCTGGGCAAGTCCGTTCTTCTCGCGGTCCATCTCGGCCAGCAGGCGATTGCTCGACACAAAGGCGATCTCCATGCCTGAGAAGAAGCCTGAGAAGAGCATGGCGACGATGAGCCAGATGACATCGTTCATGACATCGTTCATGGGGCAACCCTCCTATGTTTAACGGCCTGCGGACGGAGTATGGGTTCCTCCTTGACGGTATCGGCGGGCGAGGTGGTCTTCTTGTCCTTCTCGTCCTCCTCTTTCTCGCCGGTGATATCGGAACTCTCAACGGAGCCCACGGAGTTGCTGACGGTATAGTGCTTCATGCCCTCATCGCTCAGGAAGTAAGTACCTTCGATATTTCGCTCGGGGGTGGTGACCTTCGAGAACACGTTGGAATAAAGCTCGTGGCGGATGCCATCCCAGAAGAGTTCCTCGCTCTCGTAAATCAGACCATTGATATTACGGATGCGCACACGACCACGCAAGTGCCAGAGTTTCTTCTGGTCGTAATACCAGGCTGTATCGCATTGGATATAGGCTTCGACATGGAATTTCTCGTCGAACTGCTCGAAGAACACGCCCTTGTCGAAATACCAGTATGAGGGGTTCTTAACGGTATTCACGTCCCAGCGCTCGGTGACAATCTTGTACTTGATGACGCCCGAGTCGCTGATGAGCGTGTTGACGCCGTAAGTGGTCATGACGGATACGGAGTCGCGATCGTAAATCGCAGGGGCTATATGCTCCTTCGCTTCCTCACAGGAGCAAATTAAGAGGCCAGAATTTAGAATTAAGAGCATTAGCCAAAAGCGCGTCCTCTCTAAATTCTTAACTCTCATCTCTAAACTTTTTATTCTACCTTCCACTTTGCGAACCATCTCTCGTTGAATGTCAGACCGATGTTGATACGGAACGTATTCTCTTCCAGAAGGTTATCGGCCGAGCGATGAACCCATTGAGCGCTGATGTTGAGCAGACTGCGGTTGTTGTAGCCGTTGATGATGGGGATGCCGAAACCAACGCTGGCGCTAACCTCCATAGGGCCTTCCTTACCATTTATATAATAATAAGGTGTAGCATAGCCTGCGCCCACACGATAACGAACGCGTTCGAAGAATCGGCGGCTCATGGCGCGAGGTGTCCACTCGGCACCCACATTATAGCGATAACTATCCTTGAGCAGACCCGACTTCAGGGTATAGGTCTTGCCATCGAAATGAGGATAGTCGATTTCGCCCCAATCCTGGATGGTGAGATCGGCACCCACGCGAAAAACGTTTGAATGGCGGAAGGCCACACCGAAGCCGTAAGTATCGGGAATGCTCAGACCATCGGAAATGGTAAACAAGGTGGTATCGCTCTTGCTGATGGAAGAGTTGCGGCTGATTAACCGACAACTTGGATCGGACTCCAGACTATGGCCGGGCGACCAAGTGGCACCAATCGTGAGAAAGTTGTTCTTGCCGAGTTGCTGGTCGTACTGCACACCCACATCGAGCTTGTAACTGCTGATGTCGGCGCTATACTCCTTTGACAGGGTGTTGATGACCGAAGTGGATGAGGTACTGATGGAACGCTCGTACTCGCCCCACAGATAAGCCACGTTAAAACCGATGGACAGGGGCTTGATAATGTTCCAGGCTGCACCCACATACAACTGATGCAAACCACCAGAACCCGAATAGTTGTTAATGACACTCATACTAAGGTCGGGCAGTTTGGTTTCAGAGGAGTACTTATAACCAATATTGGAATAAGGCATGATACCGAACGACACGCCGACCTTAGGCCAAGCGCGGAAGAGCGCCGATACATAATCGAAGCCGCCACTCTTACCCGAAACGCGTACGTTGTTCTCTTCATACTGGGTCATCTGTCCGGAGAGTCCGGCATCGAAGATCATCGACAAGGAATCGACTGAACTATAGGATGCGGGGTTCATGGGATTGAGCTCGCTACCCTTGCGCATGGCGATACCCACGCCGTTCATACCTTTATTAAAACCTACACTCTGATCGGTAAGGTCGCCCAGGCCATACTGGCTATAGGGCGAGTTGGTGTTACTCTGAGCAAAAGCCGTCGTCGTCATGGCTGCCATCACGAAGCCGGCGAGAATTTTATTCATGTTTTGTCCTTTAATTCTTATGAAATTCATTTCAGCGTGCAAAATTATCAAAAAAAAGCGATAAAAACGCATTTTAGTGAAAAATATAGAGTAATTTTGCATCGTGAAACAAAAAAATAGCTTTTTTAGGAGATTCTTGCTCCTTATTACGGGTTTATGGTCGATAACTGCCGCTCATGCGCTTACCGATCAGATTCAGACATACGAAGACTCCATCGAGGTGAGTCTGCTGACATGTTCCCCCCACGAAGAGATATACAGTCTGTATGGACATTCTGCCTTGCGATGGCATGATCTGCATGAGAGCGGTCCGTCGGCAGGTACCGATATTGCCTTCAACTGGGGTATCTTTAACTTCGACAAGCCTTACTTCGCCCTGAGATTCGTGTTCGGACTGACCGACTACGAGCTGGGGCCGATACCTTACGACGCCTTCTGCAGCTACTACCAGCACTGGGGCAGCAGCGTGACGGAACAGGTGTTGAACCTGACGACGGAGGAGAAGATAAGACTAAAGGCGGCGCTGGGCGAAAATCTGAAACCCGAGAACAGGATTTACCGTTATAACTACTTCTACGACAACTGCTCGACAAGGCCCCGTGACATCATCGAGAAATGTTTGAACGGAAAAGTGGAATACGCTGAGCGTGAGGACTATACGCCATCGTTCAGAGAGATGACCACACAATGTACGAGGAATCATAGATGGGCCACTTTCGGCAACGATATGCTACTGGGTGTGAAGGCCGACTTGAAGACCAACAGACTGGAGCAGGAGTTCCTGCCGGAGAACCTGATGTACGACTTTGACAGGGCTCAGATTTATAGCGGTGGCAACTATCGTCCGTTGGTAAAGGAACGCCGTATGGCTGTGATGCCTGGCGTGCAGGTGATAGAGCACGACTTCCCGTTGTCGCCCACCGAATGTGCCTTGATACTGCTGTTGATCACCATCGGCATCACGCTGATAGAATGGAAAACGAAGAAACGCCAGATATGGTATGATGTGGTGCTGATGACGCTGCAGGGCTTGGCGGGATGTGTCTTGTTCGTGATGTTGTTCTCGCAACACCCCACAACGAGCACCAATCTACAGATTCTGCTGCTGAACCCCCTACCCTTGTTCTTCATTCCCTCGATTATCCGACAAAATGTCACGCGATGGCAGAAAATACTGCTCGTCATGGCAATTCTGTACTTCATTGGCAGTATTTTCCAGCATTATCCGGAAGGAATGATGATTGTGGCACTATCTTTGCTCCTAAGAATTTGGCCGTTACGAAAATAATTTGTAACTTTGCCGCCGTTTTATAATAAATAAAAAGGTAAAAGGATAAAAAAGTAAAAATAAGATATGAATTTCAACAAGATTCTGAAGTCGCTGTTTGGTGACAAATCCTCACGCGACATGAAACTCATCCAGCCCCTGGTAGAGAAAGTAAAGGAAGTGTATCCCCAGGTGGAAAAGCTGGATAACGACGCCTTGCGTCAGCGCACTAAGGTATTACAGCAGCAGGTACAGGACTCTGCCAAGGAGCAGAAAGCCCGTATTGCTGAGCTGAAGGCAACCATCGAGGATACGCCGATCGAAGAGCGTGCCGACATCTTCGACAAGATCGACAAGATTGAGAAGGAAGTGCTCGACATCTACGAGAAGGCTCTCGACGAGGTGATGCCCGAGGTATATGCCATCGTGAAGGAGACCGCACGTCGTTTTGCTGAGAACGAGGAGACCATCGTAACTGCTACCGACTTCGATCGTGAGTTGGCAGCCGATCCGCGTAAGGACTTCATCACCATCGAAGGCGACAAGGCCATCTATCATAACCATTGGACGGCCGGTGGTAACGACCTGAAATGGGAAATGGTTCACTACGACGTTCAGTTGTTTGGTGGTGTGGTTCTGCATCAAGGTAAGATTGCCGAGATGGCAACTGGTGAAGGTAAGACCCTCGTGGCTACCCTGCCAGTATTCCTGAACGCACTGACCGGTAACGGCGTACACGTGGTAACCGTGAACGACTATCTGGCCAAGCGTGACTCGGAGTGGATGGGTCCGCTCTATATGTTCCATGGTCTGTCAGTAGACTGTATCGACAAGCATCAGCCTAACTCGGAGGCACGTCGTAAGGCTTATCAGGCTGACATCACCTTCGGTACGAATAATGAGTTCGGTTTCGACTATCTGCGTGACAACATGGCCATATCGCCTGCCGACCTGGTACAGCGCTCACATAACTACGCCATCGTCGATGAGGTTGACTCCGTGTTGATCGATGATGCCCGTACGCCGTTGATCATCTCTGGTCCTATCCCCAAGGGCGATGACCAGATGTTCGAGGAGTATCAGCCGCTGGTAGAAAAGCTGGTGGGTGTACAGCGTCAGTTGGCTACCCAGTATCTGGCCGAGGCCAAGACCTTGATAGCCGAGGGTAACAAGCTGGTAGAGGCTGGTAACAAGAAGGATGGTCAGGAGAAGCTCGACGCCGGATTCCTGTCGCTCTATCGTTCGCACAAGGCTATGCCTAAGAACAAGCCACTCATCAAGTTCCTCTCGGAGGAAGGTATCAAGAGCGGTATGCAGAACACGGAGAACATCTACATGGAGAATAACAACCGCCGTATGCCGGAGTGCGTAGAGCCCCTGTACTTCGTGGTTGACGAGAAACTGAACTCTTGCGACCTGACAGATAAGGGTACGGCCTGGTTGGCTAAGCAGGTGGACGATGCAGAACTGTTCGTGCTGCCTGATATTACCTCAGAGCTCTCTGCACTTGAGGCTGAGACAGGTCTGACCGATCAGGAGCGTCTGGATAAGAAGGACGAGTTGATGAGCCACTACGCCGTTCAGAGCGAGCGTGTACATACCTTGCAGCAGTTGCTGAAGGCTTACTGCATGTTCAATAAGGATGATGAGTATGTGGTGATTGACGGCGAGGTAAAGATCGTGGATGAGCAGACGGGTCGTATTATGGAAGGTCGTCGTTGGAGCGACGGACTGCACCAGGCTGTGGAGGCAAAGGAGCACGTGAAGGTAGAAGCTGCCACACAGACATTCGCTACCATCACCCTGCAGAACTACTTCCGTATGTATCATAAGCTGGCAGGTATGACCGGTACCGCTTCGACAGAGGCTGGTGAGTTCTGGGATATCTACAAACTCGACGTGGTGGAGATTCCCACCAACCGTCCTGTGATCCGTAACGACCAGGATGACCGTGTATATAAGACAGCCCGTGAGAAATATAACGCCGTAATCGAGGAAATCGAGAAGATGCGTAACGCCGGACGTCCTACCCTTGTTGGTACGACATCGGTGGAGATCTCTGAGTTGCTGTCGAAGATGCTGTCGATGAGAAAGATTCCTCATCAGGTGCTGAACGCCAAGTTGCACCAGAAGGAGGCCGACATCGTGGCTCTGGCTGGTCAGTCAACCAACGGACTGGGTGCTGTAACCATCGCTACGAACATGGCTGGTCGTGGTACCGATATCAAGCTGTCGCCTGAGGTGAAGGCTGCAGGTGGTCTGGCCATCATCGGTACGGAGCGTCATGAGAGCCGTCGTGTAGACCGTCAGTTGCGTGGTCGTGCAGGTCGTCAGGGTGACCCAGGTTCTTCAGTATTCTACGTATCACTCGAGGATAAGCTGATGCGTCTGTTTGCCTCTGAGCGTATCGCCTCAGTTATGGACCGCTTAGGTTTCAAGGATGGCGAGATGATTGAGAGCCCCATGATCTCGAAGAGCATTGAGCGCGCCCAGAAGAAGGTTGAGGAGAACAACTTCGGTATCCGTAAGCGCTTGATAGAGTACGATGATGTGATGAACAAGCAGCGTACCGTGATCTACGAGAAGCGTCGTCACGCCCTGATGGGTGAGCGTATCGGTATGGATATCGCCAACATCATCTGGGACCGCGTAGTGAATATCATCGAGAACAACGACTACGAGGGATGTAAGGAGGAGTTCCTGCATGTACTCTCGATGGAAGTTCCATTCAGCAACGATGAGTTCATTAATCAGCCTCGTGAGGTGCTGACGGAGAATGCCTTCCAGGCTGCCATCGGCAACTTCAATCGTAAGACGGAGCGCATTCAGCAGGTGGCTCAGCCTGTGATCAAGAACGTATACGAGAATCAGGGTCAGCTGTATGAGCGCATCATGGTGCCCATTACCGACGGACGAAAGATGTACAACATCCCCTGTAACCTGAAGGAGGCATACGAGAGCGACTGTAAGACGGTGGTGAAGGAATTCGAGAAGGCTATCCTCCTGCATATCATCGACGACTCATGGAAGGAGAACCTGCGTCAGCTCGACGAACTGAAGCACTCTGTACAGAACGCTTCGTATGAGCAGAAAGACCCGCTCTTGATCTTCAAGCTTGAGAGTGCCAAGGTTTGGGACGATATGATCAACGAGATGTACAACCGCATCTGCTCGATCCTGACTCGCGGACAGATTCCTGAGCTGCAGCAGCAGATTCAGGAGGCAGCACCTGAGCAGCGTACCCAGCGCCAGCAGTACACAGAGAGCAAGCAGCAGATTGGCGAGGAGCAGCTGACTGATCCTAATCAGGCTGCAGCCGCCCAGCACGACACCCGTGCTCAGCAACGTACTCCTATTATTAAGGATAAGCTGCCTGGACGTAATGATCCATGTCCTTGCGGTAGCGGCAAGAAATTCAAGAACTGCCACGGAAAAGGTATCGTATAATCAACTAAAGGAAGTCCTGGGATAGCCTGGGGCTTCCTATTAATAATAAACCATAACTATGATTAAAATTGAGAATCTTAAGAAATCATTTGGCGCTACCATCGCCTGCAATATCCCAGAGTTGACCATCAACAATAGGGATATCCTCGGCTTAGTAGGTAACAACGGCGCAGGAAAGACAACCCTGTTCCGTATGTTGCTCGATCTGTTGAAACCCGATGAAGGCACAGTTGCACTCGACGGCATCAATCCTGCTGAAAGCGAGGAATGGAAAGCTGCAACTGGTTCATATATCGACGAAGGTTTCCTGATTGACTTCCTGACTCCTGAGGAGTATTTTGCCTTCATCGGCAAGATCACCAACATGACTCAGGCTCAGGTAGACGAGCGTCTGAAGGACTTTGAGCGACTGGCTGGTGGCGAGATATTCGGACAGAAGAAACTGATACGTAACCTCTCGGCTGGTAACAAGCAGAAGGTAGGTATCATTTCTGCCCTCTTCAACCGTCCGAAGCTGGTGATTCTAGATGAGCCATTCAACTTTCTCGACCCCTCGAGCCAGAATATCCTGAAGCACGTGCTGACGGACTATAACCACAAGACGGGTGCTACGATTCTCATCTCGAGTCATAACCTGCAGCATACGATCGACATCTCGACACGTATCACATTGCTGGAGAAAGGACAAATCATTAAAGACATGCCTAACGAGGATGGTTCAGCCCGTGCGGAACTGGAGAATTACTTCGAAACTGAGGCATAATATATCATCATTATTAGGTATTTTTATAAACTTGCAGTCGGTTGCAACCCGGTTGCAAGTTTTTTTTCGTATCTTTGCAGCAAAATTCAGAACATTATGAAACTGTCAGAACTGAAGACCGGTGAGAAAGGTATCATCGTAAAGGTACAAGGTCATGGTGGATTCCGTAAACGTATTATTGAAATGGGATTCATCAAGGGCAAGGAGGTGGAGGTATTGCTGAATGCGCCACTACAGGATCCCGTGAAGTACAAACTGATGGGCTACGAGGTAAGTCTGCGTCATCAGGAAGCCGACAATATTGAGGTGGTATCGGCTGATACACCTATGGAGGCTACTACCTTTAAGATATCTGCCGACGACCATCGCCACGAGGACGACTATATCCGTCATGAGGCCATGAAGGAGCGCCGTACCATTAATGTTGCTCTGGTAGGTAATCCTAACTGCGGCAAGACATCGCTGTTTAACTATGCTTCAGGCGCACATGGGCATGTGGGCAACTACTCAGGTGTTACTGTCGACGCCACAGAAGCTCATGCATCCATGTTCGGCTACGAGTTTAATCTGACAGACCTGCCTGGCACTTATTCTCTCTCATGCTACTCGCCTGAGGAACTTTACGTGAGAGAGCATCTGACGGAGAAGATGCCTGACGTGGTAATCAACGTGATCGACGCATCAAACCTGGAACGTAACCTCTATCTCACTACCCAACTAGTGGATATGAACATCCGCATGGTGTGTGCCCTGAACATGTATGACGAGTTTGAGCGTCGTGGCGATCAGGTGAACCTCGACACGCTAAGCACGTTGTTTGGTATACCTATGGTCCCCACATCGTTTAAGAACGGCATGGGTGTGAAGGAACTCTTCAAGGCTGTGATTCAGGTATACGAAGGCGCCAGTAAGTTCTCACGCCACCTGCATATCAACTATGGACACGAGATTGAGGATGGTATCACCAGAATTCAGAAATACCTGAAGGCCGATGAACACATCACCCAGCACTACTCTACCCGATACCTGGCCCTGAAGTTGTTGGAGCACGATAGTCAGGTGTTAGACTATCTGGGTAAACATATGCAGGGCGAGCAGCGTATGAAGGACTTCCAGACGCTGACCAACGAACGCGACAAGGCTTCGGCACGTGTGAAGGAAGAGACGGGCGACGACTCTGAGACTGCCATCATGGATGCCAAGTATGGCTTTATTCATGGTGCTTTGAAGGAAGCCAAGTTCAAGACGGGCACCAAGGAGGATACCTATAAGACGACCCATCTGATAGATCATATCCTATCGCATAAATACTTCGGTTTCCCCATCTTCTTCCTATTGCTCTACATCATGTTTGAAACCACCTTTACACTCGGCCAATACCCGATGGACTGGATTGAGGAAGGTGTGGCATGGTTGGGTGATAAACTCACAGAGACGATGCCCGATGGTCCGCTAAAGGCGATGCTGGTAGATGGTGTGATTGGTGGCGTGGGTAGCGTGATTGTATTCCTGCCGCAGATTCTGATACTCTACTTCTTTATCTCACTCATGGAGGATTCAGGCTATATGGCTCGTGCCGCCTTTATCATGGACAAGCTGATGCATAAGATGGGACTCCACGGCAAATCGTTCATCCCTCTGATCATGGGCTTTGGTTGTAACGTGCCGGCGGTTATGGCAACACGTACCATTGAGAGTCGCAGATCGAGGATTATCACGATGATGATTCTGCCGTTTATGAGTTGTTCGGCACGTCTGCCCATCTACATCATGATAGCAGGCACATTTTTCTCGCTGCAATACCGCTCATGGGTGCTGCTATCACTCTATGCTATTGGCATCATGGTATCAGTTGTCATCAGTAAGATATTCTCATCGCTGGTGATTAAGGGCGAGGACACGCCGTTTGTGATGGAGTTGCCACCATACCGTTGGCCGACACCTAAGGCCATTTGGCGACACACCTGGGAGAAAGGAAAGGAGTATCTGAAAAAGATGGGAGGTATCATCCTCGTGGCATCCATCATTGTTTGGGCTCTTGGTTACTTCCCACATAACGACGAACTGCCTCGCGAGCAACAACAGGAGCAGAGTTACATAGGACGTATGGGTAAAAGCATTGAACCCATCTTCACACCTCAGGGCTTCAACTGGAAACTCGACGTGAGTCTGATAGCCGGCGTAGGTGCCAAGGAGATTGTGGCATCAACCATTGGTGTTCTGTATTCTGGTGATGATTCGTTTGGCGACGATGATACCTTCAGCGATGATGACGAGAAATACACGCATCTGCGACAGATGATGCTGAAGGAGGGCATCACACCTCTGGCCGCCTACGCGTACCTTATATTTATATTACTCTACTTCCCCTGCATAGCCACGATAGCTGCCATCAAGAATGAAACGGGATCGTGGCGCTGGGCTTGCTTTGCGGCAGTATACACAACGGCTGTTGCATGGATAGCGAGTATGGCAGTTTACCAAATTGGTAGTATTTTTGCATAAAAAACTGAGGCTATCTTCGGATAGTCTCAATTTTTTTATGTATATTTGCACCCGATATGGAAAAAATCATATTAGGCATCGACCCTGGCACGAACATCATGGGTTATGGCTTGCTGAAAGTCATAGATGGTAAGGCGCAAATGCTGACGATGGGTGTCATCGATCTGCGTAAGTTTCCTGATGCCTACTTGAAACTTGGCCATATATTCGAACGCGTAACAGGCATCATCGACGGATATCTGCCTGACGAGATGGCCATTGAGGCTCCTTTCTTCGGAAAGAATGTACAGTCGATGCTGAAGTTGGGACGTGCTCAGGGAACAGCTATAGCAGCTGCCATCCATCATGGAGTGCCTATTCATGAATATGCACCCATGAAGATTAAGATGGCGCTGACGGGTAATGGTAGTGCCTCGAAGGAACAGGTGGCAGGCATGTTACAGCGATTGCTGAAGATTCCCAACGACGAGATGGGCAAGTTCATGGATGCCACAGACGCCCTGGCTGCTGCCTACTGTCATTACCTGCAGATGGGGCGCCCTGTTAATGACGTTAAATATCGCGGATGGAAGGATTTCGTGAATAAGAATCAAGACAAAGTATCACAACGTAAGAATAAGGATGAAGACTATTGAACTTAGGAACGCACGTGCACGTAAGCTAGAATGGAGTTTGACGGAACCCGTCAACTTCTATCTCGACGAGGGCGAAAACCTTGCCATTATTGGCAGAAACGGTTCAGGTAAAAGCATGCTGGTAGACATGATTACCGGTAAACATCCTGTGTTCCCCGACCAGATAAGCTATTCATTCGATGAACCGTATAATAACATGAAACACATCACGTTTCGTGATACATACGGAGGCGATAATGATCGCACTTACTTTCTGCAACAACGTTGGAATCAGATGGAGATAGACGAGGAGACGCCAACCGTAGGCAGCAAGCTTGAAGAGGCTTACCTGCTATCTGGCGAGGATACACCTGAGCGTAGAAAGTTCCAGAAACACCTCTACGAACTCTTCCATCTTGAGGATCTTCTTGATAAATACATCATTCTGTTAAGCAGTGGCGAATTACGCAAATACAAGCTCACAGCCAATCTGTTTACCAACCCTAAAGTGCTCATCATCGAAAACCCCTTTATTGGTCTCGATGCTGAAACAAGAGATCAGGTAAAAGAGCTGCTGAGAATGCTGACAGAGGAACAAGGCGTACAGATTATTCTGGTTCTCTCGAAGATGGACGAGATACCACCATTTATCACACGCGTCATCAAACTGGACAAACTGCACTTTGTATCCGATATTAAAGTCAAGACGGATTATCCTATTGAGCGTTGTCCACTTGCTATCGAGGATATCAATGAAGAAATGGTTCCACCCATACCTCAGCAGGTTATCAATTTCAATAACGTCACCATCCGCTATGGCGAGCGTACCATATTGAAGGATTTGAACTGGGTGGTACTCAAGGGCGAGCATTGGGCACTTTCAGGACAGAATGGTTCTGGTAAATCCACCCTGCTCTCATTGGTATGTGCAGATAATCCTCAGAGTTATGCCTGCGATATATCACTCTTTGGTCATAAACGCGGCTCCGGCGAGAGTATCTGGGACATCAAGAAGCATATAGGCTATGTATCGCCTGAGATGCATCGCAGCTATAAACAAAACATTCCTGCCATACAGATTGTGGCAAGCGGACTGAAAGACACCGTTGGGCTCTATTACACCCCAACCCAACAGGAGAAAGACCAATGTATTGAGTGGATGGATATGTTTGGTATCAAGCATCTGGCTGATCGCAAGTTCCTCGAGATGTCGAGTGGCGAACAGCGACTGGTATTGCTGGCCCGTGCCTTTGTTAAGAATCCTGATTTGCTCATCCTCGACGAACCGCTTCATGGACTGGATCTTTGTAATCGCAATTTGGTAAAGTCTATTGTTGACTGGTATATGTTCGAGAATCCTATGCGTACTCTCATTTACGTTACCCATTACGAAAGTGAGTTGCCTAATTGCATTGACCACTCGCTCAATCTTATCAGAAACAATTAATCCCACCAACCGGTGGGATTAATCTTATTTTCCTTCCATCAACGCTGCCGTTCGTACTCTCGACAACGTCTCAGGTGTCATCTGCAGATAGCTGGCAATATAAACCAACGGAGCGCGCAGCACTAACTGAGGCTGATTCTTTACCAGTTTCATGTAGCGATCCTGAGCACTCTCAAAGCGCAGCATATCAGCATGGTGCTGACTCAGAATGAGCGACTCTTCCAGGATCTTACGATACAGAATCTGGATATTCACGCTCTTCATGGCTACTGTTTCGAGTTCAACCTTTGGCAGAGCGATAAGGATCGTAGGCTCAAGCGCCTTGATCTGTAACTGCGATGGCACCTCATGAAACAGGCTCTCGATACACATGACGATCGAGTTTTCTGTAGCCATATATTCTGTCAGCTCCTTATCATTCTTATAATAGAACTGGCGCACCAGTCCTCTTACCACCCAATAGATGTTGTTACAGATGTCTCCCTCCTTGAGGATCATCTCGTTCTTAGCGAACTTCATGGGTACAAGAATGCTCTCCAGCATGTCAAGCTCTTCATGCGTCATCGTGCTGTATCGACGGGCAAGTTCACGAGCTACGTCTCTTGTTGTAATACTAATGTTAGGCATAGGTCTTATATTATTCTTTATTGTTGTTATTAATCCAATTTCAACACAGCAAGGAAAGCCTTCTGGGGAACTTCCACATTACCGATCTGCTTCATACGTTTCTTACCACGCTTCTGCTTCTCGAGCAGTTTACGTTTACGACTCACGTCACCACCATAACACTTGGCAGTCACATCCTTACGTACCTGTTTAACAGTTTCGCGAGCAATGATCTTCGCGCCAATAGCAGCCTGAATAGCGATATCGAACTGCTGACGTGGAATCAGCTCCTTCAACTTCTCACACATGCGGCGGCCGAAGGTTACGGCATTATCCTGATGGGTTAGCGTAGAGAGGGCATCCACTGGCTCGCCATTCAGCAGGATATCCAATTTGGCGAGTTTCGAAGGACGGAATCCATCCACATGATAATCGAATGAGGCATATCCTTTTGAGATACTCTTCAACTTATCGTAGAAGTCGATGACAATCTCGCCCAACGGCAACATAAAGTGCAGTTCTATACGATTACCACTCACATACTGCTGATCAATCAACTCACCTCGCTTATCAAGACAGAGCGTCATGATGGGGCCGATATAGTCGGCAGCAGTAATAATAGAGGCACGTATATAGGGCTCCTCAATATGCTCAATCATAGTCAGGTCGGGCAGACCAGAAGGATTATGCACCTCCTTCACCTCACCCTGCTTGGTGTAGCACATATAGCTTACGTTGGGCACGGTGGTAATGACGTCCATATCGAATTCACGATCCAGTCGTTCTTGCACAATCTCCATATGCAGCAAGCCAAGGAATCCACAACGGAAGCCAAAGCCCAGAGCTACAGAACTCTCTGGCATGAATGTGAGTGAGGCATCGTTCAACTGCAGTTTCTCGAGCGAGGCACGCAGGTTCTCATAGTCTGTGGGATCAATTGGATATACACCTGCAAACACCATTGGCTTTACCTCCTGGAAACCTTCGATGGCCTTATCGCAGGGAGTAGCCACATGGGTAATGGTATCACCCACTTTTACCTCCTTCGAGTTCTTAATACCGCTGATGATATAACCCACATCGCCCGTCTTCAGTTCCTTGCGAGGAATCATGTCCATCTTCAGCACACCTATCTCGTCAGCATCATACTCCATACCTGTATTGAAGAACTTCACATGATCACCACTCTTGATAGAACCATTCACTATCTTGAAGTATGCGATGATACCACGGAAGGAGTTGAATACTGAGTCGAAGATCAATGCCTGCAGAGGAGCCTGCTCGTCACCCTCTGGATGAGGAATACGCTCTACTACGGCATCGAGTATCTGCTCCACGCCCTCACCAGTCTTACCTGATGCACGAATAATATCTGAACGGTCGCAACCTATCAATTCGATAATCTCGTCCTCCACTTCGTCAGGCATGGCGCTGGGCATGTCAATTTTATTAATTACAGGGATAATCTCCAGGTTATGGTCGATAGCCATATAAAGGTTCGAAATAGTCTGTGCCTGTACGCCTTGTGTGGCATCAACCACCAGCAGCGCTCCCTCACAGGCAGCAATCGAACGCGACACTTCGTACGAGAAGTCCACGTGTCCTGGAGTATCAATCAGGTTCAGGATATATTTCTCCCCCTGATGCATATATTCCATCTGGATGGCGTGACTCTTGATAGTGATACCACGTTCACGCTCCAAATCCATATCATCGAGCATCTGTCCCTCCGTAACCTGAATGGTCTTGGTGAACTCAAGCATACGGTCAGCAAGTGTCGACTTGCCATGATCGATATGCGCTATGATGCAGAAATTTCTTATATGATTCATGTAGATTTTATCGCTTTGATGTGCAAAGTTACAAAAAAAGGAGTAGAATCCGAATATTTTTGCTTTTTTTTGTATCTTTGCACCCAAAAAATAGCATTCATTATGAAAAAATTATGCATGATTGCCTCATTTGCCATCATTTTGGCTGCTTGTCAGGAGTCACTCGAGGATCGTTGTGCAAGAGAGGCGAAGGAGTACACCAGGAAAAATTGCCCTGCCAAACTCGACAAGAACATCAATATCGACAGTCTCACTTTCGAGCGTGAGACTCACACCTTACATTATTATTACACCCTGACTGGTGTGGCCGATAGAGAGGGTGTGATGGAAGATATTAACGGCGTGCAGATTCTGAAGGATAACCTCAAGAATAGCACAGCCTTGAAGACCTATAAGGAGAATCATTACAACTTCACCTACACCTATCGCTCAGAGAAAGACCCTAAGAAGATTCTCATGGAGGTAACGCTGACTGATAAGGATTATTAAACGCTTGGTACTACCGATAAACCAATAATAAAGCCCCACCGTTTTGGTGAGGCTTTTATTATTTTTTACTCAGCGATTTCTTCTGGTTTCATGTTCGTGTAGACTGTCTGCACGTCATCGAAATCCTCGAGTTTCTCAACCATCTTGTCGATCGACTCACGCTGCTCAGGTGTTACGTCCTTCAAGTCGTTGGGGATACGAGTAAACTCAGCACCCGTTACCTCGAAGCCGTTCTCCTCAAGATGCTTCTGGATGGCACCAAAGCTTGTAGGATCGGCATAGATGGTGATGCTGTTCTCCTCCTCATCCTCATCATACTCATCCTCTACACCATAGTCAATCAGGTCGAGAATCATCTCGTCCATATCCAGTCCGTCTTTCTTCTTGAAGGTGAACACAGCCTTGTGGTCAAAGAGGAAGCTCAGCGAACCCTGAGTACCCAGGTTACCATTGAACTTGTTGAATACTGAACGAACGTCACCAACGGTACGTGTAGTGTTGTCAGTCAGCGTCTCCACGAAAATGGCAATTCCGTGAGGGCCATATCCCTCATAAGTTACCTCTTTGTAGTCGCTCTGGTCCTTACCCATAGCGTTCTTGATGGCACGCTCAATGTTGTCCTTCGGCATGTTCTCGCGCTTAGCGTTGGCGATGATAGCACGCAGCGTAGGGTTGTTCTCTGGCTCAGGACCACCAGCCTTCACGGCGATAGCGATCTGCTTACCAATCTTTGTAAATGTCTTGGCCATGTGGCCCCATCTCTTCAGCTTCGTAGCCTTACGATATTCAAATGCTCTTCCCATTGGATTACTTTTTTTATTGTTTTATCTTTTACTTTACCTTATTTACCTTTAGCGCAGTTCTGCGTTGAGCTGCTTCTTGATGTTGGCGATGAGCTTCTGCATGATGGCATCGATCTGCTTGTCACCCATCGTCTTCTCCTCATCCTGCAGAATGAAGTTCACAGCGTAACTCTTCTTGCCGGCAGGGAGTTTGTCACCCTCGTAAACGTCGAACAGTTCTACCTTCTTAAGCAGCTTCTTCTCCGTCTGACGAGCAATCTGCTCAATCTGAGCGAACTCTACGTTGTTGTCAACCAGCAGAGCCAAGTCGCGACTCACGGCAGGGAACTTTGAGATCTCTGTGTAGAGCACCTCGTTCTTCTTGATCACCTTCATCAGGGCGGTCCAGTTCAGCTCTGCATAATATACAGGTGCGCTGAGATCGAACTGCTTCAGCAATTTCTTGTTGATGATACCCATCTCGATGAGCTGCTTACCGCCACGATTCTCAATGCTGAGACCAGCTGAGAAGATAGGATTCTCAGACTTCTTACGAACAACCATGCCTGGCTTCACACCGATACGACGCAGAATGTTCTCCACATAAGCGCTCAACTCATAGAAATTGGAATCCTCATTGGCGTGAGCCCAAGAACCCTCAACACGCTTACCTGTGAGCCAGAGTGCAGCATGATACTGCTCCTTGTAGGCCTGCATGGGATCGTCGTCGTTCTTCTTGACTGGGTCGAATGTATACACATTACCAAACTCGAAGAAGCGCAGGTTCTGGCGTTTACGATTTACGTTGTGCTGAATGCTCTCCAATCCACCAAAGAGCAGCGTCTGGCGCATGACGTTCAGATCGCTCGACAGCGGATTCATGATTCTTACAAGCGTGTCGCTCTCACCATAATAGGCAGCCTTCGTCAGCGAGTTGTTCAGAATCTCGTTGAAGCCCTCGCCTACCAGCTGCTCGCTTACCAGGTTAGCCAGCTTGTGCTTCTGGTCCTCGTCGCCCTTAATCACGAGCGAACCCTTCAGCTGTGTGGGAATCTCCACATTATTATATCCATATATACGCAGGATATCCTCTACCACGTCGCAAGGACGAGTTACGTCTACACGATAGGCAGGAATCTCGAGCGTCAGTCCCTGCTCGTTCTCGTACTTCACTTCCATATCGAGCGAACGGCAGATGAACTTGATGACACCAGGATTCAGGAACTTGCCCACCAGGTTGTTTACATACTCGAAATTGAGATCCACAACGGCGTTTTTAATAGGCTCAGGATAAACATCGCAAATCTCCATGCTTACCTTACCGCCAGCCAACTCCTGACACAGGATAGCTGCCTGCTGCAGAGCGTAGATAGTGCCATTGGGATCAATACCACGCTCGAAACGGAACGAGGCATCTGTGCTCAGTCCATGACGACGTGCGCTCTTGCGAATCCATGTGGGATGGAAATAGGCACTCTCCAGCACCACATTTTTTGTAGTCTCATATGTACCACTACCCTTACCGCCGAACACACCAGCGATACACATCGGGTCCTCAGCGTTGCAGATGGCGAGATCACGATCTGAGAGTTTATGCTCTTCGCCGTCGAGTGTCTGGAAAGGTGTGCCCTCAGGCATCGTCTTCACCACAATCTTGTGACCCTTTACCATATCGGCATCGAAGCAATGCAGGGGCTGACCAAAAGCCATCATTACATAGTTCGTAATATCAACGATGTTATTGATGGGGCGCAGACCGATAGTGGTCAGCTTATTCTTCAGCCAGTCAGGACTCTCCTTTACCTCGCAGTCAGTAATGCTCACACAAGCATAGCGCTTGCAAGCCTCCTGATTTTCGATGGTTACCTCGATGGGCAGGTCGTGATTGTCAACCTTGAACTTCGAGCAGTCAGGACGATGCAACTCTGTTTCATGACCATTGCTCTTCAACCAGGCATACAGATCGCGTGCCACACCCCAATGACTCAGGGCATCGGCGCGATTAGCCGTGATGTCTACCTCGATGAGCCAGTCGCTCTCCAGATGATAGTACTCTGCAGCGGGCGTACCTACCACAGCATCCTCTGGTAATACAATGATACCAGCGTGGTCGTTGCCGATGCCAATCTCGTCCTCAGCGCAGATCATACCGTTACTCTCTACGCCACGCAGCTTTGACTTCTTGATCACAAACTCCTGATCGCCGTCGTAAAGCACGCAGCCAAGGTCGGCCACAATTACCTTCTGACCAGCTGCCACATTGGGCGCACCACACACAATCTGCGAGGGCTCGCCCTTACCTAAGTCTACTGTTGTAACATGCAGGTGGTCTGAGTTTGGATGAGGCTCACACGTCAGCACCTTACCCACGTAGAGACCCTTCAGGCCGCCTTTGATACTCTGTACTTCTTCCAATGCGTCGACTTCGAGACCTGTTGACGTCAGGGCATCACATACCTGCTGGGCCGTCAGGTCGAAATCCACGTATTCCTTCAACCATTTGTAGGAAATATTCATTATACCGATTCTTTAGTAATTACTAACTTTGAAATTTCAAGGTGCAAAATTACTAAAAAATCGGTATATATACAAATTTTTCTCTTAAAATCTACTCAATACACTTCATTAAAAAGTCTACAGCACCGTTAATGCCGAATCTTTTCACGTCTATCGAGATGTCATAGTTGCGAGCATCCGTCCAGTCCTTACCTGTGAAAGTCTTGGTATAGAGCTCACGGCTGTAATCATTGTCTACCACCATCGCAGCTGCATCTCTCAGGTCCAGACCATACTTTTCAGCTATTCTGCGCTTACGACAATCCTCTGAAGAATGGATGAAAATCTTCAGTGCATTGGGATGATTCTCAAAGATGTGGAATCCGCAGCGACCCACGATTACACACGATTCCTCGGCGGCTATCTTCTTGATGGCCTCACACTGGGCTTTAAACAGTGCGCGTGATGTCTGGTCGTGCTCCGTTCCGTCATACTCGGCCTTGCTCATGTAGTTGCGATAGAAGTTGGTGAAGTCATCACGCCACAAGGGGTTCCTTGCCTCGATTTTCTCCATCGCCTCTTCCACCACATGGTTGCGCTTGGCCACCTCATTAATGATCTGCTTGTCGAGCAGTTTAACGCCCAATCGGCGCGCCATTTCTGCTCCAATCTCGTGTCCGCCTGTACCAAACTGGCGGCTGATCGTAATCACGAATTGTTCCTCCCTGTTCATATCGTACAGTATTTAGTTAAACATTTTTCCTTTCGTAGGTATTTTTGGCAAAGATAAGAAAAAGATTCGGAACTTCCAAATCTTTTCACTCTTTTTTACCTTTTAATTTTGTCTTTCAACACAGAGATACAGAGGTACAGAGTTTTCTCTTCTTTATAATCTTTGTGTCTCTGCGTTTATTTCAGTTGTGCTATATAATTAGCGCAGGCTTCAGCGCAGCGCTCACCATCAACGCCTGCCGATACGATACCTCCAGCATAACCAGCTCCTTCGCCACAAGGGAAGAGACCTTGAATTCTTACGTGCTGCAGCGTGTCGCGATCACGAACGATTCTCACAGGCGATGAGGTACGCGTCTCTACGGCTATCATCACAGCCTCGTTCGTCAGAAATCCATGGGCGTTGCGGCCGAAGACCTTAAAGCCCTCCTGAAGTCTGTGTGATATCATCTTTGGCAACCAGAAGTGAAGCGGACTCGATATCAGCCCAGGGGCGTAAGATGACTTGGGTAGGTCGTAGCTCAGTCGGCCGTTTACAAAGTCGGCCATCCTTTGCGCAGGCGCCGTCTGCATCATGTTTCCCTGCTGCCAACAAGCCTTCTCCAGCTCCTCCTGAAACCTCATCATCGCCAAGCAGTCATCGCCCTCAACATCTTCTGGCCTAACTTCAACAACCATACCAGAATTCGACCACGCCGTACCACGATTCGCAGGACTCATGCCGTTCACCACTATCTGCTCCTTATCCGTAGCCGCAGGAATCACGAATCCGCCAGGACACATACAGAACGAGTACACACCTCGACCGTCCACCTGCGTCACCATCGCATACTCAGCAGCCGGCAACCAGCGCCCTCTACCTTGTTTATTATGGTATTGTATCTGGTCTATCAACTGACTGGGGTGCTCCAGTCTCACGCCCACGGCAATGCCCTTCGCCTCAATCTCAATCTTTGCTTCAGCCAGATATCTGTAAACGTCTCTGGCAGAGTGACCTGTGGCAAGAATAACTGGACCCCTGTACTCTTTGTCGGCTATGCAGCCAACAACAGTCTCTCCACTAAGAATCAGCTGTGTCATCTTCGTTTGAAAATGCACTTCGCCACCACAGCGGATGATGGTGTTTCGCATCGCCTCAATCACCTTTGGCAATCGGTCGGTTCCTATATGTGGATGCGCATCGGCCAAAATAGCCGTCGAGGCTCCATGCTGACAGAACACATTCAGAATTTTGTCCGTGTTGCCACGTTTCTTGCTGCGTGTGTACAGCTTGCCGTCAGAGTAAGCACCTGCTCCACCCTCACCAAAGCAGTAATTGCTCTCAGCATCCACTTTCTGCGTTTTCGTGATCAGCGCCAAGTCCTTCTTTCGCTCATGCACGTCCTTGCCCCGCTCCAGCACGATGGGGCGCAGTCCCAGTTCTATCAGACGCAGGGCGGCAAACAGACCGCCAGGACCGGCTCCCACCACAATCACCTGCGGCTTTCCCTCCACGTTGGGATATTCCGTCCGCTGGTATTCGTCGTCGTGCGGCTGCTCGTTCACATATACGCGAACTTTCAGATTAACGTATATCTGTCGCTGACGGGCATCAATACTGCGTTTCAAGATTCTCACGCCGTTGATCGTCCTCACGTCAATGCCCTGTTCGTCAGCCAGATAGGCCTTCAATCTGTCCTCCTGTGCCGCCACCTCCGGCACAACCCTTATCTGATATTCGTTTGTCATACGAGTGCAAAGGTACAACATTTTTAGTTTCATTCCAAGCATATTTTGAATTTGTTTTTAAATTATTTCATATGCACCCAATACTATGTAAAAAAAATATTCCAAGATGTGTTATTTATGTATTTAATGGGATCATATTTGGGAGTTACAAGCAGACATCGCGTTTTTGCGTCATTTCAGCAGCAAACGAACAGAGCTCGAGCGGTGCCGTTTTCCCGTTGTGCCGTTTTCCCGTTTCTTTAGGGTAAAACTGATACGGAGAGACATAACTTGTAGTTATTATTTAATTATATTATAATATGTATTATAATATAATTAATATGTAATATAGAGACTTAATAAGCAACGCATAACACCTAACGAAACGGGAAAACGGGAGAACGGCACAACGGGAGATATGTGACGAAAAGGGCGCAACCTTGCACGCTATCAACGAGAATAGTTCAATCCCCCTCATTGGATAGTTCTAACTGCCTCGTTGGACTATCCTCGTCGCAAGCGGACAATATAAAGGATAAACGGGAGGTAATTCTTCTTATTTTACATTTTAACATTTAAAATAATTCAAAAACAAATTCAAAATATGCTTGGAATGAAACTAAAATTGTTGTATCTTTGCATCGTCATACAAAAAGCCCTCGCCAGCGGACAGGTCAATACAGGCGCCAGCGGGGGTAAACGGGTTAATACACTTCAACAGAGAGGAGCTCGAAAGGGGGAATCACGCCTCGCCCTTGGGGAGCTCGAAGGGAGCGATGCCGCCGGAGGGCTGATCGGGGATGCGGATGGGACCGAAGGCCTTCTCATAACGCATGATGTTCTCCTGGAGAGCGCCGAGAAGACGCTTGGCATGCTCGGGTGCGAGAATTACGCGGCTCTTGACCTGGGCTTTGGCAACGCCTGGCAGCACACGGGCGAAGTCGAGGATGAAATCGCTGCTGGAATGAGTGATAATGGCGAAGTTGGCGTACTCGCCCTGCGCCACCTCCTGCGGTAGCTCTAACTGTAAACTCTGAGATTTTTTCTGATCTTCCATAATTGATGTATTATTGATTAATTGTACTAGCTATTTTGTCGACATTCATGCTGCGAGCGCTCGCGTCGAAGATGTCCTTGTAAACGCCACCCTGAGCATAGACCTCCTGCGGTGAACCCTGCTGAACCACCCTACCCTGCTGGAGCACATAGATCTGATCGGCATCGATAATCTGGCCGATGTTGTGCGAGATGATGATGACCGTGCGGCCCTGCTTGATGGCATCAATACTGGCCTTGATCTGCTCGGTAGCGATAGCATCGAGCGAGGCAGTGGGCTCGTCTAAGAAGATAATGGGCGGATTCTTGATGAACATACGGGCGATGGCCACACGTTGCTGCTGACCGCCACTAAGTTGGAGGGCCGACGTTTCGAAACCCTGCGGCAGCGCAGCCACCTGATCGTAGAGGTAAGCCTGCTTAGCGGCCTTGATGACATCCTCATGCGTGGCCGAAGGACAGCCGTAGCGAATGTTCTCCTCGATGGAGCCATCGAAGATATGATTCTTCTGCAATACCAAGCCTACGTTCTCTCGCAGCCACTCTGTATCCCACTCCCCAAGGCTCACGCCATCGAGGGTGATCGTGCCCTGCTGTGGCTCATAAAACTTATCGAGCAGATTCACAATGGTGCTCTTGCCGGCACCGCTCAGACCGACAAGGGCCGTAATCTTACCGCTGGGAATGCGCATGGACACATCGAAGAGCGCCTGCGTGCCATTGGAGTAGGTAAAGTCGACGTTGCACAGTTCGAAGTCGCCCTTCACCTCAGCAGGATGATGCTGACCTGTGGCTTCCACCTCGCCATCGGCATGCAGAATACCAAAGAAGCCCTCGGCATAGATGAGTGCATCGTTCATATCATCGTAGATGCGATGGAGCTGACGGATAGGCGCACTCACATTGGCAAAGAGCATGACATGATACATAATCTTACCAATGGTCATGCCTGGATAATCGATGAGCACCAGATAGGCCGTAAGGATAATGATGAGCACAGTGCCTATCTGCTCGAGGAAACTTTTCAGACCGTTGAAAAGATAGGCCTTTTTGCGCGTAGCAAGTTGCAGATCGGTCATAGAGCGCTGAATGCCCGCCTGACGATCAGCCTCGATCTGCTCGCGATTGAACGACTTGATGACGGTGATGCTCTCGAGGATGTTTAATATGCCCTGCGATACGGCCTGAAAACCGCCAAAGATGCCACGGCGCCCGCCCTTCATTTTAGAAGCTTGGATATAGGTAACCCAGAAGTAAAGCGGCACAATGCAGAGTGCCACCAAGCCCACGTAGACATTAGCAATGAACATCAGCGCTAGCGCCAGTACGGCACTCGTGAAGAGCGGCAGAATTTCGATAAAGAAATTGTTGACTGTATTCGAGAGACTCATGATGCCTCGATCGATGCGCGACTGGAGTTTGCCTGTTTCATTGCCCTCGCTGGTGAAGAACGCCATACGGAAAGAGAGGATGCGCTCCACCACTCGGAGCGACATATCGCGGCTGACGAGGATGCGCATACGCTCGCCATAATAACGCTGGAAGAAGGTGACCACAGCGCCAACCACCTCTTTACCTAATAATATAATAGTAATAAGCGTGAGGATGCGGACAGCCTCGCCCCACTGGAATCCGCCTTCCTGACCGATGAGGGCATTGATGGCATCGACAGCACGATCGAGCACAACGGCATTCACCTGTGCCATCAGCGAGCCAATGAGCGTGAGGACAAGCGTGATGCAAATGAGCCATCTGTAAGGCAATACAAACGGCAGAATGTTCTTAAGCAGACTCCAAATATTCATTTTCATGGGGACAAAGGTACGATTAAGTGAGCAAAATTCCAAATTAATTTGAGAATTTTCGAACGAAAGTACCTTCGAGCATGGCTCAAAGATACGATTAAGTAAGCAAATAACCAAATAAATAACAAAAAGTAAACGTTTTCTGAGAAAAATCGACAAAAGTGATGGTTGTTTCAAAAAAAAGCCTTACTTTTGCAGCGCCGTTGGAGAATTCCCCCATTGTAAGTAGGGGTACCGGCGGCAAGATAAATTGCATAGAAATATGAAAGTAATGAAATTCGGCGGAACGTCCGTAGGTTCCGTAAAAAGCATTTTGAGCTTAAAAGAAATTGTGGAGGCAGAGGCTCGGACGCAACCTGTCATTGTAGTAGTAAGCGCACTCGACGGCATCACAGACAAACTGATTGCCACGTCGCAGATGGCCAAACAGGGTGACGAGCACTATCGCGAGGAATTCGACGCGATGGTAAAACGCCACCATCAGATGATTGACACAATCATCCAGGACGATAAAAAGCGCGTAGACTTATTTAATAATGTAGACCAGCTCTTCGATCAATTGAAGAGCATCTTCTACGGTGTGTACCTGATTCACGACCTCTCGAAGAAGACGGAGGACACGATCGTGAGCTATGGTGAGCGCCTGAGTTCACACATCGTTGCTGCGATGGTGAAGAATGGCGTACGTATGAACAGCCGCGACTTCATCCGCACGGAGCGCAAGCAGGGCAAGCATGTGATTGATGCCGACCTAACCACTGAGCTAGTAAAGGAGGCCTTCAAGGATCTGAACGAAAAGACGATCTATGTAGTGCCTGGCTTCATCGCCCGTGATCGTGACTCGCATGAGACTACCAATCTGGGACGTGGCGGAAGCGACTACACAGCCTCTATCATCGCTGCTGTGCTCAATGCCGAGGTGCTGGAGATCTGGACTGACGTGGACGGCTTTATGACGGCTGACCCCAAGGTGATCAAGACGGCCTACACTATCAATGAACTCTCGTACGTAGAAGCGATGGAACTTTGTAACTTTGGCGCGAAGGTGATCTATCCGCCAACCATCTATCCCGTCTGCGTAAAGAATATACCTATTAAAGTAAAGAATACCTTCAACCCTGAGCACCCAGGAACATTGATCAAGGCTCAGATTGATGACGACAACAAGCCCATTAAGGGTATCTCGAGCATCAAGGGCACATCGCTGATTACCGTTACCGGATTGTCTATGGTGGGTGTGATTGGTGTGAACCGTCGTATCTTCACCACGCTGGCCAACAAGGGTATTAGTGTATTCATGGTATCTCAGGCATCTTCAGAGAACTCTACCTCAATCGGTGTACGCGATGAGGATGCTGCAGCAGCAGCCGAGGTGCTGAACGCTGAATTTGCCAAGGAGATTGAGACGGGCGCTATGTTCCCCATGCAGGTGGAGAGTGGACTCGCCACCATCGCTATCGTAGGTGAGAACATGAAGCAGACACCAGGTATCGCTGGTAAGCTGTTTGGTACGCTGGGCCGTTCTGGTATCTCTGTCATCGCTTGTGCACAGGGCGCATCAGAGACAAACATCTCATTCGTAGTCGACGGCAAGTTCCTGCGTAAGTCGCTCAACGTACTGCACGACTCATTCTTCCTGTCAGAATACAAGGTGCTCAACCTCTTCATCTGTGGTATCGGCACAGTGGGTGGCATGCTCCTGGAGCAGATTCGCACCCAGCAACAGTTCTTGATGCAGTCACGCCGCCTGAAGCTGAACGTGGTAGGTATATCAGACGTTGACAATTTCGTACTCGATCGCGATGGCATCGACCTCGACAACTACGAGAAGATTCTGCGTGCAGGATTCCCTGCCGACACGGAGCACATGAAGGAAGAGATTGTGAAGATGAATATCTTCAACTCAGTATTTGTAGACTGTACTGCCAGCCGTCAGATAGCACAGCTCTATCAGACGTTCCTGGAGCACAATATATCAGTAGTTGCTGCCAATAAGATTGCTGCTTCGAGTGACTATGACAGCTACGTGAAGCTGCGTCAGACGGCTCGCGACCGTGGCGTATGGTTCCGCTATGAGACCAACGTAGGTGCTGGTCTGCCTATCATCGGCACTATCAACGACCTGTGCAACTCTGGTGATAAGATTCTGAAGATTGAGGCTATCCTGAGTGGTACGCTGAACTTCATCTTCAACGAGATTGCCGCTGACGTGCCATTCTCAGAGACCGTTAAGCGAGCTAAGGAGCAGCGCTACTCTGAGCCTGACCCACGTATCGACCTGAGTGGTACTGACGTGATTCGTAAACTGGTGATCCTGACGCGTGAGGCTGGCTATAAGGTGGAACAGGACGATGTAGAAAAACATCTCTTCGTGCCCGACAGCTATTTCGAGGGCTCGATCGATGACTTCTGGAAGCGTCTGCCTGAGCTGGATGCCGACTTCGAGGCACGTCGCAAGGTGCTCGAGGCTGGTAACAAGCGTTGGCGCTTCGTGGCTACGATGGAGGCCGACGAGCAGAACCCATCGTCGTTTAAGACAAGTGTGGCTCTGAAGGAAGTACCTTACGGTCATCCGTTCTATGGACTGGAGGGCTCGAACAATATCGTGCTGCTCACCACTGAGCGCTATAAGGAGTACCCGATGCTGATTCAGGGCTACGGCGCTGGTGCCGCAGTAACCGCTGCCGGTGTGTTTGCCAATATTATGTCAATAGCAAACATTTAATATGAATTATCGTGCAAACCGAAGGCAGAAAGCTTGCTTTCTGCTGAGGTGCAGCCGATGATGCATAAAACGTAGTTTTATGAAGCACATTATTATTTTGGGCGACGGAATGGCCGACCTGCCAGTGGAAAGACTGGGAGGAAAGACCCTTCTGCAATATGCCCATAAACCCATGATGGACCAGTTGGCCAAGGAAGGCCGCTGCGGACGATTGGTGACTGTGCCCGAGGGATTCCCTCCTGGCTCTGAGGTGGCGAACACAGCGATTCTGGGTTATGACCTGAATAAGGTGTACGAAGGTCGTGGCCCCTTGGAGGCTGCTTCTATCGGCTATGAGATGGCTGACGACGACTTTGCCATCCGTTGCAATATCATCACACTCGAGGACGGCAAGATTATCACCCACAATGGTGGCAATCTGGAAACAGAAGATGCTCGTGTGCTGATAGACTATCTGAACGAAACGCTGGCTAAACCCATTAACGAACGCCAGGGTTGTGAGCGTGTAAAGTTCATTACTGGCATTCAGTATCGCCATCTGCTGGTGATCAAGGGAGGCAATAAGCACATCGACTGCGCCCCACCCCACGATCATCCTAACGAGGAATGGCGAGGACTGTTGGTAAAGCCAGAAGAGAATTCACCTGCAGAAATAGGCCGCCTGACACCCCAGCAAACTGCCGACCTTATCAATGAGATGATTCTGGAATCGCAGGAATTGCTGGCCAAGCATCCTTTCAACATCGAACGTGCTAAGCGTGGTGAGCGCCAGGCTAACAGCATCTGGCCTTGGAGCGGCGGCTATCGTCCCTCGATGGAGACGCTGATGCAGCAGTATCCTCAGGTGAAGAGCGGCACTGTGATCTCTGCCGTGGACCTGATTCGTGGCATAGGCCACTATGCAGGACTGAAGATTGTAGAGGTGGAAGGTGCTACAGGACTGGCCAACACCAACTACGAAGGCAAGGCTCAGGCAGCCATCGAGGCACTTGAGAAGGATGACTTCGTATTTGTGCATGTAGAGGCCAGTGACGAGGCTGGACACGATGGTGATTTGGAACTGAAGTTGAAGACCATCGAGTATCTGGACCAGCGACTCATCGCCCCCATATATAATAAGGTGTCGACTTGGCAGGAGCCAGTATGTATCGCCGTATTGCCCGACCACCTGACGCCTGTGGAGATGCGCATCCATGTGGGACAGCCTGTGCCATTCCTTATCTGGCACAAAGGCATTGAGCCCGACGAGGTGCAGCAGTATGATGAAGTAAGCTGCGTATCAGGCGCTTACGGACTACTCAAACTCGACGAGTTTATGAAGGCTCTGATGAGTATTCAATAGTCAAATAGGACTCGAGCTTTGCTCGCTTGTCTTAACAAGAAATATTCAAATAGTATAATATATGCGTTATTATAGTACAAACGGTACGGCTCCCATAGCCGATCTTCACAAGGCCGTTGTGAAAGGACTGGCAGAAGACAGAGGCCTTTATATGCCAGAGAGAATCCAGAAGCTGCCAAAGGCTTTCTTCGACAACATTCAGGATATGTCATTCCAGGAGATAGCCTATAACGTGGCAAGTGCCTTCTTTGGCGAAGATGTAGACCTCGACGCGCTGAAGGATATCGTTTACGACACGCTGTCGTTCGATTGTCCTGTAGTGGAGATAAAAGATAAAATCTACACGCTGGAACTCTTTCATGGTCCTACCCTCGCCTTCAAGGATGTAGGTGCGAGGTTTATGGCACGACTGCTTCAATACTTCATTAAGCAGGAAGGCAAGGGCGAGCAGGTAAACGTGCTGGTGGCTACCAGTGGTGATACTGGCTCTGCTGTAGCCAACGGTTTCTTAGGCGTTGACGGCATTCACGTGTATGTACTCTATCCCAAGGGTAAGGTGAGTCCTATTCAGGAGTGCCAGTTTACCACGCTAGGCAAGAACATTACTGCCATCGAGGTGGACGGTGTCTTCGACGATTGTCAGGCGCTAGTGAAGAATGCTTTCATGGACGCAGAACTGAACCAGCACATGAAGTTGACATCGGCCAATAGTATTAACGTAGCCCGTTTCCTGCCGCAGGCATTCTATTACTTCAATGCTTACGCAAGAATGAAGGCTCAGGGCAAGGCTGACGATTTGGTGATGTGCGTTCCAAGTGGCAACTTTGGCAACATCTGCGCAGCCCTCTTTGGGCATGAGATGGGACTCCCCATCAAGCGATTCATTGCTGCCAACAATGCCAACGATATCTTCTACAAGTATCTGCAGACTGGCAAGTATGAGCCCAAGCCCTCGAAGCAGACACTGGCCAATGCAATGGACGTGGGCGATCCCTCGAACTTCGCACGCATCTACGATCTCTATGGCAAGAGTCATGAGCGCATCAGCAGTTTGATAAGTGGTGCTACCTATACGGACGATGAGATTCGTCAGACCATGAAGCAGTGTTATGAAGAGACGAAGTACATCCTAGATCCTCATGGTGCATGCGGCTATCAGGCGCTTGCAGATGGACTGAACCCTGGCGAGATTGGCGTGTTCTGCGAGACAGCCCATCCTGCTAAGTTCAAGGAGAAGGTGGACGACATCTTAGGTATCGACGTAGCAATACCCGATCGCTTAGCTGCCTTCATGAAGGGCGAGAAACAAAGCGTACCCATGACGAAGGATTTCGCCGACTTTAAGAAATACCTGTTAAGTGAATAAAATTAATCCCTACCACATGGCGGGGATTTTTCTTTATAGACTGTCAATGTTGCCTGCGTAAAAATCACTGTCGGCTCGTTCATCATCCGTCATATCCACATGGGGATGAATATCGATAGGCTCGAGGTTGATGCCGATGCGATTCATATTCTGATTGGTATAGGTGAGTTGGGCACCAAACAGACAGATAGTCCACGATATCTGCACCCAAAGCATGAACAGAGGCAGAGCGGCAAACGAACCATAGATGGCGTTATAGCCAGTTACCCAAATCTGAGAGTGAATATAGGCAATCTGCAGCACCTGCATGGCGATACCTGCAAGGATGGCAGGCACGATGGCACACGACGGACGAACCTCAGTATTGGGCATGTGAACATAAAGAATGAAAAAGAGCAAACACAATAGTATGTAAGGCGAGAAGTTGAGTACCAAGCGCACGACTGGGCCAAGAAGCACAAACCCAGCCATCGAGTCGGCCACCGTTTCCAAGAAAATGGAAAGACCTGTAGATACCACAATGATGATGGGAAACAGGAAGAACACGGCCAGATAATTGCTAAGCGAGCGGATGATAGGTCGAGAGTTGTTCACCTGCCATATCTGATTAAAGGTCTCCTCGATGTTATTCACCAACATCAGCACTGTGTAAAGCATGAATATCAAGCCCACCCCCAGGAAGATACCACTCTTGGTATGCACCAGGTAACTATTCACAAAGCCTACGATAACCTCTGCCACCTGAGGCTGAGAGGCCAGCGCCTCACGAAACCATATCTCTATATATTTGTTATATCCAAAGCCTCGAGCAATAGCAAACACAACGGCGAGAATTGGTACGATGGCTAACAGCGTAGAGTATGTGAGGGCAGACGCCTGCGTCATCACCCGTTTCTCTGTGAAGAAACGGATGGTAAGATAAAGCTTACGATAAATCTCATGCAGGAATCTATTCATATCTTTCAATCTTTTACCTTTCAACCTTTCTTAAGGTCGATTTAAATTAATAAAAAAGAAAGCACTGCCCCTATAAGCCGGGTTCTGTACCACTTGCGTGGCGCCTGTCATTTATCTAGTCCATAAGTCACCCCATGGCTCAAGCATTCTACCCTCCATCGTTTACTCGGGCGGGCAACCCTCAGACGATGGTATACATGAACTTGCAGCCCCCAGTCGGCACAGCCCAACGATCACCCGTTGGCTGGTGGTCTCTTACACCACCTTCTCACCCTTACCTTGCGGCGGTCATTCTCTTCTACCGGCACCTACTGTCACCAATAGCTTCCACTTTCAGAAGTGGGGCGCCCTGTGCTGCCCGGACTTTCCTCTCGTGCCAAGATGACACCAGCGACAAGCCGTGACAGTGCTTTCTGGGTGCAAAATTAAACATAAAAATCTAATTTGGCGCATATTAATACGAAAATTATCTTGTTAATTCAATAAATGCAACTAAAACTGACAAGATTCCTTAATTTTGTCAGTAATTTAAGATTTGAAGTGTTAATAGCAAATACCCGTTAAGGGTGTCAAGGGAATTGTTAAATTGGGACAAATATTGACGACAATTTGTCAGTATATGGAAAAATGCACTTATTTTTGCACTCGAAAACTCCGAGTGAGTAAACGCAACACAAGGAGTTGCATAAGTTGAATTTTAAATACATAATAAAAATGACTGAGAATATGAAAAAGATCGTAAATGTGGCAACGCCAGCTGTGTGCGCCGTTGCTTTGATTCTTTCAGTAGCAGCATTCACAAAAACTAATGCAGCTACCGCTTCTGCTCCAGCTCCTGTAGTAGCATCAGCACCTGCTGGACAACCTGTAGACCTGACTTATGCCGCTGACAAGGCTCTGCCATCAGTGGTTTATATCAAGTCTGTTCAGAATTCAAAAGTACAAACTGTAGAGTACAGCGATCCGTTTGAGGATTTCTTCTCTGACCCCTTTGGCGGTTTCTTCGGACGTGGTCAAGGCAACAACGGACAAAAGCGCCAGCGTCAGGTGCAGACTCCTAAGCGTGCAGCAGCAGGTTCAGGTGTTATCATCAGTGCCGATGGTTATATCGTAACCAACAACCATGTAGTTGACGGAGCTGACGAACTGACCGTTACCCTTAACGAGGGACAGAAGGAATATTCAGCACGCATCATTGGTGCCGACAAGACTACCGACCTTGCGCTGATTAAGATAGATGCCAAGAATCTGCCAGCCATCGTGATTGCAAACAGCGACGATGTTCGCGTAGGTGAATGGGTATTGGCCGTAGGTAATCCTCTTGGACTTAACAACACCGTTACTGCCGGTATCATTTCGGCTAAGGCTCGTACACTGGGTGCCAATGGTGTGGAGAGTTTCATTCAGACCGATGCTGCCATCAACCAGGGTAATTCTGGTGGAGCACTGGTGAACACACGTGGTGAGTTGGTTGGTATCAATGCCATGCTGGCATCGCCCACTGGTTCGAACATTGGTTATGGCTTTGCGATTCCTACCACTATTATGAATAAGGTTGTTGAGGATCTGAAGCAGTATGGTAACGTTCAGCGCGCCATGATTGGTATTCAGGGTACTGACGTGAAGAACTACGTAGACGATGAGAAGGATAAGGACAAGGAAGTTGATCTGGGCACCATGGAGGGTATCTATGTTGCAAAAGTTGTTGAGGATGGTGCTGCTGAGGCAGCTGGCCTGAAGGAAGGCGACGTGATTACTGCCGTTGACGGACAGAAGGTAACCAAGTTTGGTGAGCTGCAGGGCATTCTCGCCAAGAAGCGTCCTGGCGACAAGGTATCACTCACCTATCTGCGCGCCAAGAAGAGCCACACTGTTAGTGTAACACTGAAGAACGAACAGGGCAATACGAAGGTAGTGAAGAATGCTGACCTCGATGTGCTGGGTGGCAGCTTCCGCGCCATCACCGATGCCCAGAAGGAGCAGCTGAACATTGGCTACGGTCTGGAGGTTATCAAGATTAGTGGTGGCAAACTGAAGGATGCTGGTGTACCAAAGGGCTTCATTATTCAGCGTGTGAACGACCAGAGCGTGAAGAGTATCGAAGACCTGCAGAGTATCGTCAAAGAGGCTTCAACAAGCAGGGAGCCAGTGCTTTACATTCAGGGTATTTATACCACAGGAAAGAAGGGCTATTTCGCCGTTCCACTGGAGAACGACTAAGCTAAAATGCATAAAAATGGCCGCAATTGTAAAAAATTGCGGCTTTTTTTTGGTCGTTTCAGGAAAATGCTATACTTTTGCAGAACGGCTTAAAACATTGACCAGAAAATGAGACAACTAAAAATTACTAAATCTATAACCAACCGAGAGAGTGCCGCCCTAGAAAAGTACCTTCAGGAAATAGGCAAAGAAGAGATGATCTCGGCTGAGGAAGAGGTGGAGCTTGCGCAGCGTATAAAACATGGTGACCAAAAGGCACTGGAACGACTGACGAAAGCTAATCTCAGATTTGTGGTCAGTGTAGCAAAGCAGTATCAGAATCAGGGACTATCACTTCCTGACCTCATTAACGAGGGTAACCTGGGACTGCTGAAGGCAGCAGAGCGATTTGACGAGACACGCGGCTTTAAGTTCATATCCTATGCCGTATGGTGGATACGTCAGAGTATTCTGCAAGCCATCTCAGAGCAAAGCCGTATAGTACGTCTGCCCCTGAATCAGGTAGGCAGCGTGAACAAAATAACGCGTGAGATAAACCGTTTTGAGCAGGAGAACGAACGTCGACCGTCGCTCGAGGAAATAGCCGAGAAGATAGACTTGCCAGAGGATAAGATCGACGAGGCAATGAACATTAACGGCCACCATGTATCAGTAGATGCTCCCTTCGTAGATGGAGAGGATAACAGTCTGCTCGACGTCATGCCTAACGAGAATTCGCCTATGGCTGATACAACGCTGGTAGAAGAATCGCTGAGGGCAGAGATACAAGAAGCTCTGACGATGCTGAGCGATCGTGAGCGAAACGTGATTGAAGCATCGTACGGCATCAACCGTCCTGAACTGACGATGGAAGAAATAGGTGTAAAATTCGGTCTCACTCGTGAGCGTGTACGCCAGATTAAAGAAAAAGCCATTCGCAAGTTGCGTGGCTGTAGTAAGAACAAAATATTAAAGACATTTTTAGGATAATGAGATTTTTCAGAACCCTCTCACTTGCTGTTCTGATGGTAGCTGGCAGCCAGACGCTGTCGGCTCAGAATATTCAAGTGCCCAAGGCCTACATGTTTGGCTTTGTAGCTTCATTCAACGACTCAACCGTTTATTTCACAGACATCCAGGAGTTAGACAGCGTATGGGTAACAAAGAAAAAGCAGTATATTTCTGGCAAGGGAAACTACTCTTACCAACTGCGTAATTTCTTCACCCAGCAGCGTGATCTTCCCAATCGCACGTGTGTTATTATAGGCTCAGTGAAACGTAAGGATGTGGAGAAGAAATATGCCAAGATGAAGCAAAACTACCTTGTTAAGAACAAAGGAAAATTCGACGTTCGCTATCTGCCGGAAAGTGAGTTCCGCTTTAAGGTTGTAGACATGAGCGATGAGAATGATCCTGCACCAGCAGAGAAAAAGAAGGAGAAAAAGCAAAAGAAAGACGGCAAGCGTCCACCTCACGATGGTAAGATGCCGCCTCCTCCACCAAAGAAATAAAAAAATAGAAGCCCCTGCAGTTTTGCAAGGGCTTTTTTATTTTCAGGAGATTATTGGTTTAGCGAGGATTGTTGATCTCGAAAATTTTCATGCGCTCCTCAAGCATATCGTACTGATGATCCTCGATGAACGATGTGCAGACTCTCAAGCCTTCCTGCTCAGAACCACAGGTAATCAGACAGATGGCCGAAACACCATAGTACATCAGTTCCTTGGCCAACTTACCCGACGTCATACCTGGATAGCCAATGGTAAAATAGAAGCCATCAGCAATGGGCTCGTCCAAATCCTTATCGTAAACCACATAGAAGTTGTGGCGACAGAAAATCTCCTTCAACTTCTTGGCACGTTCGCCATACACGCTGATTTCCTTACGGAAGTCGTATTTACCCTCATAGGCAGCCTTCAGCATAGCAGCCATCGCATACTGGGCACTATGACTGGTACCAGAACTCAAAGCGTAGAGCATACGCGTAGAGAATACAGGACCAAAGGGCAGACCCTGATAGCGAGCCGACAGATCATCGAAATGACGATGGAACAGCTTATCGCTGATACAGGTTACACCAATACGCTCACCAGCATAACTGAAAGCCTTGGAACCTGAGATAAGCAGCATATAGTTGTCAGTATAGCGTGCCACTGTGGCCTGATAAGGAGCCTCGAAGGGTTTCGAGAGATCCTTGCGGAAGTCCATAGCGAAGTAAGCCAGATCCTCCATTACCACACAGTCGTACTTGGTGGCGAGTTCGCCAATCGTCTTCAGCTCTTCCTCACGCAGACAAATCCATGAGGGATTGTTAGGATTAGAATAAACGATAGCGCAGATGTTGCCCTTGCTCATATAGCTCTCGAGCTTAGCACCCAACTTATCGCCACGATAGTTGTACACATCGAAGGTCTCGTATTTCACACCCATCACCTGCAACTGCATCTTCTGTACAGGGAATCCTGGGTCGATGAACAGCACAGTATCCTTCTTCTTGTCGCACTGCGAACAGGTCAGGAACGAGGCGAAAGTTCCTTGCATCGAACCGCTTACTGGCACACAACCCTCAGGTTTGATATCGATGCCGATAAATGCCTTCACAAACTGCGATGCAGCTTCTTTCAATACTAGTGCTCCCTGAATATCAGGATATGAGTGGGCGATACCATCCTTCAAAGCCTGAATCTGAGCATCGACACCCACCTGCGCAGCAGGCAGACCGGGAATACCCATCTCCATCTTGATGAACTCTACCCCACTCGCTTTCTCTGACTTGGCGGCAACCTGCTTCACCTCACGAATAGTAGCCTTGGCAAAATCCTCAATGCCAAGCTCAGCCACCAGTCCGTCAACGATTTCTCTTTTAATTGGAGTTTCCATTGATTATACATTATTTTTCAACACAGAGACACAAAGGTACAGAGCTTATATTAATTATCCTCTGTATCTCTGTACCTCTGTGTTTTAATTCACTACTTCTGGGCGGCACGGCCGATAGCGAGAGCCTTGATGTTTGCATCGACGATGGCATCGCCTTTGCGGGCGAAGACACGACGGATGGCATCCTCTAGTTTATCGTACTCGATGCCAAGAGCCTTCTGGGCAGCACCCAGCAGAATCACATTGGCAGAACGAGGTACACCATTATCCTTGGCAGCCTGTTCAATGTCGAGAATAATTACATTCTTGATACCAGCCAAATCATTCTTAATAGTCTCAATATCAGGATAGTTTGGAATATTCACAAAAGGAGCGCTCGAGGTAATAATCCAACCATCCTTAGCCAGGAAAGGCAGATAGCGCAGCGCCTCCATGGGCTCCATTGAGATGATGACATCGGCACCACCCAGAGGAATCAGATCGCTGCTGATGGGATTGCTCGAGATACGCAGATTCGACTGTACGTCGCCACCACGCTGACTCATACCATGAACCTCAGCCTGCTTGATGTAGAGGTTCTCCTTCATGGCAGCTTCGCCAATGATGGTGGCTATCGAGAGGATACCCTGACCTCCTACTCCACAAAGTATAATATCTGTTTTCATCTTAATTCTTAATTCTAAAATCCTACTTTTTCTCTGCTGCCTTTTTCTGTTTGAGGTGGCGCTGCAGCGTCTGCATACATTCACGACGAGGAATAATCACGCTCACGCCATGATAGTTGATCTCCTCACGGATGGCAGCTGTAATCTCTGGCATATTCTTGGGAATGGGATTCACCACTTTCAGGTGATCTTCGCTCAGACCAAGACCCTTACAGATAGCCTCGAACTTATTAGTACCAGCAGAGTCCTGACCACCAGTCATAGCCGTTGTCAGGTTATCGCTGATAATTACTGTGATATCAGCATTCTCGTTGATGGCATCGAGCAGACCGGTCATACCGCTATGGGTAAAGGTTGAGTCGCCGATGATGGCAACAGCTGGCCACTGACCTGCATCGCTGGCACCCTTGGCCATCGTAATCGAAGCACCCATATCTACACAGCTATGGATAGCCTTGTATGGAGGCAGGAATCCAAGTGTATAGCAACCGATATCACCAAACACACGTGCATTGGGATACTCCTTCAATACCTCATTAAGAGCAGTATAAACGTCGCGATGACCACAACCCTGACACAGTGCAGGTGGACGTGGGGTTACATCCTCGCAAGGAGCATAGCTCTCGCTGCTCTCAATACCCAGAGCCTTCTTCAGGAAGTCTGGATTCAACTCGCCAGTACGAGGCAGTTCACCAGTCAGGCGACCCTTGATGACAGCATTGCCTGGCATCACACCACGAACCTGATCCTCGATGAACGGCTGACCCTCTTCGGCAATCAGAACGATCTCGCAATCGTCAGTCATACGACGAATGAGTTTCTTGGGAATAGGATACTGCGAAATCTTCAGTACAGGGAAAGGACATCCCTCAGGATAACACTCCATCAGATAGTTATAAGCAATACCGCTGGCGATAATGCCTAACTTATGATCCTTACCATCGATATACTTATTATATTTGCTGTCTACGGCCATCTGCTCCAGTAAGGGCTGCTGACCAGTAACCACTACGTTACGCTTACGAGCAAAGGCTGGCAGCAATACCCAGTTAGAAGCCTGAGCATCATAGTTCAATTCATTCTGAGGACGTGACTCTTCCTTAACTTCTACAACGGCACGAGAGTGAGCCATGCGAGTAGTGACACGCATCAGGATTGGCAGATGCAGTTGTTCTGACATATCGAAAGCCTCCTGCATCATATCGTAGGCCTCCTGCTGAGAACTAGGCTCCAGCGTGGGAATCATGGCGAACTTGGCATAGAAGCGAGAGTCCTGCTCGTCCTGCGATGAGTGCATCGAGGGGTCATCAGCCACCAACACTACCACACCACCATTGGTACCAGTCATTGCCGAGTTTACAAACGGATCGGCGCAGACATTCAGTCCTACATGTTTCATACACACCAATGCCCTCTTGCCCATATACGACATACCAAGCGCAGCCTCCATAGCCGTTTTCTCATTAGTGCTCCAACGACGATGAATGTTGCGCTCCTTGGCAACAGGCGACTCCTGGATATACTCCGTAATCTCCGTTGAAGGAGTACCTGGATAGGCGTAAACACCACTCAGACCAGCATCGATAGCGCCCTGAGCAATTGCCTCGTCTCCCAATAAAAGCTTTTTCATTTTGATTATTTGAATATTAACAATTTGACTATTGCCCGCAAAGGTACGACTTTTCAGCCAAACAGCCAAAAAAATGCGGCCTTATTTGCATAAAGCCGCATGATTATTCAGATGCTATTCAAATTTTGTGCTTAGAAGGTATATCCCAGTGTCAACAGCACATTATGACGCTTGTTACTAACGTCAGTTGTTGACACTCTGCCAGCATATTCCTGGAAAGGATGAAACTCACCATTAGTGGCGCTGTACTGATAAGCCAGATCGACAGCAAAACCACCCGCTTTATATCCCAAGCCACAGGTAAAGCGATTCGTGCCCTTCCAATTGACATAGTCGGTAGTAGAGGCATACATCACACCAGGCGAGTCGATCATCATATCGCGAACACCATCGGTATTGTAAGCTGAAGAAACATAGTTGTAACCGAGGCGAATAGCCAACGGAGTGGCAGGCTTGATCTCGATACCAGCCTTCAGGTTGTGAACACCCTTCAGAGCCTTCTCCGTATTGCGCTTCATCAGCTCATCGGTTGAACTCTCTGCATTGTCGTAATAGTCATAGCCATCGATGATACGGTTCTGGCTGGCTCCATAATCGCTGTACTCATAACCTAAGCCAATTGCTACATTTGTACCAATGGTATGACCGATGCTGGCACCAAACTTCCATGGGGTATAGAATTGGAAATCATAGCTCTCTTCACTCACACCATTATCCCAGGCGCCATAAGGCGTATTGTTCAGCATGAGGCTCGAATTGCTGGAGGTGAGACTGTACCAAGTAGGCGTAGATACTGATAAGCCGAAGCGGAAAGGAGAATCCTCAATAGGACGGATGATGACACCTGCCTTTACATCGAATCCTGTACCCTTGATCTTACGCTCATCGCCATAGGCCACTGAGCCACAAACACCAGTATTATCCAACAATGTCTCAGCATACTCAGAATAACCCTTGTAGTGAACATCCTTTACGCCAATGGTGATACCCCAATAGAAACGGTCCTGATGGTTACCACTGATGTTGAAGTCATAGTCGGCTATCCAGCCACGATGTGCTCTGTCGAACGAATAGGCATTGGCATCGTTGAAATAGAAGTACTCATCGTCAGGATCGAGCAGCAGCACGTTGGCATTCATATAGTCAGCCTGTGAATAGGTCTGCGCACGATAGTCTGAACCGCCATCCCATCCGATCACGTCACCATCTTTATTGAAGTCGAGTGTATAGCCACCATGACGTGCATCGTCAAGAGTTCCCTTCTCAAACGTCAGACCATTCTGCGAACAACCGCTCAGCGAATTTGCAGCCGAAAGAATCTGATCGAAGTTACGACTCTTGTGATAGTTGAAACCTACATTGATGAACGATCTGTCGCTGATGCGCTGTGAATACACAAAGCCCATCTGGTCGAAGCTCATCACTGTCTTATTCAGTCCGTCGAACTTCTCTACATCCATCTGAGACTGCAAACCGAGACTCAAGTTAATGGTTGAGTGACGGAAGAGTCCGATACCAGCAGGGTTCGTCGAGATAGTAGAGATATCAGCACCCAGTGCATCCATCGCACCACCCATACCCACATAGCGGGCTGTACCATTCAGGTCGCTGCCCAGCAAGCGAGCGCTTTCGTATGTATCCTGTGCAGCCGCAGGCAGAACTGCTGCCAATGCTAAAGCTGCCATCACAATCTTCTTCATAAGCAAAATATAATTAATTTCTTTTCAATTTTCAATTATAAATCTTCAATCTTATCTGCGTCCGCCCATGCGGCCACCACCGCCTCCGCCGCCACTACTGCGACCACCTCCGCCGCTGAAGCCGCCGCCACCGCTACTGCGACCACCTCCGCTGCTATAGCTACCACTGCTGCGAGAACTGCTGCTACCACTATTATAGGTACCTCTGCTAGAGTTAGAAGAGCTGCCACGATAGCCACCAAAGTTACCACTGCGACTACGGTTTGAATTGCCGCTGCTGTAAACCTGTCCGCCACTCATGCGTGATGCACGATCTCTTAGACTGCCACTACGCTGTGAGTTGTTGGCAATCGATCCTCTGCTACCATAGATGGGATGATGACTGCCGCCACGACGATCGATAGTTCCGGCATTGCCTGTATGACCATAGTAGTGAGAATGGCCACCTCCTCCATAATAGTAAGGATAGCCCCAACCATAGTAATAATAAGGATAACCCCAACCGTAATAGTACGGAGAATACCAGGCGTAATAGCCATATCCGTATGGATAATACCAGGGATCATACCAAGGATAATAGCTGCTATACCAGCCACCAAAGTACCAGGGATCATACCAGGGATCGTACCATCCCCATCCATAACGGCTGTAGTACCAAGGTGAATGCCAGTACGACAGACCAATATGATAGCCAGCCCAGAAGGCAGCATTATTGCTGATGTCGTAATCCTCGAAGCGCAGCATCTTCTTCGTCAGTTTAAAGTCTTCATCCTGCAAGGAATCTGGATAAACACCTTTTCCCTCAGTAAAGTCGATGACATCCAACTTGGTCGAGTCACCATCAATCACCTCGTATGTACTTAACGTACGACGATTGTATTCATCTACCGTACGATTACTACCTTCATACTGAGCCTCCGATGGCAAAGTATATATCTCCGTCACCTTCTCCACTTTCGATGCCTGTTTCTTCTTAGGCACGAAATAGAGATCATCATCCTGAGCCATCATAGCCAGCGGCATGGCTCCGATAAGCAGGGAAATCAGCAACAGTTTTTTCATATCATTTCACTTTAAAAATTATACATTTACCCTCTATACAGAGGATCACGATGCAAAAATACAACGAATTTTAGTGCAAAATTAGGGAAAAACCCTAACTTATGATAGGATTTTCCCTATTTTTTGTAATTTTGCATTAAAAATTAACATCCAGATGAAGTATTTCGAAGCAATATTCACCGTTTCACCCTACTCTTCCGATGCTTGCGACGTATTAGCAGCAATGGCAGGAGAGGCAGGATTCGAGACCTTTGAGGAAACAGAAAATGGACTCAAGGGTTACGTTCAGCAATCACTTTTCGACGAGGAAACATTACGGGCCACTATCGCCGATTTCCCCTTCGAAGGCGTTTCTATTACCTACGATATCCACGAGGCTGAGGATCGCGACTGGAACGAGCAATGGGAGCAGGAAGGTTTCGAGCCGATAGTGATTAGTGGGGAGAAGCCAGAGGTGAGTGGTGAGAGATATCCTACCATCGTGATTCACGACGGACGACATTTGCCCGAGTCTATGCCAGATGATGCTATTGCTATCGAGATCGATGCAAAGCTAGCTTTCGGCACAGGTACCCACGAGACGACTCGTATGATCTGCGGAACCCTCCTATCTATTCCCTCACCTCTAAGAGTTCTCGATTGCGGCACAGGCACAGGCATCCTTTCCATCACTGCCCTGAAACTGGGCGCTGCCCAGGCTGTGGGTTATGATATCGATGAATGGAGTGTGGATAATGCGCGCCATAATGCTGTCATCAATTTCGTTGACGACAGATTCAAGTCACTTCTTGGTGATGCCACTATATTAAATAAGGTGGAAGGAACGTTCGATCTTGTTTTGGCAAATATCAATCGTAATATCCTCTTGGCCGATATGCCGATGTTCCGCGAGAAGATGGCTCCTGGTGCTAAACTCATCCTCAGTGGATTCTACACGGAAGATGCACCCATGCTTGTGGATAAGGCCAAGACATTAGGACTCACCCTCCAGCAACAAAAAGAAGACCAGAACTGGTGTTGTCTGGTCTTCAACTCATAATCTATCTAAGAAATCAGATGATGGTTTTCAGTGCTTCGTAGATGCGTTGCACTGGAAGCCCCATCACGTTGTAGTAACTGCCTTTCAGCGCTGTTACACCTATGTATCCTATCCATTCCTGAATGCCGTAGGCACCAGCCTTATCGAATGGTTTGTAGGTATCAATATAATAATGTATCTCCTCGTCGGTGAGTTCCTTGAAGGTCACATCGGTAGTCACAGAGAATCGGCGCTCCCAATTATCGGCTATCAAGCATACACCCGTTGTCACCTGATGAGTTCGTCCGCTCAGAAGTTTTAGCATACGGATCGCATCGGCTTCATCATGAGGTTTGCCCAGAATCTCATTACCTACAATCACTACGGTATCTGCCGTAATAATCAGCTCGTCTTTCGCCATCGTTTTTCGATAGGCATCAGCCTTCAGTCCAGCAATATGAAGAGCCACCTCTGATACAGGCATTGTGGCGGGATAGCTCTCATCGATGCCATCCATCACTCTTACTTCGAAGGGCAAGCCTAAGCCACCCAGAAGTTCCTTGCGCCTCGGCGAATTACTCGCTAAAATGATTTTAAATCTCTCCACTCTCAATTCTCAATTTTCAATTCTCATCACCATCCGAATGCTTTCTTATCCATCACCCACTTGCCTTGCGCACGAAGAATCTGCTCGATCACATCGCGCCCACATCCATGGCCACCTATGCGATCGCTCACATAGATACTTGCTACCTTAATCTCAGGACAAGCATCCTTCGGACAAACAGGACAACCCACGCGACGCATGATCTCCAAGTCAGGAATATCATCGCCCATGTACATAATCTCCTCGTCAGTCAGTCCGTATTTCTTCAGGAAAGTCTCATAGGTTTCTATCTTGATGGCGCAACCCGTATAGATATCCTCCACACCAAGTCCCTCATAACGGCGACGGATACTGCTCACGTTAGCCCCCGTCATGATGGCTATTCTCAGCCCAAGTTTCATGGCCAACTGAATAGCATAACCGTCTTTAATATTCACAGTGCGAAGGGGCACACCTTCTTCCGAAAGTGTGATCGTTTCAGAACTCAGCACACCATCGATATCGAAGATCACCGCCCGTATCTTATTCAAATCGTAATTGATCATAACTATCAACTGTCAACTAAAATTTATTGAGGTGTACATTCTCCCACTTCAGTTTATCCTCGCTCTGAGGCTTGCGCTCATCCGTCCAGTGTCCAATAGCCAGAATACACAGACAATTCATATTATCGGGAATATCCAGCACACCACGAATCACGGTATCGGCTGTGGTGCCATCGTCAAGTCCACGTCCACGCATCTGAATCCAACACGAACCCAGTCCCAGTTCCTCTGCCTGATACTGCATGGAGATGGCAGCAATAGATCCATCCTCCACCCAACAATCATTCTGCATGGGATCACCCAGCACCACAATAGCCACAGGTGCATCCTTCAGGAACTGCGAGCCCAGATTCTTGGCGTCGGCCAGTTTCTCAAGGTCGAGTTTATCGTCTACAACTACAAAATGCCAAGCTCTCTGACTCTTCGATGTGGGCGACATCAGGGCGGCACGAAGTATCAACTTCAGGTGTTCCGGATCTATTTCCTCTTGGGTAAACTTACGGTGGCTGCGGCGCATCTGCGCCAGGTCTTTAAAATCTGTCATAATCGTAACTGAATTTTTGTGCAAAGATAGTGATATTTTGGCACGAATTACACGAATTAACACGAAAAACTATAAAAATTCGTGAAATTCGTGTAATTCGTGCCCTAAAAAATATATCTTTGCAGCATGAATGGACTAAAGACGACCCTTTACACCAAGAGCAATCAGCTGCCCGAATTGGATGAAAGCAATTTCTTCCACAGCCGCGAATTGTTCGAGATTGCCAGTCAGGCTCCCCGTCAGAAGCCTGTGATGGTAGTCGCTACCGATGAGAATGGTCGTGTGGTTAGTCACATGCTGAGCATCATCCGATTCCGTACACAGATTTTCCCGCCTTTTCTGTTGATTCATTGCCGAGTGCTGGGCGAAGGCGTCTACTATGATCCTTCCCTCAAGAAAGATGAACTTTTTGGCGAGATGCTTTCAAGTCTGCGCCAAAGCATGAGTATGCGCACACTGTATATGGAAATCAGTAATCTCAGCCAGAAGATGTTTGGCTACAAGCAGTTACGCCAACAACAGTTCTTCCCTGTCAATTGGGCCAGCGTTCATAATTCGCTGCATAGTCATGCCCCCGAGGAACGCATCACGCCCAAGATGCAGAAGCGCATCGACAATGCCCACGAAAAAGGTGTAAAAACAGAAATCATCAATACCGAAGAAGACTTTAAAGCTTTCTCAAAACTACTTAGAAAACACAATTTCTGGAAACCTAAGCGCTATATACCTGACGACTCATTCTTCAAGAAACTCATGGAGGGCGAACACGGACGACTATTCGTAACCAAGTATCACGATAAGGTAATTGCCTGTGCGGCTTGTGTGTATAGTATGGGTAATGCTTATCTCTGGTATACGGCCTTCAAGCGTAAGACCTATCGCCATCTGCACCCCGATGCAGTCATCGTCTGGGATGTAATGAAGCATGCCTATGATAATGGCTTTGCCCACATGTGCTTTATGGACGTAGGACTGCCTTTCTCAAAGAATCCCTTCCGAGAATTCATCCTACGTTTCGGAGGCAAGGAGCAAAGCACCTTCCGCTGGTTCCGTTTCTCCATCCGCTGGGTAAATGCCTTGCTCACCTGGCTCTACAGGGAATAGCCACTCTTACCTGGCAAATTCCTTCATGGGGTCGTAGTTGCCGCCAGTCCTTTGAATCTTACGTTCCTTTGGAATATCGGGCACAGCCACGAGTCCGTCGTCATCTGCCCAGTCACCTTTCTTTACGTCAGCATCCACCTCTTCGTCAATATTCACTGAGTCCGCACGCGGCGTGATATACTCAAAGTTCGAGTCCGAGTCGTTTACTTCTTCCAAGTAGCGCTGGTAACGATCAGCCTGACTCCTATGGCATCCCACCATTAGCATCAGCAGGAGCAATGCTCCAAAAAAGGTAGTTAGTTTCTTCATTTCGTTATTGGATTTTAATTTTCAATTCTCTATATTCTCTCCACCTGTTTCACGCCCTTCACGGTTCGTAGTTTCTTGATGAGCGCTTCCAGTCGCGAGGTATCTTCAAGCATCACCACCAGATTACCACTGAACAGTCCGTCGTGACTATCTATGTTGATGCTGCGCAATACGAGTTTCTCGTCTTTCGAGATGATACTTGTCAGATTGTTGACGATGCCTATATCGTCGTTTCCTATCACACGAAGTGTAATACTGTACTGCGATGAACCCTTGCCGCTCCACTTGGCCTTCACCACACGATAGCCATAGCGCCGCCTTAACTCAGGCGCGTTCGGACAATCCTGACGGTGAATCTTAATGCCGCCGTTGATGGTAACGAATCCGAAGATGGGATCACCATAGATAGGACTGCAGCAACGCGCCAGCTGATAGTCGAGTCCCTTCAGGTTACGGTCTATCACCAGCGTATCGTCCACGATGCTAGTGTTCACTGGCGAGAACTTCGACTGCTCCAGTTCAAACTCCGAAGCCGATCGTGCCACGTTGTCGCCTGTAATCACCTTCTCGCCATCGCGTACCTCTATATATTTATCTACAATAGCGTTCGCATCCAGATCGCCCTCGGCTATGTGCTTGTAGAAGTCGCTCACTTCCTTGAAGCCCAGTTTCTTGATCACATGGAACATTACCGAATCCTCCGGCTCAATCTTCCTGTTCTTGAACTTGCGCTCCAGCATTTCCTTGGCAAAGAGGCCTTCCTTCTGCTGCGTCTCCTTCAGCGCCAATCGAATCTTCGACTTCGCACGCGAAGTCTTCACGATCGAGAGCCACTCCTGACGAGGCTTCTGGTTCGATGATGTCAGAATCTCCACCTGATCACCACTCTTCAGCACCTGACGGATGCTCACCACCCTGCCGTTGATTCTTCCACCCGTACACTGGTTGCCCAACTTGGAGTGGATATGATAGGCAAAGTCGAGCACCGTTGCTCCGACGGGGAATTTATACAGATCGCCACGCGGCGTAAACACAAACACCTCGTCCTCGTACAGATCCATCTTAAACTGATCCATGGCGTCGAGTCCGTCCGAGTGCTCCAGCATCGAGCGGATACCCGTCAGCCATTCATCCAGTCCCGTCTCGCCCTTCACGCCTTTATAGCGCCAGTGGGCAGCCACACCACGTTCGGCCACCTCGTCCATGCGCTCCGTTCTTATCTGTACCTCCACCCATTTCTGGTCTGGGCCCAGCACGGTGATATGCAGACTCTCGTAACCATTCGACTTAGGCACACTGATCCAGTCTCTCAGTCGCTTGGGGTTAGGCTGATACATATCCGTGATGATCGAGTAAGCCTGCCAGCACTGCATCTTCTCCTTCTCCTCCGGACAGTCTATGATGATGCGGATGGCAAAGAGGTCGTAGATGCCCTCGAAACCACACTTCTGCTTCTTCATCTTCTCCCAGATGGAGTGTATCGACTTGGTGCGACCCTTGATATGACAGTTGATGCCCGCCGCCTTCACTTTCGCCTCTACAGGCTTGATGAATGCTTCGATATAGGCATCGCGCGAGGCCTTCGTCTCGCTGAGTTTCTCGCGGATCATGTAGTACGCATCGTGCTCCATATACTTCAGCGAGAGGTCCTCCAGTTCGCTCTTCAGCTTATAGAGACCCAGCTTATGAGCCAGCGGTGCATACAGATAGGCAGCCTCCTGCGATACTGCCATCTTCGCCTCCACGTTTTTCGTGTCACGTATCTGGCGCATCAGGTTCACGCGGTCGGCTATCATAATCAGAATCACGCGCATATCCTCTGCAAACGACAGCAGCAGATTCCTGAAGTTCTCACTCTCTATGACGGGATTCTTCTGGTATAGTTGTTGTATACGGTTCAGTCCGTGCAGAATCTGGGCTGCCTGCGGGCCATACTGATCCTCCACCTGCTCCATTGTCAACTTTCCGAATTCAATGTCAGGTATCAGGTGCACAGCCTGTATGGCATCCCCCTTCAGTCCGATTTCCTCCTCCAGAATCTCGGCTGTCTGGGCGGCCATTCTTTTTCTTTCTTCGTATGTAAAGCCAAATAATTCTGCCATGAAATATAAATTTTCGGTACAAAGATACAAATTATTCACAATTCATTGTTCATTATTCATTATTTTTTGTATCTTTGCCCCATAATTTTAACTAATATACCACAAATATGTTATCACAGCAGGACTTAAAACAAATCGCCCAGAAGGGTATCACCCCTGAGCAAATCGAGAATCAGTTAAACGAGTTTAAGACAGGTTTCCCCTTCCTGAAGCTGGAGGCAGCCGCCGGAATCGGTAAGGGCATCATAGCTCCGAATGCCGATGAGCGCAAGCAGCTCGAGGAGGTATGGAACCAGTACAAGGCCGCAGGCAATAAGATTGTGAAGTTCGTGCCTGCATCGGGTGCCGCCAGCCGCATGTTCAAGAACATGTTCGCTTTCGTCGATGCCGACTATGATGTGCCCACCACCGATTTCGAGAAGAAGTATTTCGACTCTATCGATAAGTTTGCCTTCTTCGATGCACTCGATGCTGCCTGTCAGAAGAACAACGGCAAGGGCATCAAGGCCCTCATGGCCGAGGGTAACTACAAGGCTGTGGCTGCCAATATGCTGAAGGCCGAGGGTCTGAACTATGGTCAGCTGCCCAAGGGCTTGCTGCTCTTCCACAAGTATGCCGATGGCCCACGTACCCCGATGGAGGAACACCTCGTTGAGGGTGCGCTCTATGCTGCTTCCAATGGCGAGGCTCATGTTCACTTTACCGTCAGCCACGAGCACATGGAGCTCTTCAAGGCTAAGGTAGCCGAGAAGGCCGACACCTTCGCCCAGAAGTACGGCATCAAGTACGATATCAGTTTCTCAGAACAAAAACCTTCTACCGATACCGTTGCCGCCAATCCCGATAACACCCCGTTCCGCAACGACGATGGCTCATTGCTCTTCCGCCCGGGTGGTCATGGTGCCCTCATCGAGAACCTCAATGAGATCGATGCCGATGTTATCTTCATCAAGAACATCGATAATGTGGTGCCCGATCGTCTGAAGCCCGAAACCGTAGAGTGGAAACAGGTGATTGCCGGTGTGCTCGTATCGCTGCAGAAACAGGCCTTCGAGTATCTGCGTGTGCTCGATGCCGGAGCCAGCGATGCCCAGATTGCCGAGATTGCAGAGTTCGTAGCCAAGAACCTCTGCACCGATGCCAAGGGCCGCAAGGTGGATGCCGCTTATCTGCGCGAAAAGCTGAACCGCCCCATGCGCGTGTGTGGCGTAGTAAAGAATGTAGGCGAGCCAGGCGGTGGTCCGTTCCTCACCTATAATCAGGATGGCACCGTATCGCTCCAGATTCTGGAGAGCAGCCAGATTGATACCAACAATGAGGCTTACATGAAGATGTTCACCCAGGGCACTCACTTCAACCCCGTCGACCTGGTTTGCGCCGTGAAGGATTACAAGGGTCAGCCCTTCAATCTGCCCGAGTTCGTCGACAAGACCACAGGTTTCATTTCTTCTAAATCAAAAGCTGGTAAGGAACTGAAAGCCTTAGAGTTACCGGGTCTATGGAATGGTGCCATGAGCAACTGGAGCACTGTCTTCGTTGAAGTGCCCCTCGGCACCTTCAATCCCGTTAAGACGGTCAATGATCTGCTCCGCGAACAGCATCAGTAACAAATATCCCAGCTACAATTAATCCCAGCCGCTTGGCTGGGATTAATTATGTTTTTATCATATCATTTTGTCTATCGCCTTGATGCCTTTGTCCGTGCAAAAACCTCTCAGCGATGCGAATATCAGATTGTGGAAAATGTCCTCTATCTGGTATTGGCGATACAACTGTTTGTTCACCATGTATTCCCCCAAGGCGTCATACATGCGTCCGGCTATCTCGTAGTTCACGTCTTTACGGAAGTAGCCCTCTTTCACGCCACGCTCAAAGAACTTCTGCATCTTGGCGCGCATCAGCACATGCTGCTCGTTCAGGAATTCCTGTATCTTGGGGTATTTCTTCAGGTCGGAATAAAACTGCGGATTCGTCTGCTTAAACTCATTCACCTTTAATTTATAGGTCGACAGCAGAATCTCCATCACGTTCTTGCAGTGCTCGGCTTTCACCTGCATCCGGGCTGCCCGGTCGTTGTAGTAATTCTCCACACATTCATACAGCAACTGCTCCTTGTTGCCGAATATCTCATAGACCGTACGTTTCGATATGCTCAAGTCTTTCGATACGTCGTCCATCTTCACCTGTTTGATGCCTTCCTTGGCAAAAGCCACAATGGCCGTCTCGAGGATTTTTGTCCTCAATTGCTGTTTGTAAAGTGAAATACTCTTCGTTTTTTGCATATTCATACGTTTTGCGCGACAAAGGTATAAAAAAAACCTAAAAACACAAATGTTTTTGAATACTTTTTTGTATTTTTGCAGCCAAATTTTCATTAAGAGGTAAAAAGATTATTAATAATACACAGAAGTTATGGTAAAGATCTCGAAAGAAGCGGCCCTCGAATACCACGAGAGCGGACGCCCTGGAAAAATTGAAGTAAAGCCCACCAAGGCTTATCGTACACAAACCGACCTGAGTCTCGCCTACTCTCCCGGCGTGGCCTATCCCTGTCTGGAGATTCAGGAGAACCCCGACGCAGCTTACAAGTACACCGATAAGGGTAACCTGGTAGCCGTTATCTCTAACGGTACTGCCGTACTCGGTCTGGGCGACATCGGCGCCATGAGCGGCAAGCCCGTCATGGAGGGTAAAGGTCTGCTCTTCAAGATCTACGGTGGTATCGACGTATTCGATATCGAGGTAGCCGAGAAGGATCCCGAGAAGTTCTGCGAGGCAGTAGAGCGCATCGCTCCCACCTTTGGTGGTATCAACCTCGAGGATATCAAGGCCCCTGAGTGCTTCTACATCGAGGAGCGCCTCAAGAAGACCCTCGACATCCCCGTGATGCACGATGACCAGCACGGCACAGCCATCATCTCTGCCGCCGGTCTGAAGAATGCCATGGAGGTCATCGGCAAGGACATCAAGAAAGTGAAGATCGTGGTCAACGGAGCCGGCGCTGCCGCCATCAGCTGTACCAAACTCTATATGGCCATCGGTGCTCAGAAGGAGAACATCGTGATGCTCGATTCCAAGGGTGTCATCTCTACCGAGCGTCAGGACCTCAACGAGCAGAAGAAGTTCTTCGCCACCTCGCGTACTGATATCCACACCCTCGCCGAGGCTGTGAATGGTGCCGATGTGTTCGTAGGCCTCTCTAAGGGTAACGTGCTCTCTAAGGATATGGTGAAGACCATGGCCAAGGATCCCGTCATCTTCGCACTGGCCAACCCCGTGCCCGAGATTTCTTACGAGGATGCCATGGAGGCTCGTCCCGACGTATTGATGTCAACGGGTCGTACCGACTATCCCAACCAGATCAATAACGTCATCGGTTTCCCCTACATCTTCCGTGGTGCTCTCGACGTTCACGCCACAGCCATCAACGAGGAGATGAAGCTGGCAGCCGTTCACGCCATCGCCGATCTGGCCAAGCAGCCCGTGCCCGATGTGGTGAACGATGTCTATCATGTGAACAACCTCACCTTCGGTCGCGACTACTTCATTCCGAAGCCCGTTGATCCACGACTCATCACCGAGGTGTCTTCAGCCGTAGCCAAGGCAGCCATCGATAGCGGCGTGGCCCGCAAAATCATTACCAACTGGGAGGAGTACAAGGATTCGCTCAGCGTCATGCTGGGTCAGGAAACCAAGCTTACTCAGAAGCTCTACTCCACCGCTGCCGCTCATCCTCAGCGCGTGGTGTTTGCCGAGGGTGTTCACCCCACCATGCTCAAGGCCGCCGTTACAGCCAAGGCCGAAGGTATCTGTCAGCCCGTATTGCTGGGCAACGACGAGGTGATTACCAAACTCGCCAAGAGTCTCGACCTGAGCCTCGAGGGCATCGAGATTGTCAACCTGCGTCATCCCAACGAGCAGGAGCGCCGCGAGCGTTACGCCCGCATCCTTACCGAGAAGCGCCAGCGCGAAGGCTACACCTTCCAGGAGGCCAACGATAAGATGTTCGAGCGCAACTACTTCGGTATGATGATGGTCGAGACGGGCGATGCCGATGCATTCATTACCGGTCTCTACACCAAGTACTCTAACACCATCAAGGTAGTCAATGAGGTCATTGGTATCCGTCCTGAGTTCAAGCACTTCGGCACCATGCATATCATCAATTCGCCCAAGGGCACCTATTACGTGGCCGATACCCTCGTCAATGAGAACCCCGACCGCGAGACGCTGCTCGACATCTCGAAGCTGGCTGCCACAGCCGTTCGCTTCTTCAACGAGAAGCCCGTCATCGCCCTCGTCAGCCACTCTAACTTCGGTTCTAACACCAGCGATGGTGCGCTGAAGGTAAAGGACACTGTGAAGGCCATGCAGGAGCTCTATCCCGATCTGCCCATCGATGGTGAGATGCAGCTTGGTTTCGCCCTCGACAATGAGCTGCGCGATCAGGAGTATCCTTTCACCCGCGTGAAGGGCAAGAAGGTCAACACCCTCGTATTCCCCAACCTTACCTCTGCCCGCTCATCTTACAAGATGCTGCAGATGCTGGGTAGCGATGCCGAGATCATTGGCCCGATCCAGATGGGATTGAAGAAGCCCATCCACTTCATCGACTTCGGTGCATCCGTTCGCGATGTGGTCAACATCGTAGCCATCGCCACCATCGATGCTTACGTCGCTAAGATCCAGGCCCGCATCTCACGTGCTTAACATAATAATCCCTCGGCAGTTTGCCGAGGGATTATTTATTTAACTTGTTGTTATGCGTTAGAAGTCGAGACGGTAGAATATGTTAGGCAGCGAGATGCCAGCCTTGTCGACGCGCACATCGTTGGTGCCCAGGTCGAAGCGCTGGTACTGCGGTGCCTGGCTGCCTAAGATGTTCAGACCCTCGAAGGCAAAGGTGTGACTCACCTTGCGCTTGTTGATCTTGTAGCTCACGGTCAGATCTACTACGCCTGTTGGATCGAAACGCTTGGTGAAGGCCTCGTTGTCCTTGTAGATAGGATCATCGTCGATGATACCCTTTGCCACATTGGCGCGCATCTGATCAACATCCACTGGTGTATAGCGCAGACCGCCCTGGATGCTGTACTTAGCACTGATGTTGAACACGTTCTTACCAATCATCCACTCCTTACCGGCCAGGATCTTGAACATGAAACCACGGTCGTACAGCTGATTGCGCCATACCTTGTCCTGTCCGCGATACTCCGACTTATAGAGTGAGAAGTTGGTCTGTCCGAAGAAACCATGACTCATGTAGTGCTCCAAGGTGATGTCGCCGCCATAGTTGCGGGTGTTACCCTTGTTCACCAGTGGCTCGTCGGTGTAGGCATATAAGCGGTTGGTCACGCAGTAGGTGCTGCCGTTGATGCCCACAGGTATGTCGAATCCGTACTCGTAGAAGGCATTGATGCGCAGTGTCAGGTTGCTGTTGAACTTGTGCATATAGGTGGCATGCAGGTGGTGAGCCTTGGTCAGTCCCAGATCCTTGTTGACCAGACGGTCGTTGTCGTCGCGATAGAAGTAGGCGTCGAGCTTCTCAATCATTGAGTGCAGACCGTAACCCATCGAGAAGTTGTTCTTCTCGTTTGGCTCCCACTTAAAGCTCACGCGTGGCTCTATCGAGAGGTCTTTCGACAGCAGGAAGTAGTTGCCAGAGATACCTGCCGAGAGACTGAACTTATCGCTCACGTTGATGATGTTATGCCAGAACAGGTTGGCCAGTCCGGTGTTGTCCTTCATCTTGGTATATTCTGTCATGGGGTTCACTGTATCGTAGAGCTTGTCGTGTGAACGATAGTAGAGGTTGAAGAAGCGGTGCGAGTATTCACCACCAAACTGTGTGAGCCACTTGCTGGTGACCTGCTTCGAGAATTCGGTGTTGATAATCAAACGGTCCTCGTTCATCTGCTGCTGACTGAAGGGGTACATCTTGCTCTTGGGATCGTCGGGATTCTCGAATGCCAGTGGGGTGTTGAGCACACCGTCGGCGTTGCGTGCAAATCCATAGTAATGCATGTTGGCCTTCAGGTGCTGCATGTTATAGGCAGCTGTAGTACGCCAGGTCCACTTATTGCCGAAGTGGATTTTGTGCGAGGCACCTGCCAGTATCTGTGTCAGCTTACTGTCGTTGTTCGAGGCATCGTAAACCGAGTGCACGTCTTCCAGCTTCAAGGGATCGTCGTAGTTGGTGTCGTGCAGCAGCAGTCCGAAGAGTGAGAATGTGCCTGCTTTCTTGGTGGGGAAGAGCAGTTTGAACGAGAAGTCCTGGAAGCTCATATGCGAGCCCTCTGTGTCAACCAGGTTGAGCTTATCAATCAGCGATGTGAATCCATAGCGGTAGTTGATGATATAGCTGCTGTTGTTCTTGCGCGAGATAGGGCCTTCGAGTGTCAACTCCTCGGATACGGTACCCACCTGCAGGATGTTCTCGTGCTTGGAGTTGTTACCAGCGCGCATCTTCACGTCGAACACACCACTCAGGGCGTTGTTGTAGTTGGCGTTAAAGGT